>Ga0075436_100004022_pt1 | contig 10088 bp, 3 predicted proteins | sample RhiMethybrSRZTD5_FD_75303 | JGI IMG/M metagenome (GOLD analysis project Ga0075436, IMG submission 75303) | Populus rhizosphere microbial communities from Tennessee, USA - Rhizosphere MetaG P. TD hybrid SRZTD5 | ecosystem: Host-associated > Plants > Roots > Rhizosphere > Soil | place: USA... | reverse complement strand
GCTACGGCGGCTAGCGCATTGCCTCCAAAGGACTTCCCGACCAAACAGCCAAGTATCGAGTGCGAAACACTGGTACCCCAGTAGCGTTGACCTATAGAAATTCCGCTGGTTACCGTGCTAGTAGGGCGCCCGGGTGTCCGCGGATGAGTGTCCGCTGAAAGAACGTCAGGCGAAAGAAAATACTTAGGTCCAGCAGCACAGGCCCTTAGCCCTCCCTGACGGGGTGAAGTCTGCCCGGATGAATTTGGGGGTTTTTGCGAGGCGCTTTTTTTGAGACAGCCGCCTGCTTGCAGATGGAAACGGTAACAAAAGCCGGAAGATACGAGATCGTCGGCGAACTCGGCCGCGGCGCCATGGGTATTGTGTACAAGGCCGTCGACCCGGTCATCGGGCGCTCCGTCGCGGTAAAAACCATTCGCCTCAGCGAAGAGGGCACTGGGCTCAAACACGCGGAACTCCTGGCGCGGTTCCAGACCGAAGCGCGCGCCGCCGGCCTGCTCACTCACCCCAACATTGTAGTCGTCTACGACGCCGGTGAAGAAGACGGCCTTTACTACATCACTATGGAATTGGTGGAAGGCAAAAGCCTCCAAGCCCTTCTGGATGGTGGACACTCTTTCCCTCTGCCACGCACCCTGCGAATCCTGGATCAAACCTGCAACGCTTTGCAGTTCGCCCATGAACGCAACGTGGTTCACCGCGACATTAAACCTGCCAACTTGATGCTCACGGCCGACGACACCGTCAAAATCACCGACTTTGGCACCGCCAAGATTCTTCAGCTTGGCAGCACCCAGCAAACCGCGCACGTCATGGGCACGCCCAGTTATATGTCTCCAGAACAAGTGAAGGGGCGTGCAGTGGATGGCCGCAGCGATATTTTTTCGCTCGGTGTCATGCTCTATGAAATGGTGACGGGTGAAAAGCCATTCCCCGGACAGAACATCACCACGGTCATCTACAAAATCGTTAACGAGGAGCCTGTCCCGCCCCGCCAGATCGACGCCTCCATTCATCCCGGGATCAGCGCCGTTGTGATGAAGGCGCTGGCCAAAGAGCCGGAGCAGCGCTATCAGTCTTGCCGCGAAATGCTGGAAGACTTGCGGAATTACCGCGTTCAGGGCACGGTCGGAGGGAATCCCAATTCGACGATGGTGATGGGTGGGAGCTCGCCTGCCGCAACCATTGCCACCGGCAACGCCGGCGGGCGTGGACTCGCAGGCCATGGCGCTCCAGAAGATGATCCCACCGTTATCGCCACGGCTCGCTCTCTCAGCGCACGCGCCGCTTCACCCGGCCAGACCCCGGTTGTGCGCCGCACCGGAACTATCGCGCCTCCCCACGAGCCCGTTGAGCCACCCAAGAAAAAGAGCGTCGTCGGCACGATTTTTGCAGCCCTGCTGCTCCTCGCAGTGATTGTGTACGGCGCGAATAAGATGAAGCCTGTTTTCGAGGCCGCGCGTGCGCTGCATAATTATCAAGTCAAAGAGAGCCGGGCGCGTAACTCCACCGCAGCGGCAACGGGAACCACACAAGACAATCCCGCGGCGAAGTCTGCGGCGACTGACCCTTCTCAAGGCTCGAATGAAGCGGCAGCCGACACGGCCGATGCCAACGGTGATCCGAAACCTGTAGATCCGGCTCCTGAGAAAACCGCTCCAAAGAGACCGGATGGCTCGCTCACTCCCAAAGCCGCGGAGTACAAAGGCCGCATCGAAGAAGCCATCTCCGAAAAGGGATTTGCCGGACGCGCGAGAGTTCAAGGAATTGGCAACACGCTGACTCTGGCCGGGAAGCTCCGCCCCTCCGAACATGGAGAGCTCTTGAAATTCTTGCGCAACGCGCCCTCAAGCGTGCATGTCATCGATCACATTGAATACGACGATACGGCGGTGAGTGCAGCGGGCGGCGCCGACGACAGCAGTCATCCGGTTCCAGCAACGGGGCGCGGCGCAATTCACGTAATCACTGACGTGATCGGCGCGACGGCTGTTCTCCATGGCCCCGCAGGCCATGTTTTGAACAAGTGCGAAACACCTTGCAGTTTCAACAATCTCAAGCCGCAACGGTACAGCCTGGAAGTGCAAAAGGAAGGCTATCAGCCTCTCCAGACCGCGCTGCAGATTAAGGGAGACGAGGCGCAGGATCAGAAGCTCAAGCTCGAACCGCTCGCCAAGGGCATCTTCATCAGCACGCAGCCGCCAGGCGCCGACGTTTTCATAAACGGCGCCAAACAGTCCGGCCAGACTCCCGTCGTTCTTCCGCTAGCTCCCGGACAGTACAACCTGGTGTTGCGGTTGCAAGGCTACGAGCCCTATTCGGGAAGCATTCAAGTAAAAGATATTCAGACGCCGCTCAACATTGAGTTGACGGAACGCTCCGCCACACGCGTCGCGTGGGCGCAGGTGAACAGTAATCCCAAGGGCGCGGAAATCATCGTGGATGGAAACTCCACCGGGCAGTTCACGCCCTCGCGAATCCAAGTGCCTACCGGTCTGCATACGGTCACGCTCAAACTCAGCGGGTATCAGCCTGCCAAACGGACTTTTCAGGCGAGCGAAGGCGGCACCATTACGGTTGATTTGCCATTGCGCCAGTAAAGCTCCAAGAGTCCTACCGGAAGCGTAACAATTTGTTACACCAGCTTCTCACTAGTTCTAGAACCCCGTGGCTTTCGTATTGAATATAAAAGACTTATATGGACATCTTCTGGGAGGGACAGTTGCTTTGATTATATGTAGGCCCTGTCTGGCTTCATTGGGCGGGACTAGCTCGCGACCTCACCTGCGGATTGAAGCCAGGAATTGGTAACGAAGCACTTTTGGAGGCACTTTGCCTTTACGGGCCATATTGTCGCACAGTGATAGTGAGCGCGGATCTCGGCAAAAGCCGGCCGCGAATTCCACGTCCAAACACGCCGGTCACGTGCCTGTGACCCCTATTGCAGTTCCTTCAGTCTCAAATTTCGAGCACAAAGCCGTCGGGGTTCTTCGCTCCCTTCGGGATTTTCACCTGCTCCTGCGGTCGGAGCGGCTCTACGATAAGAATCACCCCAGCCGTCTCGACAGCCTCGATAGCGCTTACGATTCGTTGCGGCAAATCACGGAGTCTCTCGAAGGACTCGAGATTCGTGCGGAACGCGGCGGCATTGTGGCCCCAAAAGTCGGCGAAGGACACCTTCCGGACACGCGCGGAGAAATGCAGGCGCTGGCTGCGGATCTGCACCGTGTGGGCATCTGGTCCCTGGTCTTTTCCAGGAAATTCCATGTAGGCGAACTGGACACTCTGGCACGACTCATGAAACAGTCGTTGCTAGAATTGGACGAACCGGCGAGGGATGCCGGCAATGCATGGTGGCCCGCCCGCCTCTTGGAGAACCACGTGGAAGGGATTTCGGTCAATACGCAAACCGACCGCAAAGTAGACACCGTACTCGCGAGCCTGATTGGCGCGTTGGTGGCCTACGGTGGCCATGCGCCGCGGGAGACTGGCGATTCTCCGATCAAGGCGCCTGACTTCGATGACTTGATGGCCACGCTGCGCTTGCTGGCGCGGCTCACACCGCCGCTCGAAAGCGCCCGCGGACTCTCCCCCGAAGAAGCGGCCCGGGCGATTCACGGTTCGATGGAAGAGGCGAGCCGCGAAAGCGTACGCATGCTGCTTCACTCCGTCTCGCAGTATGCTCCGCGTGACGGCGAGCAGCCCCTGCCCTATCTGCTGCGGCTCTCGGAAAACATGATTTTGGAATTTCTCAGCGCGGAGTTCGCCGGCGGTTCCTTGACTCCGCCCGCAGTCCGTCCGGCGTTCCATCGTCTGGCGGACGTGCTCGTGGAATCGGGGGCATACACGGGTCCTCATGCTTCCCAACACCTTTCCTCGCTCGCCGTCGTTTGGGCAACGGACACACACCGCGAGCAATTGATGAATCGGTTTTGGCTGGAGCTGCCGGCCAGGGAAAAATCGGCGGTCGTGCGCGGGCCGGACGTTTGGTGTGTTCCGGTGGCGGCCCTGAAGCAAACGCTTGGGCAACTCGTGGATACCGGCGCGGACGCTCCCCGGCGCGAAGCCCGCAGCATCGTATTGAATTATTTGCGCCGCTTGGAACTTTCAGAGGCTCCGGCAAGGCGTCAGGTAGCGGCTGGCCTCAGTGAGCTTGTTCCGCTGTTCGAATCGCTGTGGCCCAACCAACTCCCAGAAGAACTCAGCCGCAGTGCGATGAAGGCATTGCAGGCCGAGACCGCTCCGGAAACCGCCGCGCTGCTCGCTGCCTTGGTGGAAGCTTTGGGACGCATCGCCGTGACTCGAGGCGACTATGCCGGATTCGAATTCATTCTTACAGGTCTCGAGCGAGCACCGCGCGACAAAGAACACGACCACATGACGGCCCTCTCGACCCGGCTCGTTGCGCAAGACCGCTGGTTTTTATTGGTGGACGCGTCGCTGGCCAACCGGCCGCTGGACCCCGTTCTGCCAAGACTGTTGCAGCGCGACCCGGAACGCTTGCTGGATCGGTTGACCCTGCTGCTCACCGAGCCTAGGGGTGCGGAGATGCTGCCGGCGATGTCCCGGCTCCTCCGAACCATCGGCGTGCCCGTCCTCAACCTGCTCGAGACGCGCTTGTACGAAGCGCGGCGCCAGCGCGTTACCGCTGCAATCAAGCTTCTGGCTGCCGCCGATTCGGAGCGTTTGCTGCGCGGCCTTGCGCGCGCCATCGGGAGCTGGGAATGGAACCTTCAAGACTTGGCGGTGAGCGAGCTCTCGCGGCCTTCCAATTCCGCCTCGGCGCAAAGCGCTGCCTTCGTTTTCTCCGCCATTCTCGCGGACGCGCATCCCATGGTAGTGCCGATGATGATCGATCAAATCGGATTGGCGCAGGAAGCCACCGGCGTTCCACAGCTCCTGGAAATCGCAGCCGGCGAACACGAGGTATTGCGCGACCAGTTTGTGCGCATCAAGGCCATCGAAGCGCTCGGACGCATGCGCTCTTACGAAGCCGCGGAACTCCTTCGAACGCTGATCGAAAAACGAGACGGCCTGGCTTATGCCGAGCCCGCCGGCTTGCGCGCTGCGGCCGAAGACGCGCTTGCTTTGATCGAAAATCGTCCTTCGTTCAAGCAGGCTGCCGCTGCGTTTGGCGCTCCGGGGCAGTCGAGTTCCAGCTATCCCATTCCGCGCCGCTATGTGCGGGTGCCCCTGGAATCGCCGCTGCGCGCACAAATTGATGGATCGTCTGCAGGCCTCGCCCGCGTCAAGACCATCAGCCTGGGCGGCGCTTATCTGGAGTCTCCGAAGAAACTCACCGTCGGCGACTCGATCAAACTGGAAGTACGGGCCGGCCTCCGCAAAATCAATTTCACCGCGGTGGTTCGCAACATTGGCCAAGACGGCAATGGGATCGAATTCGTGCACATGCGCGACGAAGACCGCGAACGGTTGCGTAAGTTCGTTCAGCGGCACCTGCAGCTCTAGCCTAAACAAAGCCGCAAGCTAGCTTGTGCTGCAAGCTAATTTTCCCAACAAAGTACTTTACCCCAAAGAACGCACCTAAGCCCCTAAGAATGTGCGTGTTGCACTCAAGAGCCCACTTTCGCATGCTCGCTCGTGGCGTGCGACAAGAAGCGACATTCCCTTTGTTTTCAGCCGTTTCTCCTCTTGTCGCTTGCCAGCAGGGGCAAATTCGCGTCATTCTGCCCGCCGCAACCCGGAAACCTTGTTTGCAAGACAAGCCCGAAGAAGTTTTCAGTTGAAAGCGGGGCGACATTGCAGTAAAAGCCCTGTATTCAATTATTTCGGTGTGAAAACGGCTCCGACCGGGTCGGGGCCACCGCTAGGGGTAGCGGGGATTTCAGGTGCCACAGGAGGAACTCAATGCAGCGCAAGCAAGAGGTGTGTGCGTCGGCGGGTCTAGAGCCGCGCTTAGAATTAAGCGCCTGGCGGTCCGTCTTCGTGGGAGCTTTGCTCGTTTTGTTGGTACTCGGCGGCGCCGCGACCGTCTCTGCGCAGGTCAACACGGCGACTCTTTCCGGGACGGTCTTTGATCCTCAGAATCTCGGCGTCAAAGGCGCAAAGGTGACACTGGCGAATGCCGCCACGGGCGGGACGCGGACGACGGTCACGGACGATGACGGCCGCTACAATCTGGTGGGAATCCCTCCCGGGCGCTACAAAATGACCGTGGACGGGGGCGCCAGTTTCGGGACTTACGAAAACCCTTCTGTAGTCCTGACAGTAGGCGAGAGCGCCACCTTTGATCCACGCCTGGAACTTAAAGGCATGCAGCAAACCGTGACCGTTTCCGCGGAAACCGCTCCCATTGAGACCACCAAAACGGAAGTCTCCGATACGGTCGAGCAGCGCCGCATCGACAACCTGCCTATCAATGGACGCAACTACATCAATTTCACGCTTACCAACTCCCAGACCACGCGCGACGTCTCGCCCACCATCGGCCCGGCGCCCAACAGTGGCCTAAGCATCGGCGGGGCGCGCGCACGCGGGAACATGGTCAGCGTGGATGGCGCGGACGCCGGGGACAACTCCATCAACGGCATTCGCTCGACGATTTCGCAGGAAGGCGTGCAGGAGTTTCAGCTCATTCTGAGCAACTACAACGCGGAATACGGCCGCGCCACCGGCGGCGTGGTTAATATCGTGACCAAAAGCGGCGGCAACGAATTTCACGGCGACGCTTTTGGGTTCTTCCGCAACAAAGCGTTTCAGGCGCGCAATCCCTTTTCGGGGGAGATTGATCCCGCAACCGGCGCGCTGAATCCCGTCAAGCAAGGCTACACGCGCACGCAAAGCGGCCTCACCTTTGGCGGCCCACTCAAAAAAGACAAAACGTTTTACTTCTTTTCCTATGAATACACGCAGCGCGAAGAAACTGGATTCTCCAGCATCGGACAATCACAGGGCGGGGGCGGCGCTTTCGGTTTGACCGCCTTCAACTGCGGCGGCTGCCAATTGCAAGGTCTCTTATTGACTCCCAGCCAGGCCACAGCCACGGGAGCATTGCTTCAGGCCGCGCAGACAGCTGGTGCCGGTGGAAACCTTGCGCTTGCACAAGCTCTCCAGCAAGAAGCGGGCAGCTATGCCGTTCTAATGGGCTCCGCGTCGAACGTAGCCGTAAACGGAATAGACTTTGGCGCCGTCGCGAACGGTTTCTATCAGCAGAATGGTATTCCACTGACAGCCACTCCAGGACCTCAGTTCCCGATTCCCGTTACGTGCCCCGCAGGACAGCCCGTAAACAACGGAGCTACTTGTTCGCCTTTTGGAGTTTATGTCGCCCCACTGCCTGCTTCGTACGTCACCCTAAACTCCATCCGCGGGAATTACCCGGTTATGGAGAAAACCAGCCTGTGGTCGGCGCGCCTCGATCAGCGATGGAACAATCGAAACAATTCCTTCGTGCGGGTTGGCGTTTCTCCGTCCCTGGTTACCGGGCTTCCTTCCACTTCGCAAAATCAGGTCTTCGGCCAGAACTCAGGCTCTCGCGCCGGATACAACCAGTCTCGCGATTTCAATGTCACTTTTCAGCACGACACGATCATCAACGACAAAACATTCAACGAATTCCGCAGTCAGGTCGCGCGGCGCGGCCTGCATTTTGGTTTTTCCCAGCTCCCCGGCGGTTCCAACATTGGCGTGAACATACCCGGTTATGCTTACTTTGGGCGTGAACCTTATTCCACCGTGGACCGCATCGAACGCCGTTTCGAATTCACCGACTATGTGACGCTCGTGCGTGGCGGCCATACCTTTAAAATCGGCGGCGACTACAATCTGATTCAATTGCGTTCAAAGAAGGCGCAGATTTTCGAACTCGACTTCGGCGGCGATGTCAACTTTGGTGGATTCTCAGCGGGCACGTTTCTTTTTGACTGCGTCGATCCAACGACCGGAGCGAATCATAAGGGTTCCTGCGCCTCGAACGAAGTCGCTTTGCCCGGTACGACCGCCGTGCAATCCTACGGCCTTGGAATTCCAACTTCGTACATCCAGGGTATTGGGAATTCCAACCATCCTTTTGACAACAAGCCGATGGCTCTTTTCCTGCAAGACAGCTGGCGCATGAACCGCCATTTCAGTGTCAACTACGGCGTTCGCTACGACGTCGAAATCACGCCGCTCTTTGCCCCGGCTACCGCCGTGAACGCCGCCGCCGAAAAGGCGCTCGGCGTCGTCGAAGGCATTCCTCGCGACTACAACAATGTGGCTCCGCGGTTTGGCGTAGCCTGGGATCCTTCCGGAAACGGCAAGACGGTCATTCGCGCCGGGTACGGCATGTTTTATGACCATCCGCTCTTAGCAACAGCGTTCGATTCCGCGACCGCCGATGGCGGCCGCTCCGTGCAGCTCATTTCCACGGGCGGAACGCCGTCCGCTTGCGGACTCGTCACCGCCGCCTGTGGAAACGGGTTGGACACTCCGGCCAACCTCAATGGCTCATCTATTTTCCAGGGTGTTTTGAACGCACTACCGAGTATGTCTTATCTTCCCAACGAGCAGCGTTTCGATCCACTGGCTGCCGGCTCGATCTTCGCCAATCAAGCGTACTTGCAGGCCGGCTTTCCGCTGCCCATTCTTCCGTTCACATTGCCCCTTGGCAAGAACTTCGTCTATGCGTACGCGCATCAAGCCAATCTCACGATTGAACGCGAACTTGCTGGCTCCTGGAAATTCAGCCTCGCTTATCAGTGGACTCGCGGCTTGCATCTGAATCGCCCGATCGACATTAACTCCACGGATCCACAGCTCCTGGCGCAAAACGCCTTCAATGCGGCGGCTTCCGGACTTAGCGTGGGCAATCCTCTGACTGTGGTGGTGCCCTCGAACTCCGGGCCGTTTTCCTGCCTTACCGAAGGGCCCTCGAGCATCTTCGTGTTGATTCCGGGTGTGCTAGCCCAGGGCCATCCGGGTTCCACGAATTGTTCCAGTCCGAGCATTGGTTTTATCGGCACGCCTGCCTTTTTCAATTTCTTCCGCCGTTCAGGGCCCAATCCTTCGTTTGCGGCGGCCTTCCCGGGCGTTCCTGCTGTTCCTGTCCCCTGCTTCACAGGTGGCATGCCAGCAGGCTATGCCGGACAGGTTGCACTAGCGACCTGCGCAGGCTACCCGACCGGCTTCGGCGCTCCCGTACCGTGGAACAGCGTTGACGCGCAACTCTCCGACGGTAATTCCTCGTACAACGCTTTAACGTTTAATCTCACGAAGCGCTTCTCGAAGGGATTCGAACTGCTGTCGAGCTACACCTACTCTCATTCGATTGACGACTCGACGGACCTGCAATCTCCGCTCGAGCCGCAGGACAGCCGCTTTCCCCGACTCGAGCGCGCCAATTCCGTGAACGATCAGCGCCACCGCTGGGTCACTAGCGCGGTCTTTCAATCCGGTAGCGCCAAGTCCGGGGACGGCGCCCTCAAACACTTCTTTGGCGACTTCACGCTTTCTCCCATCGTGGAGTTTTCCTCGGGCCGGCCGTTCAACGTCATCACCGGTGAGGACACGCGCCTCGACCTGGGTGCATCGCAAGCCCGTCCTTCCGTGGCGCCGAGCGGTACAGCAGGCACGACTTCGTCATTCATCCCGGGCGTCGTGTTTGTGCCCGCCAACGTTTGCCAGGACAACAGCGGAGCCAACTTCACCGTCCCACTAGTCGCGCCGCCCGCTGGTTGCACGGGCAATCTCGGCCGCGACCGCTTCGTCATGCCCAATTTCTTCCAGTGGGATATGCGCCTTTCGCGGCGCTTTCCGCTCGGCGAACGGCTGAAGTTCGACATCATCGCCGACGCTTTCAACCTCTTCAATCGCGTGAACATCGCGGCGGTCAACCAACTCTGCGATCCGCTCGCCGGAGCGACTTGCAGCGCGGGCCAGCCGACGGCCAGCTACGATGCGCGGCAATTCCAGTTCGCGCTCAAGCTGAGCTGGTAAAAGAAGTTCAAAAGTTGAAGGTTTAAAGTCGCAAACGAGGGAGGCCTGTGGGGGCAGTGCCTCCTTCTTTTTTCCCCGCGCCTCTTCTTTTTCAACTCTCAGCCTTCCGCTTTCGACTCTGCTAAAGTAGGAGTACCGTTTCCCGCAATCGA
>Ga0075436_100004019_pt1 | contig 10093 bp, 15 predicted proteins | sample RhiMethybrSRZTD5_FD_75303 | JGI IMG/M metagenome (GOLD analysis project Ga0075436, IMG submission 75303) | Populus rhizosphere microbial communities from Tennessee, USA - Rhizosphere MetaG P. TD hybrid SRZTD5 | ecosystem: Host-associated > Plants > Roots > Rhizosphere > Soil | place: USA... | reverse complement strand
GAAACTCAACGACCTCCGCGGTGGGAAAGATGTCGACAACAAGGCCGTGGGCGAGGTCGTCCGCAAGTACGACGACCTCATGCGCGATCGCCTCAACACCGCACTCAACGCGGTCGCTGCGCTGACCCTCGGACGTGAGGGCCAGAACAAGACCTCGGCATCACCGAGCACCTCCGCGTCGCCCGTCACGACGCCGACCGGTAGCCCCTCGGCCGAGCCATCGTGCTCGCCGAAGCCGTCGGCGAGCGCGAGCCCCGCGGTCGCCGCGACCCCCAGCCCGTCGCCGAAGCCGAGCGACTCGGGCAAGCCCGATCAGGAAGGCCGCGTCACCGTCGCCGAGCGCACCACGCTGAACGCGGACATCCAGAAGCTCGTCGATGACGCGATCAAGGACATGGACGCCTTCGTGAAGCAGGCGACGGACGAGGCCGCGAAGCTTCCGGCGCCGGATCACGGGAAGCCGAGCGACAACCCCGGCAATAAGCCCTCGGACAAGGGCAAGCCGGCCGGTACGGCGCACCCGTAGCTACGACACACGCTCCTAACCCAACCGCGAAGCGTCCGCCGCAAGGCGGGCGCTTCGTCGTCTCAGAGCGAACGATGCTGAAGCTCCTCTGGCTGCGGCAGCGCAGCGCGACGCTTAGAACACGCCCAGCAGACCGAGCACTCCTCCCGCGAGGACGATGACCGACGGCGCCGGCCGGAAGACGATGCCGATGAGCGCCGCCGCCACGATCCCGAGCAGGCTCACCGGATGCGCGAGCATCGGCGCGCCCAGCGTGAAGAGACTCGCGCCGATGAGCCCGACACTGATCGGGACGAGCGTGCGATCCGACGCGCGGATCCACGGCGACCCGGACATCTGCTCCCAGCGCGACGCCACGACGATCTGCAGGAGCATCGGCGGGATGAGGAACGCGAGGAGCGCCACCGCCGCGCCGCCGACACCCGCGGCGTAGTAGCCAAGCGGCACGAGGTAGAGGATGCCCGGGCCGGGCGTCGCCTGACCGATCGCGTACGCGTTGAAGAACTGGTCCTGGGTGAGCGCGTGGGTGTGATCGACCATCTCGTGCTGCAGATCGGCGACGATCGACGTTCCGCCGCCGAAGCTCACGAGGCTCGCGCGCATGAAGAGGAGCGCGATGTCGAGGATGCTCATGGCAGCGTGAGCGGGCGCGTGCGATACCACAGCACTCCCGCGGCGAGCGTGCCGAGCACCGCGACGATCATCGGCGCGCCGAGGGCGATGAGCACGAGCGTCGCCGATGCGAGCAACGCCTCGGCCAGTCCGCGCGAGCGCTTGGCGCGGCGCACGAGCTGCGTTCCGGACACGCCGATGCCGCCCACGATGACCCCGTTGAAGAGGTGCTGGACCCACGGCTCGTTGGGCGAGAGAAACGCGAGGACGAGGATCACCGCCACGAGCCCCGGTGCGAGGAGCAACACGATCGCTGTCAGTGCGAGCCGCACACCGCCGAGGCGCATCCCGCACAGCGCGGCGAGATTCACGAAGGTCGGACCGGGGAGCGTCGAGGACACCGCGTAATCGCGGAAGAAGTCCTTCTCCTCGATCAGCCCCGATCGGACGAAGGCGTTCTCGAGCGTGGTCCAGCGCGCGGCCCCGAACGACGTCAGGCCGGCCACGAAGAACTTCCACGGCAGCGAGTTCACCTCGCCATACTCGCCGATGTGATCACCGGCATCGACCACGTCGTCCTGGTGGTGACCGACCTCGACCGCGCCGTGGCCGAGCACACCGCCCGCGGCTTCACCGTCACGCCTGGTGGCGAGCACGCCGGCGGCCTGACGCATAACGCGCTCGTCGGTTTCGCCGACGGCTCGTACCTGGAGCTCATCGCGTTCCACGATGTCGCCGCCGCGCGCGGGAAACATTCCTGGCAACCGGTCGCCGAACGCGGCGGCGGCTGGTCCGATTTCGCGCTCGCCTCCGACGATCTCGCCGCGGATGCGGCCGCGCTGCGTGAGGTCCTGGCTCGTCCGGTCGAGAACGGCGGCCGCACTCGCCCCGACGGCGTCGCGGTCGCCTGGCAGGTCGCGCGTCTCGTCGCGCCGCTCCCCTTCCTCATCGAGGACATCACGCTGCGTCAGGTGCGCGTGCCCTCAGGCGCGGCGGCCACGCACGCCAACGGCACGCGCGGCGTGGGCGGGATCGTGCTCGGCGCGCGCGACGTGGCGGCGACGAGCGCGCGCTACGCGCGGCTGCGCGAGCGCGGCGCGCCAGAGATCGAGATCGTGCGATCGGACGAGGATCGTCTTCGGGACGTGCGCTTCCGATGAAGGCGCGTTAGATCAGGTCGCGCGCGACGAGGTCGTCATAGGTCTCGCGTGAGCGAACGAGCGTCGCGTCGCCGTCCGCCGCGACGACGACGGCCGGCCGCGGTGCCATCCCGCCGGCGTCGCTTCCCTGCACCCCCGCGACCGCGACCGCGATGAGATCGCCGACGTGCGGCAGTGGCAGCGTCGCTTTGTCGATGACGACCTCGCCCGCGGCGGCCACGACCGACACCTCGGCGAGTCCGCCATCCTCGACGCGCGATGCGAGCGCGACGGGGTGCGCGCCGACCGTGGCCGGCCCGTCGACAGACACATACGCGGGCGCGCCCTTCTTGACGGAGACGACGCGGCGGAGCGTCACACCTGCCGGTGCGACGATCGGGTCGCCGAGCGCGATCGTGAGCTCGGGCTGCTCAGGGCCGTGCCGCGTCGACGACGCGAACACGGCACCGGCGAGCGCGGGCAGGTCCGTGGCTGCCGCGACCGTCAGGCTCACCTCGCGCAGAACGAATCCAGTCGTCTCGCGCATCTGCGCGGCAAACGCGAAGACGCCATCGATCGTCGCGCCAGGGGTCTCGGCATCACGGGCGTCGAGCTCGACGTCGAAACCCCGCAGGTCCAGCTCCGCGAGCGCGAGGATCGCACGCACTCCGGCGAGTGCCGCACCGCTCGACATCTCGAGGCCGATCGCCCCGACACCGAGACTCAGCAGCACAGGCTGCGCGGTCCGACGTTCGGCGGCGAGGCGGCCGAGGAGCGCGATTTCATCGAGGCTGTCCACGACGACACGCCCGACGCGGTGTCCGACCGCGCTCGCGAGCTCAGCGTCGCTCTTGTTGTGGCCGTGCACGTAGACGCGCTCCATCGGGAATCCGGCGCGTGCAGCGACGTGCAGCTCACCACCGGAGACGACATCGAGGCCCAGGTTCTCCTGCGCGAGTAGCCGCAGCAGCCACGGTGCGACGTAGGCCTTCGCGGAGTAGCAGAGCGTCGACGTACCGGGATACGACGCACGCAGCGCTTCACGCATCGCACCGGCGCGGGCGACGACGGTCGCGCTGTCGTACACCGACAGCGGCGTGCCGTGCTGGGTCGCGAGTGTGACGAGGTCGACGCCGCCGATCGCGAGGTGGTTATCGAGCGTGACGCGCGTCGTGTCCGGAAAGAGATCGAACGAAGAGCTCATCGATCGCCGCCACTAGCGCGCGCGTTCGAGCTTCTTCTCCATCGTGACGAGCGGCGTGCCGCGAAGCTCGTGCGGTGGCTCACCGGTGCGGACGAAACCGAGCGAAACGTAGAGACGGATGGCGTCATGAAGGAACGGCGTCGAAGAGAGATACAGCCGCGGAGCGCTCTGGCTGATCGCAAAGAGCTCGAGCTGGCGCATGAGCCCGCGCGCCGCCCCGTGCCCCCGCGCCTCGGGATGCACGGCCATGCTCCGGATGTACACGCCCGAGCCGCGCACCGCGGCCGCGATCGTGCCGACGATGCGCTGGCCATCGAGCGCGACCCAGACGGGTCCTTCCGGCCAGCGCTCGCGCAGCCGTGGAGCGTCGGGCGTGGTCGCCGCATAGCCGTCACGCGTATACAAACGCTCGAACTCGGCGAATGATCTGCGCAGCACCTCGGCGATCGCGTCGATATCGCCCTCGGTCGCGCGTCGGGTCCGCACGCGGCTAGTGTGGGGTCAGGAGGAGACACATGGCGGATCTCACGCACGAGCTCATCACCACCGGCATCGCGTTCGATGGGTATCGCATCACGAAGTACCTCGGCCTGGTACGCGGCATCACGGTGCGTTCGCGGAGCGTCGTCGGCACGCTCGCCGGCGCACTGCAGACGCTCGCGGGCGGGAACATCTCGATGTTCACCGAGCTGTGCGAGCAGTCACGGCAGGAGGCGTACGACCTCATGATCGAGCACGCCAACGCGCGCGGCGCGAACGCGGTCATCGGCATGCGCTACGACGCGAACGAGATCATGGGCGGCGTCACCGAGGTGCTCGCGTACGGGACGGCCGTCGTGGTGGAGAAGGCCTGACCTGATGGAGTGGTCCGAGTCCGCCGAGAACCTGCTGGCCACACTCGCGCGCATGGTCCCGGAGACGCTGCGGGAACTCGCGTCCGCGTCGGCACGCGAAGAGTCGGAGGGGATCGCGCAGGAGCGCGGCGGCGACGAGGTCACGGCCGACGACGCGATGCGTGCATGGATCCGGACGACACCGCCTGAGCAGCGCAACGGTCTGGTCGCGGTGATCGAGGATCTCGGGCTCGAGCCGGAGCGCTACGCCGACGACCTCGAGAACGCCGAGGGCTGGGACGACGAGGCGGAGAACGACGCCGAGTAACTAGGCGGTGAACCCGTCCTCGAGCGTGATCAGCTGCACCTGTTCGGTGAGCCAGTCGGTCTCGGTATCGCGCTCGTGCTCCTCGATGGTGGTCTCGTCGTCAGGTTCCATCGTCACACCGCCTTCTCGCCGAGCTTTTCATCAAACTCTGTGCCAAGACGCGACGCGCCCATGACCGATCCCATGGTCTGGTGATACGGGACGCCGGTGAACAGGTGGTGGCTTCGCGTCGGGATGTCGTCGCCGACCTGCCACTCCTTCTTCTGCAGCTCGATGTAGGCCTGCTGCTCCTCGTCACGCAGGCCCTGTAGCAGCTTCGCGAAGCCGTAGCCGGCGGCGTGCTGCGCGGCGAGCGTGATGAAGAGGAACTTGTAGCCGAGCTCGCCGAGCTCGGCGAAGGTGATCGGATCGGCGTCGTTGAACCACTTGAAGGACGACGACCAGTTGAAGGCGAAGCGCGCCTTGGGGAACCGGCGGCGCACCTCGGTCGCGAAGCGCTCGGTCGGGCCGCGGTCGCTCGTCGGGAACTCGCACCAGACGAGGTCGGGGACGCCCGAGTCGAGGTAGCGGAGAGCGCGATCGATCGCGAGATCGATGCCGCGCGTGGTCTCTGGTGCGTCCACGGCCGAGACGGCGTCGGTGCGCGCGATGACCACGAAGTCCTTCTTGCCGAGATCGTCGGCGACCGCCCGCATCATGCGCAGCTTGCCGATCATCTCGTCGGCGCTGATGAGCGCCTTGCCGGCGATGTGGCCGCAGCGCTTCGGCAGCACCTGATCCTCGATGTGGGCGGCCGCGACGCCGGCGTTCACGTAGAGCTCGGCGGTGCGCTGGACGTTGAACAGGTTGCCGTAGCCGCCGTCCATGTCGACGACGACCGGCGGGATCTCGAGGTGCTTCGGCGCGACGCCCTTCTCGGGATCGCCCAGGGCCATGGTGAGCTGGAACTTGCGCATCGCCGCGACGGTGCGGCGCGCGCCATCGGCGATCTCGGGCCCGGTGTAGAGATCCATGTCGGTCGTGCCGAGATGGCCGATCGCGAACGAATAGCCGCTGAAGTAGACGGCCTTGAAGCCGTAGTACATGCACAGCTCGGCGCCGTGCGGGTCGTACACGCCTGGCCCGAACACGAACGGCTCGCTCTCGAGCAGCCGCCGCATCCGGGCCGACGGGTCTTCCCAGCGCGACGCCGGGACGGTGAAGCCGTCAGGGAGCAGCGGGGTCGGGACGAGCTTCACGACTCGTGCTCGACCTGGCAGTCCGTGGACGGGCACTCGCATTCGAGCCGCTTGCGCAGCAGCGTCGCCTGCGTCTTCTGGTCTTCGATCCGCTCTTCGATCTCGGTCATGTCGACCTCCTCGATGGCTACGCGCTTATCCATGCCTGGGGATATGGCACTCTGTGTGCCAGGCGGTCCATCAGGCAAATCGTTTGTTCTGATGAGAGTTATAAATGTGAGTGATATGCCCCACGACGCCATGCTGTTCGCCCATCTTGAGTCGTTCGTGGAGGTCGCGCGGCGCGGGAACGTGAGCCGGGCAGCGGAGGCACTGTTCCTGACGCAGCCCGCGATCACCGCACGACTGCGCTCGCTCGAACGGGATCTCGGCGTGGACCTCTTTGTCCGATCGCACCGTGGGATGAAGCTGACCGACGCCGGACGCGCGTTCCTTCCCTACGCCGAGCGCGCCATGGCGACGGTCGACGAGGGACGTGCGGTGATGTCGAACCTGCGCGAGGGAACGATCGGGTCGCTCGTGATCGGCGCCGCACCGGCTGTCTCGACCTACGTGCTTCCGGTGATCCTGCGCACGTTCCGCACGACGCATCCGAACGTGCGGCTCGGCGTGCGCACCGGGCACACCGAAGAGGTACTCGAGATGGTGCTGCGCGGCGAGGCAAACCTCGGCATCGGACGTCCGGTGCGCCATCCGGATGTGGAGCTCATCCCCCTGTTCGAGGACGAGATGCTGCTCGTCGTGGCCGCGCTCCATCCGTTCGCGGCGCGCGGAAAGGTGTCGATGGCCGAGCTCGCCGGCGAGCGGCTCGTCCTCTTCGACCGCACCTCGTCGTACCACGAGCTCACGTCATCGCTGTTCCGTCAGGCCGGTGTCGTGCCCGCCTCCACGCTCGAGCTCGACAACGTCGAGGCCGCGAAGAAGATGGTCCAGCAGGGTCTCGGCGTGGCGTTGCTGCCGCGCATGGCACTCGCGCAGGAGCTGCGATCGCGTTCGCTGCGTCCGGTGAAGATCACCGGCGCGGGCGTCGTGCGGCGCCCGATCGTCGCGCTGCGCCGCAAGGACGCGGGTGAGGCGATCGGGCCGGTCGCCGCATTCCTGGAGACCCTCAAGACGGCGTCGCGCTAGCTCTGCGGCAGGTGGCTCCGCTCGCGACGCGCCAGCGCGGCGCCGATCGACTCCGGGGCGACGTCCATCGCCGCGGTCCAGGTGGCGCGCGCGATGTCGAGCGCGCCGTGCTCGCGCTGCGCGACGCCGACCAGATACCCGATGAACGCGCGGTCATGGGCGGCCAGCTCGTTCCCGCGCTCATCGACACGGTGAAGCGACTCGCGCATCGCCGGAGCGTCGCCTTCCTCCGCGGCGGCGATGGCGACGAGCGCGCTGGCCATCGCGTCGCCGGAGACCGTGGCGCGCGCATCACCAGCTGCGATCTCGCGCACGAGCGAGGCGCCCATGGCGCGATCACCGCCGATGGCCGCGAGCTCGCACCACGCGAGCGTGATACGCGCGAGCGGATCGTCCGGCACCAGCGCGGCGACGCGCCGTGCGTCACCCGGCCGATTGAGCGCGGTGTACGCGGCGACGAGCCGTGGCGCGACGCGCGACGCGCCGAGCTTCTTCATCGCCTGCTCCCAGAGCGAGGCCGCGGAGAGTGGATCGCCGGCCGCGTACAGCACATCGGCCGAGACCTCCTGCACGACCGCGAGCTTCGGAAAACGCGTGAGGAGCGGCGCCATGAGGGTGCGCGCGCGCTCGATCTCCCCGGCGTCGAGCGCCTCTTCGGCGTCGAGCATCGTTTCGGTCACTCGCGCTAGCGACAGCTGGTAGCGCACGAACCAGACGACGATGACGACGGCGGATGCCACGCCGATGACCGCTAGCAGGACGCCGGAGTTGTCCACCGTCAGGCGTCCGCCTTACGCACGCTGAAGGGAGTTATCCACGGGAAACGAGGCGTTATCCACACGATGGCTCGCTCCCTTGCTGGCTCAGCTGTTCTCTAACAGCGCACCTGCGATGACCATCCGCTGGACCTCGCTGGTGCCCTCGTAGATGCGCGTGATGCGCGCATCGCGGTACGCGCGCTCGATCCACAGCTCGCGCATATAGCCCATGCCGCCGTGGATCTGGACCGCGGCATCGGCCACGCGCCCGAGCATCTCTGTCGCGAAGAGCTTCGCCATCGCCGCGCGCTGGGTGATGCGTTCTCCGTTGTCGGCGCGCGACGCCGCGTCGTACACCATGAGCCGCGCGGCGTGGATCTCGGTCGCGGCGTCCGCGAGCATCCACTGGATCGCCTGATTCACCGCGATCGGCTTGCCGAACTGGATGCGGCCCTTTGCGTATGCGGTGCTCGCCTCCAAGAGACGCTGCGCGATCCCGACGGAGTGCGCGGCGAGGCCGAGGCGTCCCATATCGAGCGTGCCGAGCGCGATCTTGAACCCCTGGCCTTCCTCGCCCACTCGGTTCGCCACGGGGACGCGCAGATCGCTGAAATACAGCTGCGCCGTGGTCGAGCCATGCAGACCCATCTTCTCGTCGTTGTGCCCGATCTCGAGGCCGGGCGTGCCTCGCTCGACGACGAACGCGGTGATCCCCTTGCTGCCCTTCTCCGGCGCGACGTTCGCGAAGATGACGAACACGTCCGCGATCGGCGCGTTCGTGATGAACGTCTTGAACCCGTCGATCTTGTACTCGTCGCCATGCCGCATCGCCTGAGTCTTCAGCGATCCCGCGTCGCTGCCAGCACCCGGCTCGGAGAGCCCGTACGCGCCGACCTTCTCTCCGGCAAAGATCTGCGGGAGGAAGCGCTCGCGCAGGGCGTCCGGCCCGCCGATCTCGATCGCCGTCCCGCAGAGGCCGGCCGAACCGCCGACGACGTTCCACAGCGATGCGTTCGCGCGCCCAGCCTGCTCGATCGCGACGCAGTAGCCGAGCTTGCCGAACCCCTGACCACCCCAGCGTTCGTCGTGACCGATGCCGAACAGCCCGGCCTCGCCCATCGCGGTGATCACCGCGCGCGGGATCTCGTCCTTCGCCTCGATCTCTTTCTCGTGCGGCTGGAGCTTCTCCTCGACGAACTTGCGGACGGTCTTCTGAAGGAGCTGCAGGTCCTCAGGCAGATCGAAGTCCACGGCTATGCCCCCTTCGCGCTCTCGAGGATGCGCTTCAGCTCCTCGGGGATGCGGTGCGCATGCTTGTCCTTGAGAACGACCTGCACCGTGCTGACATCCGCGCAGTGCAGGCCATCGGCGCGATCGATCGCGTACTCAAACTCCCACGAGGAGTTCCGGATCTCACCGACGCGCACTTTGATGTCGAACTCGTCGTCGAACCGCAGCGGCGCCCGGTAGCGCACCCGCGCCTCCCCGATGGTGAAGTCCAGGCCGTGATCCAGAAGATCGCGCCGGTACTCGATCCCGAGATCTCGAAGGTATGCGATGCGTCCGACCTCGGCGTACAGGAGGTAGTTGGCGTAATAGACGACCTGTTGCGTATCCGTTTCGCCGAATCGCACGCGCTGGCGACAGGCGAACGGGAACGCCTCCATGCTCGGCAGGTTACCGGCTTGGCACGGTCCCTGCTCGCTCCAACGCCATGGCAATACGACATGACGACCACCCAACAGAGCGTGTCGAGCGAGTCGAACGAGTCGAGCGCGTGCGCGAGCGTCCCGCCTACCCGGCAGCGAACGCGTCCACGAACGTGAACGCGACGACGACGGGTCCGAGCGCGGCGACTCCTGTCTGGACCGTGACCAGCGTCGTGACGCTGATCTTCACGGTGCTCGAAGTGATGCTCCTGCTGCGCTTCATCTTCAAGCTCGCAGGCGCGAACGCGAACCAGCCGCTCATCGCGGCGCTGTATCGCATCACCGAGCCACTGACCCGTCCGTTCCAAGGCATCTTCCCTGAGTCGCAGGCGGCGCTGGCCCTCGACATCCCGGCCCTGCTCGCGATCGTCTTCCTGTTCCTCATCGGTGCGCTGATCGTCGCGCTGGTGCGCGCGATCGTGGCGCCGCGGAGCACGTGACGAACTAGCAACAGGCACGACCAGTGCTTCGGGGTCGCGGCATGCGAGCAGCGCCTGCCGCGGCCCTTTGCATTTGCCTGGCGCTCGCTGCCTGTACGCAAGCGCAGTCCGCCGGCCCACCCACACATGTCACCGCATCGGCCTCCGCTCCAGCGTTGGCATCGGCATCCGCGTCGGG
>Ga0075436_100004012_pt1 | contig 10100 bp, 9 predicted proteins | sample RhiMethybrSRZTD5_FD_75303 | JGI IMG/M metagenome (GOLD analysis project Ga0075436, IMG submission 75303) | Populus rhizosphere microbial communities from Tennessee, USA - Rhizosphere MetaG P. TD hybrid SRZTD5 | ecosystem: Host-associated > Plants > Roots > Rhizosphere > Soil | place: USA... | reverse complement strand
CCGGAGTTGCCGGGGTTGATCGAGGCGTCGGTCTGGATGAAGTTCTCGTAGGTCGTGACGCCCACGCGCGTGCGCGCGGTGGCCGACACGATCCCCACCGTCACCGTGCGATCGAGACCGAAGGGGTTGCCGATGGCGATGACCCACTGGCCCACGCGCAGCCGCTCGGAGTCGCCGAGCTCGGCCGCCGGCAGCGGGCCGGATGCGTCGACCTTCAGGACGGCCAGATCCGTCTTCGGATCGCGGCCGACCAGCGTGGCGGGGAGCTTGCGCGAGTCGGAGAGACGCACGGTGATGTCCTGAGCGTTCTCGATGACGTGATTGTTCGTCAAGATGTATCCGGAACGATCCACGATGACGCCGGAGCCGCTCGAGCGCGGCTCCTCGCGCGGCCGGCGCTTGAAGTAGCGCTCGTAGAATTCGTCGCCGAAGTAATCGCGGAAGCGCTCGGGATCGTCGCCGGAGCCCGGCGTCGGGCGCTTGGACACCGTGCTCACGTTCACGACGGCCGGGGTGACGCGGTCGGCGACCGCGCTGAACGCCTCCTCCATGGCCTGGAGGACCGCGCGGGCGTCGATCTTCTGGGCGGGCGCCTTGGCGGGCGGCTGGCGCTTGTCAGCCGCGGCCGGGGGCTTGGCGGGGTTCGGCCCCGCCGGGGGCGCCGCCGACTGGGCGGCGGCCGGCACGGCGACTGCCATGAAAAGGAACAGCGCGACGGCCGTTTTCATCGGGGGACCGGGGTCGCATTTTAACCGGCCGACGCGGGTTTACGCTAGCGCTAAGACCCGGATCTCGACGACCTCGCGCGTCTGGGCGGTGATGGCGGCCGCGGCGCCGCGCCGCACGCCAACTACCCACAAAATCTGGCCGTCGCCCTCCACCAGTGGCAGCCGGCTGCGGTCCCAGCGCGGCACCGCGGCGTCGATCAGCAGCGATTTGAGCCGGCGCTCGCCGCCGCCGAAGGCGACGAGCCGGTCTCCCCGCCGGCGCCCCCGCACCACGAGGCTCCGCGACACGCCGGCGGCGTCGAAGGCCACGACGTCCGCCGAGCGCGGCACCGCGTAGCCCGCGGCCGGAACGATCCGCGCTTCCAGCGCTCGCCCGATCTCGGGCAGCGCGACCCGGCCCGGCACCTCCAGCACGCGCGGCGACAGCGCCGGCGCTGATCGCGCGCCCACGCGAATGCGATCGCCGCTGACCTCGACGCTCACACCGCCGAGCCGGAACGGACGGCGCGGCGGTGTCGGGGCCAGCACGCGTCGCAACCCGCGGTGCGCCCACGCGCGCAGCGGCGCGCGACTGCCGAAGCGCGCGGCCGCCTGGCGCAGCACCTCGGCGGCGACCGACGTCGGCAGCGCGGCCAGCGCGCTCCGCGGCAATATCAGCGCGTTCGGGTTGGCCACGGCCAGGCGATCGAGCTCGAGGGTCGCGGCCCGATCGAGCGCGTCGACCGTCTCGCGGGCCACGCGCGCCACGCGGGCCAGCGACTCCACCACGTCGGTGGAATAGGCGGCGGCCAGCAGCGGCAGCAGCTCGTGGCGAATGCGGTTGCGCAGGAACTTCGGATCACGGTTGGTGGGGTCCTCGACCCACGCGAGGCCGGCGGCGGTGAGCATGTCGCGCAGCGCCGCGCGCCGGAGGTCGATCAGCGGGCGGATGATGCGCCCGCGCACCGGCGGGATCGCGGCCAGCCCGCGCACGCCGGCGCCGCCGAGCACACGCATCAGCACGGTCTCGGCCTGATCGTCCAGCGTGTGGCCGAGCGCGATCCGCCCGGCACCGACGCGCGCGCCCGCGGCGTCCAGCGCCGCGTAGCGGGCGGCACGGGCGGCCGCCTCGATGGAGCCCGGCCCCACCCGCACGCGCTCGACGTCGACGGGCACGCCCAGGCGCTCGCCCAGCTCGCGCACGAAGCGCCCGTCGGCGGCGGAGTCGGGGCGCAGGCCGTGGTCGACGTGGAGGACGTGGAGCGTGAGACGCCAGGCCGGCGCCAGCGCGTGCAAGAGGTGCAGCAACGCCACCGAGTCGGCACCGCCCGAGACGGCGACCAGGACGGTCTCGCCGCCGGCGAGCATCGCGTGGCGGCGAAGCGCGTGCTCGACGGCGTGGGTCAGCTCCACGCTAGCCGCCCTGCAGGCCCACCCACACCTCGCCGTCCTCGAAGTGCTCCTTCTTCCACACCGGCACCGTGCGCTTGAGGGTGTCGATGGCGTAGCGGCAGGCCTCGAAGGCATCGGCGCGGTGCGCGGCGGAGACCGCGATGAGCACGGAGGACTCACCGATCTCGAGGCGACCGACGCGATGGAGCATGGCGACCCGCTTCACGCCGGTCCAGCGGGCGCGGATGGCGGCGCCGATCTCGCGCAGCTTCGCTTCGGCCATCGGCGCGTGGGCCTCGTACTCGAGGAACTTCACGGGCCGGCCGCCCGTCTCGTTGCGCACGATGCCGGAGAAGATCACGACGCCGCCGGCCCCGGGATCGTCCACGCGGGCGGCGATGTCGTCGGGCGAGAGCGGACGGTCGACGACGGCGAAGAGGTCGGAATGGGAGCCGCCGCTGACCGGCGGGAAGAGCAGCAGCTCGTCGCCGGCCTTCAGCGTGTGGTCGGCCTCGACGTAGTCGTGGCCGACCGCGAAGAGCGTGAAGGGGCGGTACTCGGCGAGCTGCGGGTGGCGCGTGACCACGGCCTTCCAGGCCGTCTCCACGGTGCCGCCCTCGGGAAGGTCCAGGTCCACCTGCTCCTGCCCGGCCGCTTCACGATACCGGGCGAACAGGTGAACCCGGACACGCACGACGTCTAGAAGCGGTGGGACTGGCCGCAGCCGCAGCTGGACTTGACGTTCGGATTCTTGATCGCGAAGCCGGCGCCCATCATGTTGTTCTCGACGTAGTCGATCTCGCTGCCGCTGAGATAGGGCGCGCTGTGCTTGTCGATGAAGACCTTGATGCCGTGCTGCTCGATCACATCGTCACCCTCGGCCGGCTGGTCCTCCCAGCCGAGCTCGTAGGACATGCCCGAGCAGCCGCCGCCGACGATCCGGATGCGCAAGCCCCACTCGGGCTTGCCTTCCTCCAGGCGGAGGTCGGAGACCTTCTTGGCGGCCGTCTCTGTCATCGTGACCATGCGATTCCTCCCAGGTTCTCTACGAGTTGCGACACAAGAATAGTATCACAGGATACCCCCCGCCGGCAGGAGGGTGAGCTCCTCCAGCGAGGCATTCGGCGGCAGCGTGGCCATCAGCACGGCGGCCCGCGCGACGTCCTCCGGCTTCAGCATCTTCTCGCGCGGCGGCGGCGAGCTGAGCGCGTCCCAGATGGGCGTGTCGACGGCGCCCGGCACCAGGACGCCCACGCGGATGCCGAGGGGCCGCAGCTCCTCGGCGAGCACGCGGCTGAAGCTCTCCAGCCCGGCCTTGGTCGCCGTGTAGGCGGCGCTGCCCGGCAGCGCGCGCTTGGTGGCGATGGACGACACGTTGATGATCATGCCGCTGCGCTGGCGCAGCATGGGCGGCAGCACCGCCCGGCAGCACACCATCGCGGCCCGGAGGTTCAGGGCCAGCATGGTGTCCCAGTCGCCCGGCTTGGAGTCGGCGACGGCGCCGAACGCCGCGGTGCCGGCGGAGGTCACCAGCACGTCGAGCCGGCCGAGCTCGGAGAGCGTCTGCTCGACCAGCGCCTCCACCGCGCTGTCCTGCGTCACGTCGGTGGGGATGGCCAGCGCCCGCGCGTCGCGCTTGCGGACCTCGCCGGCCACCTCGGCCAGGTCGGCGCGCGAGCGCGCGGCCAGCGCGACGGCGGCCCCCTCGACGGCGAACGCCTCGGCGATGGCACGGCCGATGCCGCGACCGGCGCCGGTGACGAGCGCGACCTTGCCGGCGAGTGCGCCGCTCAAATCTGCAGCCCCCGGCCGGCCTTGATCAATTCCATGAACTCCGCGCGTGTCTCCGGGCGCTCGCGGAAGGCCCCCAGCATGGCCGAGGTCACCGCCTTGGAGTTCTGCTTCTCCACCCCGCGCATCAGCATGCAGAGGTGGATGGCCTCGATGACGACGGCGACGCCGCGCGGCTGCAGCACCTCGTTCAGCGTGTTGGCGATCTGCGTGGTCAGCCGCTCCTGCACCTGCAGCCGCCGCGCGTACATGTCGACGAGCCGCGGGATCTTCGACAGCCCCACGATCTTCTTGCGCGGCATGTAGGCCACGTGGCACTTGCCGATGAATGGCAGGAGGTGATGCTCGCACATCGACGTGACATCGATGTCCTTGACGATCACCATCTCGTCGTATTCCTCGACGAAGAGGGCGTCGTTCAGGATGTCGCCGGGGTTCTTGGCGTAGCCGGAGGTCAGATACCGCATCGCGGCCGCCACGCGCGCGGGAGTCTTCTCGAGTCCCTCGCGGTGCGCGTCCTCGCCCAGCTCCTTCAGCAGCTGCTCGACCAAGCGCTCCATCGGATCACGCTCGGGCATCAGGCCTCCTCGCCCGCGTACTCGAAACGGTTCTTGGCCGTCTCCTGGACGGTAACGCGCCGCAAGCCCGGCAGGGTCCCGGCCAGCGTGCGCCAGAAGGCCCGGGCCAGACCCTCGCCGGTGGTGATGACACCGGCCAGCGGCGGCGCGTGCTCGAGCTGGTGATGATCCACGTGCTCGAGGATCGACTGCGCGACCGTGCGGTCCACCACGTCGAGATCGATCGTCATGCCGGTGTGCGGGTCGGGGACGCCGGCCACGGTCACCTCGAGATAGTAGTTGTGCCCGTGCGGGCGCGCGCACTGGCCGTAGAGCACGACGTTGTCGGCCGGGCTCAGCCGCGGATTGCCGAGGCAGTGGGCCGCGCTGAAGTGGTACACGCGCGTCAGCTCGACGGTTCGGGTGGCCATGTCACGATCCATCATAGTCCACGAACAAAGTCGGGTCTTCCCACACTCGCACGCGGGCCAGCCGCTCGCGCCCCAGCTTGGGGGCCAGCAGCTCCCACACCGCCAGCGCGATGTTCTCCGTGGTCGGCACGCGGTCGCGGAAGAGCGGGTCGGCGTTGAGGTCGGCGTGGTCGAAGCGCTCGATGACGGTCTCCTGCACGACGCGCTTGAGCTCGCCGAGATCGATCACCATGCCGGTGCGCGGATCGATCGCGCCCCGCACGGTGACGTCGAGCGTGTAGTTGTGGCCGTGGGGCACGGTGAGCCGGCCGAAGCGACGCTGGTTCTCCTCGGGCGACCAGGCGCCGACCTCGTAGCGGTGGCCGGCCGCGAACGTGAAGCGGCGGGTGGTGGCGGCGCCGCTCATGCGACGGCCGTCTCCACGAACCGCCGCGCGATCGGCTCCAGGTCGAACGCCGCCACCCGGGCGGCGCCGGCCGCGCCGAGCGTGGCCCGCAGGCCGGGGTTCGTCAGCAGCGTCTCCAGCGCCATGGCCAGCTCCTCCGGACTCTCGCGGTTCACCAGCAAGCCGGTGCGGCGGTCCTCGACGATCTCGGGCACCGCCGCCGCCCGGCACGCCACCACCGCGAGCCCGGCCGCCATCGCTTCCGCGAAGACGAGGCCGAATCCCTCCTGCACGGTGGGCAGGCAGAAGCAATCCGCACCCACGTATTCTACGGCCAGCGCCTGGCGCGAGATGTCGCCGAGGAACGTCACGGTCTCCCCGAGGCCGAGCGTGGTGTGCAGCGCCCGCAGGCGCGCGGACTCCGGCCCCTCTCCTACGATGCGCACGCGCGCGGCCGGGATTCGCTCGCGCAGGATCACCGCGGCGTGCAGCAAGTCTTGCAACCGCTTGCGCGGGTACATGCGCGCGACGGCCAGCACCGTCGGCCCCGACCGCTCGGGCCTGGCCGCCGCCGCGAAGCGCCGGCGCCACTCGGCGAGGTCGATCGGCTCGGGGATCACGGCCAGCCGCTCGGCCGGCACGCCGTACGCCGCGTGGGCGATCGACGCCGAATAACGGCTGGGCACCACCACCCGATCGGCGCGCGCCGTGTTGAGCCGCTCCCAGCCCGCCTGCACGCCCAGCAGCGCGCGCACCACGCCGCGCTCGTTCTTCAGCTCGTCGGCGATGATGCCCTTGAGCGCCACGACGAACCGCGTGCGCCCACGACGCCTGGCCCACAAAAACCCGTCGAGATCGACGCCCACGACGACGTCGGCGGACGGCGGTGACATCGTCACCCGCGCGTTGTAGAGCCAGCGGTCGAGCGTATGAAAGCCCGTGCGGCGCCCGAGCGGGCGGCGCGTCACGACGTGACCGAGGCGCTCGAGACCGCGCACGAGGCCGTCGATGGCGACCCAGGTGCCGCTGCCCTCGGTGGGAGAGGCCGGGGTGGAGCTGAGGAGCTCGAACCGCACCGAGCGCGTCAGCGCCCCTGGAACTTCGGCCGTCGCTTCTCGAGGAAGGCGCGCGTGCCTTCCCGATAGTCCTCGCTGGTCATCGCCTCGATCTGTAGCGCGCGCAGCCGCGCCCGGTTCTCGTCGGTCCAGCCCGCCAGGTAGGCCTGGATGGCGGCCTTGGAGCCGCGCACCGAGAGCGGCGCGTTGTCGGCCAGCGTGGCGAGGTAGTCGTGCGTCGTCTTCTCGAGGTCGGCGGCCGGGACCAGACGCTGGATGAAGCCGATGGCCAGCGCCTCGCGGTCGCTCACCGTGCGCGCCGAGAACAGGATGTCCTTGGCGTAGGCGGGCCCGACCAGGTCCACGAGCTGCCCGATGGCCTCCAGCGGATAGATGATGCTGAGCCGCGCGGCGGGAATGCCGAATTTCGAGCCCTCGGCCGCGAAGCGCAGGTCGCAGGCCATGGCCACGCCCATCGCCCCGCCCATGCAGTAGCCGTAGATCATGGCGATCGTCGGCTTGGGACACTCGCGCACCGCCGTGTAGGCGGCCGCGGTGGTCGCGTTGTACTTGAGCGACGTCTCGGTGTCCTTGCGGCTCTCGGGGAACTCCGAGATGTCGGCGCCGGAGGCGAAGGCCTCGGTGCCGGCGCCGCGGTACACGATGGCCCGCACGGAGTCGTCCTTCACGAGCCCCTGGGTGATCGTCGCGATGTCGCCCCACATGGCCAGGCTGATCGCGTTGCGCATGCGCGGCCGATTGAACACGACCGTGGCGATCGCGCCCTGCTGCTCGACGAGGATGTCGCTCACGGCGGGTCAGTGTACCAGAGCGGATCAGGGATGGTGGCGGTGGGAGGAATTGAACCTCCGACACGGGGCTTATGAGACCCCTGCTCTGCCGCTGAGCTACACCGCCGCGCGCGGTTGACCTGCGGGAACGGCCGAGTGTACCACGCAGCCACATCGCGTTCTCCTGCAAGCCCGGCCTGCGACTGACGAAATTGGTGTCGTGCAAGGGGCTGCAGAGCGCCCGCTCAAGCATTCCCTCCGGGTGATGGTCAACCCCTCGTGATTGCAGGGGTGGGGCACTCGCTGGCCGCGCCGGTCCCAGGCGTGGTCCCGCCGTTGCTCTTTCTACATCCCGTCGTCCCAGCTTTCGCCAAGGAGCCGGATCGTGAACGAAGCCCTCGCCCGCCGCGGCCTGACGCTGGTGCTCCTCGTCTTCCTGTCCCTGCTCCCAGGGTCGGCGACGGCCGCCACGCCCACCGCGCAGTTCTGGGAGGAGATCGGGGGCTCGGCCAGCGGCCAGGGCATCAGCGCCAGCACGCTCGGCGTCGTCCCGGAGCACCGCAATACCTCGATCGTCATCGACGCCGACGGGCGGCCGGTGGTCGCCTACACCGACTGGGCCGACATCATCGTGCGCCGCTGGAACGGCATCGAGTGGGAGATCATCGCGACCCCGGGCGGCGGCCATCTGCCCCAGCTCGTGCTGGACGCCAACGGGACGATCTATCTCGGCTGGCAGGAGTACGTGCCGACCACGAACACCTGGGAAGTCTGCTTGCTCGTGCGTGATCCCGCCACCGGCGCCTGGCAGGAGCTGGGCGGCTCGGCGAGCGGGGAGTGCATCAGCGGCGCCGACGGCGCGGCCAACGTCAACTCGTTCTCGCTGGCGCTCGGCCCCGACGGCACGCCGTGGGTGGCGTACGACACGGTGCCGACGACCAGCACGAACTTCACCACCCAGCCGAGCGGCCTCGCGGCCGGCGCCGACCAGGTGTACGTCAAGCACTGGACAGGCGCGACCGACGGCTGGGTCTACGTCGGCTCCGGGCGCAACGGGGGCGGCGCCACCAACGTGCAGAGCTTCGTCTTCACCAACGCGAACGGCAGCGCCAACTTCGTACAGCACAGCGCACTGAGCCCGACGCTGGCGGTGGGGGCCGACGGCAGCCCCGTGCTGGCCTTCATCTACACCACCGAGTTCTCCAACGGCAACCCGCCCGAGTTCAACGGCCTCAACGACGACATCTACGCGGTGACCTGGAACGGCGGTGCCTGGGTCGCCATGGGCCCCGCGGTGCCGGCGACGGCGGCCGGCGCCGGGCTCGGCGCCCCGGGTGGCATCAGCAACGACGGCGGCTGGTCGGTGGAGGCCTTCATCAACCGCATGAACCGGCCGTACATGATCATCGGCCGCGACGGCGCCCCGGTGCTCGGCTGGGGTGAGACGAGCGACAGCGACAGCCTCCGTCACATGTTCGTGCGGCGCTGGAACGGCACGGCGTGGCAGGGCCTCGGGTCGGCGAGCGGCGAGATCGCCGTGACGCCGGTCGCCTTCGACATCTCGCTGGCCCCCGGCGTCAACGGTCCGATGGCCGCGTGGGCGGGCGGCAGCGGCGCCGACTCGTCGATCTACGTGCTCGGCTGGGACTCGCGCGTCGGCCGCTGGACCGAGGCCGGCACCGGCTCCGGCACGGGCACCGGCATCTCGGGATCGGCACGGCGCGGCTTCACGCCGTGGATCACGGTGGATCCCGCCGGGCTGCCGAGCGTGACGTGGATCCAGGCGCCCGACGTCTGGTCGAGCGGGCAGACGTTCGTGCGCACGTTCGATCCGCTGATCCTGCCCGACCTCGTCGTGACCGCGCTCACCGCGCCGGCCGCGACCCGCACGGGCGGGACGATCAGCGTCACCAGCACCGTGCGCAACCTCGGCGTCGCCGCCTCGCCCAGCGTGCCGCTGAATTTCTATCTCTCCACCGGCACCACGCGCAGCGCGGACGACGTCCTGCTCGGCTCGCGCACCGTCGGTGCGCTGGGCGTCAACGGCACCAGCACGGCCACGACCTCGCTGACGCTCCCGCCCTCGGTCCAGCCCGGCACCTACCAGGTGCTGGCGGTGGTGGACGAGAGCAACGCCGTCGCCGAGCGCAACGAGAGCAACAACGTGCTCGCCTCGTCACCGATGACGGTCGCGCTGTTCCGGCCCGAGCTGCGGATGACCGCGCTCGGCATGCCGGGCACCGGCGCCACCGGTCGGCCGCTGGCGATCACGAACACCGTGCAGAACACCGGCATCGCCCCGGCCGGCCCCTTCGCCGTGCGCTTCTATCTCTCCAGCGACGGAGCGCTCGACGGCGGCGACGTGCTGCTCGGCAGCCGCACCATGAGCGGTCTCGCCGCCGGTGCCTCCAGCAGCGCCGTCACCACGCTGATGGTCCCGGCCAACACGTCGGCCCCGGCCACCTACCAGGTGATCGCCGTCATCGATCCGCTCGGGCAGGTCGAGCTCGACACCACCAACGACACGATGGTCTCCACCGGCTTGGTGGCGATCAGTCTCTACCGCCCCGACCTGGCGATCACCACGCTGACGATGCCGACCGCCGGCGCCACCGGGCGCCCGCTGGCGATCACCAACGCCGTGCGCAACTCCGGCCCGGCTCCGGCCGGCGCCTTCACCATCAAGTTCTATCTGTCGAGCGACGGGACCACCGGCGACGTGTTCCTCGGCGTGCGCACCGTCGGCAGCCTGGCCGCCGGCGTCACCAGCACCACCGTCACCACGCTGACGGTCCCGCCGGCGACGAACCCCGGGCCCTATCACGTGCTGGCCATCGCCGACGCCTTCAACCAGATCGTGGAGACCGACAAGGACAACAACACGACTGCCACGACCGAGACGGTGACGATCAGCCTCTACCGCCCCGATCTGACGATGACGGCCGTGACGATGCCGGCCACCGGCGCCACCGGCCGCCCGCTGGCGATCAC
>Ga0075436_100004011_pt1 | contig 10101 bp, 12 predicted proteins | sample RhiMethybrSRZTD5_FD_75303 | JGI IMG/M metagenome (GOLD analysis project Ga0075436, IMG submission 75303) | Populus rhizosphere microbial communities from Tennessee, USA - Rhizosphere MetaG P. TD hybrid SRZTD5 | ecosystem: Host-associated > Plants > Roots > Rhizosphere > Soil | place: USA... | reverse complement strand
TGCCGCTGGCTCGGATGCGACTGGCGCGTGCTCGTCACGATCCGCAACCACACGCACCGCGACGACGGCACTCCGAACGGCTCGATGCAGTGCCGGCGCTGCCTCTTCCGTGCCGAGGTCTGGCCGGCGTGGCCGGAGGTCCAGGCCGCCGACGCATTCAAGGCCCGGCAGACGATCCCCCGCTGCGAGATCTGCGACTCCTACCTCGACGTCCCGTGCGACGCGCGCAAGCACGACATGCACGACAGCGTGAAGGACGCCGTTCACCTCGGAGGAACGAATGACCACCACCGCCGCAACTGAATCGAAGGAGCCCACGTGGACGGACCTGATGCCCGAGGCGCAGGCGTTCGTCTGGTCCGTGCTCGCGCACGAGGCGAGCAAGATCCGGCTCCGTCGCGCGGAGAAAACGCTGAGCCATCTGCTACTGATGCAGCAGACCGACCCGTACATGCAGGCCATCGCGGCAGCGACCGCGCTGCCGAACGGCGAGTCGTTCGGCGACACGCCGCAGCGCATGCGCGACGCGCTCTGGGCGGCCGAGTGCGTGACGTGGGACACGCTCGAGGACGCATACTACGCGGCGCAGATCGCGCTCAACGGCCCCGCCTACTACAAGCACGTCGCGTGGGTCTCCGTGCCGCCGCCGGCGCGCGACGCGGCCATCGCCGTGCTGCTTCAGTGCGCGTACGCGTGCGAGCAGGCCGCGTACGAAGACGACCTACGCCGGCAGCTCTCCGCTCGAGCAACCGAGGCCGCGCTCAAGACGCTGCAGAGCGAGATGGCGCAGTTCACCGGCGCCGTGTCGGCGCCGCTCGCGACAATGGACGCGACCGGCATGGCTGCGAAGCACGCCGCGCTCATGGCCGCCGTCGACCTTCTTATGCGGCCGCCGACGTGAGCCCGAAGGTCGCCGGCATGCGTGAGGCTCGGGCATACCTGAAGAGGCTCACCTTCGACCTCAGCGACGCGCACGACGGCAACATGCGCTGCGAGGTCATCGAGTTTCCCTCCGACGACTCCCTTCTCGTCCATGCGATCGAAGCGCGCTGCAACAGCAGCTCGCGCGAGATGCTCTCGCACGTGACTGCCAGGCTCGACATGGCGCACCGTCCCGTGTGGTCGAGTCCGCTCGACGCGATCTGCGCCATCGACACCGTGCTCGAAGCACGCATCGATCAGCTCGAAGCCGTACTTCGCGCGCTCGGCGACCACGACGCGGCGCTCAAGGCTGCCATCGCCGTCGCGCTCGGAGCGCCGACGCGAACCACCGACCCGCGCACGATCAATCCACCGCTACTACACGCGCCGCGCACGCAGTCGCATCTCCGCGTCTCCGTGGACAAGACCATCACAGGCCCATTCGTCCTGCACCTCGACATCCGCGGCATCTACCGCCACGACTTCATGTGACCTACCCGCTCACGCACGACCTGCGTCCCTGGTGGACGTTCCCCATCACCGTCGTCGATTGCGAGACGACGGGCGTCGACGTGCGCGAGCATCGCGTCATCGAGGTCGGTGCGGTGCGCTTCGAGCAAGGCATCCCCGTCCGCTTCTTCAGCTCACTCATCGCGAGCGTCGACGAGGTGAGTGAAGAGATCACCGGCATCACCGGCATCCGTGCGAGCGACCTCATCGGCGCGCCGCGCTTCAATCACGTCGTGCCCAGGCTCTACGCACTCGCGCACGGCTCGATCGTCGCCGCCTTCAACGCGGAGTTCGACCAGTCGTTCTTCCTCTCCGAGATGTCGCGCACGCAGTTCCAGCTCGGAGGTCCGCTCTTCGATCCCAACGCTTCGTGGCTCGACCCGCTCGTGTGGTCGCGACAGGTCGACCGCTACGTGAAGGGCGGCCACAAGCTCTCGACCGTGTGCGAACGCTACAATATCGCGCTCGACGGCGCACACCGCGCTGACGCCGACGCGACCGCCGCGGGCCGCGTGCTCTTCGCGATGAGGAAGCGCATCGGCGACATGACGATCGGCGAGACGCTTCGTCTGCAACGCATCTTCGCCGAGCAGCAGGAGCAGCGCTTCCAGGAGTGGAAGATGAAGAAGGAGGCGTCCGGTGGCTCTCAAGGATGACCTCGCCGAAGCGGTGATCGGGAAGGACGGCTGCCTTCGCTGCGTCCAGTGCGAGAAGGTGATCATCATCGCGCACGACGTGCTGGGTGCTCCGCTGTGGTGGCAGGTGTGGCTCAACGACGAAGACACCGACGTGCCGGAGCCTCTCTTCGACTGCTGTTCGGAGGAGTGCGCGAACGAGATGACCAACAGCGAGCGATTCATCGTCCCTCCGGGCGACGGTCAACACGATGACCCCGACGAGGACTGACAAGATCGACATGCTGCTCGAGCTGACGCGCGGCGCGCCGAACGTCTACGCGCTGCGCTCCGTCCGCAACTCCGACCTCGAGCAGTACTGGCGGCCGGTGTGGGCGCCGCTCTCGCCGAGCGTCGTCGCGCACCATCTCACCGGGCACCTCGAGATCGGCAACTACGCGCTCGTCCCGGATCCGTCTGGCATGCCGCGGTGTTGGTGGATCGCCGCCGACTTCGACGGGAAGAAGCCGGGTACGAACTGGCAGCTCGACGTGATGCGCGCGACGCAGTTCCTTCTCAGCTCCGGCGCGAACGTCGCCGTCAACCTCAGCCGCTCGGCGAAGGGAGCGCACATCCGCGTGCTCTTCAAGGAGCCGGTACCGGCGTGGCTCGCGCGCCGGTGGATGATGGCCTGGCTCGAGGAGGCCGAGGTCGCGCTCAAGGACCCGGACGACTGGGACGAGCGCCCGCCGAGCTTCGACCTCCTCGTGCCGCGGCAAGACGTGCTGCCGACGATCGTGCTCGACCACGGACACCCGAACCCCGGCAACCTCGTCGGCGCCCCGCTCAACGCGAAGCGCCTGCGCATGCACGGCGGCACCACGCCGCTCGACGTCGACGCGGCAGCGGAGGGTCACTTCGAGCCCGACGGCCGTCACTGGAAGCACGTGCGTCGCGCGCTCGACGGTCGCGCGTGGGGATACGCAGAGCTGATGCAGGCGCTCAAGGACGCGCCCGGCGACGTCGACGTCGTGCCGCCCGACCGCGGCCGCTACTTCGACAGGGACGGCAAGCTCCGACTGCCGGTGCTGAGCGGCGGGAGCGCGGAGGCGCGCTTCATGGTCGACTGGTGCAAGTTCTTCGAGTACATGCGCGAGCGCGGCGAGCAGCCGTACCACCTCTGGGTCGCGATGGCGTCGCAGCTCCACGCGTTCGGTGAGGCCGGGCGCGAGCTGTGGCACGAGCTGAGCGCGCTCGACGCGCGCTACGACAGCGAGGTCGTCGAGGACAAGTGGCAGAAGACCGCGACGATGCACCCGGTCCGCTGCGACACGCTCGTCTCGTGGGGCTTCCGCTGCCCGCACCTCGGTGACGCACGCTGCGCGACGTCGGTCCCGGCGAACCTGCCGCGGGCGTCGCGCTGCGAGATGATCTAGGAGGAACGAGTGACGCAAGATCACCTCTACTTCGGATGCGGCGACAGGGCCGGGCACTACTGGCACGTGCCTGGAGAGCATCCCGTCACCTACGGCGTCGCGTACGACAACCGCACGAAGTACCAGCCGGCGGGCTGCCCGTACGACTGGAACATCGACGGCGGCGCGCAGCCGAACACCGAGCAGCCGAACCGAGCGCGACTCGAGCATCACGACGGGTGGACGTGCCTCGCGTGGTGGGACCGGACGGTCGACACCCGACCCGGGTCGTGCAGCGCGTTCGTCGCGCGCGGCACGCACGACTACACCAGCATGCTCGCGCTGCTCACCGAGAAGTTTCCGTGGGTCGCTCGGCGCTCGCCGAAGCTCGACCTCGTCGACGAGCACCCGCGGAAGCGCAGCCGCTAGACCGAACGTTTCACGTGAAACGTCGGCCCGCGGCTTCGTAGAAGCTCACGAAAACGGCCGGCCTGCGGTCGCGGTCGCCGACGCGCTTCGACTGCGACGTGTGCCCGCGAACCCACTTCCAGAAGGAGCGCGTGCACGACCCGCAGATGATCACGCGCTCCGAGTACTGACACCCGGTCGCAGGATGCGCGACACCCCCGCAGCAGAAGCACTCCATGACCCACTACCTATAGCGTGCCGTTGTCAGACACGCGGCCCGTATCTCGTGTCTTGACCGACCCCTACACGCGTGGTTCTCTCGACGTCCGTCGCGCTCCAGAAAGGGGTGCGGCCCGAGAGCGCTAACTCTCGAGCCGCGAAGACGACGGCTGAAGGTGGCAGCCGGTGTCTGACAGGTACATCGTACCCACGATCATTCGCGCACGCAAGCCTGGCCACGAGGTGGCCGGGTGACGAGCGCGTTCCGCGACGACGACGACTTCGGTGTTGGTCACCCGACCCTGTCGCTCGCCTACCACGCCTGGATCGGCGGCGTCGCGGACATCGAACAGATCGAAGCTCTCCTCCTCGCCTCGGCGATGGCCGACGGCGACGACACCACGACAGCGTCGAGCCGCGCAGCGATCGCCACGGCCGTCGACCAGGCGCGCAAACTCGGCGGCACGAACGAGGGCCTCTACCGGCAGCTCCGCGACTGCGCCGACGACGCCGACGACGAGCGCAATCGACTCGCCGGAGACATCGCGAACAACGCCGACCAGATCCGTCGCGCCGCCGAGGTCGCCCGCAAAGCCGCCGAGATCGCGTTCATGCCGGTAGCCGAACCCGACCCGATCGTCGAGGGGCCGCTCCCGACGACGAAGGACTGGGCGAGCGTCGTGCAGCAAGTCCGCGCCGACACGCTCGCCTGGGTCGCAGCTCACCCCGACCCGGAGAGAGCGATGCTCATCCTCCGGCCCTCGCCGTCGGCCGGCAAGACTGAGTCGATGATCCAGACCGCCGTCGACACGATCACCGTGCGCAAGCGCGTCACGTTCGCAGCGCGCACGAAGGAGGTGCTCGAGGGCGAGCTGAAAGACCGCATCACGCGCAAGCGACCGATGCTGCGCCTCCACGTCGTGACCGGCCGCGACAAGGGCAACTGCCCGAACATCACGAACGTCGAGACCGTGCAGGCCCACGGCTACAGCCCGGGCCGCACCGTGTGCCTCACGTGCGACTGGCACCCGCGCAACGCGTTCCCCGTCGGCATGCAGCCGTGCGAGTACTTCGGCGTCCGCATCCGCGCTCAGAACGACACGAAGATGGCGCGGCGCGGGATCCACGAGTACCCGCTCATCCTCACGACGCACGCCGCGCTCGCGACCGCCGCCGACAGCTCGGGCGGCATGTACGGCAACTTCTGGGCGGCCGACCTCGTCATCATCGATGAGGACCCGACCGAGGCGTTCGAGACCGAGGTCTACCTCCAGTCGCAACACATCGAGTTCGACGCGAGCCGCAACCCGCAGCACATGCCCATCGCGAACCTCGCCGAGCTGCTCAGGCACGCCGTCGCGCTCGCGAAGGACGACCGCAAGGACGCGACGCGACGCGGCTACTTCGTCGACGTCAAGGCACGCGTGAAGGAGACCGACCCGGTGCACTCGCGCCAGGGATCGCTCTACGCGGGCCGCGACCTGCACCGACTGCTGAACCGCGCGCTTGCGCTTCATCCGCAGAAGCACTCCGACGGACGCATCAAGACGCTGCAGAACGTCCTGCGCGACGCTGCCGACCTCATGACGCCGCCCGGCGTCGGTGAGCTGCTCGGCATCACGACGACGGAGGACATGAACAAGATCTTGCCGCACCACGGTCTCGCGCAGCTCTCTGACACCGTACTCACGGAAATGCGCTACGCGCACTACCGCGGCCTGCACCTCGTGAAGACCGTCACCGGCAAGGAGCCCGCGACGCTCGTCGACGAGCACGCGCAGCGCGGCGAGAGGCTCGACATCGACGACGTCATCGATCGCTACACGAGCTTCGACATCCCGTTCCAGGCGCGCCTCACCTGCTCCGGCGACGTCTGGACGTTCGCCATCCACCAGTTCAGCGACCTCAACGCATTCGACTCGAACGTCATCATCGGCGACGCGTACGCGCAGGAAGATCACTACCGGTCGCTCTTCGACAAGCCGAAGCCGATGGGCGGCGTCGACCCCGTGACGATCATCGACCACGTCGCGCACTTCCCGCCCGGCAGCATCGTCTGGCGCTTCCGCACGCAGGCGAACATCGGTCACCTCGAGGACGGCTTCTGGTCGCAGCACGCCGAGGACATCGCGGAGATCTTGCGCCACCTCGCCGGCAAGAAGGTGCTCGTCTACGGTCACCTCTCGCTGCGCGAGCGCTTCGAAGACCTGATGCAGGCGAACGCGAACTTCGGTCTCGACCAGTGGGCCTACGAGCACTGGTGGGGCGGCCGCGGCAAGGACCACTACCGGCACTTCGACGCGGTCGTGACGATCAGCGAGCCGATCATGAACCTCGACGGCATGATCTGCGCCGTCAACGGCCGCGCGATGCGCGACGTCGTGCGCGCCGGCGGCACCGCGAACGTCCACCACCTCCTCGAGCGCATCCGCTTCGTTAAGGTCAACAACGGCATCGCAGCGGCATGGCGCGATCCTCGGCTGCATCCTCGGCTGCGGCATGAGCACGAGCGGCAGAACACGAACGAGCAGGCGCAGGCGCTGCATCGTGTCCGCGGACTCATCTCTCCGAAGATCATGGTGCAGATGGGCTCCGGCCTGGAGATGACGCGCGACACCATCGCCGCGAGCAGCACCGTGGACCGCCCGCTCAACGACCGCGGAGACCTCGTCGACGGCCACCCCCACGCGTTCCTGACGGCCGACGAACTGCTCGAAGCGATGCTCGCGATCGACGAACACTACGGCGTCTTCAGTCCACTCTTCGCACACGCGATGGCGACGACCGTCTACGCGCAGTTTTTCTCCAACATCTCACAGCCTTCAATCCAGAACGATGGCTCTGATGATGCGCGCGCTGTGACAGGATGGCCCGCGGATGGCCACGGCTTCTCTACCTCTCTATCTTTTAAGCCGTGGCCATCCGCGGGACTTAATGGCGCAGCTACCACTCTCATCGAGCGCGTCTGGACACCCGTCTCGGGCTGGGAAACCGTCACGAAGCGAGTCAGAGAGACGCGAGCTTTCAAGGACGCCCTCAACGACTTCCGGTCGAAGGCCAAGACCGAATCCAGGATGACGCCGACGTGGAAGCTCGCCGGCCAGCGCATCGCGCAGCCGTACTTGCTGTACTCCACCCGACTCGACCTTCTTGCTGCCTCGCAAGCGTTCCGAACTATGCTGACGGACCGCTACGGACCGACCGTCAACGGAACCGTACAAGCCCCGCGGCGCTTGCCGCTGGTGCCCTTCTGAGCCAGAGGTCGACTATGGGCGCCATCGACGAGGAGTACGACGACGATCAGGACGAGCAGCCGACCCACGAGCTGCGCGAGCTGAGCATCCCCGACGGCCTCGTGGCGTGGGCGCAGCGGCCGGAGGTCGCCCGGACGATGCGCGTGATGTGGGGGAAGAAGCTCGAGCGCGAGCTGCGCGCCATCGATCAGCAGCCGGTCTCGGGTCGTCGGCTCGAGCGCGTCCTCGGGTTGCTCGAGCCGATCGTGACGGCGGCCGTGCGCGACGGTCGCGCCGACCTGCTCGCGGGGCTCGACACGCAGACCGCGGAGTGGATGAAGCTCACGTTCAAGGTCGGCGACGTGACCGTGGGACACCGCGGACGGTGGTCCTTCCAGGAGGTCGCGCTCGTGCAGGCGACCGATGATCCGCAGGGCGCGAGGGCCTTCGTCGAGAAGGTGAAGGATCTCGTCGCCGACGCGTTCCCGGACGCGCGCATTGGCTCGATCGGCCGTCCGACCGAGGTGCAGTGCCGCCGGTGCGGAGAGCCGATCGCCCTCGCGGCCGTCGAGCTGGACAAGGATCTCGTCGAGTGCCTCCCGTGCTGGGTGAGCGAGCTGCGTCCGGCGATCACGGAGTCGTCCGCGGCCACGGCGAAGCCGGGACGCCGCAAGAAGGGCGAGAAGAAGACCGAAACGGTGCCGGCTACGCAGCAGCTCGGCTTGTACGGTGATGACGACTGGGAGTAGAGTTCGCGCATGAGCAGAGGCGCGGAGTTCGGCAAGGTCCTGCCGCAGACGTCGCAGGGACTGATCACCACGACCCCGAACCTCGTGGTTCCCGTCGCAGACTTCGGGCTGGACAACGGGTTGATCCACCAGGTCTCGGACACGAACGCGTACAGGATGGGGCAGCAGATCCTCTTCTGGATCGGCATCCTGAACACGCCCGTCGGGGGCAACTCGTGGGCGCAGGTCCAGATCAAGCCGTACTGGCTGAGACCGAACAACGAGTACAGAGCGCCCGGCACGCCGACGCGTGCTCCGAACCTCGAGATCCCGCCGGGCTCCGGATGGGCTCCCATCGACGATCAGACGTTCCACGCGGGTCCGGTCGTCGGCGCACCGCTCGACAACAACCGGTACGTGTGGATCCCGGCGCCGAAGAGACTCGACATCACGGAGTACACGACCGCGCCGCCGACGCCGTCGCCGGCGCGCAACAGCGCCTCCGAGATGGAGGACGACTTCTGGCAGTGGAACCTGCAGGACCCGGCAGTGCCGGCGTACGCGGCGCTGTTCCCGTCGCCGCAGGAGATCTCGCGCTGGAGCGTGTTCATGTACCCCGCGATGGGCTACGCGATCGGCTTCACTGCGAGCGCCACGGCGACCAACCTGCAGGCACCGACTCCGCCGTCGGTCAGGGTCGTCGTCTCGTGGACGACCGGCACGCTCGGCGCGACGAACTACCAGGAGTCGATCGGATGACCAGGCACAAGATGCAGAAGAACCTCAGCGAGGGGGCGATGTGGGCCGTCGGCGCGGTCGGCATCGGCGCGTTGCTGTACTTCGTGCTGCCCAAGAAGGCAGCGGCGACGGGCACGGGCGCTCTGCCGTCGTTCGCGCCGACGCCCCTGTCGCAGTCGGTGCGTACGTGCGCCGCGCTCGACGGCCAGATGGACGCGGCTACGGCCGCGTACATGACGGCGCAGATGAACAGCTTCAACGCGATGACGAAGGCGTGTGGTCGCGACAAGGCTGTGCGCGCGTTGCGTCGTCAGTTGTCGCATCTCAACGCGTCCTGGTGAAGCCGATCGTCGTCTACACGGGCACGGAACCGTGGCGAGGTCGGCCAGAGATCCGTGAGTCGCGCAAGGGTCGCGTCGAGCACGGGCCTGGCATCTACTTCACGACGTCGTGGCAGACGGCGCGGAAGTACGGCAAGGGCTCGCGCACCGTGCTGCGCGTCGAGATCGACCCGGACTTCGTCTGGCTCGAGGACGCGGTCACGTCGATGGAGACGCTTGTCGGCTGGGTCGAGAGTCGCCGCGGGCTTCGCCACAAGCGGGAGATCGTCGACGACCTGATCGAGCGCGCTGGCCGCGGGCTCGAGCCCGGGTACGCGCGCGTCTCGGCGCTCGTGAACCTGATGGTCAACTACGAGGCGATCACCGGCGCGCACGGTCCTGCGCTCGCGCGCTTCCTCGTCGACCTCGGTATCGGCGCGTCGCACGTCAGGCAGAGCAACGAGGACTGGGTCGTGCTCTTTGATCCGCGCAGGGTGATCTCGTGGCGCAAGTTCGAGGAGGGCGACGAGTTTCAGCTACCGTTGATCGAGCGTCGTCGCTGACGCCGACGGCCGACACATCCAAGTGCCGGCCGTCGGAGGGGCGGATCGGGCCCCGGTAGATCGTCGCCTCGAAATGCGGGTTAGAGCACGTTCGTCTGTCGGTTGTCTGCTGGGTCGGACCGCAGAACTGGCGGCCGTGCTCCGATCGTCAGACTTCGCGGCGCGTCCGTCAAGGCCGGCTGGCACGCCTCCGGGAGTTGCCTCGCGCAATGGCCGCGGGGATGGGCTGCCCCGTGTGAGGCGTCATGCGGTGCTGTCGCACGCGACGAGCTGCGTCGCGGTCGACCTTGTAGATGCAGTTGACGAGCTGCACCGGCTCGCCGTCCTCGATCGATGCGACGGTCCTCGGGAGCATCACGGCGCCGACGATGTGTGCGCCGTCTTCGACGGAGCCCCAGTGGATCGCTTCAGGCATCGGGTCGGGGACCTCGC
>Ga0075436_100004010_pt1 | contig 10101 bp, 6 predicted proteins | sample RhiMethybrSRZTD5_FD_75303 | JGI IMG/M metagenome (GOLD analysis project Ga0075436, IMG submission 75303) | Populus rhizosphere microbial communities from Tennessee, USA - Rhizosphere MetaG P. TD hybrid SRZTD5 | ecosystem: Host-associated > Plants > Roots > Rhizosphere > Soil | place: USA... | reverse complement strand
CTCGCGGTGACGAACCGCCGGAAGTCCCCCAGCGACAGGCGGGCGTGGGCCCAAGGAATGTCCACGAGCCCGCGTTTGTGGCAGCCCCGGAGCCAGAAGTAGGGATCGACGCTGTGGTGGATCACTCCCCCGGAGCGCACCACGCGCGCCATCTCGGCCAGGGCCCGCTCCACGGGCGCCACGTGCTCCATCGCCGAACGGGACAGCAGCACGTCGAAGCTGTCATCGGCAAACGACAACTGCGTGGCGTCTGCGCGAACGAAGCGGACGGGCAACCGCTGGAGGGCATCCGCGAGCCGGCTCGCGCGATCGAGACGCTCGAGCACAAGGCCGGACAGCTGGCGCGCCTGCGCTCCCGTTTCATCGGGCTCGAACAACGGCAACCGAAGGTCCACGCCGACCGCGCGCCTCGCCGCGGAGGCCATGACGAGACAGTTGATGCCGTCGCCGCACCCGACGTCGAGCACGGCAGCCCCGTCCAGCCGGTCGTACCGTTTCCCGATTTGGGCAATCAGCCGCCGGGCTCGGTCCAGCTTCGTGTCTGCGGCGTGCGCGTATTGTTCGCGCGTCCAGTGGGGCCGCGGTGTCACGGACGGCCGGTAGGCGAGGACCCGGTCGCGGAAGCCGGGAACGACCCGCACCGGCTGTCCATCGGCGCGGACGAACGTCGTCATCCGGCCGCCGCTGTCGCAGCCCGCGCGAGGATCGCGGCGATGCGTTGGGGCCAGTCGGGCTCCCGGGCCCGGAAGGGCTCGGGCGCGAGCCGGAAGAGACCGACAGCCGTGTGGAGGTCGACCCCAGGCGGCGGGGGGGACGCGGGGCGTCCCGTGGCCGCCCGATATCCCTCGAGCAGCGCCGTCCGGAGTACCGGGACTCGCTCGGCTGGCGGGCCACCGCCCAGGGCGTCGCGTTCCAGGTGGGCGGTGAACGTGCCGAGATCGGCTGCCGGATCGCCGAGTGCGGCCTGATCGATGTCGAAGATCGCCACGCTGGCACCGCTGAGCAGCACCTGATCGGCGTAGAAGTCCCCGTGAATGGGGCGGAGCTCCGGGCTGGTTTGCGCCAGGCGAGCAGCGAGTTGAGCGGCGAGTTCCCTCGCCGGCCGCGCGAGGTCGGGACAGAGAAACCCGAGGTCGGCGGCCAGGGCGAACAGGGCCGCCACCTCCGTCCCCCGTCCGATGGCGGGCACGCAGGCGTCGCGCTGACTGTGTAATGCGCCCAGAGCGGCGCCGACCGCGGTTACCGCATCGAGAGCTGCGGCCCCTTCGGACAGCACGGCGCCCAGGAGCCGGCCCGGCAGCCACTCCAGCGCAACGATCCCTCGAGAGTCCGAACGGCCGAGCACCCGGGGAACGCGGAGCGGGGCGCGCGAGCAGAAGGCTGCGGCGCTCGCCGCGGCGCGCTGATAGCGCGGGGCGGCATGGACCTTGAGCACGGCCTGGGCCGCGCCGGCCGTCTCCAGCTGGGCGACGTAGCGGCGCTCGGGCTTGTAGCGGAGGGTCCGCAGCGTCCCGGCCCACAGCTCGGGCCTGTCGGGGAAGAGCCGGCGCAGCAGGCGCGCGCGCGCGTTCCCGTCGGCCAACCGCCGCACCGTCCGCAGCCTGAGGTCGTTGGGAAACACCCACACCACCAGACCGCGATCCTCGAGGACGATCCGGCCCGGACCGAGTTGTCCCGGGACGTGGGCGTCTTGGCGGGCTTTGCCGAGCTTCTCGGGTGCGTCGAGCCGGTGCACCTTCGCGTGGACGTCCACCGCCTGCGACTCCGTGCCGTCGACGTCGAGCCGGTAGGCGACGAGACAATTCGTGTGGGGCTTGTAACGCACGTAACGGATGGACGCCGCGCGGACGTCCGCGGTGGGGAAAACGGGCGCGAGGGCGGCCAGCAGCGCCTCCGGGTCGAGGACGGTGGCGAGGCCCGGCAGCACGCCGTCGCGTCGCACCAGATCGGCTTCAGGCGGTGACAGCATCGTGGCGCTGCGGAGGTGTGCCGGGACCGGCGCTGGCCGTCTGCACGCGGTACAGGGCGGCATAGCGCCCGTCGGCGTGCAGCAGCTCGCCGTGCGTGCCAAGCTCGCGCAGGCGGCCGTCGTCGAGATAGAGAATCAGGTCTGCCCGAGCCGCGAGCCGCAGGTCGTGGGTGATCAGGAAGGTGGTCCGTCCCTCCGCTACGCGGTCCAGAGCCTCGATCACGGCCCGCTCGTTTGCGCCGTCCAGGCCCGTGGTGGGCTCGTCGAGGATAAGTACGGGAGCGCGCCGGACCGCGGCACGCGCGATCGCGATCCGTTGCCGCTGCCCGTTGGACAGCGTCACCCCGCGCTCGCCGACCACGGTGTCGTAGCCGTGCGGCAACGCCTCGACGAACGCGTGGGCGTTCGCAAGCCTCGCGGCCGCCTCGATCGCTTCGGGAGGCGCGCCCGGCGCGCCATAGGCGATGTTGTCGCGGATCGTCGCCGCGAACAGGAGGCTGTCCTGGAGGACCACGCTGGTCTGGGCGCGCAACGACGCGAGCGTGTAGTCGCGGATGTCGCGCCCGTCGATCAGCACCCGACCCGCCGTGGGGTCGTACAGCCGGAGGATCAGGCTGACGAAGGTGGATTTCCCGCTCCCGGACGGGCCGACCAACGCGACGTGCTGCCCGGGTCGCACGTCGCAGTCGACCTGCTCGAGCGCGGGACGGCCCGGCTCGTAGGCAAAGCTGATCCCCTCGAACCGCACCGCCCCGCGCAAGGCGGGCGCGGGCACGGCGCCCGGCAGGTCTCGCACGTCGGGCACGCGGTCCAGGAGATCGAGCACGCGCTCCCCGGCGGCTGACGCCTTCGCGAGGCGCCCCGTGTACTTGACGAAGTCCTTCACCGGGCGGAACGCATTCTTGAGATAGGCGAGGAACACGACCAAGTCGCCTGGCGTCATCGCGCCGCGCAGCACCTGCCGCGCCCCGAACCACAGCACAAGTGCCGTCGCGATCGCGATGAGCAGGTCCACCGTGCGCTCCAGGCCGGCCGACAGCCGCGTCGCGTAGACGCCCGTCGCCAGATTCTTGCGGCTCTGGCCCGTGAAGGCCCGCGCGAACGTCCCCTCGAGGGAGAGGGCATGGATCACCTTCACCGCCCCGATCGACTCCGCCGCGGTGGCGGCCATCGCGCCTTCCTGTTGGCGCTGGCGCCGGGCCGTCTCGCGGATGCGGCGGGACCGCCGCGTCGTGAACGCCCAGAAGAGGGGGCCGGTCGCCAAGGCGAGCAGCGTGAGGGGCGCGTTGAGCCAGAGCATCACCGCCGCCATGCCGACCAGCGTGAGCGCGTTCGCGAGCAGCGGGAGCAGCGCCGTCACCGCGACGTCCTGCAGCAACCCGACGTCGCTGGTGACGCGCACGATCAGGTCGCCGCTCCGCGCACCGGTGTGGAACGAGAGCGAGAGGCGCTGGAGATGGCTGTACAGCTCGTTCCTGACCGTCGTGAGCACGCGGTTACCGACGAGGGCGAAACCCACGGTGTTGTAGTACGCCGCGAGCGCCCGCAAGCCCGCGAACACGATCACGGCGAGCGCCGCGAGCGCGAGTAGCGTGCCCGCGTCGACGGCGTCGAGGAAAGGAAGCCTGCGGACGCCGTGGCCCCGGACCGTGGCGACGACACGGTCCAGCACGACCTTGAGCGGCCAGGGCTCGAGCAATCGCAGGCCGATCTCGATGTAGAGCGTGAGCAGCGACGCGACGATGAGGGGGCGCTCGCGGCCCAGGTAGGGCCAGAAACGGCGCGTGACCCGCCCCAATCCGGGGAGGGAATCGCGCAGCGTCAGCGGCCGTCCCATCCTAGGCCCTCACCCGGGCGCGGCGCCCCTGCCGCGCGGCGCTGGCGAGTTGGAGCACGCGCGTCGCGACCGCGTCCCACGTATGGCCTTGAAGCACGCTCGACCGCGCGGCCCGCCCCAGCCGGGTGCGCAGCTCCGGCTCGCGGCGCAGCCGCTCCAGGGCGGCGCCGAGCGCTGCCGAGTCCCCGGCCCGGCACAGGAGCCCGGTGACGTCGTGTTGAATGAGGGCCGCGAGCTGCCCCATCCGGCTGGCCACCACTGCCCGACCCGCCGCCATGTACTCGTAGACCTTGAGCGGCGAGAAATAGAAGCGCCCGGACTCCGCGTAGGGAGCGACGGCGACGTCCATGGAGGTCAGGAAGCCTGGCACGTCGGTCGGTGACACGGCGCCGCTGAGGTGGCTAGCCCCCGCCAGCCCGCGAGCCGCGAGCTCCGTGCGGACTGCCGCCTCTTCGGGCCCCCCGCCGATCAGCAGCAGGCGAGTCGCGGCGTCGTGGTCGTGCAGCCGGGCGAACGCCTCGATCAGCACCGGGAGGCCATGCCACGGCTTCATCGAGCCGACGAACCCCACCGTGAACGTGCCGGGCGGACCCGGCGCGGCGGGCGGCACGTCGGGCCGGAACCGCTCGGGATCCACGCCGTTGGGGAGCAGGTGCACGCGTCCCCGCACGGACCGGTAGTGCTCGAGCCAGGCGGCGACTTCGGCGGACACCGCGACGAGCGCCGCCGCCGCTCGGAAGACCCGGGCGCTCACGCGCGCCGCGCCCGCGGCATCACGCAACCCCCGGTGCACGGCTTGCTCCTCGATGAGCGGCGCATTCACCTCGAGCAGCCCTGGAGTGCCGGCGGCGCGCGCGTGCTCCATGCCAGCGAAGCTCCAGAGCGAGTAGCGTTCGTACACGAGGTCGTACGGCCCATCGCGATCGAGCGCGGCGGCGAGGTCGCGGTTCAGCGCCGCCACCGCGGCCGCCTGCTCCCCCGGCTCCCCGTCGCGGACCGGCGGGAGCCGGTGCACCCGCAGCGCGTCGAGTCCGGTCGGCGGCCCGTCCACGCGGGCGGCGAACAGGTCCACTTGAGCGCCTTGGCCTTGGAACGCCCGGATCATCTCCTGCACGTGAACGGAGCAACCCTTGCGTCCGAACACGGGGACGCCCGCGTCGGCAGAGACGTACGCGATTCGCATCAGCGCGCCGCCCCGGCGAGCAGCGCGGGAGCCGACCGCGCTTCCTGGAAAATCACTCGGAGGCGCGCGGCCGTGCGCCGGATATCGAACTCGGCTTCCACCCGCCGGCGCGCGTGCCTCGCCAGCCGTACCCGCAGCGCCGGGTCGCCGAGCAGCCGCTCCAGCGCCGCGGCCAGCGCCGGCGGGTCGTGCTGGGGGACTGCGAGGCCGGCTTCGCTCGGCTGGAGCAGCTCCGGAATCCCCGTCACTTCTGTCGAGACGCACGGGGTGCCGAGCGCCATCGCTTCCAGCAGCACCGTCGGCAGCCCGTCTCGGTCGCCGTCCGAGCCGATGACGCAGGGCGCGGCCAACACGGCGGCGCTCCGGATATGCTCGATCACTGCGCTGCGCGGGCGCGGGCCGAGGAGCTGTACTCGTTCCTGGAGACCCAGCCGCTGTACCACGGCTTGCAACGCCAGCTCGAGGGGGCCGGTGCCGACGATCTCGCAGCGGAAGGGGAGTCCCCGATCGCGCAGGATGGCGCAGGCCTCGACGAGGTCGGTAAAGCCCTTCTTCTCGACGAGGCGACCGACGGCGACGATTCGCGGCGGCCGCTCTGCCGGGGACGCGAAGGGGAACTGCTCGAGGTCGAGGCCATTGTACACGCGGCGTACGCGCGCGGCGGCCGAACCGTAGGTCCGGGTCAGGTAGTCCCGGTTGTAGTCGCTCACGGTGATGACGGCCGCCGCGTCTCCGAGCTTGCGTCGCAAATCGTCGGGGCGGACGCTCTCGTGGAAGATGTCCTTCGCATGCGCGGTAAACGTGTAGGGGACTTTCGCGAAGCGGCTGGCGAGGCGTGCCACCGTGGCGGCCGAGCTCGCGAAATGGGCGTGCAGGTGGCCGGTCGCTCGCCGGCGCACTTCGCAGGCGATCATGGCGGCCTGGCAAACGGACAGGGCGTCCTCCCCGCGCGCCGCCTCCAGCTCGCCCCACAGGCCCGGCACGGTGGCCGCCGCCTCCTCCAGCGCCGCCCACAAGTCGGCCGCCTTGACGCCGTGGGAGGGCAGGTAGCGCACCGGCGCGCGCACGCGGGCGATCGCGTCCTGGAAGTGGGTGTCGTTGGGCGGGAGCAGGGAGTAGATCTCGACCTCGACCCCGGCCGCCTCGTGGGCCGAGATCTCGGCGACGATGAAAGTCTCGGAGTAGCGTGGGTAGCGCTTCACCACGTATCCGACGCGGAGCGGTCCGTCACGCCGCATGTTGAGCCTCGGCGCGGGACTGGCGGCGCGGGGGGTGGCGCGGTCGGTTGCCCAGAAGCTCCCGCAGCAGGCGCGGGATCCTGCTCAGCCCATCGAGATCGATGCGCCCGCGCGCCGGTGGCACCGGAGCCGGGGCCCGGGCGAACCAGGCGGTCAGTGCGCCAGGGCTCAGGTCTGCGGGATGGAGCACGTCCACGAGCCCCAGCGCCCGCAGCCGCTCGGCGCGGATGAGCTGCTCGCACCGCGGCTTGACGCGCGGAACTATCAGGGCGGGCTTTTCAAACGACAGGATCTCGCAAACGGTGTTGTAGCCGCCCATCGCGACGACGTGATCGGCGTGTCGCAGCAACCGCGTCGGCTCGCCCATGAACGGCACGACCCGGCGGCCAGGATGTCGCGCGGAGCGGCGGGACAGTCGCCGTCGCACGTCGTCGGGCATGCACGGGCCCGCGATCAGCACGCCGTTCGTTTCCTCCGGGAGCTCCGCTTCCACGAAGGCCTCTGCGAGTTCGGCACCGTCCTGCCCTCCGCCCACCAGGCAGAGCGCGAGACGCCCCGGCGACAACCCCAGTGCCGCCACCGGGTCCTCGCCGTCCAACCCCCCGACTCCGAGCCGCGCCCGCTGATCGAGGTATCCGGTGTAGCGCACTTTCGCCGCCACGTCGGGAGCGAACGCATACTCGCGCACCGCGTCGTAGACGGCAGGGTCGCCGTAGACCCAGATGGCATCGTAGTAGAGGCGGATAGCGTCCTCGTTCTGCGCACGGGCCCATTGACTCTGCAGCGTGAGCGGATCGTCGAGCACGTCGCGCAGCCCGAGCACGAGGCGCGTGCGCGTCTTGGTGCGGAGCGATTCCAGGACGGGGTCCAGCTCCCGCACGGCGCCCCGCGGCACGTTGTCCACGATCAGCACGTCCGGCTCGAAGGCCTCGAGCGCGGCGCTCGCGGTCTTCGCGCGGAGGGCCAAGAGCTCCTGGAGGGGAATCTCGAGATGACGCGGGTGATAGTGGCCGTGCTCGTCTTTGCGTAACGACGGCAAGGCCACGCAGTCCACGCCGGCGGCGGACGTGACGAGGCTCGCCTCCCGCGCACCGGCGATCATCAGCACGACGGCGTGCAGCGGGGAGCGCCTGAGCGCCTGCGCCAGCAGCAGGTTGCGGCGCATGTGCCCTAGCCCCATCGTGTCATGGGAGTAGAGCGCAACGCGACAGTTCAGGGACGGCATCCGGTCTCCCGGGCCGGCCGGCATGTCACTAGGGCGCCCGTGATGAGCCGGTCGCCCTCATACGGAGCCGCGTCGAGGGTCGACCTCTACGCGGCGCGAGTGGCGCACCGTCAGCTTCCGGACAATAGTGATCAAGTACGCGCCACTTCCCGCGATGGTCCGTGCGACGACTCACCGAGCCTTGGGTCGCATGGCGTATTGCGCGCCTTGAACACTTTTTCCGGTCAGGCGTTAACGCCGGTCGGGGCAAAAATTGTGCGCGTCGCTTTGCGTGCAGATGCAGCACGACTTACCCAGAAGTCTCTGCGACACCCGCTCAAAGTGAGGCACCACGTGCAACGATACGTATCAACCCGGGCCCGCCACGGGACAGCGTGGCGTCTGCTTGCGGCACAATCATCAACCACCGCTCAACACTTCGCGTGACCGTATGCGTTTCCGCATCCTCGCGCTCCTCGCGGGCACCGCTCTCGGCCAAGCCGACGGCCGTTGGTCCACCGCCGCGTCGCTGCCCGAGCCGATCCAGGAGCTCAGCGCCGCGGTGCTGGGCGGGAAGATCTACGTCGCGGGAGGGATCGACCGCACCGGCCGGGCCACATCGGCCGCCTTCCGCTACGATCCGGCGGCGAACCACTGGGAGCGCATCGCCGATCTCCCTGCCCCACGCCACCACATGCCGCTCGCCGTCGTGGGCGACACGCTGTACGCGGTGGGCGGGCTCGCCGAGACGAGCTTCGTCCCCGAAACCAACCTCTGGATGTATCGCGAGGAGCGAAACCGGTGGGAGCCGCGAGCGCCGCTTCATGCGCCCCGTGGGGCCTCGGGCGCAGGAGCAATCGATGGAAAGCTGGTCGTCGTGGGCGGTTGGAGCGCCGGGCGCAAGCTGATCCGAACGACGGCGATTTACGATCCGGCAACCGATCGCTGGCGCGACGCGGCGCCGATCCCGACGCCGCGCGATCATCTCACGGCCGTCGTGGCCCAGGGTCTCGTGTACGCGATCGGCGGGCGACCGCTCAACCCAGACCGCAACTACGACGTGGTAGAGGCCTACGATCCGGCAACCGATCGCTGGACCAAGCGGTCCGCGATGCCGAGCCGGCGCGGCGGCCTGGCCGCCGCCGTGCTCGATGGCGCGATCCACGTGATCGGTGGCGAGACTCGGGGCTCTGTCTTCGCGAACCACGAGGTGTACGATCCCGCGACCGATCGCTGGGCGACCGCCCTGGCGCTGCCGGTGGCCCGGCATGGCCTCGCGGCCGCTGTGGTCGGAGGCAAGCTCTATGTGATCGGGGGCGGGCCTAAGGCGGGGTTTTCACAGACGGATGCCGTGGACGTCTTCGCGCCCTGAGCCCGGGGACATCAGTACGAGCCGCACCCGCAGCGCTCTCCGAGCGGCATCGAGGGCCCGCTCGTAACTCGGGCCCCGGACGAGCGCCTGGAGCCGGCCGCTCACCGGAACGACCATTGGAGCGGGGCGCCAGCGCACGGGCTCACCGGTGGCGGCGTTCAACACGCTCCCATCGTCGATCGCCCGGTCGGCATTGGCGAGGCTCAATCCGGCCACGGCATCGCGTAGCGCCTCGAAGCGCGCCTGATCCTCAGGCTCGAGGAACCGCATGCGGTGCTGGCCGAGCGCGGCCGTATAGTAGTGGGCCGGCACGAAGACCACGCCGTCCAGCCCCAGCGTCTCGCACATCACGAGCAACCAGGCCGCGACCTCGCTCAGCATCCCGAGTCCGGGATGCTCCTGCCCGGGGAGTGTAGCGAGCCGGTCGCTGAACGACGCGCGCGGATTCTGCAGCAGCAGCCACTCGACGTACACGACGTCCATTCCTGGCACCGCGCGCCGGTTACGATTCATCCGCAGCTCCATGACGAGCCCGCGCCGCTCGGCATCGCCGTAGACCCGGATCGTCTCCCCCAGTGCATGACCGAACGCCACATCCAGCACCGGATGACGGAATCCCCGATCGCGCAGCTGCTTGAAGAACCCCAGCCGCTCGAGCAGCAGCTCGAGTCCGTGGCGTGAGTAGTGCTCGAGCACGCGCGGCCCCGCGCCGGCGCCGTGCGCGAGCCCGGCCACATCCGCCTCGTCGAGACTCCAATCGCTCGTGCCGACGCTCGTTGCTCGGTCCAAGGCGAGCGCCCGCTCCCCGAACTGCCGCGCGATCGGCCGGAAGCGATCGAGCACGCGATCCATGTCGGGCGGCGGCTCGATCACACGTCCCGACACGAGCCACGCGAAAAAGCGCGCCGAGTAGCGCCAGGCACCGGCGCCGTATCCACCGCCCGGCACGATGACGAGCGGCACCCTGCCACGCGCGTGGCCCTGGCGAACACTATCCACCACGAAGCGGTCGCGCTCGAGCATGCCCGCCGCTGTGATCCGCCAGTCACCCAATCGATCGTCCGCGGCGGGATCGCAGCCGGCGATATAGAACACGAGGCCCGGTCGGTGGGTCCGCAACACCGGCGGCAGCGCATCGCGGACCGCCGCGAGATAGGTCTCGTCGGTTACCCCCTCGCCCAGCGCGATGGTCGTGGCCGCCACCGCCGGCGCGTCGTCCCAGGTGCGGTTGTGGATCGAGAAGGTGTGCACGGTTGGATCGGCGGCGAACGCCGCGCGGGTCCCGTTGCCGTCGTGCA
>Ga0075436_100004006_pt1 | contig 10106 bp, 6 predicted proteins | sample RhiMethybrSRZTD5_FD_75303 | JGI IMG/M metagenome (GOLD analysis project Ga0075436, IMG submission 75303) | Populus rhizosphere microbial communities from Tennessee, USA - Rhizosphere MetaG P. TD hybrid SRZTD5 | ecosystem: Host-associated > Plants > Roots > Rhizosphere > Soil | place: USA... | reverse complement strand
TTCAACTCCGACGCCACCAACCTGGTGCCGCACGACACCAACCAGCGCACCGACGCGTTCGTGCGCGATCGCCGGACCGGAGTGACGGCTCGCATCAGCATCTCCACCGCCGGGGCCCAGGCACAGGCGACGGCCGATCCCTTCGGCGGCTCGCATGCGACCGGCATCTCGGCCGACGGCCGCTACGTCGTCTTCGGCTCCGACGCCCCCAACCTGGCGCGGCACGACACCAACCATGCCCAGGACATCTTCGTGCGCGACCGCATCGCCGGCACGACCCGCAGGGTGAGCATCTCCACCGCAGGTACGCAGGCCAACGCCCGCTCGGATGAGCCGACGATCTCCGCCGACGGGCGCTATGTGGCCTTCTCCTCGACCGCCACCAACCTGGCACGCGGCGACACCAACGGCGTCTCGGACATCTTCGTCCGCGACCGCGCCACCGGGGCGACACGGCGGGTGAGCCTCTCCAGCCGCGGCCGGCAGGCCAACGCGGAATGCGACGCGCCGCAGCTGACCCGCCACGGCCGCTACGTCGTCTTCTCCTCACCGGCATCGACGCTGGTCTCCGGCGACACCAACGGTCTGTCCGACATCTTCGTGCGCGATCGGCGCACCGGCACGACGCGACGGGTGAGCGTCGCCAGTTCGGGCGCTCAGGCTGCCGAAGCCTCCACGCACACCGGCTCGAACGCCCCCGCCGTCAGCGCCGGCGGCCGCTATGTGGTCTTCCACTCCGACGCCGCCAATCTCGTCTCCGCGGACACGAACCGGGCCTTCGACATCTTCGTGCGCGACCGTGTCCTGCATACGACGCGCCGGGTGAGCGTGGGCGATGGAGGCCAGCAGGCCAATGCCGAGAGCCTGGGCCCGGCGGTCATCTCCGGCAACGGCCGCTACGTCGCCTTCGCCTCGCTCGCCGACAACCTGATTGCCGGCGACGCCAACGGCATCACCGATGTGTTCATCCGCGACCTGTCGCTGCGGACGACCTTCATCGCCAGCCTGGCCTCGGACGGCACGCAGGGCAACGACGGCTCTGCGCCGGCGGCCCTCAGCCCCGACGGACGGTTCCTGGCCTTCTCCTCCTGGGCGGGCAACCTCGTCTCGAACGACCGCAGCCCTGGCCCGGACGTGTTCGTCCGTGACCAGAACCTGCCCTGAGGGATTCACCATCTAGACTGATCCGCCGTGTCCCGCCCCGTCTGCGTCCGCATGCCGCCCAGCCCGACCGGGCTCTTCCACGTCGGCACGGTGCGCACGATGCTCTTCAACTGGCTCTTCGCCCGCGGCCGCGGCGGCAAGGTCGTGCTGCGGTTCGAGGACACGGACGTCGCCCGCTCGACCGAGGCCGCCGTCGAGCACGCCGAGGCGGTGTTGCGCTGGCTCGGGATCGACTGGGACGACGGGCCCTATCGGCAGACGCAGCGCTACGGGCTCTACCAGGCCGCCGCCGAGGACCTGATCGCGCAGGGCAAGGCCTACCGCTGCTACTGCACCGAGGCCGAGCTGGCCGAGGAGCGCGCCCGTCGCCAGGCCGACGGCCGGCCGCTCGTCTACAGCGGCCGCTGCCGCCACGCATCGGCGGGCGAGCTCGAGGCGCTCGCCGCGGAGGGCCGGCCCGCGGTCGTGCGGCTGGCCCTGCCGGAGTCCGGCACCACCGTCATCGAGGACGTCGTCCACGGCACGGTCGAATGGGACAACGCCCTCCAGGGGGACCACGTGATCCTGCGCCCGGACGGCTCGCCGACCTATCAGTTCGCGAATCCGTTCGACGACATCGCCATGGGCGTGACCTACGTCATCCGCGGCGAGGATCTGATGCCGTCGACGCCTCGCCAGCTGGCGCTCTACCGCGCGCTCGACGCCCCGGAGCCGGTCTTCGCCCACCTGCCGATGGTGCTCGGGCCGGACAAGCGCAAGCTCTCGAAGCGGCACGGCGCGATCTCGGTCGAGGAGTTCCGTGACGCGGGCGTGATCGCCGACGCGCTCGTGAACTACCTGGCGCTCGTCGGCTGGAGCTTCGACGACCACACGAACTTCATGACGCGGCCCGAGCTCATCGAGCGGTTCACGCTCGAGCGCGTGACCAAGAGCCCGGGCGTGTTCGACCCCGAGAAGCTCGAGTGGCTGAACGGCGAGCACCTGCGCGCCCTTGCCCCCGGCGCATTCGTGAAGGAGCTGCAGGCCTACCTCGTGGCCGCCGCGTCACCGCTTGCCGACCGGCCCGAGCAGGTGGCCGAGGCGGCGCCGCTCGTGCAGGAGAAGATGCGCGTGCTGGGCCAGTTCCCGCGCCTGGCCGGATTCCTGTTCGGGCCGCCGGAGCGCGATCCGGCCGCGTGGGAGAAGGTGGTCAAGGACGAGCGCGCGCCCGCCTCGCTGCGGGCCGCCCGGGAGGCACTTGCCGGGGTCGATCCGTGGGCGGCCGAGGCGATTGAGGCGGCCCTTCACGCGGCCTGCGAGCGGCAGGGCGTGAAGCCGCGCGTCCTCTTCATGCCGGTGCGGGTCGCGCTCACCGGGAGCACCGTCTCGCCGGGGCTCTACGAGAGCCTGGAGCTGGTGGGGCGGGACGAATCGCTCGCCCGGCTCGACGCCGCCCTCACCGATCTGGGGGACTGACGACTTTGCAGGAATCCGGCCGGCGCCGGCCGAAGGGGGAAGTCCGCCATGTACGGATCTCTGCATGTCTCCGAGTCGATCACGCGCCTCTCGGTCGCGGGCATCGTCCTGTGGCTGAGCCTCACCGCCCTCCTCGCGACGGTCGTCGGCGTCGCCGCGTGGTCGGCCGGAAACGCCACGGGGACGCGCTATACGCCCGCCGTCGTGCGCCGGCTCCAGGGCCAGGCCTACGTCCGCGGGCTGACCGCCGGGAGCGAGCGGAGCAGCCATGCCGGGAACGTCCGGGGCCGCATCGACGCGCTCCGCAAGAGGAGCTACGAGCGCGGGTACACCGCCGGATACCGGGCAGGACAGGCGGCCGCACCCTGACGCACTACCCGTTCGGGTGGGTTCGGCCTCGGACCGAGGGGTGTTTCTCCCGACCCCGGGACTGCGGGCGCACGCGGAGGTAGAGTTGCGCTCGTGGGGGTCTACCTGCTGCAGCATCTGGCCCAGTGGGCCGCAGCCACCGCAGTTCTCGCGACGCTGGGGTGTGTCATCGCCGCCGCGCTCGGCATCCAGATGTCTGCGTCGGCCCTGATGCCCGGGGATGCCGCCTTCTCGCTCGCGCGCACGATGGCGATCCTGGGCGGCTCCGCGGTGATCGTGGCGGGCTTCTCGAGCACCCTGTACTACTGGCTGATCGGCGTCGCATCCGACCGCGCGGCGCTCACGGTCGGCGCCGGCACGCTGGCGGTCGGCCTCGTGTTCGTCGGCATGATCGGCATGCTGAACGAGCGCGCCCACGCCGCCCACCGCTGATCCGGTAACCCCGCCCGGTACGCTTCCCGTCATGCGCGAACGGCTGCGCAGCCGGGCGGTGTTGATCGCCGCGATCGCCGCGGTGGCGCTGGCCGTGCTCGGCACCTACACCTGGAACCAGACCGCGCCGACCCGCTGCCCGAAGGTGGGCGTCTGCCTGGAGGGCCAGACGCACAAGGTGCACCCGCTGCGCGCCCGGATCGAGTGGGCGGCGGCCGTCGTGATGGTCGTCGGAGCCGCCAGCCTGGCGGTCACCGGCCGGCGCGGCCAGCCCTAGTCGACAATCGGGGTCTGACCCCGAACGCGGGCCGTTGCACTCCTGTTGCGAAGTTGTGACGCCTACGCGGCCAGGCGGGTATCGGCGGCCGCCCAGGTCGCAAGCGCGGAGGCGTCGGCCGCGAGCACCGGCCGCCCGGCAGCCCGGGCGAGCCGCTCGTGGCCGGCGCAGCCGTCGTGCAGGGGCACGTAGCCGTCGACGCCCGCGTGCAGCCGCGGACCGTCGGCGCCGGCCAGGGAGTGGGTGAGAATGACGATGTCGGCGCACTCGTCCAGGCTGACCCCGGCTCCGGCGGCCGCATCGAGGACGCGCTGGGTGCAGGCCTCCTCGCCCGGCGCGCTGCGCGGATCGGCGAGCAGGAAGAGGCACGCGCCCGTGCCCGGGCGCACCCCGCCGACCCAGGCGGCGAGCAGCTCGCCGAGGCGATCGTCCCCGCGCCACGCGGGCGTCGCCAGGAGCCGGATGCGGGCCGGGTCGAGCTCGAGCGGCGCCGGATCCGGCTTCGCATGCAGCGGCGGGCGCGCGGCCAGCGCGGCGATCCGCCCGCGGTAGGCCTCGGCCACCACCGCCCAGGAAAGCCGCTTGGCCGCCTCGCGGCCCGCCAGGCCGCGCGTCCGCCGGCCCTCCGCGTCGGCGACGGCCTGGAGCAGCAGCTCGCGCAGGTGCCCGGGGTCGGGCTCGAGCATCCACGGCCGGCCGGCGGTGACCCACTTGCCGGCCCGGTCCTCGTCGTACTCGCGCCGCTCGGCCCGGATCCGCCAGCAGGCGGCGTCGGGGCAGAACTCGTCGGTGGGGCCGCCCGCGGTGACGACGACGGGCAGGCCGCACGCCATCGCCTCGAGCACCGGCATCGCGAAGCCCTCGCCGCGGTAGGGGTGGACGAGGACGTCGCAGGCGCGGTAGAGCGAGGCCACCTCCTCGGTGGTCATGTCGCGGTGCAGGTAGACGATGCGCGGGCTCTGGCCGGACTCGGCGTAGTCGCGCAGGCGGCTTCTGTCGGACATCGGGTAGATGCCGTCGGCGCCGAAGTCCTTGACGATCAGCGTGACGTCGTCGCGGCCGGCGAAGACCTCCAGGAAGGCCGAGATGAGCAGGTCGGGACCCTTGCGGTCGATCAGCCCGCCGACGAACAGGATCCGCAGGCCTGGGGCGTCGAGCCCCATGCGCGGGCCTTCGGCCGAGAACATCTCCAGGTCGACGCCGTTCGGGACGACCGCGACGCGGCCGGCCTCGACCCCGGACGCGACGTAGACGTCGCGGACATGCGCGCTCGGCACCCACAGCTCGTCGACGTTCGCGTTGATGCCCTCGACCCACTCGACCGGGGCCGCGCCGAACTCCCACGGCTGGATCACCGCGAGCCGGCCCGACGACGCCGGGCGCAGGTCGGGCGGGAACTGGTGGCGCACCTCGACCCGGGTCGGCAGCGGCAGCGCCGGGCCGCCGCCCTGGCCGGTGCGGGAGACGCGCTCGAGCGCGATCCCGTCGGCGGCCTCGAGCAGCTCGCACACGCTGCGGTTGACGCCGGCAAGGCTCTGGGTCGAGCCGTGGTCGCCCTGCCAGCGGACGCTGACCGGCGCGGCTCTCGAGTGGTCGCGGCGCGGCCGCTCGCCGCGGTAGTAGGCCTCGAGCTCGTCGACGTGGGCGGCGAACGACCGCGGCGCGGTGATGTTCGCCTGGAGCCGCTCGAGCAGGCCGGGCTCGTTCGCCAGGCGGTCGAGCTGGCGGGCCAGGTCGGCGCCGTCGCGGCCGTCGAAGAGCAGGCCGTTCTCGCCGTCGGCGACGAAGTCGGGGATGCCGCCCATGCGGGCGGCGAGCACCGGCACGCGGCCGGCCAGGCACTCCGAGACCATCAGCGGGGCGCAGTCCCACCACACGGACGGGATGACGGCGACGTCGACGCCGGCGAGCAGCTCGGGCAGGTCGTCGTGGGCGAACGCGCCGCAGATCTCGACGACGCCGCGGGCGTCGCGGGCGCGGAGGTCGGCCGCGAACCGCTCGGGCACCTCGCCGTGGATGCGCACGCGGATGGTCGCCTCGGTGCGCTGGGCGGCCTCGATCAGGAGGCTCGGCCCCTTCTGCGGCAGCGCCGAGCCGAAGAACCCGACGACGAGCTCGTCGCCGATCCGGCCGGGAACGCGGTCGCGGCCGAGCGCCGCCCAGATCGCCTCGTCCTCGGGCATCGCCTGGGGCACGACGTCGATCGCATCGGCCGGGAAGCCGGCGCCGGCGAGCGTCGCCCGCATCGCCTCGGACACCGCCAGGCACACGTCGATGCCGCGGCTGAAGCGGCCGCGGATCTCGCTCAGGCGGCGGCGGTAGGCGGCGGCGTCGAGGCTGCCGACGCAGGCGGCGCAGTCGCCGCCGCGGTCGCCGGGACCGTGGCACAGGTCGAGCGTGTCGGTGAACAGGTAGCCGCGCGGGCAGGCCAGCCAGTAGTTGTGGGTCGTGAACAGCGACCGGATGCCGCGCACGGCGGCCTCGTCGATCAGCGCGGCCCCGAGGTTGTGCAGGTTGTGGAAGTGCACGGCGTCGGGGCGGACGCGGTCGAGCAGGTCGGCGAACGCCCGCGTGATCGGCGGGTCGTCGACCTCGCGGTCGGGGTGGCCGAGGTCCATGAGGCCGTGGGGGCGGTTGAAGACGCCGACGAGGCGGACGCCGTCCTGCCACCACTCTCGCACCTGGTAGGGCTCGGCGGGCTCGACCCGGCCGACGGCGGCGTGGAAGACGGTGACGTCGTAGCCGCGCCGGGCGAGCTCCTGTGACACCTGCCGGGGCACGATGGTGCCGCCGCCGGAGTCGTTGTAGCCGAACGAGGTCATGACGATCCGGGACCGGCCGGCCAGGCCGCGCTCGCGCAGGCGGGCGGCGAGCTCGGGGAGGGGCAGCGCGCGCCGCTCGAGCGCGTCGGCGAGGAGCACGAGCGCGCCCTGCTCGGTGGCAGCCTCGGGCGCGAGCACGCGCCAGTCCTCGCGCTCGATCGCCGCCTCGAGCGCCCGCGAGACCTCGTCGATCTCGCGGGCACGGGCGGACTCGTCGGAGAAGTTGCCGCCGTGGCGGCGGTAGCGAATGAGCGGGCCCGGGCCGGCGTGGCGGAAGCCGAACCGGGGCGCCGCCCGCAGCCACAGGTCGAAGTCGTTGCACATCGGGTAGTCGGCGCTGTAGCCGCCCACCTCGGCGTAGACGCGGCGGTGGATCATCGTGGTCGGGTCGACCAGGTAGTTGTGGCGGCGTACGAGCATATGCACCATGCCCTCGCGGTCGAACTCAGGGCACCGCCATTCGCCGACGACCTTGCCGGAGCCGTCGATCGTGACCGCGTCGCCGTGCACGATGGCGGTGTCCGGGTGGGCGTCGAAGACGGCGATTTGGCGGCTGAGCCGGTCGGGCAGGGCGATGTCGTCGTGGCCGATGCGCGCGATCAGCTCGCCGCGGGCGTGCTCGACGATCGCGTTGTACGCGGCGGCGATGCCGCGGTTCTCGGGATGGGTGACGACGCGGACGCGCGGGTCGTCCGCATACCGCGCGATCACGTCCGGCGTCGAGTCGGACGAGGCGTCGTCGACGATCAGGAGCTCGAAGTCGGCGTAGTCCTGGGCCAGGCAGCTCTCGATCGCCTCGGCCAGGTAGCGCTCGCCGTTGTAGGCGGCGATGGCGAGGGTGACGCGGGGCGTGCTCACGCGGCCCGCCGCACGAGCAGGCTCGCGAGGATGCGCTCGAGGGCCGCCTCGCAGGCGCCCAGGCCGAGCGTCTCGGAGACCAGCTCGCGGCCGCCGGCGGAGAGCGTCGCCCAGAGGGCGTCGTCCGCCTCGAGCCGCATCATGGCCTCGGCGAACTCCGCGGCGGAGTCGGCGATGATCATCCCCCGCTGGGGCCGGGCGAAGCCCTCGGCGGCGATCGTCGTGCCGACGACCGGGACGCCCGCGGCCAGCGACTCGCCCACCTTGCCCTTGAGGCCCGCGCCGAAGCGCAGCGGCGCGATCGAGATGCGCCGGGCGGCCAGCTCGGCGTCCATCGACGGCAGGAAGCCGCGCGGCTGGGCGCCGGCCGCGGCCGCGAGCGCGGCCAGGTCGTCGGGCATGTTCGCGCCGGCGACGACCACGGGATTCGCATGGCCGGCGGCGTGGAGGAGCGGCATGACGTCGGCGCAGAGCCAGCGGACGGCGTCGGCGTTGGGCGCATGGCCGTAGCTGCCGACGAACAGCGACCCGCGCCGGCCGGCCAGCGACGCGACCGTCTCGGCGACGCGGTGGACGTTCCCGAGCACCTGTACGTCGGCGCCGGGCAGGAGGCCGGCGAGCAGGGCCCGTTCGTCGTCGGTCACGGCCAGGACGACGTCGGCGGCGGCGTAGACGGCCAGCTCCTGGGCCCGGCCATGGTCGGCCCGGGCGACGGCGACCTGGTCGCCGGCGAGCTCGGCGGCCCGGCGCATGCGCACGAAGTGGACGTCGACCGAGTCGACGGCGATCCGGGTGCGCGGCGTCACGGCGCGGAGCACCGGAACGGCCCGGGCGGCGAGGGTGTGGAACGAGACGATGGCGGCGTCGAAGCCGCGCCGCAGGAGCGCGTCGAGGTCGTCGCCGCGGTCGGTCGCGGCCACCTCGATCCCGCTGCCCGCGAACCGCTCGGCGGCGGCCTCGTAGCCGGCGGACGTCTCGCAGGCGAGGGTGGTGCGGTAGCCCAGGCGGCGCAGCGCGAAGGCGATCTCGGCCGCCCGGGTGTGGCCGGCGCTGCGGCTCGGCTCGGGCATGTCGGGATAGAAGAAGAGGACGGACTCGCGCTCGCCGGGCGGGCCGGAGGGGCGGGGGACGCGGCGCGCGGGCGGCGTCACCCGGCCGCGGGCAAGGTCCGAGCCCGGCGCCTCGCGGGCGGCGCGCATCCCCAGGTCGACGGCCTGGCGGATCCGGGCCTCGAGCGGGATCTCGGCGGCCGAGATGGCGGCCAGCTGGTCGGCCGTCCGCTGGGCCAATTGGCGTTCGTCGCGTGTGCCAATTGCGATGTCGGTCGGCGACCCCTCGTAGCGCACCGTCTCGACGCCGTTTCGGAAGGCGCGCAGGGCCATGTAGCCCTCGTCGACCTTGTCGGCCTCGATACGGTGGCCGACCCCGGCGGCGGTCACGTAGCGGCCGGCTCCCAGGCCGAGCCGGTGCACGTGGGTCGCGGCCATGAACTCCTCGCCGCCCAGGCTGCCGCCCTCGCCGGCGCCGAACTGGACGTCGAACCCGCCCACGGCGTCGAGGATCGCCCGGCGGACGCCCCAGTTACCGCCGTACACCTCGGCGCGGCCGGGGAACTCGAAATCGGCGTCGCCGAGCGACAGCCCGCCGAAGAACGACTCGAGGCCCGCGGCGGGCCAGCCGGCGGGGCGCTCGGCCGGCCAGAGCGGGTAGATCGGGCCGCCGGCGATCACGACCCGCGGGTCGCAGAAGGCGTCGCGCAGGCTCTCGATCCAGCCCGGCGCCGGACGGGCGTCGTCGTCGAGGTAGACGAGCAGGTCGTTCGCGGCCACGCGGGCGCCGGCGTTGCGGGCCCGCGAGAGCCCCGCGATCGGCTCCCGCACCACGCGCACGCCGGGCAGCTCGATCTCGAGCGGGGCGACACCGTTGTCGACGACCACGATCTCGCCGCCGTCGGCGAGGACGCCGTGGGCGGTGCAGGCCGCGACGCACTCCGAGACCTCGTCCGGGCGGTCGCGGGTGCACAGGATCACGCTCGCGGCCGGCCCGCAGGACGCGCGGCCGACGCGCGACTCCGCGACGACGGCCAGGGCCCCGCCGGCCGCGGCAGCGGTCAAGAGCTCGTGGTGCCCCTCGCGCACGCCGAAGAGCGGCTGGCGGTCTGTCCACCAGGACTTCGGCGCGGCCAGGCAGTCGACCCCGAGGGCGGCGACGGCGTCTCCGGGCGCGGTGACCGGCCACAGGCTGCCGTCGGCGGCGGCGCGGTAGCCGTAGACGTCGCCGGCGCCCGTCTCGAGCACCGGGGCGGCCAGAGCGACGCCGGCGCGCACCGCGGCCACGAGCGGCTCGACGAAGCCGGGCCGGGGCCGGGCGGTGCTCCCCAGGGCGATGCAGACGCCGGCGCTGGCCGCGCGGGCGGCGCCGGTGAGGGCGGTGCGGCGGCCCACCGGGCGGTCGCTGCGATGGATGGTGACGTCGCCTTCGAGCCGGGCGAGCAGGGACTGCACTTCGGGGCCGGAGGCGTCGTCGACGACGACCACCTCGATGTCCTCGGCCAGATCGCAGGCGACCAGCGCCTCGATCTGGGCCCACAGGGCGACCGGGTTGTCGCGGGCGACGAGCAGGATTGCGGCGTTCACGCGGCGCCCCCCACGATCGCGACGTGGTTCTGCCAGGCGTTCTCGTCGGCCGGATCCAGCTCGACCGCGGTGGCGACCGCGACGCGGGCCTGG
>Ga0075436_100004005_pt1 | contig 10107 bp, 8 predicted proteins | sample RhiMethybrSRZTD5_FD_75303 | JGI IMG/M metagenome (GOLD analysis project Ga0075436, IMG submission 75303) | Populus rhizosphere microbial communities from Tennessee, USA - Rhizosphere MetaG P. TD hybrid SRZTD5 | ecosystem: Host-associated > Plants > Roots > Rhizosphere > Soil | place: USA... | reverse complement strand
CTATGGAGCTCCCTATCCTTCAACATAGTTTTTAAAATCCGCCCGGTAAATTTCCACCAGGGTCACGAAAATCGCCATGACAATCGGCCCAAGGAGGAAACCGAGCGCCCCGAATAATTCCAGGCCGCCCAAAACGCTGAACAGGACCAGGAGAGGGTGCAGGCGGGCACGGCTGCCGACAATGCGCGGACCCACGGTATAGTCAATCAACAGCACGCCAACGCAGGCCCAAATCGCCAAGCCAATAGCACTGCCGAGGTGTCCGGTAATTATTAGGTAAGCGACCGCCGGGGTCATGGATAGCCAAATGCCGATGATCGGGACCAAAGTTACCACGACCGTGAACGCTCCCCAAATCAGCGGCGCGGGCACGCCGAAAATAAACAAACCGATTGTGGCGACGGCACCGTGCAATAAAGCGATTAAAAACGAGCCCTTAACCACCCCGCTGACGGCGGTGCCGACTTTTTCTATTAATTCGTTTTCCTGGCGCGTCGGGATAGGTGAAACGTCCCGGAAAAACTCGGTGATTTTGTCGCCATCGCGCAGCATGTAGAACACCGTAAACGCCAGCACCAGGACCGAGACCAGGAAGGTGGCAACGTTGGAAACAATTTGCGAGGCGCTCTGGAAAATGTTGGTCGTAATGTGGGACAGGAAACTGTTAAGGTTGCGGCTGAACTCCTCGATTACTCCCCGCAGGGCAACCGGCACGCCTTGCGCCAGCTGGTCGCCGCGCAGGACCAGGTCGCCGGACTGGAACCGCTGGAGGAAGCTGACCGCGTCGTTAAATATGATCTGGCCAAAAAATGCCACCGGGATGAGGGCAATGACCAAAATGATTAATACTGTAGTCAGCGCAGCCAGGTTCTTGGATTTAAACCGCCGATGCAGCCGCTCGTACAACGGGTGGAACATTATGGCCAAAATCGCGCCAAACGCCAAGAGCTGGCCGAATGGCCGCACAATCAGCAAAACCACAATAAATACGACCAGCAGAACTAGAAAAAAACTGATGATTTGGAATCGCTTGAATGCCATTGAAGGGAAATTAGTTGATAATATAGTATAGCAAACGGGCGCGGGAAACCGAAATTCCCTTGACTTTACCGGAAAATTATTTTATAATCCCTACAGTTCCTCAACCGGACATGCCGGTATTTTTTTATGAGCTTATGAAACGCGACAACATCCGCAACATCGCCATCATCGCCCACGTTGACCACGGCAAAACCACTTTGGTGGATGCCATGCTCAAGCAGACCCACACCGTTAAGGACGCCGGGGCGGATTTGATTATGGATTCCGGCGACCTGGAGCGCGAGCGCGGCATTACCATTACGGCAAAAAATGCCTCCGTGGAATACAAGGGCGTGCGGATTAACATAGTGGACACGCCGGGCCATGCTGACTTTGGCGGTGAAGTGGAGCGGACCCTAAAAATGGCTGACGGCGTGTTGCTATTAGTAGACGCCAAGGAAGGGCCGATGCCGCAGACCAAGTTCGTCCTGAAAAAAGCTTTGGAACTGGGCCACCAGGCCATTGTCGTCATTAACAAAGTGGACAAACCCGACGCCCAGCCCGACGAAGTAGTTAATAAAACTTTTGACTTGTTCGTTTCCCTCCATGCTTCGGACAAACAGCTGGATTTCCCGATTATTTTTGCCAGCGGCGCCAAAGGCGTGGCCAGCGACCACTTGGACGATGTCAAAGCCGCCTTAGCTTCCGCTGCCGAACTGCCCAACGACAAATACAACGCCACTCCCCTATTTGAAGCCATCATCAAACATATTCCGGCTCCCGAAGTCGCGCCCGAGGACCCGTTTGCCCTGTTAGTGCTGGCCTTGCGTTCTGACAATTATAAAGGCAAAATCGGCATTGGTAAAATCCAGTCGGGTGGGGTGAAGAAAGGACAAACCATTGCCAAAATCAGCCGCGACGGCGCCAAACAAACCGGCAAAGTGACCAGCCTGCAAATGTACCAGGGCTTGGCTCCGGTAGAATTTGAAGAAGCTACCGCTGGAGACATTGTGGCTATTGGCGGTTTTGACGACGTGCAAATTGGCGAAACCCTGACTGACGCGGCTAACCCGATCCAAATTCCCCCGGTGGAAATTGAACAGCCCACTATAAAAATGACATTCGGCGTTAACACTTCGCCATTTGCCGGTAAAGAAGGCAAGCTGGTGACTTCGCGCAACATCCGCGACCGTTTAATGAAAGAGCTGGAAACCAACGTGGCCCTGAAAGTGGAAGAAACCGAAGGCAGCGGCGACCAGTTCCTGGTTTCCGGCCGCGGCGAACTGCATTTGGGCGTATTAATAGAAACCATGCGGCGCGAAGGGTTTGAACTGCAAGTTTCCCAGCCCCAGGTCATCTACCATGAAGAGAATGGCAAAAAACTGGAACCATACGAAATTTTAACAATAGACATCCCCAGCGAGCACCAAGGCGTGGTCATTGAAGAAGTCGGCCGCCGGGGCGGCGAACTGCAAGTTATGGAAAATTCGCTGCACAACGAATTGCATTTAGAATACTTAATCCCCACCCGCGGCCTGATCGGCCTGAAAAACCTGTTACTGACCCGCACCCGCGGCACCGTCATCATTAATAATTTGTTTGATTCCTATAAACCGGCACATGACATTGACTTGCGCGGCAATGAGCACGGCTCGCTGATCGCCAGCGAAAGCGGTATATCCAATTCCTACGGGTTGAATAACGCCCAGGAACGTGGCGGCTTGTTCATCGGCCCGGCCGTGGAAGTCTACGAAGGCATGGTCGTGGGCAAGAACGCGCTCGACAGCGACATTGAAGTGAACGTCTGCAAAACCAAGAAGCTGACCAACATGCGCTCCTCCGGCGCCGATGACGCGCTAATCCTGGTGCCGCACAAGGAAGTCACTTTGGACTTTGCTCTGGAATATATTGGCGCTGATGAATTGGCGGAAATCACGCCGAAAAACATCCGCATCCGCAAGCGCCTGCTTTCCGCCAACGACCGCAAGCGTGACAAGCGCAGTTAAATTTTTTAATTAGGCAAAACCCCCGCTGTAAGGCGGGGGTTTTAACTTCTACCCGTGGTTAGCATTGACAAAAGTCCAATATACTAAGATACTGTTAAGCTGATATATAAATATATCCAGAATCCGCAAAGCCAAAGGAGGCAAGGCCAATGTTAGAACAATCACTACCCAGTGCCCAAATACTGGTTGTGCTTCAAGACGACAACCTTGTCTTGGAGCGTTATGGCGAAGACCAGGTTATTTGCTGGACGTTAAGCGTAGCCCTGAAAGAGGAAGATCTTCCGGATGGGATAAGGATGGTTGTTGTTGAAGACCAAAGCCCGGCTAGCGTGCGCTCGCATATGGAACAGCTTGTGGCAAAGGCGGAATCGGGACCGATCAGGCTGCATAAATCGGAGCCAATCGATGGAATCTTCATCCGCATCCAAAAGTTTATCCAGCATAATCCGGGACCGGAACCTAACCGCCCTCCCAACTCAATCCCGCCAAAAGCAATTCCACCGCCGGCAATATCCGAAAAGGCTCACGAAGAAGACGAAGCCCAGGAACCAGTCTCTCCCCCACGCTGGCAATCTGCCGAAAAGAGCATCGATGATTGGACTTTGGAAGACATCAACTACTGGGCTGAGTTAGATACGAGGGATTGGACTGAGATAGAACTAGAGCGATACTTGACTGAAGAAGGATGGAAACGTCGCAAACGTTAAGGCTTACGTGTTATCGATAACACGTAAGCCACTTTCTTTTCCAATGTTCAGGAGGGCGGTTTTTTGATACAATTGGTTTATGAAAATTCCCCGATAGCTATGTGGCAAATTTTTGCTTTTGGCGCGATAGTATTGGACGCCTGCGCTGAGACCGTCGATAAAATCGTTATAGTTGGCGACATGGCCATTAACACCATTGTCGCCACGTTTTACCGCAACGTGGCTTATTATGTCATTGCCGTTGCCATTGGCCTGACCGGCCTGGTCGGGCCGATGCACCTTTTGTTCAGCTGGCCCGTGTTGCTCGTGGGGCTGTCATACATTGGCAGTGCCTGCTTTTACACATACATGCTAAAGCACGTAGAACTCACCGGATCGTCGGCTTTGGGTTATGCGCGGCCGGCTATTTTTTTGCTCGCCGATATTACCCTACTCAAGGCGCCGTTCAACGGGGCGCAAATATTGGGAGTGCTACTGCTGGTGCTCGGCGGGATTTTGTTCGTCATTAACCCTTTAACGCATAAGCTAAAGCCCGAATACACCAAATACGTATGGATGATTTTCCTTTATGAGACAATTTCTTACGCCGCGGAATTTTACGTTTTTAAACATTACGCGACAGCCATAAATTTAAACGAAATCAGCTACCTGCTCAGCACCAACACCGTAATGATAATCGGCTTGCTCGCCTTGACGCTGTGGCAAGGTACCTGGAAAAGTATGGTTGCCACGGCCATGCACAAGCATTACATCGCCAAAGTCACCTTGAGCAAAAGTTTTGACGTTGCCTATACCCTATTTTTGTACCATGCCTTAAGACTGGCCACCGTTTCCCAGGTCAACGCCATGGAAGCCTTCTATCCCTTGATCCTGCTGGTAATCCTCTATGTGGTGGAAGAGGACTTTAGGTTTAAAGCCCGCGAAAGGTTTGACCGGCTAAGCCTGGTCCAAAAAACCCTAGCCACGTTCGTACTGGTCATCGGCATTTGGCTGGCCGGCTAGCAAATGCTATGATGACGACATGCTGAAGAAAAAACAATCAGCCATAAAACGAGTCATCTTCCTGCTCAAAAACCGTAAACGCACGGTTATTTTTTTGTTAATGCTGGTAATCATCGCCCAGGCTGCCAACATAGTCGTGCCGTTTATCATAAAAAATCTGATTGACACCTTAACCGCCTATCTTAAAACCGGCGGCTTACTCCCGGTGCGCACAATGGCTTATGCCGCGCTGGGAATTCTGGTCGCTACCGTAATCGGCAATATTCTCCAGTCGAGCTACAATTACCAGCTGTTCAAACTGGTGACAAAACTGGAAGACCAGGTTCGCAGTGCCGCGTTTGAAAAATATTTGCAGCTACATGCGCTGTTCCACCACGGTGCCTCCAGCGGCCAGATTATCGGCCGGATTGAGCGCGGAGGCAGTGCCATTTACGCTATTGTCAACGACATCCTCGGGCACAACTTACTGCCGCCGCTGGTAGTGTTTATCGGCACTTTCGGCGTGCTGTTATACAAAAATGTCTGGATAGCTTTAGCGGTGCTGGCGCCTTTTCCGATTTATATTTTAATAACTCGTAAAATTGCCCGGCGCATTTACGAAATTGAGCAACAAGCCAATGACGCTTTTGAAAAAGTTTCCAGGGAATCCTACGACGTGGCCAGCAATGTCCTAACCGTAAAAAAGTTTTCCCAGGAAGGGCCGGAAACGGACAACCAAAGAAAATTGATGGCTGACGCCAGGGAAATCGAGTATGGCGCAGAGCGGCTCTGGACCATCGTGGAAAATATCCAAACCGCGGTGTCAACCGTCGGCCGCGTTGCCGTCCTGCTTTTGAGCGGCTGGTTCGTGCTCCGCGGCAGCGCCAGCATTGGCGACTTTGTCTTATACGTCACCTTGCAAAACATGGCCTACCAGCCGCTGTCCCAGCTAGGCTCTATCTTCACCCGCCTGCGGCGCAATGCCACCAGGGTGGAGCGGATGTTCAGGATCCTGGATGAACCGGTCAATGTGATAGATAAAACGGGTGCATCCGACTTGGAGCCCCTGGCCCATGAAATTGAGTTTCGCCATCTCTATTTCGCCTACCGGGACAAAAGCCATTGGGCATTGAAAGACATTAACCTGACCATTAAAGCCGGGAGCACGGTCGCTTTGGTCGGCCGGTCCGGTAGCGGTAAGACGACTTTTATTAATATGCTGTTACGCTCGTTTGATCCGCAAAAAGGCGGTATCTTAGTCGACGGGACTGATATTCGGGACGTCAAGCAGGAAAGCCTGCGCCAGCAAATCGCGGTCGTGCCCCAGGAAGTCGACTTATTCTCCCGGACTGTGGCGGAAAACATTGCTTACGGTCGGCCCGAAGTGACCAAAAAGCAAATAGAAAGCGCGGCTAAGACCGCGTTAGCGCACGATTTCATAAACAAACTTGACCACGGCTACAACACCGTAGTCGGGGAACGCGGCATCAAGCTTTCCGGCGGCGAGCGCCAGCGGGTTGGCATTGCCCGGGCCGTCCTGCGCGACCCGAAAATTCTAATCCTCGATGAGGCGACTAGCCATTTGGACAGCGAAAGCGAACGGCTTATCGCCCAGGCGACAAATGCCCTTATTAAAAACCGCACTTCGGTAATTATTGCCCACCGCTTGTCTACGATTTTGCATGCTGACGTGATCGTGGTATTCGAAAAAAGCAAAATCGAAGCAATGGGCAAACACGAAGAACTGCTTAAGACCAGTCCCACTTACGAAAAGCTTTACCGCCTGCAGTTTGCGGACAATGTTTGACATTTGTATTACAACTGTAATACAATGAATCATGGCTTACCATTAACGATATTCCCATGGAAGACACCACAAAAGATTACGTTATAAACTTAAGGGTTTCCCGGCAGACTTACCAAAAAATAAAAGATAAAGCCAAAAAAAACGGCAACACAATTTCCAGCCTGCTTCGCGCCGTTATCGACGATAGCGCCGAGATCATCTCGGACTTATCGCAAGATTTGAGCGGCGCTCCTTATTCATCACCCAAAAACCGCTTCAGCGATATTACCGCCTATCATCGCGCGGTCTTAGCCCAAGCGCGTCCGTGCGACAACTGCCGGACGGAAATGATCAAAGGGGAAATTACCACAATCGGTGAAACCGCCAAAGGGCCGGCTTACTATTTCTGCGGAAAGTGCAAATAATATGGCCAAACTCCGCCGCGGATTTACCATTACGCTAGTCGCCCTGAAATATTTTGTCTTTTACCGTGTTACCTCTTTAAGACGCGAGCGGCTCGGACAACGGCTGCGCCTGGCCTGCGAACAGCTAGGCCCCATATTTGTCAAACTCGGGCAGATATCAGCTACCCGCTACGATATTCTGGAAAAAGAAGACTGTGAAGCCCTCCACGGCCTGCTCGACAACGTAAAACCCGTTCCCTTTGAAGAAATCATTCCTTTGCTTGAATCTGATTTCGGGCAAAGTTACCGCCAACTATACCGTGAATTTTCGGAAACGCCAATAGCCTCGGCTTCCTTGTCCCAAGTTTATAAGGCTACGACCTGGGAAGGCCAAACGGTAGCGGTAAAAATCAAGCGCCCGGAAATTACGCGAACCATAAAGTCCGATATTGCGGCACTCAAAAGCTGGGCCCGCATAGCCCAAATCTTTTCTGCTGACCTACGGCACATCCGGATAGCCAGGATATTGGACCAGCTGGAGTCTTGGACTTTCGCCGAAACGGATTTCCGGCAGGAAGTGAAAAACCTGGCTATCCTCAGTTCATTTTACAAAAAACGCGCGGCCCAGGGTGACAATTCCGCCTCCATCCTGGTATTCCCTAAAGCTTATGAGAAACTTTGCTCGGATAACGTCATTACCCTGGAATTTATGGAAGGAATCCCGGCAACCCAATTCAGGGCGAAAACAGCCGGCCCCGGCTATGACGCCTTGGCTTCTCTTAGCACCGCCCTAGTATCCCATACCAAGGCTTACCTGGACCGGCGCGACTTTGTTTTCCATGCCGACCCCCATCCGGCCAACGTCCTAATTTTAAAAGACGGGCAGGTCGGCCTGCTCGACTTCGGTATCATCGGCATATTCACCCAATATGAAAGCGAGCAATTAAGCGACCTGATCCTGGCGGTATACCGGCAGGAGCTCAATGACACCGTTCGCCATCTCCTGGCCTTATCCCCCGGCTCGTCTGCTGCCGACACCCCGGCGCTGCGGCGCGACCTGCAGGCCTTCCTGGACCAATCCCCTTCCGCCGGTTTTGGTTTTTGGCTTATGGAACCGGTCCGCATCCTTATCAAAAACCGCGTTCCTTTTCCTTACAAAATGATGCTGTTTGCCCGCAGCAGCTTAATTATGGACGGCCTGTTTGAAACAGTCGTGCCAGGCCAAACCACTTTGGAAGTAGTCGGGCCGGCTTTGCGCGCGGCTCTGTACCGGCAGGCTTTACAAAATATTTTGGCCGCTGATTTCAGCTTGGTATTATACACCATAAGCGAGCAACTCAAACAAAGCCCCCGGGCTTTGACCGGGTTAGTCCAACACTACTTCAACCACCCCCTGGAATTTGTGCAAATAATAAAAGAAGCCCTTCAAACAACATGATGAAAATCCTTGTTGACGGGGCCTTACGGGTTACTACCCTGGGATTTAAAATACGAATCCAGAAGCGGCTTCGTAATAACTGCGGCCAGAACCCCCAGCACGAGCAGGTGCTGGATTTTAAAACCCGCATACACCAGCAAGGCGGTTAAGTAAAACATGATGCCGTTGCCCACATCGGCCCCGGCTTCCCCGAAGAAGTGGAACCACAAAGTGCTTTTGGTTTGCTTGGCCATGTTGTACAAAACGGTGTCAAAGGGAGTTTCCCAAAAAACCAAAATGACGGCCAAGGCGATTTGGGCCAAGAGGACGCCGGTGATGTTGCTGACCAGGAAGGCGCGGGATACGTACAGCAAAGCCATGCCCAAACTTCCGACCAGGAAAATTTTCTTGGCTTTGCCGCCGTCTATCAGCCGCCCCAAAATCAATAGCAGTAAAGTAGTCAGGAAAGTCTGCAGGCCAATCAGCCAGCCGAAATTAACCAAGTCAGCGCTCAGAAAAAAAACGGAGACCACCCAAACGAAAGTTTCCATTTGCACTTTGACCGCATCGCCCAACATTGTCCAAAACCCCCGGAAATCAATTGAACGGTAAGCCTCCCGGAACCCCATTTCAACGTTGCCGCGGAAATCATCAATGAAAATTAAAGGCACTGCGGCGGCGAGCAAGGACAAAACTCCGGCCAAATAAGTCGCCTTAAAACCGAAAGCAGCGGCCAAAATGGCGCCGACAATGGGCGCGGCTGTAGCAAACAACAGGCTAGCGATGGCTCGGGATGCCAGCTGTTGGCCGCGCCGTTCCAAATCACCGATGCCGGCATACAAGGAATGGTAAGGTAAAAAGTAAAGAATGTCGGACACGGCCAGGTATATCACTAAAAACCACATCCACCAGCCCACGCCGCGGACCTGGTAAATTATCGGGAATATGCCGCCATAGACCACGGTGCCGATAATCAAAGCTTTTTTCAAGCCAATCTTCTTTACCAGCAACATCGAGAGCGGGCGCAAAATAAAACGGGCCGTATAGCTAAAGCCCCAGATCAGCGCAACGATGGGCAAACTGACACCGGATTTGAGCATATAAACCGGGCCGAAAATGTAAACGATTTTGTTGCCAAACGCCCAGAACCCGGTATGCAAGTTGAATAGGGTGATGGTTTTATTCGGAGATGTTGGCATGGATCGCGGTAATGAGATCAGCAAAAGCTTTTAGATAGGCGTCGATGTCTTCTTTCGTTGCCGGCACAGATACTGTCGGGCCAGCGCCGACTATTGCGTCCCATACGCCGCGGTTTGCCAGCCAGACCCTGATTAACTGGCTTAGTAATTTATTTTGTGAGGCCCGCGCTTCCGCGGCGTTACGGGGTAGCTCTGGAGCGAAGGCAATGTTGACGCGGGGACCCAAACACTCTATGCGCCAGGCAAGCTTCGCTTCTGCCATGATGTTACGCAAACCCTGGGCAAGCTGTTCAGCCAGTATTTGTGTATGGCCATAGGCCTCGGAAGTAAGAACTTCCGATAAAGCGGCGCGCGCCGCTGCGAGAGCCAAGGGATTTCCGAATAAAGTGCCACCGGTGGCAATGGGCTTTGGGTTTTCCATGATTTCGGCTATTTCTTTTGTCATGCCCCAGGCACCAAGTGGGACACCACCGGCAATGGATTTTCCCAGGGTTATAAGGTCAGGTTCCAGGATCCACTCTTTTGTTAGGCCACCGGGACCGACTACTTGCGTGTGCGTTTCATCCATGCATAACAAGGTGCCGGCT
>Ga0075436_100004004_pt1 | contig 10108 bp, 11 predicted proteins | sample RhiMethybrSRZTD5_FD_75303 | JGI IMG/M metagenome (GOLD analysis project Ga0075436, IMG submission 75303) | Populus rhizosphere microbial communities from Tennessee, USA - Rhizosphere MetaG P. TD hybrid SRZTD5 | ecosystem: Host-associated > Plants > Roots > Rhizosphere > Soil | place: USA... | reverse complement strand
CCATGCGGAATGGTGGCGGCGTCGAGCAGCATCATGTCCGACGCATAGGCGAGCACGCATTGATGCAGCGCCGGCTCGTCGGGCAGCCGTTCGACCGCCCGCATCCAGACGTGGAATTTGCCGTCGGGCGTCGGCTTGCCGAGGTAACGGTCGAGCTCGACCGGGCGCAGCTCGATCGGCCGCTCGCGCTCATAATAGCGCCGCACCGCCTCCGGCATCCGGGCGAGCACCGCCTTGCGCAGTTCCGCCTCGTCCGGCAGCGAGTCCGGCTGCGGAACGGTCGGCATCGCGAGGCCCTGGTGCGAAAAGCCTTGCTCGGCGCCATGGAATGACACCGACATGGAGAAGATGGCGTGGCCGTGCTGGATCGCGATCACCCGGCGCGTGGTAAAGCTCCGGCCGTCGCGGATGCGATCGACCTCATAGACGATCGGCACCTTGGGGTCGCCGCCCAGCAGGAAATAGGCGTGCAGCGAGTGCGGTGGGCGCGTCGCCACCTCGTCGACCGTGCGGCAGGCCGCGACCAGCGCCTGGCCGATCACCTGTCCGCCAAACACGCGCTGCCAGCGCGATTGCGGTGAACGGCCGCGAAACAGGTTCACCTCGAGCGGTTCGAGATCGAGGGTTTCGAGAAGTTCCTTGACCGCCGAAGGCATCGTCACCTGCTCCGAATGGCGCCTGACGCGCATGTCCCGGCGACGAAGCCACCGGTTCCCGACCGACATGCTCCAGCGCAAGACCGAGCCGGAATGCTATGCTGCCCCATCCCGCGGGTCGAGCGGGACGGAGGCTTTGCGGATGGCCGACGGCCGAGAACAGAATCCGGAGCGTGTGGATCGCGTCGAGGTGCTGATCGCGGGCGCCGGCTTTGCCGGGCTCGCGCTGGCGCTTGCGTTGCGTCAGGCGCTCGGTCACGCCTTCGCGGTCGCCGTCGTCGATCCCGTGCTGGGGCGACCGGTCGCCGATGCGCGCGCCTCGGCGATCGCGGCGGCGGCACGGCGGATGTTCGAGGCGCTCGGGGTGTGGGACGCGGTCGCACCCCGGGCCGAGCCGATCCTCGACATGGTGATCACCGACTCCAAGCTCGGCGACGCAGTGCGCCCGGCCTTTCTCACCTTCGCGGGCGAGGTCGAGGAGGGCGAGCCGTTCGCCCACATGGTGGAGAACGGCGATGTGCTGGCGGCGCTTTCCGCGGCGGCGCAACGCGAGGGCGTCGCCCTGATCGCGGACGCAGTGACGGATTTTTCCGCCGATTCCCGCAAGGTCACGGCGCGGCTCAAATCCGGCGCGGCGATCGAGGCGAAGCTGCTGGTCGCCGCCGACGGCGCGCGCTCGGCGATCCGCGAGCGCGCCGGCATCGCGACGGTCGGCTGGCCGTATGGGCAGTCCGCGATCGTCACCACCGTTGCGCACGAGCGGCCGCATCACGGCCGGGCCGAGGAGCATTTTCTCCCCGCGGGACCATTCGCGATCCTGCCGCTGCCGGAGAACCGTTCGTCGATCGTGTGGACCGAGAGCGCTGCCGAGGCCGAGCGGATCATGGCGCTGCCCGACGCGGACTTCCACGCCGAGCTCGAGCAGCGCTTCGGCCTGCATCTCGGCGAGATTGCGGTCGCGGGGCCGCGCCGCGCCTTTTCGCTCGGTTTTGCGGTCGCACGCAGCTTCGTGGCCGAGCGGCTCGCGCTGGTCGGCGATGCGGCGCATGCGATCCATCCGATCGCGGGCCAAGGGCTCAACATGGGCCTGCGCGATGTGGCCGCGCTCGCCGAGGCGATCGTCGATGCGGCGCGCCTCGGCCTCGACCCCGGCGGCGCGACGGTGCTCGATCGCTACCAGCGCTGGCGGCGTTTCGACACCATGGCGATGGGGCTCGCGACCGACGGATTGAACCGGCTGTTCTCCAACCGCTCCGACGTGCTGCGCCTCGCCCGCGACCTCGGCCTCGGATTGGTCGAACGCATGCCGGGATTGAAGCGCCTGTTCATCCGCGAGGCCGCCGGCCTCACCGGCGAGGTGCCGAAGCTGTTGCGGGGGGAGGCGCTGTGATTCCGTCCGTCATTCCGGGGCGCGGCCGCAGGCCGCGAACCCGGAATCCATAACCTCAGAATGCGTAACTGGATTCCGGGTTCGCCGCTGCGCGGCGCCCCGGAATGACGGACAACAGTGTCACACCAGCGGGATCTTCGTCACGTGCTGGTCGAAGGCGGGGCGCGCGGCGATCGCCGCGTACCAGCGCTCCACGTTGTCGAACCGCGGGCGCTCCGGCACCAGGTCGCGATAGCGCCGCACCATGATGCCGGCCGGAATGTCGCCGTAGGAGAACGCATCGCCGGCGAGAAACTTGCTCTTGCCGAGCTGGTCGTCGAGCATCTTCACGGCATCGGCGGTCTTCTTCTTGCCGGCGTCGATCGCCGCCTGGTCGCGCTTCTCGGGCGGCGTGCGCACCATCCCCCAGAACACCGGCGTAATGGCGGGCCCGAGCACCGAAAGCTGCCAGTCCATCCATTTGTGGGCGAGCGCGCGGGTGCGCTGATCCTTCGGCTCCAGGACCGCGGCCTGATGCTTGGCGGCGAGATAACGCAGGATCGAGTTCGACTCCCACAAGATGAAGCCGTCGTCCTCTTCCAGCGTGGGCACCAGCCCGTTGGGATTCATCGCCAGATAGGCGGGCTCGCGGTTCTTGCCGAAGGAGCCGCCGACATCGATGCGCTCGCAGGCGATGCCCATCTCGCCGATGCCCCACATGACTTTCTGCACGTTCGACGACGTGGTGCGGCCCCAGATCTTCATGCTGTCCCTCCCGTGATTACGACTTCGGCGACTTCACGCCCCGACGTCATCGTCCGCGCAAGCGGACGATCCAGTACTCGCGGACCTCCTGTTTGACGCGGTCGCATTCCGAATCGTTGATGATTGTGATGACTGGATGCCCCGCTTTCGCGGGGCATGACGGCCGTGAGGGGTCACTCCAGCTTCCGCGCTTCCTCGGGCAGCATGATCGGGATGCCGTCGCGGATCGGATAGGCGAGCTTGGCCGAGCGCGAGATCAGCTCCTGCTTTTCGGCATCGTATTCGAGCCGCCCCTTGGTGAGCGGGCAGACCAGAATCTCGAGGAGCTTTGGATCGACGGTGTTGGCGGGACGCTCGGTCATGGCGGTGTTCGGCGAAGGAACGGATGTGCTGACGGCATAATACCGGTTTCCGGACGCGGGGAAACCGGGCCGCAACAATCCTACTGCAGCGGCGGCTCCTCCTCGGTCCGGCCCTTGGCAAGCTCGATTTCGGTGACGGCGACCAGGATCTCGGCGCGCGTCTTCAGGTCGGGCGCCTCGAGCATGGCCTGCTTCTCGGCCGGGCCGTAGGCCGACATCATGGCGAGCGCGTTGACCAGCGCCTCGTTGGGGGCGCTCTCGATGCCCTGCCAGTCGGCCTTGAGATTGTTCGCCTCGAGGAAAGCGTGCAGCGCCGCGAGGAGCGCCTTGCGGTTGACTGCCTCCTCGCCCTTGCGGGCGATGAAGTCGTCGGCGAACGGCGCGAAGGTCACGCGGCACTGCCGGTAGGCGGTGGCGACCTCGAGCTCCTCCTCGATGCGGAAGCGCGCGACCCCGGTGAGCTGAAGGAGATAACGTCCGTCGCCGGTCTCGGCGAGCTGGGTGATGCGGCCGACGCAGCCGACGCGATAGAGACTGGGCTTTTCGGGTGCGCCCGGATGGGCGCTGTCGGGCTGGATCATGCCAATGAGGCGATGGCCGTCACGCAGGCTGTCGTCCACCATCGCGAGATAGCGCGGCTCGAAGATGTTGAGCGGCATCTGCCCACGCGGCAGCAGCAGCGCGCCCGGCAGCGGAAACACCGGGATGTTTTCCGGCAGCTCGGCAGGCCCGCGATAGACCGCGTTCATCGGCATCGCGTTTGAATTCTCCGTAGGGTGGGCAAAGCGAAGCGTGCCCACCATCCCGTGGGCATGGCGCGTTCCGCGCCTTTGCCCACCCTACATCTACCTCGTTACGCGAACAGGATCGACGACAGACGCCGGCGGCCCGCCACCGTCGCCTCGTCGGTCGGTCCCCAGGCCTCGAACAATTGCACCAACTGCTTGCGGGCGGCGTCGTCGTTCCACTTGCGGTCGCGGCGCACGATCTCGAGCAGATGGTCGAGCGCCTTGTCGCGCTCGCCCTTCGCATTGTAGGCGACCGCGAGGTCGAAGCGCGCCTGATGATCGAGCGGTTGCTCGGCCACACGCTTCTCCAGGTCGGAGATCGGGCCGAGGTCCTTCGCCTGCTCGGCGAGCTCGATCGCGGAGCGCACCGCCGCCACCGCCGGATCGCCGCGCTTCTGCTCGGGAATCTGCGCCAGCATCTCCTTGGCGCGGTCCAGCGCGCCGGTGTCGAAATAGGCGCGGGCTAGCCCGGCGAGCGCCGGCACATTGCCGGGGTCGTCGGCGAGAAGCTCCGCATAGATCTCGGCCGCGGCGGCCGGATTGCCGGCGGCAAGCGCGGCCTCGGCCTCCTTGATGAGATCCTGGGCCGCCCCGCCGATCTTGTCCTTGGTCACCCGCTCGATGAAGGCCGTGACCTGGCTTTCGGGCAGGGCCCCCATGAAGCCGTCGGCCGGCTGGCCGTTGACGAAGGCGATCACCGCCGGGATCGACTGAATCCCCATTTGCCCCGGGATCGCCGGGTGCTCGTCGATGTTCATCTTGACCAGCTTGACCTTGCCCTTGGCGGCGCGGACCGCCTTTTCGAGCAGGGGAGTGAGCTGTCGGCATGGCCCGCACCAGGGGGCCCAGAAGTCGATCAGCACCGGCTGGCGCTTGGATTCCTCGATCACGTCCTTGACGAAAGTCTGGGTGGTCGTCTCCTTCACGAGAGCGTCCGCAGCCGTCGCCGTCGCAACCCCGCCGTTCTGCAGCATGGCGTCAATCCTTCGCTCCCGGGACCGTCTCAAGCCTTCGGGTTCCGCATTAGATGGTGGATGCGGCGGCCGAATGCAATCGTGTCCTCAGGGGTTTGGGTCGGGTGCCAAGGCCGGGGCCGGGCCGGCCACCGGCTCGATCCGGGGCTCATGGCCGGTGGCGGCGAGGAAGCGGACGAGATCCTCGCGTGCGATCGAGGTGGTCATGGTGTTGTGAAGGGGATGAAAATTCAGCACCGGATGCGCCATCATGGCGGCGTCGAGCACCACCGTCACCCGCCGCTCGGTATCGTTGAGCGCCGCGAATGGCGTCACGGAGCCTGGCTCGACCCCGAGCGTCGCGCGCAGGAGATCGGCGGATCCGAACGAGAAGCGGCCGCTCGCCGCGAGCACGCGATGCAGCGCGCGCAGCTCGATCTCGGCGTCCTCGCTTGCCACCACCAGATAGAGCGCGCCCTTCTTGTCGCGCAGAAACAGGTTCTTGGTGTGCCCGCCGGGAATCTTGCCGCGCAACGACTGGCTCTCCTCGACGGTGAAGACCGCCGGGTGTGTGAGGGTCGGGTGGGCGATGCCGAGGCGGTCGAGGAAGGCAAAGAGCTCGTCGGGTGTGGCGGGCATGATGGAACACGGGGCTGGGCGAGGAAGGACGGGCAGGAACCCTTTGTTCAGTAGGATTTCGTCGCGCCGGTTGCAAAGGCTGGGCGCATTTGGCATAGACAAGGCGTCCGGCGCGAGGGCCGCCGGATCTAAAGGATGCGGGTGTAGCTCAGGGGTAGAGCACAACCTTGCCAAGGTTGGGGTCGAGGGTTCGAATCCCTTCGCCCGCTCCAAAATTCGCTCCCGGACGTGGATGGACGTGAGCCGCGTAAAAGGTTGTCGCATGCCGAGCCAGGCGGTGGTGAATGTCGTCGATCTCCAATCCGAGAAGGTGCGTGGCGGCCGCGAACGCGTGGCGCACCGCTTTCTTCCGGCCTCACCTACCGAGGCGCTGATCCGGCTCGATGGCCGCAACCTCCGCCGCGCGCGCAGCCGGCGGCGGCTTGCACGGCTGATCGATCGCCGCGAGAACGTGTCGTAAAGCACGCCTCGGTCGGCGCGCGCCGATCGTCCGCATCGACGCCGGGCGCACGCGATCCGCTGGACAATCGTCCATTCGAAGCGCAGCATGGTTGCTCCATCGCGAGATGGGCGCGCAGACGCCCCTCCGTCAGGGAGGACACCATGGGCATTTCGAAACGCCGGGGGCGCACGCCCTCGCTCGATGCCGTTGCGGGTAACGGCCTCATCAATCGTCGGGCATTGCTGGGCCAGGGCATCGCGCTCGCCGGCGCGATGGGCGTCGGCGGTGCGACCGGTGCCGCCGCCGAGCCGCTCAAGGACGAGGCATGGAGCCTCGAGGTCGGCGCCACCACGCCGCCGCTGCAGACGCCATCGCGATTCGAGAAGGAGGTGGTGCGTGCGTTGAGCAATCCCAAGGGTGAGTTCCGCACCTCGCACGCGCGCACGCCGCATCAGCTGCTCAACGGCGCGATCACTCCGAACCCGCTGCACTTCACCATCATCCATGCGGGCATTCCGGACATCGATCCGGCGCAGCACAAGCTCGTCATCCACGGCATGGTGAAGCAGCCGCTCGAGTTCACGCTCGAGACGCTGTCACGCTATCCGCTGGTCACGCGCACGCACTTCGTCGAATGCGCGGGCAATTCGGCCGGCATGTTCTCCAACGAGCCGATCCAGGCGCCGGCCGGCCTGATCCATGGCCTCGTGTCGTGTGCCGAATGGACGGGCGTGCCGCTCTCGGTCCTCCTCGACGAGGCGGGCATCGATCCGGCCGCCAAGTGGCTGGTCGCCGAGGGTGCCGACGCGCATTTCCTCGATCGCAGCGTGCCGGTGAAGAAGGCCTATGACGACGCGATGGTCGCGATCTACCAGAACGGCGAGCGGCTGATGCCGGGCAACGGCTATCCGATGCGGCTCCTCCTGCCCGGCTATCAGGGCAACATGAACGTGAAGTTCCTGCGGCGCCTGAAAGCGGTCGACCAGCCGTCGTATACGTATTTCGAGACCAAGAACTATTCGCAGATCCTGCCGGGCGGAAAGACCTGGCGCTTCCATTTCCTCATGGAGGTGAAGAGCTTCATCACCTATCCGTCGTTTGGCCATCACCTCAAGGAGCCGGGCTTCTATGCCATCTCGGGCGTCGCCTATTCGGGCACCGGGCGCATCGCCAAGGTGCTGGTGTCGGCGGACGGCGGCAAGAGCTGGGGTGAGGCGGCGCTGCAGACGCCGATCCATGACAAGGCGTTCACCCGCTTCGTGATGCCGTGGCGCTGGGATGGCCAGCCTGCGGTGCTGCTCAGCCGCGCCTGGGACGAGGCCGGCAACGCGCAGCCGCTGCGCGCCGACTTCGTGGCGCAGCGGGGGGAGACCAAGAAGCCGGTGGCGACACCGCTCGCCTTCCCCAACCAGCACTACAACAGCATCACGAGCTGGGGCGTCGACAGCAAGGGGGAGGTCAAGCATGTCTACGCGTAACATCATCGCGGTCTGCGTGCTTGCGCTCGCATTCGGCGCCGGCGCGGCCCACGCGCAGTCGGCTCCCTCGCCCGCGCCCAAGCTCGGCAAGCCGATCACCGAGAACGACATCAAGGATTGGGACATCGCCGTCCTGCCCAACGGCAATGGTCTGCCGGCCGGGCAGGGAACGCCGCAGGAGGGCGCGAAGATCTTCGCCGAAAAGTGCTCGGCCTGCCACGGCGATTCCGCCAAAGGCGGCGTTGCGCCGTTCTATCCGGCGCTGGTCGGCGGCGCCCCGCTCACCAACGGGATCGAGACGCAGAAGACGATCGCCAACTACTACGCCTATGCGACGACGATCTTCGACTACATCCGCCGCGCCATGCCGTTCAACGGTTCGCGCACGCTCACCGACAACGAAACCTACGCGCTCACCGCCTACATTCTCAGCCTCAACAAGCTGATCGGCGAGAATGACGTGATGGACGCCAAGACCTTGCCGCAGGTGAAGATGCCGAACCGCGACAACTTCATCCTGCCGTATCCGGATCGGATTTGATCGGCACGGGTGCCCGCGCGACACCGCCTGATCCGCCTTCATCCTGAGGAGCCGCGCACGCTTGCGTGCGCGGCGTCTCGAAAGACGAGGGCGGCCGATGCGGCGACGCGCGGGTGCTTGTTGCCCATGGTTCGAGACGCGTCGCTGCGCGACGCTCCTCACCATGAGGAGTCGTTTGTTGCGAGGCCCTCTACCTCTTCGGCTTACTTCTTCCCCACGCGCTCGATCCAGTCGGCGAACGCGGTCAGGAACTTGCCCAGAAATTCGCGGGTGGTGGCGTTGGTGAGGTTTCCCTTCTCGTCGAACAGGCTGGCGGCACCGCCGATATAGGCCTCGGGCTGCTGCATCATCGGCACATTGAGGAAGACCATCGACTGCCGCAGGTGCTGGTTGGCCCCGAAGGCGCCGATCGCGCCCGGCGACAGGCTGATCACGCCGCCCGGCTTGCCCTCCCAGGCGCTCTGCCCGTAGGGGCGCGACCCGACGTCGATCGCGTTCTTGAGCACGCCCGGGACGGAGCGGTTGTATTCGGGCGTGACGAACAGCACCGCATCGGCGGTCTTCACGCGATCGCGAAAGGCATGCCAGGCGGCGGGCACCTTGCCGGGCACGTCGTCGTCCTGGTTGTAGAGCGAAAGGCCGCCGATCTCGACGATCTCGAGCTTGAGCGACGAGGGCGCCAGCGTCACGAGCGCGTTCGCCATCTTCCGGTTGAATGAATCCCTGCGCAGGCTGCCGACGAAAACCGCAACGTTCCTTGCCGCCATGACTATCTCCGAAATGCGATCTCACTGGATGACCCACCGGACATGGCGGGCGGTACGAGAAGGTCATATCAGCAGCGGGCCCGACATGATCAAGTCCAGGGCGACGCTACGCGAGGCCGCATCAACGGCTCGAAATCGGGCGCTTCACTGCATGCGGATGTTCGCCGCCTTGATCACCCGGCCCCATTTATCGAGCTCGGCAATCAGGAACGCCCTGAGCTCGGCCGGTTGCGAGCCGACGATCACGGCGCCGCCGTTCTCGAGTTTTTCCTTCACCGCCGGATCACCGAGTGCCCTGACGGTGCCGTCGTGAATTCGCTCGACGATGTCGCGCGGCGTCTTCGCGGGCACGAGGAACGCCGCCCAGGACGAGACCTCGGCGCCGGCGACGCCCGCTTCCGCCATGGTGGGCAGCTCGGGCGCGACGGCGATCCGCTTTGCGGTCGTGACCGCGAGTGCGCGCAGCTGTCCCTGGCGCACCAGCGGGAGGCTCGACGAGGTGAAATTGATCATGACGTCCACCCGGCCCGGGATGAGGTCGGCGAACGCGACGGCGGCGCCGCGGTAGGGCACGTGCGTCATCTCGATGCCGGCGCTGCGCTTGAACAGCTCGGCCGCGAGATGCAGCGAGGATCCATGTCCGGATGACGCGAAGCTCAGCGTCCGCGTCTTCGCATACGCGATGAACTCCTGCACCGAATGCGCGGGAGACGAGTTCGGCACCACCATCACCAGCGGATAGAGCGCGATCAGAGTGACGGGGGCGAAATCTGCGATCGCGTCGTAGGGGGTCGTCTCGAAAAGATAGTGGTTGGTGGTGTGGAAGAACGACGGGATGTAGACCGTGTAGCCGTCGGGCTCCGCATGGGCCACGAACTCGGCGGCCACGTTGCCGCTGGCGCCGGGCCTGTTCTCGACGACGACGCGCTGGCCCCAGATCTCGCCGAGCTGCGCGCCGAGGATGCGCGCCGTGGTGTCGATGCCGCCCCCGGCGGCCAGCGGACAGATGATCCGGACCGGCCGCGTCGGCCAGGCCGCGGCGCGCGCAATGCGAGGCACGGCCGCCGCGGCGCCGGCGAGCGCCACGAATTCGCGCCGTCCCCATGCTCCCGCCCGCATCGAGGTCTCCGCGCCGGCCGGACCGGAGAGATCCGGCAATCCTGCGAGAGCCTACCAAGCTGTGGATGGCGTCGGAAGCCGCCGCCGCTTTCGTTGGCGGCTCAGTAACCCGCCGCGGTGGCGCCGCGGCCGCGGGTGTCGGCGGCGCCGACGAGCCCGTCGGGCGTCACCGCGATCGAGTTGGCGGAGCCGAAGGTCGCATCGGTGCGCACGCGGTGCCCGCGTGCCG
>Ga0075436_100004003_pt1 | contig 10108 bp, 9 predicted proteins | sample RhiMethybrSRZTD5_FD_75303 | JGI IMG/M metagenome (GOLD analysis project Ga0075436, IMG submission 75303) | Populus rhizosphere microbial communities from Tennessee, USA - Rhizosphere MetaG P. TD hybrid SRZTD5 | ecosystem: Host-associated > Plants > Roots > Rhizosphere > Soil | place: USA... | reverse complement strand
AGGCGACGTTGATGATCCCGATGATGATCCAGACGAAGACGACGACACCCCCGCTGCCGCCGGAATTGAACACGGCCGCGGTCGCCAGGACGCCCATCAGCATCGACCCGAGCCCGAAGGCGATCGCCGGCCATGCGGAGTGGGCTGCGGGGCTCACCTGGCCGCCGGGATCACGCCGTGCGGGCCCTTCGCCGCGCTGCGCAAACCGGGTGTCCACCCGCTTGTCAATCTCCGCGCCGATCCGCTCGACCAGGCCCTCCGCCACGGCGGCGTCGTAGTGGGGCCCAAGCTCACGGTGCGCGGCGCCCGCAGCCGCGATCTCCTCGCGCGTGTGCTGGTCCACGCAGACACGATACATCGCGATCACGGCGACTGGCCATACATGGCCGAATAACGGTCGGCCTGCGACGGCGGCGCCAGGCAGCGGAGCGGTCCGTGGGCGCGCGGGGCAGCGGCGCGGTCCGTGGGCGCCAGGCAGCGGCGCGGTCAGCGGGCCCCAGGCAGCGGCGTGGTCAGCGAGCGCTGGCCACGGTTCAGGCGGGCTGAGTCTCCTTGCGATGGCGGTAGAACTCGAGCGGCTCGGGCGGCAGCGGGGTGTTCCCGAGAATCAGGTCTGCCGCCTTCTCGGCCATCATCATCACCGGCGCGTAGATGTTGCCGTTGGTGATGTAAGGCATCGCGGAGGCGTCCACGACCCGCAAACCCTGCAGGCCGTGCACCCTCATGCTCGCCGGGTCGACGACCGACCCGGCGCCGGCGCCCATCTTGCAGGTGCACGACGGATGCAGTGCGGTCTCCGCATCCTTGGCCACCCAGTCAAGGATCTGCTGGTCGGTTTCGACACCCGGCCCGGGTGACAGCTCGCCGTCGTTGTAGGGCCCAAACGCCGGCTGGTTCAGGATGCTCCTGGCGACGTGGATCGCCTCGACCCATTCCTGGCGGTCCTGGGCAGTGGACAGGTAGTTGAACCTCAGCGCCGGGTGCACCTGCGGGTCCGCGGACTTGATCTTGACCGAGCCCCGCGCGTCGGAGTACATCGGGCCGATGTGGACCTGGTAGCCGTGGCCGCCCGCCGGGACCGAGCCGTCGTAGCGGATCGCGATCGGCAGAAAGTGGAACATCAGGTTGGGGTAGGCCACGTCATCGTTGCTCCTCGCGAAACCGCCGCCCTCGAAGTGGTTGGTGGCGCCCGGGCCCTGCCGCCAGAAGAGCCAGTTGACACCTATCCACGGGCGGGCGCGCAATTTCAGCGCCGGCTGGACCGAGACCGGCAGCTTGCAGCCGTACTGGATGTACACCTCGAGGTGATCCTGCAGGTTCTCGCCCACACCAGGCAGGTCCGCCACCGTGCCGATCCCGAAGCCTTTGAGCTCGTCCGGGTTGCCGACCCCGGAGAGCTGGAGCAGCTGCGGTGTGTTGATCGCGCCGCCGCACAAGATCACTTCGCCGCCGAGCGCCCTCCTGGCGCTCCCGGTGGCGGTGCGGTACTCGACGCCGATCGCGCGTCTGCCGTCGAACAGGATCCTGGTCACGAACGCCCGGCACTCCACATGAAGGTTCGGTCGGCCCAAGACGGGATGCAAGTACGCGCGAGAGGCGCTGAGCCGCCTGCCACGGTGGACGTTGCGGTCGAACGGCGCGAAGCCTTCCTGCCGGTAGCCGTTGACGTCGTCGGTCAGCGAGTATCCGGCCTGCTGCACCGCCTCGAAGAAGGCCCGGAACAGCGGGCTCGTCGCGGGCCCGCGCTCGAGGACAAGCGGCCCCTCGTAGCCGCGCCATTTGCCGCCTCCGGCGAGGCAGGTCTCCATCTTCTTGAAGTACGGCAGGCAATGCGCGTAATCCCACGCGTTCATCCCAGAGTCAGCCGCCCAGCGCTGGTAATCCAGCGGGTTGCCACGCTGGAAGATCATCCCGTTGATGCTGCTGGAGCCGCCAAGCACCTTTCCCCGGGCGTGGTAGACCTTGCGCCCGTTCATGAACGGCTCCGGCTCCGACTCGTACTTCCAGTCGTAGAACCTGCTCCCGATGGGATAGGTCAGGGCGGCGGGCATGTGGATGAAGACGTCGAACAGGTAGTCCGGCCGTCCTGCCTCGAGCACCAGGACCCGGTTGTCAGGGTCAGCGCTGAGCCGGTTGGCGAGCGCGCTGCCAGCGGAGCCGCCGCCGACGATGACGAAGTCATTTCGCGATGCACTCATGGCACCTCCAGTCACACGGTCATCCTCACCGGACACCCAGTGACAGCTTGTTCGCGAGGCCGGACCGCACCGAAGCCACGGCCGGGAATGCCTCCCTAAGGTAGGACCTTGCCAGCGGGTTGAGCGTCTTGGGGTCGATGTAGTCGTCCGGCGTTCGCCGCCTTCTCTTGTCCACAGTCGCGGTCGAAGAGCTTCTCCGATCCCGCATACCACCTCTGTGGCACACAGGTCACCGACGTCTGGCTGCTCGATCCAAGCGCCGGCCGCTGGCTGCACCTCCCCGCCATGCCGGCCGATGTCGCGCTGAAATTCACAAGCATGTCCTGGACCAGCGACGGCCGCCTGGTGATGCTCGCGCAGACGCCCACCAGCGGCCCGGCCAGCCACGTCGTCATCGCCGTCTGGCGACCCGGCCAGAAAAGCCTCGCAGTCCGATCCGTGCACATCCCAGCTCGCGACAGCGGCAGCGACAGCTTCCTAGCCTGGGTGCGTTGGAGCACATAACTGCCACGGCTCGTCGCGATCGCGGAGCGAACACAACATCACGCCACGTCCGGCACGCCCAGTCCCACAGCGGAGCGGGCCGCTGACCTGGATGCGCGCGGAGGTGCGGAGCGGGAGGTGCCTGAGCGGAGCGGGAGGGATTCGAACCCCCGGGACGCTTGCACGCCCGGCTGCTTTCAAGGCAGCTGCATTCAACCGGACTCTGCCACCGCTCCAGCCGGTTCGCCGGCGTCAGTGCGACGGCGGCGTCCGTGCGGGCTCTCTTATCAAATACTCGGGATCCGCTGCGGCAAGGATATACAGCCAGCTCCGCCCCGCCGCCTGGCACAACCCTGAGCCGGGCAACGCCCCACAGGCAGCCTGCGCCGGGGCGGTAGGCTCGCGGTCGAGGAGGTCAGCATGCTGCCCGCGTTCGGCTGGCAGGCAGTTTTTACCCAGTGGGAGTTCGCGCCTGCCGTCACCGCCGCCGTGCTGGTGGCTGCCGCGCTCTACCTGTGGGGTGCGTGGCGCGTCGGGCGCCGCCATCCGGCCAGGCCCTGGCCGTGGTGGCGGACCGGCATGTTCCTGGCGGGCCTGGCGGTGGTGGTGTTCGCCACCGAGAGCGGCATTGCCGTCTACGACGACGTGCTGTTTTGGGATCACATGATCCAGCACTTGCTGCTGATCATGATTGCCCCGCCGCTGCTGATCTTCGGCCAGCCGTTCACCCTGCTGCTGCACGCGAGCAGGAACCCGCTGCACACCTGGGCCAAGCGGGTGATGCGATCCCGGGTGGTCAGCTTCCTCACTTGGCCGCCGTTCGGGCTGGTCGCATACACCGTGACCGTCGTCGGAACGCACCTGACCGGCCTGACCGGCCTGATCGTGCAGAACCCGGTGCTCCACGACGCGGAGCATGTGCTGTACCTCGTCGTCGGGTATCTGTTCTTCCTGCCCCTGCTCGGCCAGGAGCCGATCCGGTGGCGGATCTCGTACCCGATCCGGATCCTCGTGCTCGTGCTGGCGATGCCGGTGGACACGTTCACCGGGCTGGTGCTGAGTTACGCGAGTCCCGGTACCTACACGGTGGGACCGCGGCCACTGGGGGCACCGGGCCCGGCGGAGGACGTCCACTTGGCGGGTGCGGCCATGTGGATCGCCGGTGATGCGATCATGCTCGCGTTCATCATGATTGTCGTCCTCATGTGGAGCCGGGACGACCGGAGCTCCTGGGCCACGTCGGGCTGGCTGGAGGCGGCGCGCAAGTCGCGCTTCGACGAGGTCGTGGCGCCCGCAAGCCCCGCGGCCACCGGCCCGGGTCGCGGCAGTATCGACGATGACGAGCACCTCGCCGCCTACAACGCCTACTTGGCGAGGCTGAACCGGCCGGGCGGCGACGGGACCGGGTGACCCGGCGGCCGGCGCGGCAGACCCACTCCGCGCGGCCCGCGGTGGCCGACGCAGCAGACCCACTCCGCGGCCCGCAGCGCCCGGTATGGCCAACCCGCTTCCCGCGTCCCGCGGTGGCCGACACCCCTGGCCCGGTCCACCCGTACCAACGCCAGTAAAAGGCCCGGCAATTTCTTGTTACTAACCCATCGCGTATTCGAACCGGGGTACCGGCACGCTTCGTTACAGGGGGTGCTGCGCGTGCCGGGGACCGTCATCGGCGCAGGCCGTCATCTCGGCCGCCCGCCCGCGCGGTGTGAGCCGGCAGGGGACCACTGGAAAGGGAGGGCTGACTCATGCCATCAATCCATCGCATCGCCCGGGTACCGACCGTCGCCGCAGGTGCCGTCGCATTAGCAGCGTTCGCGATCGCACCCGCCGCCCAGGCGGCCGCACACGGATCCTTCATCGGGCGGTTCCACAGGAACCACACGGTCGCGTCGACCGTGCCGGGTAACGGGGACGTCAACCCCTACGGAGTTGCCGTCGTCCGGCGCAGCACCGGCAGCCTCGTCAAGGGCGACGTCCTGGTCAGCAACTTCAACAACTCGCAGAACCTGCAGGGAACCGGGACCACGATCGTGCAGGTCTCACCCGGCGGGCAGCAGACGGTGTTCGCGCAGATCGGCGCGTCCTCGCTGCCGGGCCCGTGCCCGGGCGGCGTCGGCCTCACGACGGCACTCGGGATCCTGCGGGGCGGCTGGGTAGTGGTCGGAAGCCTGCCGACCATGGACGGCACCAGCGCCACGGCCAGGGCCGGGTGCCTGCTGGTCATCAACAACAGTGGGCAGGTCGCCGAGACCATATCGGGCCATGGCATCAACGGCCCGTGGGACATGGCGACCGTCAGCGGGCGGTCGCGGGCCGTGCTGTTTGTCAGCACCGTGCTCAACGGCACCGTCGCGGCGAACGGCAACGTCGTCCACCGGGGCAGGGTGCTGCGGCTGACCCTCAGGCTGCGCGGAAGCAGCCCGCCCATCCTGGTCAAGCGCACGGTGATCGGCTCCAGGTTCGGTGAGCGCACCGACCCGGCGGCATTGGTGGTCGGGCCGACCGGTCTCGGCCTCAACTCCCGCGGCACGCTCTTCGTGGCCGACAGCGTGGGGAACAGGATCACGGCGATCCCCGGGGCGCTCATACGCCGCAGCAGCGCGGGCACCGGCAGGGTGGTCACGACCGGCGGCAAGCTCAACACGCCGCTCGGCCTGGCTATCGCTCCAAACGGTCACGTGCTCACGGTCAACGCCGGGAACGGCAAGCTGGTCGAGACGACCCGGGCAGGCAGGCAGATAGCCAGCAAGCTCCTCGACAACACGGGCAGCCCGCCCGGTGCTGGCGCCCTGTTCGGCCTGGCGCTGGCCCCGCACGCCAAGGGCATCTACTACGTGGACGACGCGGCGAACACGCTGAAGTTGCTCCACTGATTAGCGCGCCCGGATGCCCGGCCCCCGCCGACCATCGCGGGGGCCGGGCATTCAAGATGCGCGACACGCCGGCAGTGCTTTCTAGCTGAATCTACGGATCGCGCTAGAGGCCGCCATAGGCTCCAATGCTGTGGACCCGGTGCGCAATCCGTACGCCCCCGGCGCGGGCCAGCGCCCGCCCGAGCTAGCCGGGCGTGACCGCGAACTCGGCCAGTTCGAGGTCGTGCTGGAACGGATCGCCCGCGGCCGGCCAGAACGCAGCATGGTGCTGACCGGGCTGCGCGGGGTGGGCAAGACAGTTCTGCTGAATTCGTTCCGGTCGATGGCGCTGCAGCGGCTGTGGGGGACCGGCAAGATCGAGGCGCGGCCCGACCAGTCGATCCGCAGGCCGATCGCTGGCGCGCTGCACATGGCGGTCAGGGAACTGGCGCCACGGCACCGGGCGCCGGACCGGATCGAGCACTTCCTCGGCGTGCTCAAGGCCTTCGCCGCCCGCGACCCGAAGGCGCCCAAGGGGACGTTCATCCCGCATCTGGGCATCGATGTGCCGACCGTCCGCGGCCGCGCCGATTCCGGTGACCTGGAGATCGACCTGACCGAGCTGCTCGCCGACGCCGCATCGGTCGCCACGGACCTCAGTGCGGGCATCGCCGTCTTCGTCGACGAGATGCAGGACATCCCGCCCCGCGACATATCCGCCCTGTGCGCTGCCATGCACGAGCTGTCACAGACCGGCGGCCCGCTGATCGTGGTCGGGGCCGGCCTGCCGCACCTGCCGTCGGTGCTGTCGGCCAGCAAGAGCTACTCGGAAAGGCTGTTCCGGTACGTGCCGATCGACCGGCTGGACCGCGCCGCCGCTGACCAGGCCCTGCTCGCACCCGCCCGGCGTGAGGGCGCCGATTTCGAGATGGCGGCGCTAGATGCGCTGTTCGAGGCGGCGGACGGCTATCCCTACTTCGTGCAGGCCTACGGCAAGGTGACCTGGGACGTCGCGGCGGCCAGCCCGGTGACCGCGGCGGATGTCAAGGTGGCGGGCCCGCAGGCCGAAGGCGAACTGGCGGTCGGCTTCTTCGGCAGCCGTTACGAGCGGGCGACCCCCGCCGAGCGCGAGTACATGCGGGCCATGGCGATGCTCGGCGACGACCCGGTGCAGACCTCGTCTGTCGCCGACGAACTGGGCCGCAAGCCCTCCAGCGTCTCCCCGGCCCGGGACGCGCTGATCAAGAAGGGGCTCATCTACAGCTCCGAGCGTGGCCTGATCGCGTTCACGGTGCCGCATTTCGGCCAGTTCCTGCGCGCCCAGCCGGCATAGCCGGGATGCGGATCCGTCAGACCGAATCTGCTGGAATATGCCACTTTCTACCATTGACGTTAGAGACTCTTAGAAATCTGCATAACGGATTACCGGTGTTCCGTCCTGCCCACCGGGACCTGGGGCGGGGACAAGACAGCCCGGCGACCGGCGGCCCGGGCGAGTGGCCCGTGACCGGCAGCCCCGTGGCCAGCAGCCCCGTTGCGCATGTATCGGTACTGGAACGGTTCCTCGGCAGGAGCGCCTACCCGCACCACGGCCAGCGGGTCGTGGTCGGCCAGCGCCTGATGCAGGCGGCGACCGACATCTTCCTCGGCTGGCAGCGCATCAAGGGGCTCGACGGCGTCACCCGCGACTATTACGTCCGGCAGTTCCAGGACTGGAAGGGCGGCGCCGAGGTGGACAACCTGCTGGTGTCCGGGGCGGCCTTCTACGCGCGCCTCTGCGGGGCGACCCTCGCCCACGCCCGGTGGGGCGACCGGATCGCCATCGGCTCGTACCCGGGCAAGGGGGACGCCTTCGACAGCGCGATCGCGGACTTCTCCGCCGCGTACGCCGACCAGAACGAGCGGGACACGATGTGTTCAAGGCGGCGGTGAACTCCGGTCGGCTCACCGCGCGAACCGGCCTGTAGCGGCCCGGCTCATCCCGCGAACCGGTCTGTGGCCGCTCGGTTCACCGCGCGAACCGGCTGTGGCGGCCAGGCTCACCCCGCGAACCGGCATGCAGCCGCGGAACCACCGCTGGGAATCAGTCACCGTGGGCCCGGCGGCCGTCAACTGCCCCAACGCGCGCTTTCGTATCGCGGGCAAGTCCAGAACGGCAATTGCCGATTCATAACTGAAGTACCGGATTACCACTCTTGTAACTCTATGCGAATCTGCTCATCGTGATCTTTCGCTGAGTTCGCACCTGGCCATCTGTATCCGCGGCTGAGCTGCGGCTTTACCCCCGCTTTGCCTACTTGTTACTACCTGGCGGTAACCCTCTGGCAAAGCCCTCGCGTCGTCTATGCGTAGGGATTCACAAGGTCTGATCATTAGCGACACAGCCAGACCGCGCGCGGGGGCCCGGACCGGAGGAGGGGTCGAACCCTCATGACAGATGTGCTGCTCGGCCTTCAGCGGGACTTCCCGGGATACCGGATCTGGCAGGAGAGCCACGGGGAGCGGAAACGCTTCGTCGCGCGCAGGATCGTCGCCAGCACCCGCCCACATTCGGTGGTGACGGCTGATCCGGACGAGCTGCGCGACGCGCTCAGCGCGCAGAATGACCTGGAACAGGTGCCCTAGGCGACGCCCGGTGCGCCGTGGCCAGGCCCGGATCGGCGCCGGGCCGGCCGCAGGGTGACGATTCAGCCTGAGCGTGACACGATCCCAGCCAGGACCTTGTTGCGCACCTGGGCGGGAAGACTGGTGCGCTGGCCCACATGGAGGTGGCCGTGCGCAGCACGATGATGGATCTGCCGCTGACTGTGACCGCGATCATGAGATACGGCACCGGGCTCTACGGCGGGCGCGAGGTCGTAACGTGCACCGAGGACGGAACCCGGCGCCAGACCTACGCGGACACGGGCATGCGCGCGGCCAGGCTCGCCAATGCGTTGCGCACGCTGGGGGTGGACGCAGACCAGCGCGTAGCGACGCTGATGTGGAACAACGCCGAGCACTTGGAGGCCTACCTGGCGATTCCTTCGATGGGGGCGGTCCTGCACACGCTGAACCTCCGGCTCGATCCCGGGCAGCTCTCCTACATCGCCAATCACGCCGCCGACGACGTCGTCATCTGCGACAGCACGCTGGTCCCGCTGCTGGCCCAGGTCCTGCTGCAGGCGGAGAACGTCCGGCACGTGATCGTAACCGGGCCGGCCGAGGCACTGGCCGCCCACGCCGAGAAGCTCGCCCGCCCCGGTATGCGGGTGCACTCCTACGAGGAGCTGCTGGCGCCCGCGGCCGAGACGTTCGACTGGCCGGACCTGGACGAGCTTTCCGCCGCTGCGATGTGCTACACCAGCGGCACGACCGGGATGCCCAAGGGCGTGGTTTACAGTCACCGGTCGGCCTACCTCCATTCGATGGGGGTCTGCATGGGCAATTCGTTGGGCATGTCGGAACAGGACCGGGTGCTTCCGGTCGTGCCGATGTTCCACGCCAACGCCTGGGGCCTGGCCTACGCGGCAGTCATGTCCGGCGCCGACCTGATCATGCCCGACCGCTTCCTGCAGCCGGAGCCGCTGGCACGGCTCATTGAGGCCGAACGGCCAACGCTGGCCGGTGCCGTGCCCACGATCTGGAACGGGCTGCTCCAGCACGTGCGCGCCCATGGCGGTGACCTCTCGTCGCTGCGGATGGTCCCCTGCGGCGGGTCGGCCGTCCCCCGGTCGCTGATGGAGGCCTTCGAGAAGGAACTCGGCGTGCTCATCGTCCAGGCGTGGGGGATGACGGAGACCTCACCGATTGGCAGCGTGGCGCACCCGCCGGCGGGCACCCCGGCCGACGAGGCGTGGCACTACCGCGATACCCAGGGCAGGCTGGTCTGCGCCGTGGAGGCCCGTCTGGTCGGGGACAACGGAGTCGTGCTGCCCCATGACGGCACAGCGGTCGGCGAGGTCGAGGTGCGCGGCCCCTGGGTGACCGGCGCCTACTACAAGGACGATGACCCGGGCAAGTTCCACGACGGCTGGCTGCGGACCGGTGACGTCGGGACCATCGACCCGCTGGGTTTCGTCACGCTGACCGATCGGGCCAAGGACGTGATCAAGTCCGGCGGGGAGTGGATCTCCTCGATGGAGCTGGAGAACGCCCTGATGGCGCATCCGGACGTGACCGAGGCGGCGGTGATCGGTGTCCCGGACGAGAAGTGGGGGGAGCGGCCGCTGGCGGCCGTCGTGTTGAGCGAGGGCGCGTCGGTGACCCCGGCGGAACTGCGGGACTTCCTGGCTGGCCGCGTGCCGCGCTGGCAACTGCCGGAGCGGTGGTCGTTCATCGCCGAGGTGCCCAAGACGAGCGTCGGCAAGTTCGCCAAGACCAAGATCCGGGAGGCGTACGCCCACGGCGACTACCAGGTGATCGAGGCCCGCTGAGGGTCCCGGGCTTTCGGCATTGTGCTTTGCGGCGCCGTCGCCCGCACCGGTACGCTGATCCGGACCGTTCGGTCGCCGGGAGGCTTCGCCTAGTCCGGTCTATGGCGCCGCACTGCTAATGCGGTTAGGGTTCGCGCCCTTCCGGGGTTCAAATCCCCGA
>Ga0075436_100003998_pt1 | contig 10115 bp, 11 predicted proteins | sample RhiMethybrSRZTD5_FD_75303 | JGI IMG/M metagenome (GOLD analysis project Ga0075436, IMG submission 75303) | Populus rhizosphere microbial communities from Tennessee, USA - Rhizosphere MetaG P. TD hybrid SRZTD5 | ecosystem: Host-associated > Plants > Roots > Rhizosphere > Soil | place: USA... | reverse complement strand
TCGGCGGAGAGCGGCTTCTCCTTCACGCCGAACATGCGCGGGATCGACGGACCGGTGATATCCCCATCGAGGACGCCGACGCGGAAACCGCGTCGCTTGAGACCGACCGCGAGCAGTCCCGCGACGAGCGACTTCCCCACACCACCTTTGCCGGACATGACCGCGATGACGTGCTTGATGCCCTTCTGCTCGGCCATGCCCCGCGGCACGCCCTTCGCCGCGAGCGAGGGCGCGGCCGACGCCGCCGGCAGTCCTTCGGGGAGCTTGCCTGTCTCGGCGTAGCGATTGAGGTCGCCCATGAGCTCGTCGATCTTCACGCGGCCCGCGCCGTGCCCGGCGGCGGCTTGCGCGATCGTCTCGCTCTTCGAGATCGCGCACGACGCGCATGACAGGCCATAGCGCGCGAAGAGGCGTGCCGATTCCGGCCAGCGGTCGACGACGGACGCGACGGTCATGTCGGGGGTGATCTGGATGGCCACGGGGGCTCCTTCCTGAAGGGCCGCGAACATCAAGTGTAGAGACTGCGCGTCCGCTAGTCTCCGCCGCGTTGAGCGAACGAGGCATCGACCGAAGGACCGATCCCCGGCGCGGCGTCGTCCTCCGAATCGGGCTCGCGCTCACCGCGACGGGCGTCGTCAGCGCCGCGATCGATCGGCGTGCGCTCGCGGGCGTGACCGCCGACGTCCGTCTTGCCGTCGGCTTCGGTCTGTTCCTGGGCCTGCTGCTGTTCGCGTCGTTCCGCCGTCCACCTGGCTGGATGACCTGGGTCGCGCTGCTGTCCGTCGCCCTCGTCTACCTCGCCGCGGCGGCGGAGCTCGCGTCCTCGATGCTGGGTATGACCTCGTACATCCTCCTCGCGCTCGGCGCGACGATCGTCACCGCGCCGCATCTGCGGCCGCTCATGGTCGGTACCTTCGCACTCTGGACGCCGGCGCTCTGGGTCTTCGGGCCGACCGCCGCGCTCGACCAGCTGCCAGCGCTGCTACGCGTCGCCGCGGTCGTAGCGCTCGCCTTCACCGTCATCGCGATCGCTGATCCGCGAAAGACCCATCCGTCGGATCGATTGCGACATGCCGGCTACGGCATCCTCGCGGTCGCGGTCGTGTCCGCGTCCATCGGACGAAGCAACGTGGTGGCATCCATCGGCTACGCGCCGGGCGAGGTGGGTGCCATCGTCTGCTCCTTCCTCCTGCCGATCCTGTCCTTCGTGCCGCTGCCGCGCGCGCGTCGCGAGCTCCTTGTGACCGGGCTCGCGCTCCTCACCTTCTCGTTCACCGGGCTCGCCTACATCCTTGGCACGGCCTATCAGGCCGACGTCGTCGCCGCGGAGCATCGCGCGGCCGAGCTCGTCATCGCGGGACAGAATCCGTACGCCACCTTCGATCTACCCGAGGCCCTCGATCGGTTCCACATGGATCCAGAGCTTGCGACGCACACCCTCGACGGCGGCGTCGTGCACACCTACAACTACCCGCCGATGTCCTTCCTCCCGCTCGTGCCCTATGTCTTGTTCGGGTTCGCGGACATCCGATGGGTCTTCCTCGTCGAGGTGCTGCTCATCGCCGTGATCGCGGCGAGTCAGCTGCGGCCGAGCTGGCGCGCGCCGGCGATCGCCACGGTGATCGGATCCGAGATCGTGACGCGGCAGTGGATCCTCGCCGGCGTCGACCCGGCGTGGGCCCTGTACACGCTTCTCGCATGGCTGGCGCGTGACCGCCGCATCATCTCCTCGGTCTTGCTCGGCCTCGCGATCGCGGACCGGCAACCGGCGTGGTTCGTCGCTCCGTTCTTCCTCCTCGCGATCCTCGAGCGCTACGGGCGGCGCGAGGCGATGCGCACGGCCGCGATCGCGGGCGCGACCGCGCTCGCCATCCTCGCCCCCTTCCTCATCGGCAACTTCTACCGGACGATGGGCGGCCTGCTCACACCCATCTTCGCGCCACTCGTGTCGGCGGGCGTCGGCCTGGTGCGGTATGGCTTCGAGGACTATGGCCCGCTGTTCCCGCGTGACGTCTACACGGTGCTCTCGATCGGCGCGGTGTTCGGCCTGCTCATCCTGCTCTGGCGTCGACCCCGGTCTCTTGCGGGCGCGCCCCTCGTCTGGCCGTTCCTGCCGCTCTATCTCGCGTGGCGCAGCGGTCAGAACTACTTTGCCGCTGCGCCACTCTTTGCGCTCGTCGCCGACGATGAGCTGGCGGACGCGCCACTGGACACCGAGGCGACACCAAAGGCGACCTGACTCCGGGCATATCCTTGCGCCTCGGTGAGAAGGGGCGGGCAATTCATCCCCATCGTGGTCGTGGCCGCACTGCTCGTGCTGCTTGCGGTCGCACTGCTCGACTTCATCACGCCAAGCGACGTCGACTTCGGCGAGTTCTACATGCTCCCGGTCATCGCGGTCGCGTGGTGGGCCGGGCGCCGCGCGGGCCTCGCCTTCGCGGCAGCCGCCGCGGCGGTCGAGTTCGGTGTGGACGCGGCGCTCCGCGCCGGCGTCACGTCGAGCGAGTCCGCGATCGCGGCATGGAACGGTCTCTCCGACTTCATGGTGCTCGCGGCGCTCGCGATCATCACCGACGTCGTGTACCGCGAGCGCGAGCGCTGGCGCACCACCGATGCCGAGCGCACCGCACTCTTGCGCATGCTGGAGCGCGAGCTGCCGCGTCCGCTGCGCGCGGCCGACTGGTTCGCGCGCACGTTCGAGGACGCCATCGGTGGCAAATCGACGAGCAGCGCGGTGCGCGCCCAGTTCGCGACGCTGCGTCACCACACGCAGGAGGCGGTGTTCCTCGTGACCGACCTCCTCGCGGTGGGTCGCATGCGTGCGACGGGGACCTCATTTCATCGTGGGCCGGTCGACCTCCGCACCGTCGTCACCGAAGCGGTCTCCGAGTCGCTCGATCGCTCGCGTGTGCTCGTGAGCACCGCACAGGACGGGCTCGTGGTGCTTGCGGATGCCGATCGCCTGCGTCACGCGGTCGCGAGCGTCATCGCGCGATTCCTCGAGCGAACGCCGTACGAGCCGGTGTCCATCCTGGTGCGCGGCTCCGACGACGAGGCGGCGGTCGAGATGAGCTGCCGCGCGCTCGGGCTCGACCCGGGCGAGCTCGAGCTCGCGGAGCTGCTCGTCGCCGGCAACGGCGGACGTCTGGTGCTCTTGCCGGAAGGTCCTCGCGGGACGACGGTGACGATCTACCTCGCACGCGCGTCGGCGACCGACGCGCTCAGATCTCCGACGAGCGAACCCGCCCCGCGAACATGACCGCGATCGCGGTCGTGATGGGAACACAGAGCACCAGGCCGAGGCTCGCGGCCATGATCGCGATCAGCGATTCGACGATCTCCTCGCTGTTCACCGAGATCGCGATCGGCTGGTAGCCGAGCGACGCGAGCAGGATGAGCGGGAGCGCGCCGCCGAAATACGCTAGTGCGAGCGTGTTCACCAGCGATCCGACGTGGTCCTGTCCGACGTTCAGCGCTGATTCGTACAGGCGGCGGCCGCGCAGGCCCTCGTCGATCTTCGCGAGCTCGGCCGTCGCCGACGCCTGCCCGACGCTCATATCGACGATGGCGCCCAGCGATCCGACCATGACGCCGGCGAGGGCCAGCCGCGCCATGTCGATGCGACCATCGGTGCCGACCGCGAGGAACACCTGGCTCTCGCTGCCGAGGCCGGTCATGCGCGCCGTCGCGAGCGCGAACGCGCCGAGCGCGGTGACGATCCCGAGGCCGGCCATCGTGCCGCATAGCGCCGCGAGGCTCTTGCGGTTGAGCCCGTGGACGACGAACACCGAGACCGCGATCACGCCGAGCGAGCCGATGAGCGTGGCGATGAGCGGATCGTCGCCGCGCTGGAGCGCCGGCACGACCGCGAGCAGGAAGACGGCGATGCTCGTCGCGAGCCCAGCGAGAGCGGCAAGGCCCTTGAGACGCGCGACGATCAGCAGCGCGAGGACGAGCACCGCGGCGACGGGGATGAGCGCCGGCAGACGCACGATCTCCTGGATCGCGTAGGTGCGGTTCGTCCCATCGCGTGTGACGCTGAGCAGCACGCGATCGCCCGGCCGCAGGAAGCCGTTCTCGTCGAGCGCGCGGCGACCGCCCCACTCGAGCTCGACGATCTCGCCGCGATACAGGCTGTTATCGAGCTGGATCTTGAGGCGCTGGAACGGCGCTGGCATGCCGCTGCCCGCCGGTGTGTGATTCCCGTTCTGGACGACTTCGGTCACATGACCGGATACGAGATCGGGCTGGTCCGGCTCGACCAGCGGGCCGCAGGCTGACGCGAGGAACAGGAGCAGTGCCAGGAATCTCAGATCTGCACCAGCCTCGTCGCGGCGTAGATGAAGAGCGCACCGAACACCGTGGCGACCATGACCCAGCCCGATGTCTCTTTACGATGCGCTTCCGGCAGCAGCTCCGCGCCGCCGACATAAAGGAAGAAGCCGACGAAGACGCCGAGCAGCGCACCGAGCACCGGTCCCTCGATCACGAGCGCGAACGTGGCGAGCGCGCCGATGAGCGGCGCGGCGGCGTCGATGACGAGCCAACGGAGCGCGGTCGTGCGTGACGCCGAGTTCGCAATGAGGATGCTCACGGTCCCGATGCCGTCCGAGAAATCGTGCAGAACGACGACGAGCGCGACGACGATGCCGATCTCGATACCGGCGTGGAATGCGGCGCCGATCGCGACGCCATCGAGAAGTGAATGCACCGACATGCCGCCCGCGCCCAGGATGCCAACGTGCTCGTGGCGGTCCAGCACCTGGCCGTGCTCGTGCCCAACATGCAGAAGGGTGAGGCGCTCGAGGATGTAGAAGGCGAGGAAGCCGACGCCGGCCCAGAGCATGGCCGCGTCGATCGAGCCGAGCTCTCGCGCCGACTCCGGAGCGAGATCAAAGAAGGCCGCGCCTATCCGGACGCCGGCGCCGAGCGCGATGATCATCCCCACATGTGTGGTCGCGCGCAGCGCGACGAAGCCGCCGAGCATCGTCGAGACGAATGTGGTGACCGCGATCAGAGGCACGAGCAGCGTGATCGTCATCGCCGGCAGTCCGCGCACAGACCCTGGACCTCGAGACCGTGGCCGAGGGGCTCGAAGCCGCGTGCCCGAGCGAGCGCCTCGATGCGCTGCTCCAGACCGGAGGCGCGGATCTCATCGACACGGCCGCACGATCGGCAGACCAGGTGGTGGTGGTGGCTCGGTGCGCACGCCGTATAGCGAATGCACCGACTGCCCTGCTCGATGCCGTGGATGCGCGACAGCACATCGAGCGAGACCAGGAGGTCCAGCGTCCGAAACACCGTCGCTCGTCCGATCCCACGCCGTGCGAGCTCCCGGACCAGCTCCTGCGCGGTGAACGGCTGAGAGCGGCGGAGCGCGGCGGCGATGACCCGGGCCCGCGGCGAGGTGCGACGCCTGCCCTGGTCATCGAGCTGTTCGAGCACCTTGGATGCGCGCGTCCGCGGCATTGAGACAGAGTATCACTAGCGCGGCGTCGGTCGTCGCGATGCCCGAAGATGGTGGTCGTGAGTGACGAGCGCGCGGGCACGCGGAGGCGCCTGACGATCGCCCTCGGCGCATACGTCGCCGTCTTCGCGGCCGAGCTGGTCACCGGCCTCGTCGCCAACTCACTCGCACTCCTATCCGACTCGGCACACGTCTTCACGGACCTCACCGGCGTGGCGCTGGCCATCGCCGCGAGCCGCTTGGCGGAGCGTCCGACATCCGAACGTCGCACATTCGGATACCTGCGTCTGGAGATCCTCGCCGCGCTCGTGAACGCCCTGCTGCTCTTCCTCATCGGCGCGGTCGTGCTCGTGGAGGCGCTGCGTCGCATGGGCGGCTCAGCAGATGTCGCGACCGTGCCGATGATGGCCGTTGCGGCGATCGGCCTGCTGGTCAATGTCATGGCCGCCCGTTTACTGCATGCTCACACCGGCGATCTAAATGCGCGGGCGATCTACCTCGAGCTCGCGTCCGATGCGCTCGGATCGGTCGCCGTCCTCGCGGCCGGACTCGTCATCGTCTTCACGAGGTACGAGGCGGCCGACGCGATCGCGGCGATCCTCATCGGCGCGCTTATCGTCCCGCGCACGATCGGGCTCGTTCGCGACGCGGTGCACATCCTCCTCGAGGGCACACCCAAGGACGTCGAGGTCGCGCACGTGCGGCAGCACATTCTCGAGACGGACGGCGTCACCGACCTGCATGACCTCCATGTCTGGACGATCACCAGTGGGATGAACGTCATCTCTGCGCACGTCGTCGTGACCGCCGACGCCGACGGATCCCGTGTCCTGCGTGACCTCGCGCGCTGTCTCTCCGAGGACTTCGATATCGCGCATTCGACTTTCCAGCTCGAAGGGCCCGATCATCGCGCGATCGAGGTGTCGGCCCACGACTAGAACCTTCGACGCCGTCGTCATCGGGGCGGGGCACGCCGGGCTCGCGATCAGCAAGCGCCTCGCCGATCACGGACTCGACCACGTCGTGCTCGAGCGCGGCGAGATCGCGAACACCTGGCGCACGCAGCGCTGGGACTCGTTCCGGCTGAACACCTCGAACGAGATAACTCAGCTACCGGGAGATGGTCCTCATCCGGATCCGGATGCCTTCATGCACCGCGACGAGTGGATCGCGACGCTCGAGGGATACGCGAAGCGCCACGGTCTCCCGGTGCGTACGCGAATGACCGTGACCGCGGTGCGGCAGCGTGATGGCGGGGGCTTCGAGGTGACGGCGAATGGTGAGACGATCCAGACGCGTCATGTCGTCGTCGCGACGGGAGTGGCGAACACGACCCGCACGCCGAAGATCGCGGGCGCCATCGACCGGAGCATCGAGATCTTCACGACCGCGACCTACCGCCGACCCTCCGATCTCCCACCCGGCGCGGTCCTCGTCGTCGGGAGCGCCCAGTCCGGTGGACAGATCGCCGAAGATCTCATCGACGCCGGACGCACGGTGTACATCGCGACCGGCCGAGTGGGTCGCGCGCCTCGGCGGGTGCGCGGCCGCGACACGTTCGCCTGGTTATGCGAATCGGGGTGGATGACGCAGCGACCCGAGGACCTCCCCGACCGCTCGATGATCCGCGCGGCGCAGCCGCTCATCTCGGGCATCGGTCGACGTGGAAAGACGCTGAGCCTGCAGGACGTCGCCCGCCAGGGCGCGACGCTCCTCGGGCATCTCGAGTCAGCTGACGGGATGCGCCTCCGCTTCGCGGACGATCTGGATGCGCACATCCGCCAGGGCGATCAGATGTCCGCTGCGGTCCGGCGGCATGTCGATGAATACCTGATCCGCGCCGGCATCTCGGCTCCGCCCTCCGACGACGATCCCGCGGACGATCCCGCACCGGCTGCGCGGGCGGTCTCGCCGAGCGAGCTCGACTTGCGCGATCGCGGCATCACCTCGGTCATCTTCTCCGTGGGCTTCGAGACAGATCGATCGTGGCTGCAGGTGCCGGCGTTCGGCGCGGACGGAGATGTCGTGCACGATGGCGGTCGTTCGCGCGTGCCGGGCCTCTGGTTCGTGGGGCTTCTGTGGATGCGTCATCGCCGCAGCGGCATCATCCCCGGCGCGCTTCACGACAGTGCGCACATCGCCGACCAGATCGCTTCGGGCTAACTGCCGCCGAAGATCACCTGCTGCAGATCGGGCAGGACCGTGCCGAACCCACCGATGAAGATGAGCCCGATGATGAGACTCGCGCTACCCGCGAACGCGCCGACGATCACGTAGACCGTGCGCATGCGCTGCGCGCCGATGAAGCCCGAGGCGCTCACGACCGCGACGAGCGTGTTCGCGAACAGCAGACCGACGATGAACGCGAGGAGCACGACGATGCCGGTCGCGCCGGTCACGCCGGCGATACCCGCGAGCAGCAACGCCTGCGAGCCGGTCTCCGCGCCGAGTCCGTGGATCATGCCGACCCCGAAGGCGGTCTTCGGTCCGTACTGCGTGGAGTGCGCCGACGGGGTGTGCTCGTGTCCGTGGATCCGCGCCTGCAGCCGGTCCCAGGCGTTGCGCGCCAGGTCGAACACCAGCATCCAGCGGCTGCGCATGCGGAACTCACCTTTGCCGCGCATGTACTGCACGACGGAGTAGATGACCCACGCGCCGAGCAGCACGAGCGTGACGCCGACGACCTTCTCGAGGATCGGATCGACCCAGGCGGGGAGGATCGCGCCGAGGATCAGCGCCGAGACGCCGAGGATGAAGACGACGAAGGCGTGCCCGAAGGCATAGAGCGATGCGAGGCCGACGGCATGGCGCTGCTCGTGTGCCCACCGCGACTCTCCGAACGCGTGCGCGCGGCTGGGCGCAGCCGTGTGTTGGTGCACGTGACCGCGCTGCTCGGATGCGTCGTGGCCATGCGGCGTGACCGGCGCGCCGACCGGAACGTCGACCTCGGTATGGCCCGATGTGGTGGTGCTGGTGATGTCGGTGATGGCGGCGATGTGGTCCCAGTCGAAGCCGTGACGGAAACCGAGCGCGACCATGCCGAGAAGGAGGGCGGCCATGGAAAGGTCCACGTGACGTCACGTTATCGCAACTGGACGCAATAGCGACATCTTGCACATCGCTCGCTATCGCGAGACAGTTGCGTCATGGACATCGCCGAGCGGGTGCGCGCGAGCGGGAAGCGCATGACGGTGCAGCGGCGGCTCGTGCTCGAGGCGCTGCAGCGCGCGCGTCATCACACCACCGCCGAGGACATCGCGAGTCGCATCCGCAAGCAGCATCCGCAGATCGACCCATCCACCGTCTACCGGAACCTCGAGTCGCTCGAGGAACTCGGGTACGTGACGCACACGCATTTCGAAGATCGCGTGACGCGGTGGCATCTCGCCGGCGAGCACCGCCACGGCCATCTCATCTGCCGCTCTTGCGGGGCCGAGTCGGAGGTGCCGATGAGCCTGCTCGAGCCGCTGGCGCGACGCCTCAAGAGCGAGCACGGCTTCGAGGCAGACCTGGCTCACTCAGCCGTCGTAGGCGTCTGTCGTACATGCGCGTCCGTATCCTCTCCATAGAGGCAGTGCGTAGAGCTCTTGCGATCCTCATCTTCGCGCTCGCGGCCGGGACGGCCACGGCGGCCGGCACGGGCCTGGTCGTCGCGCCGCACATCGATCCGCCCGGGACGCCGCTCTTCCACACGCACGTGCTCGCGGCATACCGCCTCCCGCTCTTCCTCGGCGTGCTCCGCGCGCGCTTCGATCCGAAGCAGGGTCTTTTCTCGACCGAAGAGGTCTTCGACATGGCGACCATGGTGCTGGCGCTCCTCGCGCTGCTCTGGCCGCGCCTTCCCCGCCCCACCCTGCGCGTCGTCGCGGAGCTGCCGTCGCCACGCGTAGCGAGCGCGCTATGGCGCTCGCCATTGATCCTCGGACCGCCTCGCGGCCTCCACGCCTAGCTGACACGTCCCGCGACCGCGGGACATATCAACCGTGGAGGTACCTATGTATCGCGCGCTAACCGCGATGTCAGTCGTCGCGATCGTCATCGCGAGCCTCTTGCTGAGTTCGGGCACGGCGTACGCGCATGAACGCCGCATGGTCGGCCCGTACCAGTTCGTGGTCGGGTGGCTGAACGAGCCCGCGTACGTCGGGCAGTTCAATAGCCTGGACATGCGCATCACCGACACGCGCACCAATCAGCCGGTCAGCGGCCTCGAGAAGACTCTGACCGCCGACGTCGCCGCGGGCGGCCTCGCGCCGTTCCCGCTCACCGTAAGCGCCCGATTCGGCACGGCCGGCGCGTACAACGGCTACGTCATGCCGACCGTGACCGGCCAGTACACCTTCCACATCACCGGCAAGATCGACACGCAGGCCATCGACGAGAAATTCCTCTCCGGTCCGAACACGTTCGGCGACATCGAGAACACCGCGACGGTGCAGTACCCGGCGAAGGTCCCCGTCGCGGATGACCTCAGCAAGCGGCTCGATGCGATCCAGTCGGGCGTCGACCAGACGCGCATCTTCGCGATCGTCGCGATCGCTCTTTCGGTCCTCGCGCTTGGAGGCGCCGCCATGATGCGGCGGCGTTCCGCGTAAAGGCCCGGATACCGTTCATCGCGCTGTGCGTCATCGCGGCCCTGGCCCTTACCGGC
>Ga0075436_100003996_pt1 | contig 10115 bp, 8 predicted proteins | sample RhiMethybrSRZTD5_FD_75303 | JGI IMG/M metagenome (GOLD analysis project Ga0075436, IMG submission 75303) | Populus rhizosphere microbial communities from Tennessee, USA - Rhizosphere MetaG P. TD hybrid SRZTD5 | ecosystem: Host-associated > Plants > Roots > Rhizosphere > Soil | place: USA... | reverse complement strand
CGACAAGTTCGACCCGAAACCGATGGAAGAGTCGGAATACGGACAAGGATCTTGCAGCGTGTCTCACGCGCCGGTCGCACGCGGAGGACTCCCTCTGCGCCGCGACCTGCTCGGGCTGTCCGGTCTTGGAGGCTGCAATCGGGGCTCGTCGATCGGGGCCGAGCACGCGCCGCTCAGCCATCACCCCCGCTCACGCCTGGCGCCGGTGGTGCGGGACCTTCCTATCGTCGACCGATCCCGACGATCGGATTGCGTGAATCCTCTGCCCCCGAAGCAGAGAAGCTATGCGCCTCGCGAGTGCAGCGGGTTCGCATTCCTCTTCTAGACGTAACCGGACGGATGTACGCTTTGGATGCGCCTCGACGTCCTCGATCTCACCAAAACCGCCGAGGCACTTCCTTGCGCCCCGGCAAACGCGATGGTGTTGCCGGGGCGTTTTTGCCGGTCGCGAGGTGCGGTCCGGCAACCCCAATGGCGATGCCGCGCAAGATGTGGGCCCATGCGTGCGCGACTGGCGCATTGGCCGCGCTGCGTTTCGAAAAGCCGCAGACTGGGGTATGCTGGCGCTGAGTCTTCTGCGAGCTACAGACGTGCCACGACTTGGCGCCGACTGCACCGTTCGTCATACGCTAGAGTTCGGACGGCTGGCGGGAGATGCTGCGTGAACCGCCCGCTGCACCCGTAGCGGCCATAGACAAATCGAGCTGAAGAACCGGGCTGGGCCGGCGCCAACCCACGCCGGGCCGAGAGGCCGACCGACCAGATGGCGCCGCTCTCCTGAAAAATTTCGTGGTTCGGATGGACACCAACGGGGCTAGAGTGTGCTTTAGGGCGAAGCAGGACGGCCGCAATGGGCACGATCATCCTCCTCGATCTCCTCGGTGGCGTAGCCTTGCTGCTTTGGGGCCTGCACATGGTCCGGAGCGGCATCATACGCGCGTTCGGTGCCGGTCTCCGGCGATTCCTGTCCAAGGCCGTCAGCAACCGTTTTTCCGGATTCGCGGCTGGCTTGGTTCTCACCGCAGTCCTGCAAAGCAGCACCGCAACCGGACTCATGACGGCCTCCTTCGCGGCAAGCGGCATGGTCGCGCTGGTCCCGGCCCTCGCGATCATGCTGGGTGCCAATGTCGGAACTACGCTTATCGTCCAAGTTCTGTCATTCAACGTCTCGGCAGCGGCGCCGGTTCTCCTGCTAACCGGCCTCATCGCGTTTCGCAGCGGCCGAAGCCGCGCAAAGGATCTCGGTCGAGTTGCCATCGGGCTCGGCTTGATGCTCCTCGCCCTCCACATTCTCATTGATACGCTGGCGCCGGCCGAGCAGGCGCCGAATATCCGTACCCTGCTTGATATCATTACGGCCGATCCGCTGTTTTGCGTGCTGTTCGCGGCGGCCCTGACCTGGGCGGCGCATTCCAGCGTGGCGACAGTCCTGCTCGTCATGTCGCTCGCTTACTCGCAATTCGTCACGCCTGTGTCCGCCCTGGCCCTGGTGCTCGGCGCCAATCTCGGCAGCGCCATTAACCCGGTGGTCGAGGCCGCTCATCGCAGCGATCCAACCACCTACCGGCTGCCGGTCGGCAATCTGCTCAACCGGCTGGTCGGCGTCGTCCTCGTGCTGCCCTTCCTGGGTCCGATCGCGACTTACGTCCATGCGCTTCAACCGGACATGGCCAGGATGACGGCCCAGTTCCACATTGCATTCAACGTCGCCCTCGCAGTCGGCTTCATCGGGCTGCTCGATCCCCTGGCTTGGCTGCTGGCCAAGGTGTTTCCCGCGCCGGCCCAAGCGGCGGATCTCGCAGCGCCGCGCTATCTCGACGAAAGCGCGCTCGAAACCCCTTCGCTGGCATTGGCCGACGCGGCGCGCGAGACGCTGCGAATGGGCGATATCGTCGAGACCATGCTGCGCGACGTCATGGCGGCTCTCATGACCAACGACCGCGCACTCGCCGCCGAAGTATCGCGCAGAGACAACCAGGTCGATCGCCTCGATGAGGCGATCAAGCTCTACATTACGCGCCTGACACGTGGCAGCCTCGACGAGCGCGAAGGGCGGAGAGCGACCGAAATCATTTCGTTCTCGATCAACCTGGAGCACATCGGCGACATCATCGACAAGAACCTGACCGAGCTTGCCGCCAAGAAGAACAAGCGGATGTTGCAGTTCTCGGAGGACGGCACCGCAGAGCTGCTGGCGTTTCACAAGCGCATCCTGGAAAGCCTGCGACTGGCGCTCGGTGTCTTCATGTCGGGCGACGCCAACGACGCGCAAAGGCTGATTGGTGAAAAGGCCGAGCTGCGGAGTGCCGAGCTCCTCGCCGCCGAAAATCACTTGGCGCGCTTGCGAGAAGGCCGGCCGGAGAGCATCGAAAGCAGCTCGCTGCACCTCGATGTTCTGCGCGATCTCAAGCGGATTCACTCACATATTTGCTCGGTCGCCTATCCAGTCTTGGAGGCTGCCGCCGGGACTGAACCGATCGGGCAACCCGCGGGCCACTTCGAACATGCAGATGAGCGACCGAGTTCCGTGACGCGTCGTCCCTGACGTGCCCGGCCGCCCGAAGTCGCCGGTCTCCCAGCTGTAAGGCCCCAGCCGCAAAAAATCTGTCCGAGCTGATCCGCATTTTTGCCAGGACATGCAGCAACGGCCGATGAATAATGAGGACGGTGGGGATCAGGGGACGGAGGGGATCCTTCGGGGGTCATGCGTAGGCGTCAGGCGCCGATAACCGGCCTCTTGGGATCGACCGCGATCGCGGTTGCGACAGCGCTCGGCGTCACAGGCACGGCGCGCGCGCAAATGCCCGGCTCGGCCCAGAAACCGGCCGCCCTGCCGACCGTCGAGGTGATCTCGACCACGCCGATTCCGGCCCGCACCCCAGCACCGCGCCGGGGACCGGCAACGCGCACGACCGCGGCCCCGCAGCCACGGCCCTCGCCGCAGCCGCAACAACCGCCTGTCGCAGCTCGGCCCGATCCGGCCGCGATCGACCGGGACAAAGTCCCGTCGAACACGGCGGTCATGACCCCGGCGGAGTTCAGCCACGAGCGGGCAACCGATCTGCTCGACGCCCTGTCGAAGAGCCTGCCCGGCGTCTCGCTCGGCGACCAGACCGGCAATCCGTTCCAGCGCGACCTCGACTATCGCGGCTTCACGGCCTCGCCGGTTTCCGGCACGCCGCAGGGCATCGCGGTCTACCAGAACGGCGTGCGCATCAACGAGTCCTACGGCGACGTGGTGAACTGGGACCTGATCCCCGAGATGGCCATCAACCGGCTGACGCTGGTCCCGAACAATCCGGTCTTCGGTCTCAACGCCATCGGCGGCGCGGCGAGCATCGAGATGAAGAACGGCTTCACCTATCAGGGCAAGGAGCTCGAGTTTCTGGCCGGCGCCTACGGGCGCGTGCAAGGCGGCGCGCAGGCGGGTGTGCAGTCCGGCAACCTGTCGGCCTATGTGGCCGCCGATGCGCTCCACGATGCGGGATGGCGTCAGTTCTCCTCTGACTCGAAGCTCCGCCGCATGTACGTGGACCTCGGCGCGCGCAACGACACGACCGAGCTCCACGTCAACTTCACGGGCGCCGACAACCGGCTCGGCGGGACCGTCGCGACTCCGGTCGAGCTCCTCAATCAGCGATGGTCGAGCGTCTGGACCTGGCCGCAGACCACTCATCTGCAGCTCGCGTTCCTCACCTCGAGCCTGACCTACACGCCGACCGACACGCTGTCGTTCACGGGAAATGCCTACTTCCGGGGTTACCGCGCATCGCATGTCGACGGCAACAGCACCGATGCGCAGCCGTGCGATCCGGGCGGCAGCTTCCCGGGCGAGCTGTGCATCGGCAATCCCAACACGCCGATCAACCAGGCCATGGCGACGCCGAATACGCTGCCGCCCGGCGCCTTCCTGGGCGAGATCGACCGCAACACCACCTCGACCAACAGCTTTGGCGGCTCCGGCCAGATGGCGAGCTCCGACAAGGCATTCGGCCACGACAATCATGTCGTCGTGGGCTTCAGCGTCGATCACGGCAACACCAGGTTCAGCGGCAACAGCGAGCTCGGCACGGTCGACCAGAACCTGTTCGTGACCGGCACCGGAATCGTCATCGATCAGCCGGAGGCCGATCTCACGCCGGTCAATTTGCGCGCGCTCAACACCTATGTGGGCCTCTACGCGACCGACACGTTCGACATCACGCAGCGGCTGTCGGTCACGGCGGGCGGGCGGTTCAACCTCGCCCAGATCAACCTGCAGGATCTGACCGGGACCAATCCGCTGCTCACCAGCTCGAACCAGTTCCAGCGCTTCAATCCGGTGATCGGCGCGACCTACAAGATCTCGCCGAACGTCACCGCCTACGCGGGCTATTCCGAGGCGAACCGCGCGCCGACGCCGCTCGAGCTCGGCTGCTCCGATCCCTCGCACCCTTGCATGATCGACACCTTTCTGATCGCCGACCCGCCGCTCAGGCAGGTGGTTTCGCGCACCGTCGAGGCCGGCTTGCGCGGCAACTTCGGCGTCAATGAGAGGGATCGCCTGACCTGGGGGTTTGGCGTCTTCCACACCGAGAACACCGACGACATCCTCAACGTCGCCAGCGCCGCCGTGCCGATGTTCGGGTTCTTCCAGAACGCCGGCACGACGCTGCGCCAGGGCATCGAGGCCAAGGTGAACTACCGGCACGACCGCTGGACGGCGTATGCCAACTACACCTTTGTCGACGCCACCTATCGTGACGCGATCACGCTGTCGTCGCCCAACAATCCGGCCGCTAATCCGGCGACCGGCACGATCCAGGTGTCCCCCGGCGACCACATCCCGGGGATCCCGGCGCACCGTTTCAAGGCCGGCGCAGAATATAATGTGACGGACCGCTGGAAGGTCGGGGCCGATCTCAACGTCATCGGCAGCCAGTACCTGATCCACGACGACTCCAACCAGAACCCGAAAGTTCCGGCCTACTGGGTGGTCAACCTGCACGCCTCATATCGGATCGACAAGACATTCGAGGTGTTCGGCCTGATCAACAATGTCTTCAACCAGCATTACTACGCGGGCGGCACATTCTTCGACACCGCGGGTTTTGCCAGCGCGACGTTCGGCAATCCGAATTTCCTGGTGCTCAGCGATCCGCGCACGTTCGTGCCCGGCATGCCGTTCGCGGCCTATGCGGGCGTGCGGGCCAGGTTCTGAGCCCGCCTCGACGTGCCGCGGCGCGCCATGCGCGCGCTCCGGCCATCTCCGCTCGGCGTCTTCCGCAATCCGCCATCGGTAGATGGCCCGGTGCCAGTCACCAAGATGTGAGCCCGTGTTGCACCGTCTCGGATGACGGCGGCACGCGCAGTCCTGTGTATGTCCCTTCGCCACGACCGCGAGGCTGCGTTATCCGCGTTCGCGCCATTGGACTGAGCGCGTGGAGAAGGTCGAATGTTGACTCTCACTGACATTGTGATGGTGCGTGCAAGTTTTGCCCGGATCGCCAGCATCCGGGGGGCGGGCGCCGACCTTTTTTACGATCGCCTGTTCGCCATCGCGCCGAGTCTGCGCCGGCTGTTTCCGGCCGATCTCACTCAGCAAAAAAAGAAGCTGATGGAGATGATCTCCACGACGATCGGAGGTCTGAACGATTTCAAAAAGCTGGCCCCGGCAGTCAAGAGCCTCGGCGCGCGCCATGCCGCCTATGGTGTGACTGCGGCGGACTATCCATCGTCGGCGAGGCGCTGCTGTGGACGCTCGAGCAAGGCCTCGCCGCAGAATTCAAGCCGGAAGTGCGTTCGGCCTGGATCAAGCTGTACGACATGATCGCCACGACCATGCAAGCCGGTGCTGCGGAATGGAACGGCTCACGCCGGGAGCGCGCCGGGACAAACCCCCTCCCCGATTGACCCGTCCGGGGCGCTAGACGTTTCCGGACCTGCGTTTGCGGAGATGCATCATCAGTCCCCGCGCCGGCCGCAGGGTCACCCGAACCGCCATTCGCGGCTTGTAGTCGGGATCCAAGGACAGCTGATAACGCGTTATCAGCGATGCGAGCATCGCCGCCGCTTCCATCATCGCGAAGCTGCTCCCGATACAGATCCGCGGTCCGGCGCCAAACGGCAGATAGGCGTAGCGGGGCCGGGCCGGACCATGCTCCGGGGCAAAGCGATCCGGGTCGAAACCGTTGGGATCGTTCCATAGCTGCGCGTGGCGGTGAATCGCATAGACCGGCACATAGACATCGGTGCCCTTCGGCACGAGACAGGGCCCGATGCGAGCGTCGGTCAGCGCGCGGCGCACGATCACGGGAGCGGGCGGAAAAAGCCGCATGCTCTCCTCGATCACGCGCCGCGTATAAACGAGTGCGCCGAGATCTTCGTAGGCCAGCGGCCTGCCTCCCGTGCACTGCCGCACTTCTGCGAGCACACGCTGCTCCGTATCGGGATGCTGGGCCAGCAGATACCACGTCCACGTCAGGGCGAGTGCCGTGGTCTCGTGACCTGCCGTCATGAAGGTCAGGAAGTTGTCGGCCAGCTCGGCATTGTCCATGGTGCGGCCAGTGCCGGCATCGGCGGTCTTGCCGAGCGAAGCGATCAGGTTCGACTGCACCGGAGAATTGCGCGCGCGTTCCGCGGCCTCGCGCGCCGACCGCTTCAGGAAGCGGCGCGCGATCTCGGTGCGGATGCGGCCCGGAAATGGCATCCACTCGGGCAGGCCCAGCATCGCCACGACCGTGATCCAGGCCACCGAACCGAGGTAGTCGGTGATCGCGCGCTCGACCCGGTCTGCATCCATGCTTTCGCGCCCACTCAACATCGCGTCCAGGATCGCATCGAACGTGGTGCGCATCATCTCGTGTGCGACGTCGACGATCGCGCCATCGGGCATGGCCGACCACTGTGCAAGCCGCCGGTCAATGGCGGCCTGAACGGCGGGAAAATAGGGAGCCATCGCGTCGGGGCGGAAGGTCGGCGCCGCTGCTCGGCGCTGCCACCGCCAATGATCGCCCTCTGCGGTCAGCAGGGCTTCGCCCAGAACCGGGCGCAAAGCCCGGCGGGTGAGATCGCCCTTGTCGAAGCTGTCGCTCGCGGTGACGAGAACGTCGCGAACGAGGTCCGGCGCCATCACGAACACGACGTCGCGTCCGGCGAAGCGCGAGGTGAATATCGGCTCGCGATAGATTTCGGCGGGCCATGCCTCGATGGGATTGCGCAGAACCGTCCGCAGCCACCGCAATCCGGTGAGCGGTTGTTGAGGGGGTACGAAGAGGACGGTTGCGGGCATGCTGCTCTCGTGAATCGCGCGGGAGATGCCGTCGCCGATCGGCGCCTGGATCGCCAACGGTCGCGAGCGAATGGAACGCAATCTTTGAGCGAGACCGTGTATGCCGTTGAGCATGACGAGAGGCAACCTCTTCACGATACCTGCAGGACCCGCAGCGTCAGTGCCAGCCTCGACACCGTCCGCGCGACTTCGATATCGTGATGGTCGGCGTTCGCGGCGCCGCGCCGATGCCGGTCGCGGTCAGCGTCCCGGCTTCGGTGCTCGACTCCGTGTCGAAGGAGGTGGCGATGTCAGACACGCTCGTCTCCGATGATTTGACCGCGGATGAGATCCGCAGCTTGCTCAAGCTTGACGGCAACGCCACCTGCGGATTCGTGCGCCAGACCTATGTGGGCAGTCCGGCCATCGCGCCCGGCGGGCTGCCGCCGCCGTTCGCCGACGGTCGCCCGCTCGGTTCGGCACTTTACTTTCTGGTGACGCCGGACGCACCGGTGCGGCTGCATCGCATCCGCAGCGACCAGCTCTACCACGCCTATGGGGGCGATCCGCTCGAGCTCTTCCTGTTGCACACGGACGGCCGGAGCGAGCGCGTCATCGTCGGCAGTGACTTGCGGGCCGGCCAGCGCGTGCAGCAGTTGATCCCCGGCAACACCTTTCATACGGCGCGCGTCACCGGAAGCCGTCGCTGGTTTCTTGGCGCCAGCACCGCCTGGCCAGGCGTCACGCCGGCCGACGTCGAAATCGGCGATGTCGAGGCGCTGGCGGGCCAATATCCGCCCGTGGCCGGCGAGCTGCGCGCCATCGCGGCGTCGGTGGTCAGCGTTTAGAAAATTCGACTCCGACGGATGGAAACGCGGACATCGCGACATCGGCGATACGCGAGAGCCCGCTTTCGATTTCGCCGCCGAACCAATCGTGAAAGTACGCGAAGGGGTGCAGGAGGGCGATCGCCATGAGCAGGGTGGAAAAGGCCTCTCCTTGCGCGGCAGGAGCAATCCCGGCTTCGCGCAGGAAGCGCCGCTGCAGATCGCCGTGGCCGCGAAAAATATCGAGCATCGGTACGGCCGCGTCGAGCTCCGCGGGTGCGAGCATGGCGTCGGCAAGATCGAGAACGCCCGACAGGCGCCACCCTCCGGAGACCCGGTGCAGCATCACGTGTTCGGGCGTGAGATCGCCATGCACGAGCACCGGGGGGCCGAGGCGCGCGAGCTGCTCTCGCTCGTGCGCGAGCAATGCGGCGATCTGTCCGGCCCATTCCGCGCTGTTGCCGCGCGATCGATGGATCTGCACGGCATCGCGGATGGCACGCTCGAGATAGTGACTCCAGGGTCCGGAATCCCGCTCGAAATCCGCGACCTGGATGGCGTGGAATGCTGCGAGGAAGCGTCCGAGATCGACAGCGACTGCCTCCAAATCGGCCTCGGTAAGCTCCCCGATGACCCGCTGGAGCTGAATGCCGGGAACGCGGGCCGAGATGATGTAGCGCCAGCCACCGACCTCGCCGGTTTGCAGGATGGTCGGCACCGGAACGGGCAGTTTTCCTTCGACGGCGCGCGCGACCTTGAGCTCCGTCTCAGCGCTCTCGGCGAAGAACGGCGGCGTCAGCTTGAGCCAGCGATCATCAGCGGTCCGGAAGACCAGGCTCGATCCCTCCAGGTGCCGGGTCAGCGGGTCAGGAAGCCCATGCCGGGCGCACACCATTCGGGCGAGCGACAGGCCGAAGGTCGGCTCGTCGAACCGGCGGATATACTCCGGCTCGGAGATCACGAGGATGTCGTCCATCGGGCGATCCCTTGTGCATGACAATGCTTGAGATAGGGATCGCGCACGCGTAGGACTCGGACATACCGCCCCGGGAACGCGCGCGGGAGGGATCATGAGGATTGCCGGTCTTGTTGCCGCGCTTGTCCTGTCCGGCTCAGCCGCCGCCCGGCCGGTCGCGACCGACATCGGCGCGACGACACGCCCCACCGTCGAGCTGTTCCTCTGGTGTGCTCAGTTCCCGGATGCGGTTTGCCGGCGACAGGCCGCCGACGCGGCCCGCGCCCACTGCCGGGCGATGGGCGGAAAGGCGCAGTTCGTGCTCTCGGCTCTCCTCCAGCGCCACGTCGCACACGGCGACGAGGGCTACTTCCTCTACGACTGCACCCGGTAGCGCCGGCGGCGTCCCGATTTGCGCCTAAAGCTCCCGGCCGATCGCCCGGTCGACCGAATACGGGCCGCCCCCGGCGATCGCAATGGCGAAGCAGGCGACGCCGATCAGCAGCACATACTCGTAGCCGCCGCCACCGGCGGCATAACCCTTCGACAGGTGCACGGCGACGAGGGCCACCAGCATCTCGATCGCGAGCGCGGCGGCGAAAAACCGCGTGAACAATCCAACGATCAAGCATGCGCCGCCGACCGACTCGAGAAACATGACCACATAGGTCCAGATCAAAGCCGGCTCGACGCCGTTCTTGGCAAAGATGTTGGTGGCGACAGCGCCGGCGCCAGCTTTGAACTTTGCCGAGACATGCACCAAGAACATGATGCCCACGACGATACGCAGGACCGTCAGGGCGATCGGCAGCATCGTCTCGTAGAAACCGGCGAGTCCCGGATACAACAGTCTCGTGTGTCCCTGAGTCATGGCGAGTGACCTTCTGTTTCTTCGGTCCATGGTCGCTGTCGTCGGCCGCTAGACCGACGATTGCTTGAGACAAATACAGCAGGGGACAGGTCGGGCGGAATAGGGGTATTCAAGTTGCGCACCGGCAAAATGTGATCCGTCGATCTGAAGGAATCCCGTCCCCGCCGGTCTTTTCGGGCCATCACCCGTGGCTCACATGTTAGACTCCGCCCT
>Ga0075436_100003995_pt1 | contig 10115 bp, 6 predicted proteins | sample RhiMethybrSRZTD5_FD_75303 | JGI IMG/M metagenome (GOLD analysis project Ga0075436, IMG submission 75303) | Populus rhizosphere microbial communities from Tennessee, USA - Rhizosphere MetaG P. TD hybrid SRZTD5 | ecosystem: Host-associated > Plants > Roots > Rhizosphere > Soil | place: USA... | reverse complement strand
ATCCGGGACATGCCGTAGTTGATGGCCGCGAAGGTGACGATGAAGGCGCCGATGAAGAGCCACGAAACGGGCACGATCCCCGCGAGGCGGACGCTCGCGAGGAGCAGGACGCCGATGCCGAGAAACCCCCAGCGCGCCCGCGTGTTCGCGAGGACGTACTGTCGCTCCTTGGCGCGCTGCTCGTCGGCGAGTTGCTGGGCCAGATCGGCCGGGCCGGGCATGGAAACAAGATGCTCGGCCGCCGGGGTGAAGGGGTAGAGGGGCGGATTCAGTCGACCGTGGAGTCCGGCTCCGTCACCCGCGCCGGCCGCACCGGCACGCGCAGCGTCCCATCGCCCAGCTGGCCTTCCTCGTTTCGACCCCAACAGTAGATGACGCCCTCTGCGGTGGTGCCGCAGCTGTGGTAGTCGCCGGCGTCGATCTGAACGAACTCAATGCCTCGAAACGCCGTATTCGACTGCACGACCTCGTCCGGTCTTACGAACGTGCGCACGCCCAACTGGTAATCACCGTTCGCTCCCCAACAGCTGACGCGATCGATGCTGGCGAACGTCAGAGCACACGTGTGGAGGCCTCCGGCGGACACGGCCACGAGCCGGTGTCCGAGCTGCAGCGGCACAGGAGCCCAGCTTCCCAAGCGTGACGTGCCTTCCGCGACGCGACCGAATTGGCTGTGAAAGTTGTCTCCCCAGCAGTAGCCGATCCCACGAGCGGTTACGCCGCAGGTATGGTGGCCTCCCGCGCTCACGGACAAGAAATCGTGCACCTGCACAACCTGGCGGGGAGCGTAACTCGTGCGCTGCGACCCATCGCCGAGCTGGCCAAAACGGTTGTTGCCCCAGCAGTACGCGGCTCCATCCGTCGCCACCGCACATGTGTGGTCCCACCCGGCGCTCACCGACTCGAACGGCGCGCGACTCGCGACCAGGCGGGGTGCCGAGGAGCTGGCCGTGTCGCCGCTCCCCAGCTGGCCCGAGAGGTTGGCACCCCAGCAGTACGCCGCGCGGTCGGTCGTTACGCCACACGCGTGATTCGCGCCGGCGCTCACCTGCACAAAGTGGAGAGTTCCCGAGACCGGCGCGGGCGTGTCGATGCGCGGCGGCCTGCCGCCCTGGGATTGTATGTACACGCTTCTGCCCCAGCAGTAGCCATCACCCGACGTGGTCACGCCGCACGTGAAGCCGTCACCTGCGCTCACCGACGCGAACGTCTCGCCACCGGCTACGGCGACGGGGACCGCACTCGGGTGTTCGTTGCCGGTGCCCAGCTGGCCATACCCGTTGTCGCCCCAGCAGTACGCCGCCGTCGCCGTCACTCCGCAAGTGTGCGTGGTGCCGGCCGTGACGCTCTGAAATCTCAGCTTCGGATGGTCTTGCGGGTCGATGAACGACGTGAGCGCGGCGAGCGAAAGCAGGAAGCGGACCCCCAAGGTGCACCTACATTCGAAGGAGGTAACTGAGTTTGAGGAAGAATCCGTCGTCGGTGCGGGAGAGGTTGCGGAACTGGAACGCGTCGGGCTCGGTGAGCGACGCGCCGTAGCCGACGAACAAGACCGTTCCCGGAATCGGCTTGTAGGAGAACAGGACGTCGTTTCGGAAATCGTTCGTCACGGAAGCCGTCGCGCTGCTGCCGTTCACGAGCAGCGGTTGACCGCTGCGCGGGTCGCGGAGCGCCACCTGATCCTGTGCCAGGTACTGTCCCACGTAGCGCACGAAGATCTCCCGCGACAGCTGGTACTCGAGCTTGAAGCGCGGGATGTTGGCGGTCGAGAAGCGGCTGCCGTCCTGGGCCCGTGTGAGTCGCTGGTGCACCCACCGGGCTTCGATGCGCAGCGCCGTCGTGGGCCTGAATTGGGTGACGGTCACGAGGGTCACCTGTCGCCCTTCGGACGCTTCGGGAAAAATGGGCGTGGCGCCATAGCCGACCGTCGCGCTCGCAATCACGGCGCGATTGGGCGTGTTTATCGTGAGCGAAACGGCCGGGAGATGGTACAACGGATGCGGCACCGCAAACGGCGTCGCGCCGACGGTGTACCCGGTGTAGTCCGCCGGGTCGAACCCGAAATGATTCAGGCTCAGATTCGCGACTCCCTGCCATCCACCCCGCACGTTCGCGATCCAGATGGTCTGAAGCGTGTCTTCGAGCGTGGGCCCCAGCCGGCCAAAATCCTCGTATTTCCAAATAGGCGCGTATCCCAGGATACCCGTGAATTGCTCCACGAGGGCGCCCGGAGCGCCGTACCACGTGAACCGGTTGAAGGTTCTGACCGCCACGATGTCGGTGCGGTTCACGAATCCGCTCGTGTCCTGGAAATTGCGCTCGAGGCCGAGGAGCTCGAAGTGGTTGCCGTACGCACGCCCGGTGCGGTCGGCGAAGGTGATGTCCCACAGCTTGCCGGCGCGGCCGCCCGCGGTGTCCCGCGTCCACGCCCCCGCGACCTGGACCGACGAGAACCAGATGTTGCGCCACACTACGCGCGCGTCCACGCCGAGCACGCGGTTATAGGCGTCGCCATCGATCCGGTCGGTGTAGGCCAATCCGACTGTCGAGGTCGGTCCAAGGTCCCGTCGCAGGCGGAGCATGTTGTAGACGGGGTTCGCTCCCGTGGCCGACTGATCCTGATTGTCGACGGCGCCCAGGTATGCGATCCCCATGCCGCCGATCTTGCCGGCGAGCTTCGCGCCGAACACCGGCTGCACGATGCGTCTCATGTAGATCAACTGGTTCGGCGTGTCGAATTGCTCGAGGCCCTCGAGAAAGAAGGGCCGCTTCTCGGGATAAAAGAGCGCGAACCGCTGGTTCAGCGTGACCTGGCCGATGTCGGCTTCGACTTGAGAAAAATCAGGATGGGCCGTTCCCGTCAGGCTCAGGTTTTGCGTCACGCCCCAACGCACGGTGCCGGCCGCTTCCGGTGTGCCCTTGTAGTCGTACCCCGTGGATCCAGGCGCACCGTCGACCTTGGTCGTGAATTCGGGAGTGAGATCGAGGACCAGCCCACGGTGCAGCTGCGTGAGGCCGACCAGACGGCCGGACTGGATAAGGAAGCTGGCGTTGGCCCGTACGGCAGGTGTCCAGGTCTCCTCGTATCCTGAGTGCTGGGTCTCCCGGACGATCTGGATGCCCCAGTCCTGTGGATCGGAGCTCTGGTAGCGCAAACTCTTGAACGGGATCCGGACCTCGACCTCGTACCCCCAATCGGTCACGTGGCCGCGCGACTCGTAGACGTAGTCGGGGTTCAAGTCGATGGTCGCGTCGAACCGGCCGCCCGCGCTGGGACCCCCCGCCGCACCGGCGTTCACGCCGTCGCTCCACACGCCATCTTCCTGCACGCCGAGCGGATTCACCGCGAACATCGTGGCTCGCCGGTGGTCGAGGTACGTATCGAGCAGGATCTCGATGCGATCGTCCGAGTCGATGTTGTCCCGGTCTGCGAGCGTGGCGCGCACCACGTGTCCGTGCGCCTCGTATGCGCGGATGCCGAAGTAGATCGCGTCCGGGCCGTACCACACGAGCACCGCGGTCGAGTCGTCCGCGGGTCGGCCGTCCACGGGTCGGTACAAGGAGAAGCCGGTGAGCACGGCCGCGCGACTCCACACCGGCTCGTCCAGGACGCCGTCGATCTTCACCGCGTCTTCGAACCGTGGGATGCGCACGTCGAGCTGCTTGGCGAGGCCGGAGTAGACGGGACCGGGGTCGGCGACTCCCTGGAGGGCGAGAAGCAGCGCGAGCATCGCATGAAAATACTGGTGGGAGCGGGGAGCGGGGAGCGGTACGAGAGATACCAAGATGGGAGTAGGGAGAGGGGAGAGGTACGCTCCGGTCCGAAACTGACCTACGAACCGTCAGGAACCTCTCCCCTCTCCCCTCTCCCTTTTTGTTTGCTGCCGACTATTCGTATCTGAGCGCCTGAATCGGGTCGAGGCTCGCGGCGCGGCGGGCCGGCCAGATGCCGAAGAACAGTCCCACCGCGGCACTGAAGACGAAGGCGAGGAGGATGGCGAGGGGCGAGATGAGGGTATTCCAGTGCGCCAGCTGCGACAGCACCACGGCGCCGAACGAGCCGATCAGTACGCCGATGAGGCCGCCCACGAGGCACAGCACCAGTGCCTCCACGAGGAACTGAAACAAGATGTTGAAGCGGGTGGCGCCGAGCGCCTTCCGCACGCCGATCTCGCGGGTGCGCTCCGTGACCGACACGAGCATGATGTTCATGATCCCGATGCCGCCCACGAGCAGGCTCACGGCCGCGATCCCCGCGAGCAGGTACTTGAACGTGTCGGTGGTCTGCTGCAGCGTCGCCAGGATGTCGGTCTGGTTGCGGATCTGGAAGTCGTTATCCTGGCCGGGCCGGATCTTGTGCTGGCGGCGCATCACGCGCTCGATCTCGATCATGGCGAGGTTCATCGATTCCAGGTCGCGCGCCTGGACCGTGACGTCGCGCAGCCGATCCGTGCCCATCACGCGATAGCGTGCGGTCTGCAGGGGGATCAGGATCTGCTCGTCGGGATTGAAGAACGAGCCCTGGGAGCCCTTTTCCGAGAGGACGCCGATGATCTCGAAGGAGATGCTGCGGATCGTGATCTCCTGGCCGATCATCGCATTCCGGTTCGAGTTGAGCATTTGCGGGACGGCCGATCCCAGGACCGCCACCCGACGGCGCGCGGCGTCGTCGCCGGCAGTGAACATGCGGCCGGCGGTCATCGTGTAGTTGTGCACCGTCTGATAATTCGGCGTCGTGCCCATCACGGTGACGTTGATGTTCTGGTCCGCCTTCTGCACCTGGAGGTTGCTCGAGAGCTCCGGGACGACCGCGCTCAGATATTTCGCGTTGTTCGCGAGCGCCGTGTCGTCGTCCATGGTGAGACTCACCCGGTTGCCGCTGGCGACCCCGCGCATGAAACTCTGACCGGGGTAGATGCTGAGCAGCGTGGGGCCAAGCGCTTGAATGCGGTCTTGCACCGCCTTCTGCGCGCCGGAGCCGAGCGCGATCATGGTGATGACGGCGCCCACCCCGATGATGATGCCCAGCATGGTGAGCAGCGATCGGAGCTTGTTGGCCCGCAGCGCCTCGAGCGCGACCCGGATGATTTCGCCGAGCAGCACGTCAGGTCCCGCCTAGGCCCGACAGGACGAGCACAGTGTCCTTGTCCGAGAGCCCAGCCGTCACCTCGATGTAGTCTTGGTCGGTGAGCCCGGTGCGGATCGGCACCGCGGTAATCTTCCCACCGCGCAGGGCGAACACGATGTAGCGTCCCGTCGACGCGCCGCTCGCGCCGGAGGAGCCGCCGCCCGGCGAGCCCTGGAATTGGGCTCGGATTTGGGCGAGCAGCGCTTGCTCCGCCGGTGTGAGCTCCTGGCCGGTCATCCGCTTCGCGAACGCGGCCTTGACTTGCTCCGGCGTGACGCCGGAGGGCAACGCGATCACCCTCCCGCTCGGGGTGGTGAACGTCGCGCCGGCCGGTTTCGGCTCAGCCGCGTGGAGCTTGCCGCCGTCCGTGAGCGGCGTATCCGCGCCGGTCCGCGGCGTCGGCTCGCCTCCCGCGGAGGCGATTTGTTGTTGGACGGTCTTCAGGTCGAGGCCGAGCACGCCCGCCGCCGAAGCGAGGTCGCGCGGCGTCCGGAGTGCGGCGTTCGGCACCGCGAGCGTGCCCTGCCGTTGCCCGATGTGAATCTCCACCTCCGTGTTCATGCCGGGCTTCAAGACGTGGCCCGCGTTCGGGATGTTCACCTCGACGGGAAACATCGTGACATTCTGCGTCACCGTGGCCTGCGGCTCGATCTTCAGGACGCTGCCGTCGAACGTGCGGTTGGGGAAGGCATCCACGGTGATGGTCACGGGCATGCCGGACTGCACCTTCCCGACGTCGGTCTCGTCCACCAGGGCTGACACCTGCACCGTATCGAGGTTCGCCATCTTGAGAATGACGGTGCCGCCGCCGACGTCGTTCGTGGGACTCGAGATCACGGTGCCGAGGACCGCGTCGAGCTCGAGCACCGTCCCGGTGATCGGTGCGCCGAGGTGCGTGTCCTCCATGGCGTCCTTCATCGTCTGCAGGTTCGCTTGGGCGGTGACCACCGCGGCCTGCGCCGTCGCGGAGGCGAGCTGTGCCGAGTCGTACCCGGCCTGCGTGATCGACTGCGTCTGAAACAAGGCCTGGCTCCGCTTCAGCTGGGCCGTCGCGTTGTCGAGCTGCGCCTTCGCCACGGCGAGGTTGGCCTGGGCCTGCGTCAAGTTGTTCTGCGGGATCCGCGGATCGACCTTGGCGAGGAGCTGACCCCTCTTGACCTCGTCGCCGGTCTGCACCGGCATGGCGATGATCTCGCCCGACGCCTTGGACTTGACGCTCAAGGTAAGGATGGGCTGGATCACGCCCGACGCGGTGGCTGACACCACGATGTCGCGGCGTGACACGGGGACCTTGTCATAGGGCAGCGCGGACTCGGCGTGGTGGCACGACGCGGCCGCGACCAGCAGCACGACGAGAGACAGGCGGGTGATCATCGTGCCCCGCTCGGTTGTGCCTGCTGCTGCCGCAGGCCCGGGAGACCGCCCCCGGTCACGTTCTGGAAGCGCTGCTTGAACTGTTGCTGCGACTGCACGAGCGAAGCGCTCGGCAGGACGAGAACGGTGTCCTTGTCGCTGAGACCGGCGGTGACTTCGATGTAGTCCTGATCGGACAGTCCCGTCCTGATCGGGACGGCGACGAACTGCCCGGCGCGGCGGACGAACACGATGTAGCTGTTGGTCTGGCCGCGTGAGCCCCGCGCCGCGTTGCCTCCTGCGCCCGAGCGCTGCCCCCGAAACACCTGCGCGAGCAGGGCGCGCTCCGCGGCCGTCGGCTCGCTCCCGCTCCGCATCTTGTTCATCGCGGCCTGTACCTGCTCGGCGCTGACTCCCGGGGGCAGAGTGACGACCCGGCCATTTGAAAGCGTCAGGGTTCCCGCCCCCCCCGCTTGGGCGCGCCCCGCCGTCGTGTCGGCACTGGGCTTTCCCGGTCCCTCTGGTCCCCCCGGTCCCCTGCCCAGAGCTGGGGCCGTGGCGATCTGCTGGTTCACCAACTGTTCGTCGAGGCCGAGCACAGCCGCGCCCGAGGACACATCACGGGGCGTGCGCAGCGCGGCATTGGGCACCGCCAGCACGCTGTCCCGCCGTCCCGTGTGAATTCGCGCGTCGGTGTTCATCCCGGGCTTGAGCAGATGGCCGGGGTTCGGGATGTTCACGAACACCGGGAACGTTGTGATGTTTTGCATCACCTGGGCCTGCGGCCCGATCTTCAGCACAGTGCCGTCGAACGGGCGGTTGGGGAACGCATCGACGCTGATTGTCACGGGGAGGCCGGGCTGGACTCTCCCGATGTCCGTTTCCGCGACCATGGCCGAATCCTGGACCGTGTCCAGGCTCGCCATCTTGAGGATGACGGTGCCGCCGCCGAGGGTGGGGCTCGAGATCACGGTGCCCAGCACCGCGTCCAGCTCGAGGATGGACCCGGTGATCGGCGCGCGCACCTGCGTGTCTTCCATTGCGTCCTTGGCGGTCTGCAGCGTCGCCTCGGCGTTTACCACGGCCGCCTGTGCCGTCGCCTGCGCGAGCTTCGAAGCATCGTATTCGGTCTCCGCGATCGACTGGGACTTGTAGAGGTCCTCGGCACGCTTGAACTGGGCCGATGCGTTCTGGAGCTGCGCGCGCGCTTTGTCGAGCGCTGCTTGCGCTTGTGCCAGGTTCTGCTGTGGAATGCGCGGATCGATCCGCGCGAGCAGCTGGCCCTTCTTCACCTCGTCGCCCGTCTGGACCCGCATGTCGATGATCTCACCGTATGCCTTGGACTTCACGCTGAACGTGAGGATCGGCTGGATCACGCCCGTCGCAATCGCCGTGACGACGATGTCCCGGTGCTCGACCGGGATCGCCTCGTAGAGCGGGGCGGTCTGAGCTTTCTGGCATGCGGTGGCGGCCAACAGAATGGCGGCCACGCGGGCGGCGCGCGTCATTCGCGGGTCAGCCGAGCGGGCCGGCGTGCGATGCTCTCGTCGCGCTCGACGAGGCCGTCGCGCAGGTGTATCTGACGGAAGGCGTGCGCCGCGATATCGGCTTCGTGGGTGACCAGCACGATCGTCTGTCCGGTGGCGTGCAGCTCCTCGAACAGGCGCATGATCTCCTCGCCTGTGGCCGAGTCGAGGTTTCCGGTCGGCTCGTCGGCGAGGAGGATGGAGGGGTCGTTCACGAGCGCTCGGGCGATCGCGACGCGCTGTCGCTGGCCGCCCGAGAGCTCGTTGGGCTTGTGCTCCATGCGGTCGGCGAGGCCCACATGCTCGAGGGCCCGGGCCGCCTTCTCGCGGCGCTCCCGGGCGGCGAGCCCCGCGTAGATCAAGGGCAGCTCGACATTGTGCAGCGCGCTGGCGCGCGGCAGCAGGTTGAACGTCTGGAACACGAACCCGATTTCTTTGTTGCGAATGCGGGCGAGCTCGTCGTCGGACAAATCGCTCACCTTCTGGCTGTTGAGCCAGTACTCGCCCGCCGTCGGCGTGTCCAGGCAACCGATGAGATTCATTAGCGTGGACTTGCCGGAGCCGGATGGCCCCATGATCGCCACGAACTCGTTCTTCTTGATCTGGATGTTCACGCCGCGGAGCGCGCGCACCACCTCGCCGCCCATGTCGTAATCGCGCGCGAGCTTGTGCGTGAGAATCACGATGTCGGGCAGCGGCGTGTCGCCGGTGCGGAACGTCATCAGCTCGGCGGTCGTCATAGCGAGTGCCCCACCAACGCCTCGAGCTGCGCGTGGGCGATGAGGTAGTTGTAGCGCACCTGGACCTGGTTCACGTCGGCCTGGGTGAGATTGGCTTCGGCCGTAAGGAGGTCGAGGAGCGTCGCGGCACCGAGGCGGTAGCGTTCTTGCTGCACGCGGAGCGCCTCCGCGGCGGCGGCGACGTTGGCGGCGGCGATCCCGACCTGGGCGTGGGCCGTGAACAGCGTGGCGAGCTGCTGAGTGTATTGCGCATTGGCCTGGCGACGCTCATCGGCGGCCGTGGCGTCTGCGACGTCGCGTTGCACCGAAGCGGACACCTGGTCCGCCTCCCGCGTGAAGCCGTTGAACAGGGTCCAGCTCAGGGAGAACCGCAGCGTCCAGTTGTTCGCGTAGCCCGACGTGCTCGACCAGGGTGCGTCTACACCGGTGTAGCCGTTGGAATAAGAGGCAGACAGCGTGGGCCAGTATTCCGAGCGGGCTGCGCTCACCAGGGCGTGCGTGGCCCGGGCCTGCGCATCCGCCTGGCGGACCTGGGGAGACGAATTGACCACCTCGGCGCGGAGCGTCGTCGTATCGGGAAGGGGCGGGAACGCGCTGTCGGGCTTCGCGCGCACCGGTTGATCCACGCCGACCTGGCGGCCAAGGCTTGCCTGGGCCGTCGCGAGGTTCGCCTGCGCTTGGAGCAGAGTGAGCTGGGCGTTCCCGAGATCTACCGTTGAGGTGAGCGTATCGGATCGCGTGGCAGCGCCGGCTTGAAACTTGTTGACGGAGATCTGGAGCTCTTCTTTCGCTCTCTGGAACTGAGCCTGGGCGACGCGCACGAGCTCTTCATTGGCGAGCGCAGTGTAAAACACCTGCGCTGTCGTGGCGGTCACCTGATATCGCTGGTTCACGAAGCCGGCGTCCGCGGCGTCTTGCGTCGCAGCAGCGGCGCTGCGGTTGGCAAACCGTCGAAACCCATCGAACAGATCGAGGTTCAGCGCCAGCGACCCCGTGTACGACGTCGTGCTGCTGACCGGCTGCACCGACCCGGTGGCGGAATTGAAGCGGCTGGCGGACCCGTTGTTCGACGACCCCGACGCTGTGATGGTCGGCAGGAACGCCCCGACGGCTGAGCGCACCCCAGCCCCGGCGGTACGTTGCGCGCCGAGTGACTGGACCACCGCCGGTTGCACGACGAGTGCGCGCCGGACGGCCTCGGCGAGTGTGACTTCGAGCGTCGCCGTCTGTGTGGGCGCCTGCTGCGCGCCGAGGCTCCGCACCGACACGATGGCCATGAACACCACCAGCGACCCCCTCGTCACTTCTTCTGTCCCCCCGAGTCCGCGGGCTGCGGATCCCGTTGATGCCGGTACCTGGTGACATGGT
>Ga0075436_100003993_pt1 | contig 10118 bp, 7 predicted proteins | sample RhiMethybrSRZTD5_FD_75303 | JGI IMG/M metagenome (GOLD analysis project Ga0075436, IMG submission 75303) | Populus rhizosphere microbial communities from Tennessee, USA - Rhizosphere MetaG P. TD hybrid SRZTD5 | ecosystem: Host-associated > Plants > Roots > Rhizosphere > Soil | place: USA... | reverse complement strand
TCCCCTACTCCCTTGAACTCGATGCCCCGCTCGACCGCGCGACCTTGCTCGCGAGGCGATCGAGGGCGCGGCCCTGCTCGGCGACCTCGCGATGCTGCGCGAGCCACTCTTGCGCGGCCGAAGAACGGGTCGCGCCCGCGACCGATGCCGCCAGGTTGACCTCGCGCCACTTCGGATGGCGCGGCGGCGCTTGTAGCGCGGCGAGCTGCGGGAAGAATGCGGCGACGAATTTTTCGATCTTGCGGAAGCGATCGCTGGTGCGCGGCCAGTCGCGCGCGATCAGGAGCGTTCCGACTGCGAGGGTCTCGATCCGGCGGTCCGGTTCGATCAGACCCGGATAGTCGGCGCTCGAGAGCTCGGCGGGAAGAAAGTCTTCACGCAGCGGCTTCGCGAACGGAATCGCCAGCACCCGGAATCCGGCCGAGAGGCTCGCGATTCCCGGCACCGGCTTGCCGCCGACGACCACGACTGCGTCGATATCGCCGGACTGGAGCCGCTGGATTGCCTCGGGCGCCGCCATGTTGGCTTCGTGCACTGCGATTCCGAGCCGCTCCAGCACGTCGCGCGCGACCATCTGGGTGCCGCTGCCAGACTCGCCGAGGCTCACGGTCCGGGCTTCGAGCTGCTCGATCGCCACGAGATCGGAATCGGCGCGCACCAAGATGTGCATTTCCTCGTTGAACAGCTTGGTCAGGTAGACGATCTTGTCGCCGCTCGCGCCGGCCTCGTTGCTTTCGCGCAGGCGTGCGAGCACGTTCGTCTGCGTGATCCCGAGGTCGACGCCGCTCATCAAGCGCACGTCGCGGACGTTGCGGCTGCCGCCCGCCCCGACCATCGGCAGGATGCGCAGGCTGTCGGCGTCGTCGAGCACCGCGGACAAATCCTGCACGATGGCGAGATCGGTCGACCCGATGCCATCGGCGATGATCGCAACCGTGTTGTTGTTGATGCGCTCGTCCACGCTCGCGAACGCGCCCCGGTCCACGCTCTCGCGCGCGTTCCGGGCATGCCGGATGCCGTGTCGCGAGTGCGCGAGACGCGAATGCGCCCTCGCATGATGCGCCGCATCATTCGCGGCATGAACGGATGGGCGGGACGCTATCGTGCGCTTCGTCGCCGGCGTAGCTGGCGCACCAAGCGCAGCCACGCCGATACTCGTGATCGCTGCCGTACACAACACCAGGCAGCAGCGATGAGCCAAGTCGGACCAACCCGCCCGCCGCGCCCCGCCACCCATCGGCTCCCCTCCGCGCGAACGCCGCCCGCTCCCACATGCGGACCCATCGACGTCGCGATGACGATCGGCCTGATCCGCGATGAGCGCGAGAGCCTCGCACCCATGCCTTCCCCTTCAGGTCGACGCGGTAAGTCTTGTTAGGTATTTTGACGCAAGTGCGGCCACGGCAAGGCATTCTCCGCCTAGATCGGGGACTCGTGCGGGCGAGCGGTAGGATGCGGGGGAGCAACGAGCGGGCTCTGTCGGGCGCCCAACCTTACCAGCGCGCATGCGCTTGTGGACACTAATGTCGCGAATACGAAGTTCGCACGATCTCCCTCGGCGAGTCTGTTTGCGAACTAACCTTGTAGAGTTGCTAATACCTTTTGATTCCGAATTTCGCGGACACTAGCGGCTCGCCGAGGCCGGCCCGCCGATCTGCGGTTTTACCACCACGTGACCGCAGCTCGGCAGCAGCTTGTCCAGCGCGGTATCGAGCCCGGCCGTTGACAGCCTGACCGCTTGTTCGCTCGCGACGGCGGACTCGGCGCGCTGGTCCGCGATCGGCGCGATCGAGATCGCACTGCCTGCCTTGAGCAAGAACTCCGTCGGTACCGCAGTGCTGGCGACGATGAATTCCAACTTGCTGTTGGACGCTGCGGCGCGGCGATGCGGCTTGAGAATGCGGCTCCCGGTCCCCGCCGCAAGCGTGAGAGCCGCATCGTCGCCCGGTCCGGCTTCGCGGGCAAAATCGACTCGCACCCGATCGGGCTGCAAGCACGAGAGGTGGATCAGCGCAGAGCGGAAATCGTCATGGCCGCCCTTGGTATCGGAGACGAACACCTTGCGGATCGCGCGCGTCGGCTCATCCACCACGGTCCAGCCGCTCTCGACGAAGGTGCGTCGGTCGATATTGAAGCGCCAGATCTCGGCCCGGGTGAGGAATCGGATGTGATCGTTCGCGACCTGGCGCGCCGCGGTCACCAGCGCCGGATCGATTCCCATCTCGCCAAGATAGCGCGCGATGCGCGCGTAGCTCTCCGCGACGGTCGCGCGCAGCGTCACCGGTGACGGCTTGGCCAAGGCGTGCCCGTCGTGATCGACGAAGCTGAACGATGACGAGTGGATGCCGAGGCCCGCGCCCGGCGGAATCTGCCGTACGGCCGCGCCCGCCAGTGCGTAGACGCAGGCGGAGTTGCACATCGTATTGCCGATATCGAGCTGCGCCTGCTGATCGCGGCCGCTGTGTTTGAGCTTCTCGCAGGCCGGCGCGCGCGGCAGCTTCGGATCGCAGCCCTGCGGCAGCGTTGAGCCGACCCCTGCCGTCAGCCCGCGCTCGCGCAAGAGCCGGCCGATCGCCAGCGCGCCGGAGACCGAGCCGCCCGGCGAATGGAAAAAGATCGGCAGATTGCGCCGGCCGAGCCGGCCGAACAGCGCGCGCAGGCGTTGCGGGGCGCCAAAATCGATCGTGCCCTCGGCGGCGATCCATTCCGCGCAGCCGGGCCCGCAGGCGCCGGGCTCGCCTTTCGCCACGTAGAAGACGATCGGCGGAAAAGCGGTTGCCTTGGGGGGCTTGGTCGGCGGCAAAGGCCCGATGGGATTCGCAGGCCTTGCGCTCGGACCGGACGGCCCCGGCGCCGCCGGATTGGCGGAACTGCTCGGCCCCCTGATCCCGCCGGCAGCCATGCGTGGCGGCGGCTCGCCCACAAGGCTCGCGCCCGTGACCGGTGAAGCGGTCGTGAGCGGCGGCGGCATGCCCGCCGGCGCCGGCCCGACCTCGCGGTCCAGCGGTCCGCCGCGCGCTGCCGGCAGCACGGCAAGGCACGCCAGAACCGAAAGAAACACAGGTACGGTCGACGATCGGCGTGGCATGATGCCCCCCAGGGGGCTGGTGACGCAGCAGAATAGCAAGGCCTGGGGCGCGATTGAAGAGAGCCGCGACGTCGCGGGGGGCTTTTTGCAGTCCGCGGCTCACCGATCGGCCACGCGATCACGCAGAGCGTCAATCCAAGATTTCAACCCGGCCAGCGAAACGGTAACGGAAGCTAGTGCGCGTCCACACCGCAATGCCGCGCCAGCGCGGCGAGCGCCGGCGCCGCCGCTTGCACCGCCAGGTGGAATGCCGGGCGCTCGCCTTCGCTCTCGGCTGACGACGCATTCGTCTCGATCACGAATGCAGCGGCGCCGAGCGCCGCGAGCGGCAGCTCGGCGCCGAGCTTCTCGATGCGCGGCTGATCGCCCTCTTGCGCAGCGCTGCCGAGGCGCATGAGCGGAAAGCTGCGCTCGCCGGCGCTCACGCGCAGCGTCGCCGGCCCGCTCTCCATCGCGTCGCCGACCTCGCGCACGTACTGCAGCCGCACGGTTGCCTGGTCGCGACAGGTCAGGCTCAGCATCGCCTTGCGGAAGGGACCGGCCTCACCGTCCCTCGCCTCGACGAGTTTGACCGCGCTCACACCCGGCGGCCTCTCGACCAGCGACCACGCGCTCTCCACTTCGTCGCGGCGGTCGATGCCGAACGCGACGATCTCCTCCCGCGTCAGGATGTGCAGCTTCTCGGCGCTGACGGCGTGTGCGGCCTTCAGCAGATCGGGGCTGACGCCCATCTGCTTGAGATAGGCCGCGATGCCCGATTGACTCCGCTGCAGCTGGATGCGCGCCGTCTCGGCCGACATCTGCAACGGTCGGTCGACGATGTGCCCGTCCTCGTCGAAGCTGCGGATCGTGGCGGGCATGGACGTGTCGTGGATGCCGAGCCGGGCGCCGGCGCCGACGTCGCGCACCGCGCCGCCCAGGATGGTGTAGACGCAGGACGACGCGCAGATCCCGGAGCGCGTGTCGAGCTCGGCCGCGAGCTCGCGGCCGGAGCGCTTGAGCGCATCACACGCCGGGTCGCCCGGGTTCTTGCGGTCGCAGGTGGCCGGCACGGTCCAGCCCACGCCGGCATTGAGTCCGCGCGCCCGCAGCAGCCGTCCGATCTCGAACCCGGCCGGCATGGCGCCGCCCGGCGAATGGAAATAGACCGGCAGCTTGCGATCATTGCCGAGCTCGCGCAGCAGCTCCCACAGCCGCGGCTCGGCGGCCGGATCGATGATGCCCTCAGCCGCGATCCACTCAGCACAGCCCGGACCACAGGAGCCGGGCGCTCCCTTGGCGACGTAGAACACGATCGGCTGCCGCAGATTGGCTTCGGGCCCCCTGGGCTCGGGCGCCGGCGCCGCTGCCGCGATTGCGGCCGCGACCAGACAACCCGCAAGCGCGAGCGAAATGATGCCTCGATGCATGGACGTCTCGAGCCCGTCCTGTGCGGTCCTCTGCGAAACCGCATGTCCGCGGGTTCTTCGCCCCGCACGGACGGGCAGCATGCAACCCAAAGTATCAACAAAATCTCAACGGCTACCGGCGCGCAGCGGCACCCCGCGCTGTGCTGGGCCGGACGGCTCTCCTTCCGCCGAACATGAGCCGACCTACCGTTCGATGCGCCAGCTGCGACACGGTCCGTCAGTCGAGCTTCATGCCGACCGCTTTGATCACCTTCGCCCGCGTCTCCGCCTGGGCGTGGATGAAGGCGGCGAATTCCGCCGGACTGTTGGGCTTCGCCGGCTCGACCGCAGCGGTGAGCAGGCGCTCGCGCACATCCGGCAGGGCGATCACCTTGTTGAGCGCGGCGCTCAGCCGCTCGACGATGGGACGCGGCGTGCCGGCCGGCGCGACGATGCTCTGCCAGATGCCGAGATCGTAGCCCGGAAAGGTCTCCGCAATGGTCGGCAGCTCGGGCGCGAAGGAGAGCCGTTGCGCGCCGGTGAGCGCGAGAATCTTGATCTTGTGGTCGCGGTAGATCGGCAGCGAGACGTTCAGGCTCTCCATGCCGAGCGGGATGTCGCCGGCGAGCTCGGCGGTGATCTGGGTGGTGCCGCCCTTGAATGGGACGATCCCCATCTTCACACCGGCCATCATGTTGAGGAGCTCGATCGCGACCTGCGAGGTCGGCGTCGAGTTGCCGATCATGAAGGTGCCGGGCTTCGCCTTTTCGATCGCGACCATCTCGGCGACCGAGTTGGCCGGGACCCTGAGATTGGCGACGAGCACCGAGGGCACGTTCGCGAGCAGCGCGATCGGCACGAAGTCGCGGTCGGCGTCGTAGGGCAGCTTGCTGTAGAGAAAAGGATTCATCACCAGCGTGCCGTCGATCGCCATCAGCAGCGTGTGGCCGTCGGGGTCGGCTTTGGCGACGATCTGCGCGCCGATGATCGTGTTCGCGCCCGGCCGGTTGTCGATCACGACCGGCTGGCCGAGCTCGTCGGCGAGCTTCTGGCCGACGAGGCGGGCGAGGAAATCCGCCGGACCGCCGGGCGCGAACGGCACCACCAGTCGGATCGGGTGGGACGGGTAGGTCTCGGCGGCAGCCGAAGCCGCGATGGCCGCCAACCCCGCCAGCAGCGCGGCGACGATGAGAAAGGCCCGTTTCACGCGCGTCCCTCCCGGGCTGTTTTCGCAACGCTAGCAGGATCGTGGCAGCCCTAGAAGGCAGGGCGCATTTCCGGGGTTTCCCGGTCTGGCAGAATCCGTTAAACGACCCCACATCGAGAGCGCTTACCTGCATTCGTAGGCAGCGAGTGAGCAACAGGAGTGAATGATGGTCGCGTTGACCTTCCCCGACGGCGCACGCCGCGAATATCCCGACAACACCACCGGTCTCGACGTCGCGAAGGGCATCTCCCCCTCGCTCGCCAAGCGCACGGCCGCAATGGCGCTCGACGGCGAGGTGACCGACCTGTCGGACCCGATCACCCGCGACGCGAAGATCGAATTCCTCACCCGCGAGGATCCGCGCGCGCTGGAGCTGATCCGGCACGACGCCGCCCACGTGCTCGCCGAAGCCGTGCAGACGCTGTGGCCCGGCACCCAGGTCACCATCGGCCCGGTGATCGACAACGGCTTCTACTACGACTTCTTCCGCAACGAGCCGTTCACGCCCGAGGACTTTCCGGCGATCGAGAAGAAGATGCGCGAGATCATCGCGCGCGACAAACCCTTCACCAAGGAGGCGTGGACGCGCGAGCAGGCGAAGCAGGTGTTTCGCGACAAGGGCGAGCTGTTCAAGGTCGAGCTGGTGGACGCCATTCCGGAAGGCGAGCAGATCAAGATCTACAAGCAGGGCGACTGGTTCGATCTCTGCCGCGGCCCCCACATGACCTCGACCGGCAAGGTCGGCAACGCCTTCAAGCTCATGAAGGTGGCCGGCGCCTATTGGCGCGGCGACTCAAAAAATCCCATGCTCACCCGCATCTACGGCACCGCTTTTGCCAAGCAGGAGGAGCTCGACGCCTACCTCAAGCAGCTCGAGGAGGCGGAGAAGCGCGACCACCGCCGGCTCGGGCGCGAGATGGACCTCTTTCATTTCCAGGAGGAGGCGCCCGGCTCCGTGTTCTGGCACCCCAAGGGGTGGACGCTGTTCCAGGCGCTCGAGGGCTACATCCGCCGCCGCCAGCAGGACTTCGGCTTCATCGAGGTGAACTCGCCGCAGCTCATGGACAAGGAGCTGTGGGCCACGACCGGGCACCTGCAGACCTACGGCGAGATGATGTTTCTCACCCAGAAGCGCGAGGACGACGAGCGCGTCTACGCCATCAAGCCGATGAACTGCCCCGGCCACGTGCAGATCTTCAAGAACGGCCTCAAGTCGTATCGCGACCTGCCGATGAAGCTCGCCGAGTTCGGCAAGGTGCATCGGTTCGAGCCGTCGGGCGCGCTGCACGGGCTCCTGCGCGTGCGCGCCTTCACGCAGGACGACGCGCACATCTTCATCACCGAAAGCCAGATCGCCGAGGAGGCGCTCAAGGTCAACGACCAGATCCTCTCGATCTACAGCGACTTCGGCTTCGACGACGTCCGCATCAAGTTCTCCGACCGGCCCGCAAAGCGCATCGGCGACGATGTCGTGTGGGACAAGTCGGAGGCCGCGCTGCTGGCGGCGCTCAACGCCTCGGGACGCCCCTGGACCCTGAACAAGGGCGAGGGCGCGTTCTACGGCCCGAAGCTCGAATACGTGCTGCGCGACGCGATCGGCCGGGACTGGCAGTGCGGCACCGTCCAGGTCGACCTCAACCTGCCGGGCCGGCTCGGCGCCTTCTACATCGACGAGCATTCCAACAAGGTCACGCCCGTGATGCTGCATCGTGCGATGTTCGGCTCGATGGAGCGTTTCACCGGAATTCTCATCGAGCATTATGCCGGGCACTTCCCGCTCTGGCTCGCGCCGGTGCAGGCGGTCGTGGCGACGATCACCTCCGATGCCGACGATTACGCGCGCGAGGTGGTCGCGGCCGCGCGGCGGCTCGGCCTGCGGGTCGAGGCCGATCTGCGCAACGAGAAGATCAACTACAAGGTCCGCGAGCACTCGCTGGCGAAAGTCCCGGCGCTGCTCGTGGTCGGCAAGAAGGAGGCGGCCGACCGCACCGTCTCGATCCGCCGTCTCGGCAAGGAAGGCCAGCACGTCATGGGGGTCGATCTCGCGCTGCAGACCTTGACCGACGAGGCCGTGCCGCCGGATGTCAGGCGGGCCAAGGCAGCGGCGTGACCCGATCGCGGAACGTTCCGCGCTCATCCTGAGGAGCCGCGCACGCTTGTGTGCGCGGCGTCTCGAAGGAGGAGGGCGGCCGATGCGGTTCCTCGTGAACTCTTGGCCACCGATCTCGGGCCTGCCCGAGATCGGCACGATTAATGCGCAAGTCGGCTAAAGCCGACTTGCGTGTTCGAGACGCGTCGCTTCGCGACGCTCCTCACCATGAGGTTGTGCCTTATCACCGCGCCAGCACTTCGATCTCGCCGTCCACCCCGGTGATCACCTTGAACTCGCGCTCGTAGGTCTTGCCCTCGTAGCGCGCGATTGCGCGATAGTCGCCTTCCGCGAGGATCACCTTCGGAAACGCGCCGATCGATTCCTTCACCACGTCACCGCCGGGCGTGAGCACCGACCAGCTCGTGTTGGCGAGCGCCTCCCCGCCGCGTTCGCTCACGAGCTTGAGCACGATCACGGCCGCGCGGTGCGTCACCGCGACGTCGGTGAGCTTGCCGGCCTGCACGCGGATATCCGAGCGCACGATCGAGTTGCTGTCGCCGTAGTTCGAGACCAGGTGATAGGTCCCTTCCGGCAGCACCACCACATCGCCGGTCGCCACGCCGGAGGCGATCGGCCGCTTCTCGCCCGGCTCGAACTGGCTGCCGGTATAGATGTCGAAGGAAATCTGCCCCGGCTGGATGCGCACGTCGCCGACCCGGCCCTCGAGCCGCAGTCCGCCGGCGGGAAGCTCGAATGCCTCGCGCACGACCTCCGACTTGAGATGCACAACCCTCACCGCGCTGGCGAGCCCGAAGGTGACATGCACCACGTAATCCCCGGGCGGCAGCGCGAAGGTCGGCATCGGTGTCCGGTCCTCGCGCAACGGGCGCATTCCGGCCCCAGGCTCGGGCCGCGCCGGATAAACGCGCCAGAGCAGGTTGGCATTGATCGGCTGTGGAAAATCGCGGCCGTAGCGGGCACTCACCGCAAGTCCGACGAGCCCGGCCGGGATCGCCGCGGTCGGCGCGGCGAGCGGCGGTCCGCCGGGCGCATTGGGGATCGCGACCGGCGGCACGAGCGTCTGCCCGGGCGCGAGCGCGCCAGCGCCGCCGCTAGGCCCGAACTGTTGCCCGGCTGGCAGCATCGAACGGCCCTGCTGCGCAGAGGCCGCGCCTGGCAACATCGCCGCCACCAACGCAGCCGCCGCGATACCGCGCAGCCGCGCGCCCTTCCCCATCGCCCTGACCATGTGGCCGTCTTCGACCGGAATCAGGGCAATTTCAAGCCAGCCCTCTTTTGTGCCGGCTCCACCCGTGATACGCGCTGCACAATATCAACCGATCGCGCATGACCGCCGGGCGATCGGGCGTGATGCCGCGTCGAGTCCGCGCCCGACCGCGCCGAATATACGCGCGAGGAGCCGACGTATGCCCGATGCCCTGAATCTGCTGAAGACGCGACGATCGATCAAGCCGCTCGAGCTCGCCGGGCCGGGGCTGAGCGTGGCGGAAATCGACACGCTGCTCACGATAGCGTCGCGCGTGCCGGATCACGGCAAGCTCGTGCCGTGGCGCTTCATCGTGTTCGATGGCGACGCCCGGCTCGCGGCCGGCCAGGCGATCGCCGCCGCGTTCCGCGCCCGGTATCCGGGCTCGGCCCCGGAGCAGATCGAGTTCGAGAGCCGCCGCCTGGCGCGCGCGCCGCTCGTGATCGCGGTGGTGAGCCGCGCCGCGCCGCACGTGAAGATTCCCGAATGGGAGCAGGTCTTGTCCGCGGGTGCCGCCGCGATGAGCCTGGTGTTCGCCGCGCATGCGCTCGGGTTTGCCGCCAATTGGATCACCGAATGGTACGCCTACGACCGCGCGGTGCTCGATGCGCTCGGGCTCGCGCCGCACGAGAAGATCGCGGGCTTCATCCATATCGGCCGGCACGCCGATCCCGCCGAGGACCGGCCGCGGCCGCCGCTGTCCGACATCGTCACGCGCTACGGCCGGTAGGGGGAGCCATGTTCTACGACGCCGCCAAGAACGATCACGGACTGCCCTACAATCCGTTCAAGGCCATCGTGGCGCCGCGGCCGATCGGCTGGATCAGCTCGATGGGCGCCAATGGCGAGATCAATCTCGCGCCCTACTCGTTCTTCAACGGGCTCACCGACCACCCGCCGACCGTGATGTTCGCGAGCGAGGGGCGCAAGCACTCGGTGGTGTTCGCCGAGGAGACCGGCGAGTTCGTCTGCAACTTCGCGAGCTATGCGTTGCGCGACCAGATGAACACGACCTCGGCCGAGTTCGCGCGCGGCGTGAACGAGATGGAAAAGGCCGGGCTCGCGGCCGAGCCCTC
>Ga0075436_100003984_pt1 | contig 10125 bp, 4 predicted proteins | sample RhiMethybrSRZTD5_FD_75303 | JGI IMG/M metagenome (GOLD analysis project Ga0075436, IMG submission 75303) | Populus rhizosphere microbial communities from Tennessee, USA - Rhizosphere MetaG P. TD hybrid SRZTD5 | ecosystem: Host-associated > Plants > Roots > Rhizosphere > Soil | place: USA... | reverse complement strand
CACCGCCAGACCCACGCCGCGCCCGCCCGCGGCGCTGAGGAGCGCGCGAAGCTGGCCCACACCCCCCGCGGCCCGCGCGTCCAGCGACACCACGAAGCGCGCCTCGAAGACGCCCCCCGTGAGCGGGACGTCCCCGCGGTAGAGAATCGGCCCCGGAACGGTGTAGGGAAATGTCTCGGGGCTGCCGCAGCAGCCCGCGCCCACCTGGCTCCGCGCGAACGGTTTCCCCTGGACCTGGATTCGCACCGTGCCGGTGGAGAGCGTGTCGGCGGTCGAGTCGGGGGCCAGGGCGTGCCCCCGGAAGATGGCGAGATCGCCGCGGAGGACCGAGTCCTGCGGCCCCTTCTCCCAGACGCCGCGCCCGCGGGGGATGGGGGGCGTCAGGGCCGGATCGCCCAGCAGAACGTACTTACGGGCGATCGAATTCACGTGGAGATTCTTGGCCCTCTGATAGGCGACCCCCACGGTGGAGGTGGAATCCACGCGCGGCTTCAGGGGAAAGAGCTGGTCCACGAACTCGTCGTTCAGCTGCGTGCTCTCGAAGGGAAAGACACGCTCGGTCGAGGCCAGGCACGCGGTGGCGCCGCCCCCGGGCGTCTTGAGCAGAAGCTCCGCCAGGCCCTCCTGCCCCAGCTCGTCGAATTTCCCCACGGTGCAGCTGAAGAACCCGAACAGGCTCGGGCGCGTGGTGTTGGTGAGCCCGCCGACGTCGGAGGAACGAAAGACCTGCTCGTCCGCGAGCAGGAGATCCGAGCCGTGCCCGATGTAGTCCACGAACCAGTTGCCCTGGTCGATCCGGGCGATGAAGTCCGCGCGGGCCGCCGGCTTGGACTGATGCAGCGTGTCGGAGAAGGCATAGTCGTTCAAGTAGACCTTGGATCGCTCGACCGGGAACGGGATGTGGAGATGGTCCTTGCGCTCCATTTCCATCACGTGGGCGTTCCCCAGCTCGTCGGGGATGTCCCGCTTCCAGGAGTCGTCCGCGCAGAGAAGCGCCCGGGCGCGCCAGGCGTCGAACTCGTTGGACCCTTCGTAGGTCTCGGTCTTCGCCCGCACCATGGTGGAGGCCTCGAGGCTGTTCTTCGCCGGGAGGCGCCCGATCGCGACGTCCAGGATGTCGTCCCCGGGGCCGTCGAGAAAGCCGAAGAAGTCGTCGGAGACGAACTGGGTCAGCAAGGAGACGTCGTAGTAGTTCGCGTAGGTCGGAACCAGGTCCGGCGTGCCGAACCCGAGGTAATTCTTGGGATCGAGCGAGGTGTCCCCGAAGAGGCACACGTAGGCGAGCGGCGGTCCGGTCCAGTGGAGCCTGGCGTAGGCGATGAGGTTCCGGATCGCGACCGGGTCGGGATAGCCGGCGCCGAATTGGGCCGCGATCCGGTCCATCGTCGCGATCCCGACGCGCGGCGCCGGAACGCCGGCCAGCCGGCCGGACCGATAGATCGCCAGAGACTCCGCCGCCGCCAGGAGCGACGAGTGCGTCACGATGAGGTAGTCCACCCCGACGGCGGGATCGAGAAGGTCGGTGATCGTGTGGCCGCTTCCGGCTCCCGGGTAGCGCGTGATGGTGGCGGGACGGGCGGCGCGGGTAATGGAAACCAGCGAATAGCGCTTGGCCGGCGCCGATGCCACGCTGTCCTCGGCTGTCAGGGTGAACGGCGCCGAGGTGCCGCTGAACGCGCCGTTCACGTAGCGGATGGGATTCTCCGGATCGGAGCGCTCCAGGAGCCATACCGCGGTCGTATCCGTGATCCCGTCCACGACGTAGTGGACCGGGCCTGTCACGACCGAATCCGACGCGAACTGGAGCGTGTCCCCGATCGCCGAGAGGCGGCGCGGGTACGTGACCTCGAACCAGGCCAGCTCGCTCTGGTCGAAGCGGTTCGCGTCGGAGGGATCGACCACGCGGGGCACCTGCACCACCAGCGTGTCGGAGGCGTGGACGGTGAACCCCGAGGCATCCAGGTCCTGGGGCGTGCTGAAATTCCAGGAGGCGCTCGCGACGAGCGCGCTGTTCCAGAGGAGGTTCGTGAAGTGATCCGCCACCGTCGCCCCCACCGAGATTCCGCGCCCCCACATGCGCAGGTGGATCGATCCCGTGCCGCCGGCCTGCGCCCCGGGGAGCGTGAGCGGGAACGCGATGCCGGAGCCCTGCGTGAAGAGGCGATAGAACCAGCGCTCCCACCTCGTATTCGCGGCCATGGAGTTGAAGTCCCGGATCCGGTTCTCCTCGTAGTGCACGCGGTGCGTCACGGACGTGACGGTGGGGGCCGGCGTCACCGGGGCCGCGTCGCGCGTGGCCATCCGCCTTGGAGGAGAAGCCGATGGAAACGCCCCCCAGGTGAGCCAGAGCGATTCCTCGTCGGTGCGCTGGGCCTCCTGGTAGTTGACCGAGCCGCCGAGGGCCAGGTCGTATCCGAACCCGGTCTGGCCGGAGCCGTAGAAATAGAGCCGATCCCCGGGATCGAACACGCCGTCTCCCTCGCCCGTCACCGCGATCGCGCATTCGCGGAGGGAGTCGGGGCCGGTGTCCACGGCCACGCTCTCGGGCAGATCTCCGGGGGTCGCGCGGAAGAGGCGGAAGGACGAGGGGTCGATGCCCGCCACCGGCACGCCGGCCGCGGCGAGATCGGCCGCGCTCAGGGCATAGAGGCCGGGCCGCAGAACGCCCAGCCGCACCCACGGGCGGTCGGGCTCGACGCGGAGGGGGCCGGTGTAGGCGGCCGTGCGGCGGCCGGCGCGTGGGGCGAGCGGCCCCGCGGCGCGCGAGGGCGTCCAGGAAACGTCGAGCGTGATCTGGTCCACGACGCTCGCGCGGCCCGTCCGGGGGTCCCAGCGGACCGGCCGGAGCGTCACGCGCAGGACCCGGTCGTTCCCCGCCGCGGTCGGCTCGAAGCTCAGAAGCGGCGCTTCCGCGCCGGCCGGTCCGCGGTAGGGATCGCCCTCGAGGTAGGCCGCGATCTGAGCCGCGCTCACGGCCGACCAGCGCTGGCGGTCGGAGAGGAGATGGGGCAGTGGCTCGGGACGGAGGGTTCCGAGCGAGCGCTCGGCCCCCGCGGTGGCGCGGACACTCGGGTCGACTCCGGCGGGCAGGCGGAGGAGGAGGGTCACGATCGGGAGCTGCGGCGTGCCCGCGGGAGCCTCGAGGGCCCCGCCGGGAAGCGTGACCTCGCTCAGGCCCTGGCCGAAGACGTCCCCGGCCAAGACCTCGGGCGCCGCGATGGGAACGATCACGCGGTACCCGGAAGCGGTCTCCGACTCCACGCGCGCGCCGAGCGTGGCCGGCCCGACGACCGCGCCCTGAGCCCCCGCGTCCGGCGACAGGAATGGGACCACCGCCGCGGCGGCCAGCAGGAACGAGAGGGATCTGTGGGAAAGGGTCAAGCCTTGGCGATCCGCTCGGCTTCCTCGATCAACATCACCGGAATGTCGTCGACGATGGGGTAGGCGAGACAGCATCGGTCGCAGATCAGCCGCTCCGGTTCCTTCTGGTCTCGAAGCTCCCCTTTGCACTGAGGGCACACGAGGATCGCGCGCAGCTCTTCACTGATCGGCATGTCTCTTAACCCCCCAGGGGAGCCGGCTCATGACCGGTCTCCTCCAGATAGACCCCCATCTTGAGAAACTTCTCCAGACGCCGGTCCAGGAGCTCCTGGGTCGGAAGCCCCAGAAGGCCCTTCACGTGCCGGATCGCGGCCGCCTGGATGCGCCGCGCCGTCTCCTCCGGATCGCGGTGAGCGCCTCCCAGCGGCTCGGGTATCACCTCGTCGATGACGTTCAATTCCAGCAAGTCGTGCGCGGTGAGCTTCAGCGCCTCGGCCGCCTGCTCCGCCTTGCCGGCGTCCTTCCAGAGGATCGCGGCGCAGCCCTCGGGCGTGATCACCGAATAGATCGAATTCTCCAGCATGAGAACCACGTCCCCCACCGCGATCGCCAGCGCGCCTCCCGAGCCCCCTTCTCCGATCACGATCGAGACGATGGGCACCGGGAGATGGGCCATCTCGACCAGGTTCCGGGCGATCGCCTCCGACTGGCCGCGCTCCTCCGCCCCCAGCCCGGGGTAGGCGCCCGGCGTGTCCACGAACGTCACCAGCGGGCACCCGAGCTTCGCGGCGAGCTGCATCAGGCGGAGCGCCTTCCGGTAGCCCTCCGGGTTCGCCATCCCGAAATTGCGGTGGATGTTCTCCTTGGTGTCCCGCCCCTTCTGGTGCCCGATCAGAACCAGCGGCACGTCCTCGAGCGTCGTCAGGCCCGCGATGATGGCGGGATCGTCCCCGAAGCGGCGGTCCCCGTGCAGCTCCATGAAACCCGGGGCGAGAATCCTGAGGTAGTCGAGGGTGTAGGGCCGGCGGGGGTGGCGCGCCAGCTTCACGCGCTGCCAGCGGGTGAGCTTGGAGTAGACGTCGCGCCGGAGCTTTTCCACCCGCCGCTCCAGGCGCCGGAGCTCCTCCTCGGTCTCGGGGCTCTCGGGCGTGGACGCGCGGAGATCCTCGATGCGCCGCTCCATCTCCACGATCGGCTTCTCGAAATCGAGCCAGGTTCCGTTCATGGGATCGTTCTCCGGTCGCTCAGAAAGGAACGGCTTCGGTCGCGGGGGCCGCGGCGCTCACCAGCGAGACCGCGCGCTCCCCGAGGCGCGACTTGAGCTCCGCGATCAGCTCGTCGCTCACGCGGACCAGCAGCCGGCGCGCGCGGATCTGCGTCTTCGCCGGGTCCGAGGACGTGCGCGCCAGGAAGTATACCGGGCTCAGACCCGGGTGGCGACCCAGCAGGTCCCGGATCATCTCGAGCGACGTGTCCTCCGGCGCCTCGGTCAGATCGATCGCGAGGGCGTCGGGCGTTCCTTCCGGCGCGGCCCCGCCCGCGCGGATCGCGCGGATCGACTGGAACACCAGCTTCGGGTCCTCCTCCTCGCGCACGCTCACCCGGGCGCGCGTCTCGATGATCGCGCCCAGAACCAGCGCGGTCCGGTTTCGCTCGTAGAGATCCGCGAACGTGACGCCCTCCACGCTCCCGGCGAAATCCTCGAGGGTCACGAACGCCATGGGCCGCCCGTTCCGGTCGGTGATGGTTTTGATCGCGGACACCATCCCCAGGAAACCCAGCTCCACGCCGTCGCGGGATTCCCGGATCCGCGCGCTGTCGGCCAACCCGCGCGCCTCGATGAGCGGACGGTACGGAGCCAGCGGATGATCGGAGAAATAGAACCCCAGCACCTCGCGCTCCTTGCGCAGCGTTTCTTGCAATGGCCAGGGCGCCACGTTCGGCAAGGGCGGCTCCGGGGTCTCGAGGGCGTGCTCGGCCCCGAAGAGCGTGACCTGCTCCTTGCTGACGGCCCTGGCCGCGTCCTGCGCGCGGCCCAGGGCGCCCGCCACCGTCTCGAAGAGCTGGGCGCGGTCGCCTCCCAGCGAATCGCAGGCCCCGGCCAGCACCAGGGACTCGAGGACCCGCTTGTTGATGGCCTTGAGATCCACGCGGCGACAGAGATCCCAGAGCGAGAGGAACGGCCCGCCGCGCTCGCGCGCCGCGACGATGGCCTCCACGGACCCCTTGCCCACGTTCTTCACGGCCGTGAGCCCGAACCGGATTTCGGCCCCCTCGAGCGTGAACGCGGCCACGCTCCGGTTCACGTCCGGAGGAAGCACGGTGAGGCCCGCGCGGCGCGCCTCCTCCACGAGCGTCACGATGCGGTCGGTATCCCCCACCTCGCTCGTCAGCGCGGCCGCGAGATAGGCGGCGGGGTAGTGGGCCTTGAGGTAGGCGCACTGGTAGGAGAGGAGCGCGTAGGCCGCGCTGTGCGCGCGCGGGAATCCGTAGCCCGCGAACTTCTCCACCAGATCGAAGATCTCCTCCGCCTTCTTCTTCGGGACCTGGTTCTTCGCGCAGCCCTCCACGAAGGTCTGCTTCATGCGGGCCATCTCTTCCGGCTTCTTCTTCCCCATCGCCCGCCGGAGGAGGTCCCCCTGCGCCAGCGTGAAGCCCGCGAGACGGTTCGCGATCTGCATCACCTGGTCCTGGTAGGCGATCACCCCGAGCGTGTTCTTCAAGATGGGCTCGAGCGACGGGTGCATGTAGGTGACCTTCTGCTTCCCGTGCTTGCGCTTCGCGAAATCGTCCAGCATCCCGCTCTGGATGGGGCCCGGGCGGAAGAGCGCGTTGATCGCGATGATGTCCTCGAAGGAGTCCGGAAGGACCTTGCGCAGGAGCTCCCGCATGCCCGAGGACTCGAGCTGGAAGACGCCGATGGTCTGGGCCCTGGAAAGGAGCGCGAAGGTCGCGGGATCGTCCAGCGGGATCTCCGCCAGGCGGATCGGGCCGGCGTGGGTCGGGCCCGCGAGCTTCGCCGCCTCCTCCAGCACCGTCAGGGTGCGGAGCCCCAGGAAATCCATCTTGAGAAGACCGATCTTCTCCAGCGAGACCATGTCGAACTGCGTCGTCACGTCGCCTTTGCTCGAGCGGTAGACCGGGACGTAGTCGGTGAGCTTCCCCGGCGCGATGAGCACGCCCGCCGCGTGGGTCGAGGCGTGCCGCGCCAGCCCCTCGAGCGCGAGCGAGCAGCGGATCAGCTTGGCGTGCGTGGGATCGAGCGAGGCCAGCGCCCGGAGCTCGGGAACCGTCTCGATCGCCTTCGTCAGCGTCATCCCCAGCTCGCCGGGGATCAGCTTGGCCACGCGGTCCTGGTCGGCGTAGCCCATCCCCAGGGCCCGCCCCACGTCGCGCACGACCGCGCGCGCGGCCATGGTGCCGAAGGTGATGATCTGGGTCACGCTCTCGCGCCCGTACTTTTCCAGCACGTACTCGATCACGCGCCCGCGGTTCTCGTAATCGAAGTCGATGTCGATGTCGGGCATGCTGATCCGTTCGGGATTCAGGAAGCGCTCGAAGAGGAGGTCGAACTTGAGCGGGTCGATGTCGGTGATCCCGAGCACGTAGGAGACGAGGCTTCCGGCGGCCGATCCGCGCCCGGGCCCCACGTGGACCCCGTTGTTGCGCGCGAAGTCGATGAAGTCGCGCACGATCAGGAAGTAGCGCGCGTACCCCACCTGGCAGATGGTGTCCAGCTCGTACCCGAGGCGCTTCTCCATCTCCGCGTCGATCGCGGCGTACCGGCGCGTGAGCCCGGCGCGCGCGACCTCGCGGAGGTAGCTCTCCGCGTCGTGGAACTCGGGCGGAAGCGGGAACTCGGGCAGCTGGACGCGCTCGGTGTCGAGCTTGAGCTCGCATTTCTCCGCCACCTCGAGCGTGTTCCGGATCGCGTGCGGCGCGCCGTGGAAGAGCGCCTCCATCTCCTCCACCGACTTCACGTAGACCTGGTCGGTGGCGAATCGGAACCGGTCGGAATCCTGCATCGTCTTCCCGGTCTGGATGCACAGCAAGACCTCGTGGGCCTCGGCGTCCTCCTGGCGCAGGTAATGGCAGTCGTTCGTCGCGACCACCGGGATGTCCATCTCGCGCCCCAGCTCGATCAGACGCTCCGCCACCGTGCGCTCGTCGGGGATCCCGTGGTCCTGGATCTCGAAGTAGTAGAACTCGGGTCCGAAGAGGTCCCGATACCACGAGGCGGCCTTCCTCGCCTCGTCGAGGTTCCCTTCGAGGACCAGCTGCGGCAACTCGCCGCGGAGGCACGCGCTCAGACAGAGGAGCCCCTCGGCGTGGGCCAGAAGGAGCTCCTTGTCGATCCGCGGCTTGTAATGGAAGCCCTCCAGATACCCGGCCGAGGACAGGCGCATGAGATTCCGGTATCCCTCGCGGTTTCTCGCGAGGAGGACGAGATGGTTGTAGGCCCCCTTCCCGTCGGGGCTCCGCGTGCGGTCGTGGCGCGATCCGTGGGCCACGTACACCTCGCATCCCAGGATGGGCTTGATGCCCGCCGCGTTCGCGGTCTCGTAGAACTCGACCGCGCCGAAGAGGTTGCCGTGGTCGGTGAGCGCCAGGGCGGGCATGCCGAGGCTCTTGACGCGGTCGACCAGACGGTCGAGGCGGCAGGCGCCGTCCAGGAGCGAGTAGTCGCTGTGGTTATGGAGGTGGACGAATCCAGCGCTCATGCGACGCCTCGCGCGAGATCGAAGCCGGGGAGATTCGGACGGGGAACCACGCGCCCAGTTTACACGAGGGCGCCGTGGCCGAGAACGGTTTTGAGCCCGGCCCTCAGAAGTAGAGGTGCAGTGTGAGCGCGCTCGCCAGCGTATTGAAGGTCGAGGTGCTCAGCTTGGGCGCGCCGAAATCGGAGCGGCTCTCCATCGCCTCGGTCCACGAGATGCCGGTCGAGCCTCCGATGCTCATGGATTCCAGAGGAGTCCAATCCGCGCCGAGACCCCAGGCGAGGGTCGCCGAACGCCGATAGAGACCCTTGCTCCACAGATAGGAGCCCGAGAGCGAGCCGAGCAGGAAGGGAGAAACGCTGCGATGCACGACGAGGTAACGCTTCAGGGACGGACCGATCGAAACGGACCAGAATCCGCCTCCGGATTCGTCCCGCAGCGTGTCCGGACCGTCCGTCGATCTCCGGAATTCGTGGTTGATGCCCAGGGTCAGTCCGAGATTCGATCGAGCGGCGATCATCTTCCAGATGCCGAACGAGGTCCCCCCGCCGTCGGGAAGCGACAGCGCCACGGAGTAACGCCCCTTCTGGATCGCGCGCGAATCGCCCTCCTCCGCCCGGGCGGGCGATGTCGCGGTGAGTACGAGGAACGCGCTCAGTCCCCAAAGCCATCGCATGGAGAATCCCCCCCGGCCCTAAGATCGCTACGGTGGTCCGCAGCCTACCACGTTCCCGCTCAGATCCCGGGCGGCGCGGGATTCTTGTCGGTCGGCGTCTTCTCGGGCTGCGTCTTCTCGGGCTGCGCCGGATTGCCCGTCCCGGGAGGGGCCGGAGGCGCGGTCCCGTTCCCTCCCGGCGCGCCGGGCGCCTGCTGCTCCGGACCGTAGTCGTCCGGCCCGCCGGACGGCAGGACCCCCGTCGAGTCCGCCTGCTCGGTTCCGAACCAGCTCGATTCGTGCGACACCATGCAGACCTGCCTCGGCTCGGTGGTGGGGATGAAGGACTCGCGCATCACGTGCGGGCAATCCGCGCCCGCCCGAAACCCGGTGTCCGCGTCGATCCAGACGTCGACCACGCCCGGCGGCGCCTGGAAGTCGCGCACCGGCTTCCCACGATGGGCCACCTCCATGAACCGGGCCCAGATCGGCACCGCCGCCTGCGTGCCCGTGAGGCCGAGCTTTCGATTGCGGTCGCATCCCACCCAGACGCCCGCGACCAGGTCGGGCGTGTAGCCCACGAACCAGGCATCGTTCTCGTCGTCGGTGGTCCCGGTCTTCCCCGCCGCCGGGCGCGTGAAGCCGAACTCGCTCCGGATCGTGGCCGCGGTCCCGTAGATCACCGGTCCCTCGAGCATCGTGGTCGCCATGTACGCGGTCTCGGGGCGGATGACCCGGCGTGACTCGCGGCGCGGGGTCCAGATCAGGTTCCCCCCGCGGTCCAGGACCGCGCGGACCGAGATCGGCTTCACCAGAACGCCGCCGTTGGCGATGGTGGCATAGGAGGTGGTCAGCTCCATCGGCGTCACCTCGTTCGTGCCCAGGGCGAGCGAGGCGACCTCGCGCAGGCGGCTCTCCACGCCGAGCGCGTGGGCCATCTCGATCACCTTGGGAAGCCCGACCAGGAACTCCATCCGCACCGTCGCCACGTTGAGCGAGCGGGCCAGCGCCCGGGCCGCCGTCACCTTCCCCAGATAGGTGTTCTCGTAGTTGTGCGGCGCGTAGGTGCCGAGCGGCGTCGGGAAGGAATCCGGAACGTCGTCCAGGAGCGTGGCCGCGGTCAGGGGCGGCCGCCGCCCCGAGAACGGCGTGTCGAGCGCCGCGACGTAGACGAAGGGCTTGAAGGCCGAGCCCGGCTGCCGCCGCGACTCCACCGCCCGGTTGTAGGGGCTAACGCGATAGTCGCGCCCGCCGACCATGGCCCGGATCGCGCCGTTCTGAGGCTCGATCGCCAGAAGCGCGGCCTGCGCGGGGTCGCGTCCCGCTCCGGAGACTGGCGAGCGCCCGTCCGCCTCGTGCGCGCCCTCGCGGACACAGCGCTCGGCGGCGTCCTCCAGCCTCGGGTCCAGCGTGGTGAAGACGCGGAGCCCC
>Ga0075436_100003983_pt1 | contig 10125 bp, 9 predicted proteins | sample RhiMethybrSRZTD5_FD_75303 | JGI IMG/M metagenome (GOLD analysis project Ga0075436, IMG submission 75303) | Populus rhizosphere microbial communities from Tennessee, USA - Rhizosphere MetaG P. TD hybrid SRZTD5 | ecosystem: Host-associated > Plants > Roots > Rhizosphere > Soil | place: USA... | reverse complement strand
TGCTGGTCGACTCGCGCCAGGCCCTGGTGCTGGAACTGCTCGCCGCCGGCCGCACCGATGAGGCGCTGGAGCGCCTGGCGACCCGGCGCGGGATGTGGCAGGTCGGCCCGCACGCCGCCGACCTCCACCTGCTCGACGCGGCCGAGCTGGCCGCCGCGGTGCGCGGCGCCGGACTGGCGGTGGAGCGGCTGGCCGGCCTGCTCGTCGGCGCCTCGGCGCATGGCCGGGCCGGCCTGCTGACCCGCCTCGAGCGCGACTACCCGGCCCAGCTCGCCGCCGAACGCCGCCTCGCCGCCGAGCCCGCTCTGGCCGACCTCGGCAAGCAACTCCTCATCACCGCCCGCAAGCCGGCCTGATCACCGCCCGCAAGCCCAGCTGAGCCGGGCAGACCGGCCGACGCGGCAGCCAGCGCCGCCGGCCCAGCCGGGCCGGGAGGGCCGCCCGGCGCTGCGCAGCGGTCAGCGCCGGGCGGCGGTCAGCGCCGCGAGGACTGCCATCGTGACGCGTTCGGCCTGGAGAGGTGACAGTTCCGAGGACATCGGCAGCGCGAGCGCCTCCCGGCCGAGCGCGTCGGAGACCGGCAGCGGCCCGGCCCGCTCCGCGTAGGGACCCCAGTCGTGCCAGTGCAGCGGGGGTGCGTAGTAGGGCTTGGTGCGAACGCCGAGCCGGTCGAGCTCGGCCGCCAGCCGATCCCGGTCGACCCCGCCGAATCGCGCCACCCAGTGCACGAACGCGTGCGCGTCGCCGTCGGCCACCTGCTGCGGCTGCACCCCCTCCACGGTCGCGAGCTGGGCGTAACGGGCGGCCACCGCCCGCCGCCGGTCCAGCAGCAGGTCGAGGTCCGCGAGCAGGTCGAGCGCGGCCACCGCCGCGGTCTCGACCATCGGCACCGAGCGCAGCCAGTCGACCGGCGCCCGCAGCCGCTCGACCGCGTCGGCCGGCAGCGCCAGCGCGCCGCCGCTCCCGCCGGCGGAGACCACCTTCGCGAAGCTCAGCGAGTAGGCATGGGCGGCCGCCTGGGTGGCGACCGGGCGGCCCTGGTGCCGCGCCCCGACCGCGGCGGCGGAGTCGGCGACCAGCGGCACCCCGGCGTCCGCGCAGACCTTGGTCAGCGCCGTGTAGTCCGCCGGCACGCCGAGCGCGTCGACCGCGACGACGACCGCCGCGTGGCCGCCGGCGAGCGCGGTCGCGAGCGAGTCGGGGTCCATCGTCCAGGTGTCCGGGCGCACGTCGCAGAACCGCAGGGTGTAGCCGAGCTGGGCCAGGATCTCGCCGGTGGCCGCGAAGGTGAACGAGGGCAGCACGGCGACGTCGCCCCGGCGGACCGGCCCCGCGACAGCCTGCACGGCCAGCCGCACCGCGGCCGAGCCGGACGCGGTCAGCAGCAGCGCCGAGTCGTCCGGCAGCGTCAGCTCGTCGCGCAGCCGCGTGACCAGCTCGCTCGCCCAGCGCCCGCCCTTCACGAGGCCGGTGTCCAGGCAGGCCTGCGTCCTGGCGGCGACCAGGTCGGGCCGGCGCGGCCGCGGCGGCAGCACTACCGGCAGCGGCGGCGAGAACGCGGGCAACCGGTCGGCGGCGAGCCCGGTCACGAACGACCGCAGCGTCCGGTCGAGCCGGGCCGGCCCGTCAGCGGCACCGAGCCGCCGCCGGAACTCGTCCGTGTCAACCCGGCCGGACACGTCCAGCCGTGGCGGCGGGTCGACCGTCACCGGCACGCCGACGCCGAGCGTGTCCAGCACCAGTGCGGCGAGATCGGTCAGCGGCAGCGCGGCCAGCCCGGCGTCGAGAGTGCCCGGCTCGGCTTCGAGCACGACGGCGGCGAGGTCGTCGACCGGCAGGAAGGTCCGCACGGTGTCGGTGACGGCCAGCGGCAGCCCGGCCAGCGCCCGCCGGCTCAGCTGGGCGACCACGCGGTCCTGACCCGGACCGAACACGTTGGCCGCGCGCAGCACGGTCAGCCGGTCAGGCTCGACCACCGAGCGGACCAGCAGCTCCTGCGCCCGTTTGGACAGCGCGTAGGCCCAGCGACCGCTCGGGTCGGCGGCCACCAGCTCCCGGCAGAGCCCGGCCACCTGCCACGGCGGACAGGGCCGGCCGGCGACCTCGAGCAGCGCCGCGCACCAGTCGGCGACGGTGGCGTCGTCGACCGGCAGCTCGCCGCCGGCCGGGCCGTGCACCTCGGCCGAGGAGACCAGCACGACCTGCCGGTCCGCCAGTGCTGGCAGCAGTCGTGCGGTCGTGACCGCGTTGTCGAGCACCAGCCGCCACGCGTCGCCGGCGTGCGGGTCGCTGGCGCCGGCCGCGAGCACGACCGGCCCTGGTGGCATCTCGATCGGGTCGACCAGCAGGTCGACCATCCGCTGCTCCACCGACGCCGGCAGCCGCGGCGGCGGCTGCCGGACGCGGTCGAGACTGACCACCGGCCGTCCCGACCCGGTCGCCCGCCGAGCGATTGCGGAGCCCACGAATCCGGCGCCGCCCACGACAGTCACAGCCCCACGCTGCACCCGGCACCTCCCCGTCATCCCGGACCAACCGTCCCGAACCCGGGGGACAACTTACCCCCTTCCGGACCTGACGGGACATCCTTGCTACGTTCCCGCACGTCATGTCCGGGACCGACCTAGGGTGTCGGAGTGCCGCGCGTGCTGCTCGTCTCGTCCAGCGGCGGCGTACTACCTGATCTGCTCGCACTCCGACCGTGGTGGGGCCGGTACGACGTCACCTGGGTCGCGGTGAACGCTCCGGACACGCGTGAACTGCTGGCGGGCGAGCGGGTTCGCTGGACGCCGGAGCTGAGTCCCGGCCGACCGGACCGGGTCCTGGCCGCGGTCCCGGCCGCGCGGGCGGCCCTGCGTGCCTCCCGGGTCGATCTCGTCGTCTCTGCGGGCAGCGGCGTCGCCGTGCCCTGGTTCCTCGCGGCGCGTATCACCGGCGTGCGGGCGGTGTGGGTGGAGACGTTCAACATCGTCGACCGCACGGGGCTGGCCGCCCGGCTCTGCGCCCGACTGGCCAGCCACGTCGTCGTGCAGCGGCCGCACCTGCTCGGCCGGCACCGGCGGGCGGTTGCCGTCGGGGAGCTGTGGTGAGTTCGGTCTTCGTCACGGTCGGGATGGGGCCCTGGCCGTTCGACCGGCTGGTCCGGGCGGTCTCGCCGCTCTGTTCCGAGCACGACGTCTTCGTCCAGACCGGCACGTCGCCGGTGGTACCGCCGTGCCCGTACGAGCGCTTCCTGGGGCCGGCCGAGACACTGCGTCGGATCACGGACGCCGACGTCGTCGTCACCCACGGCGGCAACACCGTGCGGCTCGCGCAGCGCGCCGGGAAGGTGCCGATCGCGGTCGCTCGGGAGGCGGCGCGCGGGGAGATGCGCAATGACCACCAGGTCGCCTACCTGGCGACGGAGCTGGCCGGCGGCCGGATCCGCGTGCTCACCGGGGACCGGCCGGCGCTGGCCACCGCGGTCGCCGACCATCCGGCCGTACAGTCCCGGATGCTCGCCGCCGCCGCGCCGCTGCCGCCGCCGGCGGACCCGGTCCGGATGGTCGAGGCGCTGGACGCCGCGCTGTCGCCGGCCGGTGGACCGTTCGATCGGCACCCGCTGGCCCGCTACCGGTGGGCCTGGACGCAGCTCGCCGCCCGTACCGGCCGGCACCTCGACCTGGGCGTCGGTGACGGGACGTTCACGGCCGCGCTGCACCGGGAGACCAAGCTGGACGTGGTGGCCGTCGACGCTCACCCGGGCTATCTGCGCGAGCTGCGCGCCGCCGAACCTCACCTCCCGCTGGGCCGGGTCGGCGCCGCGCTGCCGTTCGCCAGCGGCGCCTTCGACTCCATCAGCGCGCTGGACGTGCTCGAACACGTCGCCGACGAGGCCGGCACGCTGGCCGAGTTGCACCGCGTGCTGCGCCCGGGCGGCCTGCTGGTGCTCACCGTCCCCGCGCGGCATGCGTTCTCGGTGCTCGATCCCGACAACGCCAAACTCACGCTGCCGCGCCTGCACCGGGCGGTCTACCAGCGCCGGTTCGGCCGGACCGAGTACGAGCGGCGGTTCGTCGACGCGGCGAACGGGCTGCGGGGCGATATGGCCTGGGATCGGGCGGAGCACACGAACTACCGGGTGACCGAGCTGCTCGCCGCGCTGTCCGCGGTGGGGTTCGAGCCGACCGTGCGGGACGGCGCCGGCCTCTACTGGCGGCTCCTGCAGGTGCCGGCGCTGCTGCTGCCCCGCCGCCTCGCCCGGCTGCTGGACGCACCGCAGCGCCTGGACGCCCGGCTGTTCCACCGGGCCAACCTCTTCCTCACCGCGACTCGCCGCTGATCAGCGGCTGATCCGGCGCTGGCCTGCGGTCAGCTGAAGTCGCCGTGCAGGAGCAGGTCGAGCTCGCCGTCGAGGTCGACGTACCGCGCCTCGTCCCCGGGTGGCACGACCTCGTGGCACCGGTCGACGAACCCCGCGAGCACCGCCCGCGGCACGGCGAGCAGCGCGCGGCCGGACGGCGACCGCAGCTCGACGTACACCGGTCCGGTCAGGTCGTCCAGCGCCGGCCAGATCCGCACGTCGCCGTCGCCCGTCGGCTCGGTCAGGCCGTCGGAGGCGAGCGAGCGGGCGAAGATCCACTCGATCGGATCGCGACCGGACGGAGTCAGGAAGGACAGATGGATCGCGTACGGGTCGTCGCGGTCGTAGCGGAGCGATGCCTCGACGAAGACCTCAGCACGCGGCATCACGAGCCACAATGTGACAGCCGTACGGACTTCGGATACTCGACCGTTCATTCGTTCCCCCCGTGCATGACTTCTTACCACGCGTGACTGCGTCCGCAACGCCAGTCAACCCGGATCGGTAAGGTGTCGCCGTCGAAGACAGCGATTCGCGAACCGGTTTGCCCCGTGTCGCGAAGACTTGTCGTGGAGAGCGCCGTCATGGAGAGGCCCCCTGCGCTGCCGCCCGAGGCCGATGTCTCGGACGGCATGCTGGTGCGCCGCCTCACCGACGGTGACAACGGCGCGCTCGAAGCGCTCTACGACCGGTACGTGCGGCCGGCGTTCGCGCTGGCCAGGCGGATCACCGGGGACGCCGCGTTCGCCGAGGAGGTGGTCCAAGAGGTCTTCCTGGCCCTATGGCGGGACCCGGCCAAGTACGACCCGCAGCGCGGCGGGTTCCCGAGCTGGTTGCTCGCGGCGACCCACCACAAGGCCGTCGACGCGGTACGCCGGGAGCAGTCGGTGCGCTCGCGGCGGGCCAGCCTGGCCGAGGAGGCGCACTACTACACCGCGGCCGGCGCGAGCGATCTGCCGCCGGTCGAGGACGCGGCCTGGGCGGGGCTGCGCGGCGAACGGGTACGCGCGGCGTTGTCCGCGCTGCCGCCACCGCAGCGCGAAGCGATCGTGCTGGCCTACTACGCCGGCTACACGCAGTCGGAGATCGCGGAGCGCACGGGGACGCCGCTCGGCACAGTAAAGACGCGCATGCTGGCGGCCATGCGTCGGCTTCGTCTGCTCCTCGACGAGGTCGCCGACCCCACGGAAGGGGGTCGGCCGTGAGCGAGCCCATCGACCCCCGTGAGCAGCTCGGCGAGCACGCCGAGTGGGATGCACTCGCCGTCGCCTGGGCGCTGTCCGCGCTCGACCCCGAGGACGAGGAGCGCTTCGCCGAGCACCTGCCGGGGTGCACACGCTGCACGGCAACCGTGCGGGAGTCGCTCTACACGGTCGCGGACCTCGCGTACGCGCTGCCCGACGAGGCACCGCCTCCCTCGCTGAAGGCGAGGCTGATGGCGGCGGTCGCGGCCGAGCCGAGGACACCCGGCGCGGCGCCGGAGCCCGAGGCGCCGGTGGAGCCGGAGTCCGAACAGGAGTGGCCGCTCGGCGAGCCGCATCCTGGCAGCCCGGGATACGGCGTCGACTGGTTCGCCAGGCCCCCGCGTCCCGAACCCGGCGCTGACCCGCGGGACCTGGGAATCCACCAGCCGCCGGTCGGGGAGCGCCGGGCCGGTCCGCAGCCGGCGCCGGCCGTCGACGCGCCCGCGACCGAGACGCGGCGCCCCGACCTGCCCGTCGCCCGCCCGCCGCAGCCCACCGCCGACCGCCCGCCGGAACCCACCGCCGCACGCCCGCCGGGGCCTCCGGCCGCCGGTCCGACCCAGCCGCCGTCCACCGAAGAGCGCCCCGAGGAGTCGGCGGAGGTCGTCTCGCTGGGTGGACGTCGTCGGCGCGTGGCGCGGTGGGTCGCGATCGGCGTCGCCGCGGCCGCGGTGGTGGCACTCATCGCCGGGCTGCTCGTCTCGAACGTCCACCTGCGCGACCAGAAGGACGACCTCCGCCGGGTCGTGGCCCAGCGAGACACCGCGATCGCGCAGCTGACGGCCAACGGTCCGGCCAAGGTCGCCGCGCTGACCGCGGACGGCCAGCCGTCGCCCGACCGCCGCGCCACGCTCGTCGTCCGCGGCGACCACATCGAGATCATCGTCGAGTCGCTGGGTCCGACGACCGGCAACGAGACGTACTGGCTGTGGACGCTGCGTTGTGACACACCGAAGCCCACCGACCTCAAGCCCATCCGCGGGTTCACCGTTACTCAGTCCGACTTCAGCGTGCGCGACATAGGATCGGACCCTGGAGTCGCCAGCGCGCCCTGCTTCGCGATCAGCTCGGAGGAGGGCACGGCGACTCCGAAGGCCCCGCGGCAGGTCGTGGCGGTGGGGCAGCCCAGATAGCCGACAGCTCGGCCAGCCGACGGGGAGGGACCTTGCCCACCGACCAGGATCGTCGTTCGGACGACGAGCCAGGCCTGCTGGACGAGGTCGCCGACAAGCTCGGGTTCCGCGCCCGGCTCAAGCGCAACCCCGCGCTCGCCCTGGCATACCGGATCGTCGTCGCGGTCGTCGGCGTCGCCGTCGCCCTGCTCGGCCTCGCGCTCGTGCCGCTGCCCGGGCCCGGCTGGCTGATCGTCTTCCTCGGCCTCGGCATCCTCGCGACCGAGTTCTCCTGGGCCGAGCGCCTGCTCGGCTTCGGCCGCCGGACGCTCCGATCGTGGCTGCACTGGCTCGGCCGGCAGCGCCTGGCCGTCCGCGCGCTGGTCTCGCTGGTCACCCTCCTGTTCGTGGTCAGCGTCGTCGGCCTTACCCTGCAGCTGTCGGTGGGACTGCCGTTCGTCACCAGCTGATCCGGTATGCTGCACAGGTTCCCGGGCGATTGGCTCAGCGGGAGAGCGCCTCGTTCACACCGAGGAGGTCACTGGTTCGATCCCAGTATCGCCCACCCGAGTGACCGGCGACCCCTGCCCACGGAGAGCGTGGGCCTGGGGTCACTCTTATGTCTGCCGCGGGGCCGAGCCCCGCGGGCCCGCGTTCCGTTCGGTGGCGGTTTGGGTGGTGGTCCCGGACCACGGGTCGCCTACGGATGACGGGTTGCCCACGGATGACGGGTCGGCCACGGATGACGGGTCGCCCACGGATGACGGGTCGCCCACGGATGACCGGTCGGCCACGGATGACCGGTCGGCCACGGATGACCGGTCGGCCAGGATCACGGGTCGCCCAGGGATCACGGGTGGCCCAGGGATCACCGGTGGCCCAGGGATCACGGGCCGCCTGCGGATCACGGGTCGCCTGCGGATCACCGGTTGCTTGCGGATCACCGGTCGCCTGCGGATCACTCTGACCGCTCCCGGGACGCGGGCGCTGCGGACCTGCGTCCGTTCGGTGGCGGTTTGGTGCTGGCACCCCCGCGGGACCCGGCGGCGGTGGGGTGGTGGTCCGGGATCATGCCCGGGGGACCCGGGGCTGTCGACGGGCGGGGGAAAGGTCGTAGGGCGGGGATAGCTTCTCCGGGTGGTGGGGACGCGGCTCGATGGTGGGCGGGTCGGGGCGGCGCGTGCGGTGATCGACCCGGTCTTCCTGGACACGCCGATGTATCCGTGTGATGCCTTGGGGCGTGCGCTCGGGTGCACGGTGAGCATCAAGCTGGAGACGGCGAACCCGGTCCGCAGCTTCAAGGGCAGGGGTACGGAGCTCGTCGCGAGCATGCTGGCCGGGCAGGGCCGGACGGACGTGGTGTGCGCCAGCGCCGGCAACCTCGGTCAGGCGCTCGCCTGGTCGGCTGGTCGTCGCGGCATCCACGTCACCGTGGTGGCCTCGCGGTGGGCGCCGGTGGCCAAGCTCGATCGGATCCGCGCCCTGGGCGCGGCGCTGGAGCTCGTGGACGGCGACTTCGAGGCGGCCCGCGAGCGGGCGACGAGCATCGCGCAGCGGGACGGCGTCCGGCTGGTGGAGGACAGTCGCGACCTCGAGACCTGCGAGGGAGCCGCGACGATCGGCCTCGAGCTGGCGGCCGGGGCAGCGCAGGCCGGGGCAGCGCAGGCCGGGGCAGCGCAGTTCGACACGGTCCTGATCGCGCTCGGTGGCGGCGCGATGGCCACCGGCGTGGGCCATGTGCTGAAGACGCACGCACCGGCAGCCGAGGTGATCTGCGTGCAGCCCTCCGGCGCACCGGCCATGACGCTGTCCTGGCGAGCGCGCCGGGTGGTCACCACCGACTCGGCCGACACCATCGCCGACGGCGTCGCCGGTCGATACCCCATCCCGGCGGTCCTCGACGATCTTCTCGTCGTCGCCGACGACGCCGTCCTGGTCCAGGAAGCGTCGATCGTCGCGGGCCTCCGGCTGCTGCTCGAGCACGCCGGCCTGGTCGTCGAACCGTCCGCGGCCCTCGGCGTCGCCGCCGTCCTGGAGGACCGCGAGCGCTTCGCGGGCCGGCACGTCGTCGTCATCATCTGCGGCAGCAACGTCGACCTCGACGCCTATCGCCGCTGGATCTCCTGACCACCGGCGGCGGTCGCGCGCCGGTAGCGGTCGGCCAGGCGGCGTACGTGCTCGACCAGCTCGGGGGGCCCGGCGACGTGGAAGTCCAGGTCGAGCATGCCCACGTAGGCGGCGACCGTGGCGAGGCTGTCGGCGCCGGTCACCAGGATCGAGTTGTGCGCGTCGACGGTCTCGACGACCCCGACCGCCGGGTTGATCCGGGCGAGGACCGCCTCGGCCGGCGCGGCGACGGCGATGCGGGCGCGCACGGTCCACCCGGTCGAGGCGACCTCGCGCAGCACCAGGTCGGTGTAGTCGCCCGGCGGCGCCGACGGGGTGAAGCGCGGGCCGCCCGGCGTCCGCAGCGTGATCCAGTCGATGCGCAGCACCTGCCAGGACCCGCGGGCCGGCTCCCTGGCCACCAGATACCACCGGCGCTCCCAGCTGACCAGCCGGTATGGCTCGACCTGGCGCGGCGGGCCGGCGGCCGGCGAGGCCGGGTCGTGGTAGTCGAAGCGCACCGAGACCCGGTCCCGGACGGCCGCGGCGAGCGCGCTCAGCAGCGCCGGGTCGACCTCGGGGTCAGGGGCGTCGGTGCGGGTGTTCTGCGGCCCGGACGAGACCGTGGCGGAGATCGCCTCCACCGAGCGGCGCAGCCGGTGCGGCAGCACTCGTTCCAGCTTCGCCAGCGCCCGCGCGCTGCTCTCTTGGATGCCGCTGATCCCGGCACCCGACCGCAGCCCGACGGCGATCGCGACCGCCTCCTCGTCGTCGAGCAGCAGCGGCGGCAGCGCCGCTCCGACCCCGAGCCGGTAGTGGCCGGCGCGTCCCTGCACGGCGTCGACCGGGTATCCCAGCTCGCGCAGCCGGCTGATGTCGTTGCGGACCGTACGGGCGCTCACCCCGAGCCGACCGGCCAGCTCGGAGCCGGTCCAGTCCGGTCGGGACTGCAGCAGGGACAGCAGGCTGAGCAGCCGTACGGCGGGATCGCGCATCCGCCAAGAATGCCCGACAACTAGGAAGAGTTGCTGCCTAATAAGACCGTAGCGTCGTCGTCATGACCGAGACACTGCGCGACACCGACATCCACCGGTTCGTGATCGACATCCCGCAGGCCGACCTGGACGACCTCGCCGACCGGCTGGCCAGGACCCGGCTGCCCCGGCCGGCCCCCGGCGACGACTGGGACTACGGCACGCCGAACTCGTACCTGGCCGAGATGGTGGAGCTGTGGCGCACCGCCTTCGACTGGCGCGCCCAGGAGGCGCGGATGAACGCGTTCCCGCACTACCGCACCGAGATCGACGGGCAGACCGTGCAC
>Ga0075436_100003982_pt1 | contig 10125 bp, 9 predicted proteins | sample RhiMethybrSRZTD5_FD_75303 | JGI IMG/M metagenome (GOLD analysis project Ga0075436, IMG submission 75303) | Populus rhizosphere microbial communities from Tennessee, USA - Rhizosphere MetaG P. TD hybrid SRZTD5 | ecosystem: Host-associated > Plants > Roots > Rhizosphere > Soil | place: USA... | reverse complement strand
TTTACTCGTCAGGCTGGGCAACTTATTAAGAATTATGGTTTGGATCGTTAACGGGAAGATACGCTAGCAGTGAGTTAATGGGAGTTGGTACCTTGCTAGTGCCACATGTATAATAATGAACAGACTCATTTAATCTTTCTCATTATAATCTCTGTATGAATCAACTCCGACTATGCGTGGGGGACAGTGGCCGCGGAAAGGAGCTGTTACCCCGGGCGATTGCCGAGGCTGGCTATGTCTCCTAGATCTGAACTCAAGCTCCGGGAATTGAAACGAGCTTCCGCCCGCGATATACCTCGACCAGGTCAGAATCTCGTGCGAATCCTCTTTGTTCATAGTTCCCTAGCGCATGTTGAGCTGTGCTTGTACGAACTAAAGCGGCAACGAATTGCGGTCACCTCTGATGTAGTTTTGACTCCCGAGCAATTCATCGGGCGACTCCGTTCGCAGTCGTTTGACCTTATCTTAGCCGAGTACCCCAGCACGCTCTGGCAGGAAACGCACGTGCTGGATCTCCTGGGCCAGATGAAGAAGGACATCCCTTTCATTTTTTTGACCCACGGCATGAAACGCGAAGCCGTCGCGGAGTGCGTCCTGAAAGGCGCTGCCGATTGTATCGATGTGGATACTCTTGGCCATCTGCCTGTAGCCGTTCGTCGAGCTCTCGCTGAGAAATCGTTGCATGATCAACGCGATCGAGCTGAAAAGAAATTGCGGCATTCGGAGGCTCGTTATCGTGCCCTGGCCGGAAATCTAAGCTACGGAATTTGCCGCTGCGGTCTCGACGGCAGGTTTCTGGAAGCGAACGATGCGATGATGGGGATGCTTGGCTATGAATCAAAAGAGGAACTTTTGCTTCTGGACCTTGCGCACGACATTATTCAAGACCCTGTCAGACGGTCACAATTACTGGGTCAAACGGGCAGGGATGCTCCCGTCGACCCCATCGAAACTGAATGGAAGCGGAAGGACCATACGACCCTGAAAGTCCGCCTCAGTGGGCGAGAAGTCCTCAATGAGCAGGGTAAGGTAGACTCCTATGAGGTCATCGCCGAAGACGTCACTAAGCAGCGAGAGTTGGAAAATCACCTGCGTCGGCAGGCAGCCAGTGATCCACTGACCCGTCTAGCCAACTATCGTCGCCTCGTGGATGTGCTCGATTCAGAAATCAAACGCAGCAAGCGCACTAACCGAGAGTTTGCCATGCTGTTCTTTGATCTGGACGGATTGAAACGACTCAACGACCGCCACGGACATATGATTGGGAGCCAAGCGCTTTGCCGGCTGGCCGATGTCTTAAGCTCCTGTTGCCGGGATATTGATACCCCTGCGCGTTTCGGTGGAGATGAGTTTGCTGTTGTCTTGCCGGAGACGAACGCAGACGCGGCCAACCTGGTGGCACAGCGTATCTGCGAAAGGGTTGCGGATGACCGCAAAGGCCCAAGAATTTCCGTTAGTGCCGGTATTGCTATCTATCCGCAAAACGGCGAGACGATTGAGAGCCTCTTGAGCCAAGCAGATGCTGAACTTTACTCAATGAAGCGACGGAGAATTGTGGCTGCGCAGCCGAGGCAAACCTCTGCTGGGTAGTAATCTTATTTTGTCAAACCAGCGTGGCTTCAAAATGTAACGCAGAAGGAAAGAAATCATGGAGAGACTTCAAGCGTTTCAAACTGCCGCCCGCAAAGGCGGCTTCGTTCTGGTGAGCGAATCCGGGGAAGGAACTGTCCAGTGGCTCAGGAAAAAGCTGTCAGGTACGGTCAGGGACACGCGTCAGCATATGTGCATCGACAGTTTTACCAATAGTGTGACCATCTATTGGATGACCGCTCCGGGGGAAGTAAAATCGCAGACGTTTCGTGGCGTCGCTGCCCTGGAAGAATGGTTCGAGCAAATACCGGAAACAACTATGCAGCGATGAAGTTGGGGGGGTGGTCCCTTTTTCGCGGTCATATCCGCTATCCCCCCGGCACGCTGGCTGGCGAAAAAATAGCGATAACACTGCGGTGCGGCTATTCTCCGCGACACGAATTCCTTGCCAAATACTGAGAGATAGAGAGGCGTCTGCCTCAGTGCCTCTCACCGGAGATGCTTCGAAATCTCCTAACCAATCTCAGTGGCTACTCCGGCTCGGATCCACTCTTGCGGGCCAAGTTGGTATGGCGCGGTCTCTGCCTCAAATGTTTCAAGAGCAGTGCATTGAAAACAAAGGAGTAAGTGGTCGGGGCGCCGAGATTTGAACTCGGGACCTCCTGCGCCCAAGGCAGGCGCGCTACCAGGCTGCGCTACGCCCCGACATTTGCGGCACCGTCAATTCTAAAGCACTTCGAGCATTTGCTCCAATCCAATCGAGGTCGCCCTCAAATCTCCGACAAATTTGAGTTTTTTAACTGTACCTCGCACCGAGTCTTTCTTAGACTTGCCCATGCATGGGACTTGCTCATGGCAATCGGGAACAACGCCCGACACTTGCTCTAGAAATCACTTCCCAATAGGGATACGATTTGGCCGGGGTTGATTCAGCGAAGTCTGCAAGAGTGATGAGGCATACAGAGGGCTCCGTGCGGTTTGAGACCGGAGTTTGGGGATAATGACCAGGCCCCGATGCGCAGCGTGCTGGACGCTACGTTGCCCTCTGGCTGGTGTGCTTCCAAAAAATTTAGGATGTGCCTTCTGAGGAGGAGAGATGAAGTCCCTGCGACGTCTTTTCACCGCTGTTGCTTTGCCGCTTCTAGTGGCCGTTATTGCGGTTGGGTGCAGCAGTTCGGCTAAGAAACCCACTAAGACTCTTACTTCGATTGCGGTGACGCCTGCATCGCCAGCGCATCTGAAAGTTGGGGCCACGCAACAATTTACGGCGACGGGCACATACAGCGATAGCTCGACCGCTGATATCACCACCACCGTCACGTGGGCTTCGGGCACGACTGCGACTGCCACCATCACGGCTTCTGGAGGACTCGCGACAGGCGTTGCCGGAGGCACTACACAGATAACCGCGTCAATGGGCACCGTGACTTCTCCTGGCGTGACGTTGACGGTGATCGCGCTGCAATCGATTGCGATTACGCCGAATCCAGCAACGATCGCTGCTGTAGGCGGGACGCTGCAGTTCACGGCGACGGGAACTTACAGCGACACAACCACCACTGCGGACATCACCACGCAGGTCACGTGGAATTCGGGCACGCCTTCGGTCGCGACGATCGGCACCTCTACCGGACTTGCCACAGGCGTCAGCGCCGGCGGCAGCACGATTACCGCGACGTTGGGTTCAGTTGTTTCGCCCGGTGTCGTCCTGGTTGTGGGCGGAGCGGTTGTGCCGGTGTCGTTGAAGGTTAGCCCCGTAAATCCGACGGTAATCGTCGGCGGCACGGCGGATTTTACTGCCGTAGAACTGATGAGTGATGGCTCAACGCAAGCAGTGGTGGGTGCCATTACGTGGACGTCAGGCACGACGGCGACCGCCTCGATTTTCGCGGATGCTCTTACTAACGCAGGGATTGCCACCGGAAAAGCAAATGGTACTTCAACGATTACGGCGACATTCGGAACGCTCACAGGAAACACATTGCTGACGGTGAGCCCTGCAGTCCCACGCTTTGCCTATACGATTGGCCCCAACGACGGAGTCACGTCGAGTTTTGCGATTAATGCGCCGGCAAATGCGCTCGCCCCGATTGCCGCAGCGGTCGATCCGGGCACCTCGCTTCAATTGGTATTTGAACCGAGCGGACATTTTGCCTATGGCGCCGGCTTTGACGGCAATATTCGCGTCTATAGCGTGGATCCAGTTTCGGGAGTTCTGAGTCCTACCGGCTTGTCCGGGGCTACGCTGCCGTCTTTGTCCAGTTCAACCAGCACAGGGCAGTCGATTATTGATCCGAGTGGACGTTTCCTTTACGTAGTCGATTTAGGCACGAATTCCGTGAACGCATTTTCGATCAACGTGGATACGACCTCGGCAAACTACGGAAATGTCACGGCAATCGGCGCCGTCGCAACGGGATCATTTCCGCTTGGCGCTGCGATCACACCAAATGGAAAGTTTCTGTATGTGACGGATAGCGACTCGGCGGCGAGTTCCATCTCCGGCTACAGCATCGGCGCGGACGGCAGCCTAGCGCCGATCACGATAACCGGTACACAGCTGACAACCTTGAGCGCACCGAGCATTCCGACGATTGATCCAACGGGACAGTTCTTGTACGTTCCGAATAGCGTCGCCTCGACGGTTACGGCATTCTCCATCGCTGCGAGTGGCGACCTCACCCGGATTGGGACCACGGACGTAAATAACAACTTGAACGCACCGTTTCAGGCGGTGACGAATCCGACCGGGAATTTCTTGTTCGTCACGAACTTCGGCAGCGGTAATGTTGCGGCATTCTCCGTTGGACCTACTGGCGCGCTGACAGCGACCACTACGGCTCCATCCGGGGGAAGTTCAAATAGCATACCGGAGGGGATCGCCGTCGACCCGACCGGTTCTTTTGCAATCGTGGCTAATAATGGTGAAAATACCGTCACCTTATTTGGCTTGTCGGCGGGAGTTCTGACTCCAAAATTTACCGCCGGCAGCCGCGTCACCCCATTATTTGTGAATTTCTATTCAGGTTCGGCCAGCCCGATGATCGGACCATCCAACGTGTTCGCCGCGAACAGCGGTTCGGGCAATGTCTCAGGGTATGTCGCAAACAGCACGACCGGTGTTCTCGGAACCGCCACGACTGCCGCGGGGCAGTCAGGCAATGCTTTGCTGGCTGCAGATATTGCTGGCAACTTCCTGTACTCGACCAGTGCGAGCGGGCCATCGATCGGCGGTTTCTCCGTGACACCGTCAACTGCGGCGCTGGCGCCGGTCTCTGCGTTCGCTCTGACGACAGCTACCGACGTGCCGGCGAGTGTGGCCACCGAGCCGACGTCGCGGACGCTGCTCTTTGCCGACACGACTGGCAATTTGATCGAAACATTCTCGGCTGGCAATAGTCCGGCATCAAGCGGGACGACCACGTTCGCCAGTGTCAGCGACCTTGCTGTCGATCCTCAAGGGACCTACGTCCTGGCATTTGGAAGCAGCGCCATCACTGTGGCGCAAATCAGCGGGTCTACCGGAACGCTGAGCTGCGTGCAGCAACAACCTCCTCCCGCACCTCCCGTTCTTCCTCCCTGCCCCGCTGGCTTTACGCAAGCGGGCAACTGGATCGCCGGCGCTGTTGATCCCACGGGTCACTGGATCGTTGCACTCGACGGGGCCGGAAAAGCGCTACAGCCGATTGCGTTCACACCGGTTCAAAATCTGTTTGTATCTCCAGATGCGAATCTGACCGCGCAGGGATTGCCTCTGGGAACCGGCCTCACGAAGCCGTCCAGCGTAACATTCGATCCGCTCGGTCGATTCGTGTTTGTCTCCGACGCAACGGCCGGGAAGATCGCTGTATTCTCCTTTAACGAAGGGACTGGGGCACTGACGGCCCTTGGTACTCCTGTTACTGTCGATGCCACGGGAACTGGCAAAGTATCCGTGGATGCGAGCGGCACGTATCTTTATGCGGCCGTAACCGGAAATGGGGGCAGTACGCCCTCGGGTGTGAATGCTTACAAAATCAATGCGGACGGTTCACTAACGTTGGTCGCGGGTTCGCCCTTCGCAGCGGGCGCTGGGACCACTGGCACGGCGGCAGTTGTTGTAACGAGCTCAGTGAAATAGATCGACGGAACATTAGACAAACAAAAAGAGGGCGGCCCGGGCCGCCCTCTTTTATTTACGCGGAGAGTTGATCGTTAGAGTGTTTTGTCCTTTGAATTGCAGAGCGGTTCCAGGTTGCAGTCGACACACTTCGGATTGCGGGCGTGGCAGACGCGGCGGCCGTGCCAGATTAATTGGTGGGAAAAGGAAATCCAGCGGTCCTGCGGCAGAATTTTCATCAAGTCTTGCTCGATCTTTTTGGGATCTTGGTTCTGGGTGAGCTGCAGCCGATTCGAAAGACGCTGAACGTGGGTGTCGACGACCACGCCGCTTGCGATTCCGTAGGCCGTGCCGAGTACCACGTTTGACGTTTTTCGCGCGGCTCCAGGAATCGTCAGCATCTCTTCCATTGTGCGCGGAACGTTTCCGCCAAATTGTTCGAGGACGGCTTTGCTCGCGCCGATTACCGATTTTGTTTTGTTGCGGAAGAAACCGGTTGGCCGGATGTCCTGTTCAAGCTCGCGCGGATTCGCGTGGGCGAACGTTTCCGGCGTCGGATATTTCTTGAAGAGCGTGGCAGTGACTTGATTCACGCGGACGTCGGTACACTGAGCGGAAAGAATTGTGGCAATAAGAAGTTGAAATGCGTTTTCGTGATTTAGTTCGCAAACCGCGTTAGGGTACGCTTCATCCAGACCCTTGAGGATTGCTGCGACACGCTTCGGATCGGTTTTTAGTCCGGCCGCGGCGCCCTTCGGCGCCTTCGATTTGCTTTTGGATTTCGCTGAACCTCGGCTCGGCTGTTTCTTCTTTTTTGCGCGCATAATTTCGAAACTATAGCACGTCCGGCAAAACTGACAGCAGGCGGCGGAATGCCTTTCCGCGATGGCTGTGTTGATTTTTTTCCTCGGCTGTAAGTTCCGCGAACGATCTTTTTAGAGAAGGGAAGAAGAAGACCGGATCGTAGCCAAACCCACCGTCGCCACGGCCGGCCAGCAAGATCTCGCCGTCGGCCCGCGCTGTAATTACGGCCATCGCGCGATTCTGGCGCACGAGTGAAATCGCGCAAACGAAATGCGCGGCGCGTTCCATGCCGGTCATGCGGTTCATCTCTCCGAGCAGCTTTTCGATTCGCTGCGCGCTCGCTGCACCGACACCTCCATATCGTGCCGAGTGAACGCCCGGGCGCCCTCCAAGGCTCGGCACGACCAACCCGGAATCATCCGCAATTACAGCATTGCTGGTTTGCCGCGAGTAGTAGAGCGCCTTACCGAGCGAATTTTCAGCAAACGTTGATGCTGACTCGTCGAATTCCGGAATTGAATCGAATCCTGGGAACAGCTCGAACTCGAGTGGGAGCGGCGACTCTTTTGCCAGGATCTGAAATTCTCTCAATTTTCCGGCGTTCGACGACGCGAGGAGAATCTTAGCGGCCACGGGCAACCGATTTTGCGGGCAAGACCAATCGCTGCGCTTCGTTCAATCGCCGGATTCCCGCCGCCGCGAGCGCGAGCAAATCCTGCATTTCGCTGCCCGTAAACGGCCGCCCTTCCGCCGTTGCCTGCAGTTCGACGAAATGGCCGCCGCCGGTCATCACCACGTTCATGTCGACTTCCGCGCGCGAGTCCTCTTCATAGGCAAGATCGAGCAGGGCACGATCGTCCACAATCCCCACGCTTGTCGCCGCGACCGTATCAATCAGGGGAGAACTCTTCAAAATTCCAGCTGCGACCATGCGTTCCATTGCCAATGCCAGTGCAACGAACGCGCCGGTGATGGATGCTGTCCGCGTGCCGCCATCGGCTTGAATTACGTCGCAATCGATGTAGACGGTTCGTTCGCCCAACGCTTCCTGGTCCGTAATCGCGCGCAGGGAGCGGCCAATGAGTCGCTGGATTTCCAGCGTGCGTCCCGATTGTTTGCCACGCGCCGCTTCGCGCGCAGTGCGTTCCTCGGTTGCGCGCGGCAACATTCCGTATTCACTGGTCACCCAGCCTTTGCCCGAGCCTTTCAAAAATCCCGGTACGCCATCATCAACAGAGGCGGTGCAAATCACGCGCGTCTTTCCAAGCTCAATCAGGACACTGCCTTCCGCCGTCGAAATAAAATCAGGAGTTATCTTTACCGGCCGCAATTGGTCCGGGCCTCGGCCATCGTTTCTCACTTTTCCTCCACACCTGCAGAAAAAAGTAACATGGATTGCCGGCTTTGCGTGCTCGATTACTTTGTGGCGGGAACGCCCGCGGGCGCGGATGCTGGTGGAACGGGCTTCGTGCTCACCGGAAATGTACCAGTCAAGTCGAGATGCCCCGCCAGTGTTTCAACGGCTTGCCCGTGAATCAGGATTCTTAGGCGCCGCACTTGTGGCACGTTCGCTTCGAGCGTTCGCGTAATCGAATCCACTGCGAATTGTTCGCTCTGCACACCGGATGGGATTGAATTCGCCATTGCGTCGGAGAAATCCGCGACGGCCGTGCCGTCCGGCAAAATATAAAAGGCGAGCAAAGCAGCGTCGGGCGGCAAAGTGCGCAGTTCAGAATCGACAGGGCCTGCGAGAAGAGTGTTTAACACTTGCTTTGACCTAAGCACGGGATCGTTTGAAAGCGGAAGCTCGACTGTGTTTGCGACGAGATCGGAATATTCGGCATCCGCCGCCCAAAACAATTGCGCTTTAACTTTCGGCTCATTAGTGGCCGCATTCAGGCTTTGCACCAGTTCGAGCCGTGCTTGCTCCTCGCTCTTCTGCTGCACCTGCGCTTGTTTCTTGACGCGCCGCTTCAGGATCGGAAAATAGATCGCCGCCGCAAGTACGGCGACGACGAGTCCAATCGCAATTCCCAAGCGCCACTGTGAGTTCACGGTTTCGCTCCCGGCGCGTTTCCCGGCATACCCGGCGTCACGTAAGAAGGACGAAACGTCACGATACCTCGCACGATGGCGTCTGCAACTCCCGGGAGCATTCTGTCCAAATCGGCCTTGTCCTCCATCGCAACGCTCGATAGCTCTACGGCAATTGCGGGTGCAGCGGTGGTTCGCAATTGACGCACATAAGCCGATTGCACGTTCATCGGCGAGCCTTTGAATCGCTGCGTGAGTTCACCTTGCACCGTATCGCCCAGCTTCCGGCTCAACGGCAGGTACGAAGCCTGCGCCTGATCCCACGGAATCAGTCCGCCTGTTGTCGATGGCAACGGCATGTCAGCCATGGTGTATACGCGCACGGTGCCCGACAGGCCGGTAGAGGAAACATGCAGCGATACAAAAATCGCGCCAGTTTGTGCGTTGGCCAATGCTGAGCGATCGTCGAAGGAAGGATTTTCGTTGCCGCTTCGCGTTTGAAGGACCTGAAATCCCTGGCTCTCTAAGCCGTGCCGCACCTGAGCGGTCAGTTCCAAAACAATGTCGGCTTCGCGAATGCCCGCGCTGCCGCGTGCACCGGGGTCGGTTCCGCCGTGCGCCGGATCAAGCACGACGATATTGAGCCCCGGCCGTGCTGTGGTTGGGTTTTGCCCGCTCGGAGGCGTAGTGGTTGTGGTTGATGTGGACGCTGGCCCTGTCGACGGAGTTTGCGAGTGCACGGCGAGGGCGGCAAGCAAAATACCGACCAAGGACGCGGCAGAAATTCTACGAATCAAGGTGTTCATCAAGGGATTCATCAAGGTCATTCAAGTTAGCGAAGGGCACGCACAGCAGGATACCAAAACTTATGCGGGCGCTGGGCCCCGGTATTTCCCGAGCGCAATGAAAATGGGATCGCACCTAGCGGTCCCTGACGTAAGTGGAAATATTCCGTCGAGACTAGGCGGTTTCAGTGAGTTCGGCCTCAGCCACTGTCGTCCTGGCGTCGCCACGAAGTCTGCGAGTCAGTCCATACACGACAAATCCGGCCAGAATGATAACGAGGCCAAACAGTAGCCCGTTAACTCCGAAGATGGTTTCCGAGTCGCTCTTCACGACCGCCATACTTAACAGCGCTATGGGAAATACTCCGGTAAGGATCACGCCGAGCATTCCACCGGGGACCTTGAACTCGCGCTTGAGATTCGGTTCGCGAATTCGCAAGACAACCAGTGTTACGAATTCCAGGGACAAGCTAGTGCCATAGAGCATGATGTCCAGCGTAATCAACCGGCTGAACCCGAGTCCGAGGCAAAGCGCCCAGCATGCAGCACAAACCAGAATGGCCACCCACGGCGCATTGGTGCGCTTGGTCGTTTTGGCAAATACTTTCGGCAACATGCCATCCCGCGCCATGGCCAGAGGCAGGCGCGAGTAGCTCATCACGAGCGCGTTGAACATGCCGAACGCGCTCATCATGCCGCCCAGTACGACGAAGAAGCGCAGCCACTCGAAACCCATGAGCTGCCCGCCAAGTGCGCCAGCGACGGTTGCCCACGATCCTTCACCGGTGAAGGCCGATGCGGGCATTCCCGTCA
>Ga0075436_100003980_pt1 | contig 10129 bp, 8 predicted proteins | sample RhiMethybrSRZTD5_FD_75303 | JGI IMG/M metagenome (GOLD analysis project Ga0075436, IMG submission 75303) | Populus rhizosphere microbial communities from Tennessee, USA - Rhizosphere MetaG P. TD hybrid SRZTD5 | ecosystem: Host-associated > Plants > Roots > Rhizosphere > Soil | place: USA... | reverse complement strand
CCGGCGCGAGCTGTACCGACATCGCAAACGCGACGAGCCAGAGCTACGCGCTGACCGCGGACGACCTGGGAAGCACGATCCGCCTTACCGTCACCGGCTCGAACGCAGCCGGCTCGAGCGGGGCGAGTTCCGCCGCCACGGGGGTCGTCGCCACGGCCGTTCCGCCGTCGAACACGGCGTTGCCGATCATCACCGGCGTCGCGCGAGAAGGCCAGACGCTTAGGGCTGATCCCGGAACCTGGTCGGGCACACAACCGATCACTTATGCGTACCAGTGGCGCAGCTGCGATGCCTATCGCAACACGGTGCTCCTTGGATCTCCCGTCGCCTACTGGCGGTTCGGTGAGGCAAGTGGAACGACTGCCGCCGACGCCTCCGGAAACCTAAACAACGGCACGTACGGGGGCAGCTTTGCGCTTGGGCAATCGGGCGCGATTACAGGCGACCCGAACACGGCTGTCCGCTTCATGGGCTCTCCCTCGACCGGCGACGTCACCGTCCCGGACAGCGCCTCACTCCACTATGGCGACTCGGTGACCTACGAGGCTTGGGTGAAGCTTCTAAGCCTGCCGCCGTCAACCAGCTCCGGGGCGAACATCATGACCAAGAACGTGGGAACGATGCTCATGCGGATCTACCCTTCGGGCGTCCTCGCACTACGCCAGTCCGGCGGGGGCGAGATCGCCCACTCCACCGTCGCACTAAATGCTGACGGGAAGTACCACCACCTGGTCGGAACAAAGACCGGCAGCAGCGTCCACATTTACATCGACGGGGCCGACGTGACGGGCACGGTCGCGAACCAGACCTTGACGAACAGCACGCAGCAGCTGGTGATCGGCCACAACCCGGCCAGCAGCAACGACGGCCTCGACGGTTATATCGACGAGGTTGCCGTCTACAGCCACGCTCTCACGGCCGCCGAGGTCAGCGCCCGCTATGCCGCAGGCAACCAGACGAGTTGCACCGACATCGCGGGAGCGAACGCGCAGACGTACACCCTCACCCCCGCCGACGTCGGCCGGGTCATCAAGGTCCGCGTCACCGCGTCGAACAGTGCCGGCTCGAGCTCCGCCAGCTCCGCGGCTACTCCAATCGTGGCCGGCGGGAGCACGGGCTATCGCGATCAACCGATCGGCAACGCCGGAATCGCGCCTACCGGCTCCAAGCCGGAGAGCAAGCTCTGGTGGAACGACGGCTCGTGGTGGGCGAGCATGTGGAGCGCGACCGAAAGCAGCTTCGACATCTTCCGCCTGGACCTCGGCATCCAGACGTGGATAGACACGGGCATCCATCTGGACAATCGCTCGGGCAGCCGCGCTGATGTGCTTTGGGCGGGGGGTCACCTCTACGTCGCCTCACACCTATTCTCGACCTGCGGCTGTTCGACGCCTTCCTTCGGCGAGCCCAGCCGCCTCTATCGCTACAGCTACGACTCCGCGTCGGGGACGTACAGTCTCGACGCGGGTTTCCCCGTCGAGATCAACAACACGAGTACGGAGACGCTCGTCATCGATCGCGACTCCACGGGCACGCTCTGGGCGAGTTGGACGCAGAGCAACCAGGTCTACGTCAACCACACGGTCGGTAGTGACAGCACGTGGGGAACGCCGTTCGTGCTGCCGGTGAACGGAGCGAGCAACTTGAACGGCGACGACATCTCGTCGGTAATCGCATTCGGCGGAGACAAGATCGGCGTCATGTGGAGCAACCAGACCGATTCGGCGATCTACTTTGCCGTCCACCTAGACGGGAACGCCGACACGACGTGGGCTCAGTCGAGGAACGCCGTTCCGGGTCCGAACTACGCAGACGACCACATCAACCTCAAATCGTTGCAGGCGGACGCGACTGGTCGCGTGTTCGCCGTGGTCAAGACGTCGCTCGGCGACCTGCCGAACCCGAACCCGAACGCACCTCTGATCCTGCTCCTCGCGCGCGACCCGGCGACGGGAGATTGGTCGAATTACGTGTTCGGAAGAGTGGGTGATGACCATACGCGGGCGATCCTCGTGCTCGACGACCAGCACCTCGTCCTCCACGTATTCGCGACTGCACCCGTGAACGGAGGGACGATCTACGAGAAGACGTCCCCCGTCAACGCGATCTCCTTCGCCCCAGGGCTCGGCACGCCCGTGTTGCATGACGCGTCCAGTCAGGACATGAACAACCCAACCTCGACCAAACAGAACGTGAACAGCACCACCGGTCTCGTAGTGATGGGCTCGAACGACACGACGCAGCCGGGGACGAGTTACCCGTCGCCGACCGGCGGCTACTACTGGCACAACTACGAGCCGATCGCGCCCTAGCGGCAAGCGCAGCGTGCTCTAGTTGAGTACGGCGGATCGAACCGAGGCGGGCACGCTCCGGTACGGGGTCTGCGGACTGCTCACGATCGGCCTCGTCGCTCCACCACCACAAGCCTTCGCCGAGCTTGACAGCTTGTTCGGGTCTTCCCGGGACCCAGCAAGCGCCGCGGACTTGCGGATTAGGTTTGTCGACTCGATCACTCCACGTGGAGAGCTGCGGCTCCTGGATCTCAACAAGGCGGCCTTCGACGCCGAGAGCTTCTACGTCCTCGATTCGTTCGGGAAGCGCGCACGCCTGGATCTCGACCGGATTGGCGACGGCATCGAGATCGTCTGCGAGCGCGACGCTCGGGCGATACCACTGCTTCTCCCCGTCGTCGGTCTACATCTATTGCGCAAAGGACATGTCCTCCTGCACTCGGCATCGTTCCTGCACGGCGGTCAAGGCGTTCTCGCCACAGGTTGGAAGAAAGGCGGAAAGACCGAGCTCCTGCTCGCCTATATGTCGAACGGCGCTCAGTACCTGTCCGACGAGTGGTCGATAGTCTCAGCAGACGGGACGATCCGCGGTGTGCCTGGCATCGCACGCATCTGGGACTGGCACCTAGCGTACGCGCCCGAGCTCCGCCGAAGAGTAGCCCTTCGCGCACGTGGCCGAATGAAGGCGCTGAGCCTTTATCGACGGTTGTACGCGGCGTTCGAGCGGGGGCAGGGCGGAGGCGGGGTTCTCCGTGAGCGCCTCGATCGGCTAGCGCTCAAAGGCGGCGTGCCATCGATTGGGCAGGTGGCCGCATGGCCCGAAAGCCTCTTTCCGGACCGCGTCTCAATGGCCTCGGCTTCGCTCGACATCGTCTTCCAGGTCACCGTTTCGGAGGACGGCACCTCCGTCGTGCCCACGACCGGGGAAGCAGTTGCCCAGAGAATGGTCGCGTCGCAGGAGTACGAGCGCCGGCAACTCCGGACGGCTTACGAGCAGTTCCGCTTCGCGTTCCCGCAAAGAAGAAGCTCGCTACTGGAGACCGCCCCCGACGAAGAGCGGCGCATTCTCACTCGGGCCTTCGCGGGTCGCCCGGCGTTCGAGCTCAGGCATCGGTATCCGGTTCCTCTCCCGGAGCTCTATCGGGTAACGCACGATCTTGTTGAATCAGCGGGCATGACTCCGCGTTCCCTGCTTTCGAGCTAGAGGTAACCGATCTTCAAGAAGATCGACCGAACAGGAAGCGGGCGAACGGAACGGCTGCGAGCTCGGGAAAGGTCTCCGCGACTCGGAGCAATCGTCGGTTCGCTCCGTACGTGACGAGGCATGCGAGGAGAGCCGCTCCGATCGCAAACGGGACCGACGGATCGGCGACACGGACGGCCGCAAGCGCGACGGCGCTCGCGCCGATAGTGACGTAGAGCTTCGTATAGCGGCGATGAAAGAACTGCACACTCGTGGTGTGGGCGAGTGCCGCTTGCTTGAGCACGTTGTGTAATGCGTAGGTCGTGGTCGTCCCGACGGCAGCTCCGACCGCGCCGTAGCGCGGAATCAGCGCCAAGTTGAGGGCGAGGTTGAGCACGACCGCGAGACCGTTGAGGCTCACGATGTATCGGATCCGGCCGTACACCATCAGCGTCGTGCCGTTGAATCCGGTCGACGCTTGTAGGTAGGCCCCCAGGGCGAGGATCGTCAGGATGAGGCCGGATGTTTCGTATTGGCGGCCAAAGAGCAAGACCACGAGCGGCTCGGCGAGAAGGAAGGTAACCGCGAAGATAGGGAACGAGACGAGTGCGACCCAGGCGGCCGTCTGCCAGTAGAGCTCGTTCATCTCCACGTGGGCGCGCCGGGCGAAGAGTCGTGCGGCAAGCGGCACGAAGAGGAGCGAGAAGGTCAGGAGCCCTATCTGGTTCAGCTCCGCGATCGGCTTCACCACGGCGAAGCTGGCGACCGCGGCCGCGTCTCGAAAGTAGCCAAGCAGCAGGATGTCCGAGGCACCGATCAAGACGACGATCAGGTCGCTGGTGAGGAGGGGGATTGTGAGGCCTAAGACCGCTCGTGCTGGGACGCGGATTTCGCGGAGTCGTATGCGCTCGAGCAGTCCTTCCGACTGCAACATTCGGTAGAGCACCACGCCGTAGATCGCGGAGCCGATTGCGGCGGCAACTACGAAGCCGGCGGCCACAAAGAGAACGCCCGCCCCAGCGACGACGGCGAGGACAACCGCGGCGAGCCTTAGCCCGGGCCCGAGCACGTACCCTCGGAAGAAGATCGCTCGTGGCCGGGCAAATACGGCGAAGAGACCGATGAGCACCGAGTCCAGCGCCTGAAGCGGCGACAGGAGCACGAGGATCAGTAGGAGCGGCCCGATGTCCCGCCCCCCAAGAACGTCCGGCAGCACCGCGTGCAGGATGAATACTGCGGCGATCACACCGGTCCCAAGAACGACGATCGTCCCCGCGACCATCAAGATCGTGCCGAGCACCCTGGCGCGGTCGTCTCGCTCGTGGTAGATCGGGACGAAGCGTGCGATCGCGCGATCCAGACCGAAGGTTGCGACTGTCTGCCCGACCGCCACGATCGACAGGCCGTAGGCGAGCATGCCGAAGTCCGTCGTCGAGAGATAGCGGACCATGAGGACCTGCGTTACCAGCCCGACCGCGAGCGAGAGCACCCGGCCGGCGAGGAGCAGGTTCGATCCGCGGATCTGCCTAATGATCGAATCGGTGATCGGTTCGGCCGGCGCTTCGACCCCGCGGCCGGCCGCGGTGAGATCAGCTTGCGTCAAGCGGCCGGACGCGTGCGTTCCAGATCGGTGAGAAAGGGACGGGCCGCGACAGCAGCTCCCAGAAACGCTTCCATGATGGGCCTCATTCCTCCGGAGATTCGATGAGCCAAGGCCAGTTGTGACCGAAGGCATGCCTGGCCGCCTGACGGGGTCTCCCAAATCATGGTAGAAGGTCTGTCCGGTCGTATCGGTCTGTCGATCAGGTTATCCCTCCGCAAAAGGTCGGGTTTTCCTGATGGCTGGTACTTACTTGAGGAGCGCCTGACGACTGCGAGGTCTCCATTGCATGCAGGTCCAATCGATTAAGGCTGGCCGCCGTCACGCCACCAGACCCAGATCGTTCTTCCGTCTGGGAGGGTGAATGACTTTAGCCGGACGAATCCGAGCGACCGTGCCGCCGTCTCGACCTTGCTCGCGTGGTCGTCGCGCTGGGCCGCTCCTCTCCGCTGATCAGCGCATTCTCGCGTCGAGGCGCAGTGAGCTGGTGTCGATACGCCGTGACGGTGTCGCCATCCGGGAACGGACGAAGGTGCGGAACCACAGCTGAGCTGCCAGAAGGAGCCGCGTGTTGGAAAAGATGTGGTCGTCGAGGCCCAGCGTGAGATGGAGCGGCTCTCTTCGTGCATCCGAGCGGCGCAGCAACCAGCCGACAACATCGCGGGCGAGCGGCAGCCAGCGGCGATGCATGCTGGGAAGCGGGTGCGTGATCGGGCCGATGTCATATCCGTTTCGTTTCGCGCGAGAACCTGTTGCATCGCGCCCCGGCCGTCAGTGACGACGACCGAACCAAGACCGGGGACCGAGGTCGTCCGTAGCCGACGGACGCGCCCGGGACGTGCGACCGCGAGCGCCAGCCCGGCGCCAAAACAGAGAGCGAGGGCGCCCGCGATTGGCAACGACAAGTAAGAGAGGTCGAGGCGAAGCTCCTTGCTCCAACGCCCCGAAGACGCGAACGGATAGCGGTGACCATAGGCCACCGCCTCCGATCCGTAGCCGGTATTCAAGAGGTAGTCGTAGACGCTACTGAAGTTTCGGACATACCAGGGGCCGGCAACCAATGCAGCGGCCGCTCCGGCTAAAGCCAGGTTGCGAATCCGCAAACGGACATCGCCTTCCCTCGCCAAGATCAATGCCAGAGCGGCAAGGGCGAGCCCGGGTATGTACGCGACAGCCATCGTCCGCGCGAGCGCCATGAGGGCCACGAAAACCCCGAATGCGACCGCCCAACGAGTGCGTGCGAGGCCGTTCGAGCGGAGGAGAGCCCACACGGCGGCTGTCATGCACGCGGCCGCCGGGACGGCGAAGTGGAAAAAGACGGATGTAGTCGGTGACGGCGGGAACCGAGGCGACGGTCAGCGCTGCGATAGTGGCCCACGCATCGGACACGACTTGGCGCCCTACCCCATATGTGGCCACGACTAGCCCCGCGAAGAAGAACGGCAAAACGAGCGAGCTCCCGAAGATCCCGCGGCCGACGAGCGGATATGCGAGAGCCGTCACCGCCGGCGTGAGCGGGCCATACGTGCCCCGGCCCCCGATCGTTTTCATGAAGGTGACGATCCCGTGATCGTGGAGCCCGTCGAAGTTGCTGAGCCGAACTGGATGTATCTGGACTCGTCACGTAGCCCTCGCGGAATCTCGCAAGCCAAACGTAGTGGAGTACCAACGTGATGCCGACGATCGCAGCCATGAGCACTCCGGGCCCCGCAGGGATATGCGCGCGATCGCAGGGGAAGGGGCAGCGCTCCGTAAGGTCCTCGCGCGATCCGGTCGATATGAGGTCGAGATGCCGATACGGCACATCTTCCCGGTTCTGACGATTCTCGCGACTCTCGTAGCGGTTCAGTATGCCCCGGCCGCTTTTCTAATCGCCGCCCACACGAAAGCGCAAGCCGAGGTCAATGTGCTGCGCGCTGTCCCGCGCTCCTGGAAGGCAAGCCGGATGCCGGGCCTGATCGATCCGAGGACGCACCTGCTCGTGAACAACACCGAAGCGGTCTGCCATGGCCGTGGCAAGGCTCACGGCGGTGGGAGGTACACACGCTTCCTCTGCGTCGTCCGACCGCCGGAGCATCGGCCGCGCGCGGGACTAAACGTCAGCTACCGGGCGTTCCCGCACGGCCGGTTCAGGATTCACTGGCTCGCCTACAGGCGCTGACCGAACTCTCGACTACGCTGAACTTGAGTTTCGCCGTGCGCGGTCCCAAGTGTGGTGGTTCAGGCTTGGTTCGAGTGCGGAGGCGATCTCAGTGGATGATGATCTAGTCCGCGCGGAACAGGGGGAGAGGTGGCGACCGGCTTCACCCAGCCGACCACTTCAGTGCGGAGACGCTGCGCCTGGCCGTTCCGGACGCTCGCGAACTTGGCAGGCAACCGGTTTTGCGGACGCCAGTTTGCACGCGAACGCATTCGCAGTCGTCGCCACGGCGATCCTGACGCGTCACCTCGGGACTTTCCGAGTTCGGCGGCTACTCATTCGCAGTCTCGGTGTGTTCTTCGTCGCGATGCTCTTCGAGTTCGGGCTCTTTCGGTGGATTTGAAGGTGAAGTCCAGCATCCGAGGTCGGCACGCGGTAATGCTACGGGCGCTGAATAAAGCCTTGACGCCTGTTAGGTCTTGCCTGAATGCGGCTTCTGCTGGTCTCCGGCTGATGTGGATTGAGGTAGCGGTGGTGCGTCATCGAGCCGAGCAGACTGAAAAAACAGGCTGCCAATCGCGTCCTTCAAGAAGGAACGGAATCCAAGTCCACCTCGCGTGCGAGGCCTGTACCCGCCTGCCGCGGTGAGGACAGCGACACGCTCGAGACGCCGACCAATTCCGGCGCGGGGGCTGTACACGGCCGCGCGCGCCTCCAGCCGGCCGGCCATTCCTCGGTAGTACCCGGCAGCTCTTTGGAAGGAGTCGCCTGCAACAGAAGGTGAGCTCGCGAGCTCTTCGAAGAAAGCAGCCCTTTCCATCGCGCACGCGGCCAAAAACCGGTAGTCCTCCGGCGCTGGCAATATCGTGCGACCCAATGGCGACCGGCTCGGCGTGCCGAACACGTTGGCCGTGTGCTGCCGGTAGTACACCAATGGCTCCGACAAGAAGTGAGTTGAACCAATTGCGGTTGCGATGAAATACGTCCACTCGTCGTGCGTCATCGGTGCGTCAGGCTGGCCGAGGCCCCTCGGGCGATGCGAGAAATCAACCTCGAGGACCTCGCGCGAGACGACCATCGCGTTACCGGGCGCAAGCATCCACGCGTCAACGCGTAGTGGCGAGGCCGTGAACGAACGCCTGAATGCAGGAGTCCTCTTTCGCGTCGGGACTAATTCCTCGGTAGCGACGATGTTGCGGTGAATGAGCAGCCCAGCGCCGGAAGCTTGCAGAGCCTCATTGCTTCGGGCGAGCTTCCCCGGGAGCCATACGTCGTCCTGATCACAGAACGCGATGTAGTCACCCCCGCACTTCGTGGCTGCGTGCAAGAAGTTCTCGGCGTATCCGAGGCGTTTCCGGTTCGCGCTGACCGTTACGGGGAACGGCGCATTCGCACGGAAGTCCTCTAAGATCGCGAGCGTTCCATCGGTCGAGCCGTCATCGGAAACGACGACCTCGTGCGGTAGGGATGTCTGCGCGAGGAGGCTTTCGAGCTGGTCGCGAAGGAAGCGTTCGCCATTCCACGTGGCCAGCGCGACCGAAATCTTCACGAGTCGGCAGTCGGCTTCTGGGCGACCACGGCAAGCTCTTCGGCGTCGTCTCTCCGCATCACCGCACGCCCGGCTGCCAACCGCGCTTCGAACCGGAGCATCCGAGGCGGAACGAAATCTGCATCGAACGGGTCGATGCCGGCCTCCACCGCTGAGCTCGCGTAGTAGGTCCAGCGTGTCAGAGGATTTGGTGACGCTGCTCGTACAGAAAACCCGCAGCCCTCGAGAGAAGAGCGAAGCGTCATTGCGTCGAAAATTGCCAGGTGTCGCGGCGGGTCGAGATGAAGCCAATGTCGACCGAAGCGATGATGTCCGGCGGAGCGCAGGTTCGGCGTCGTGATCGAAATCGCCCCTCCAGGCTTCAGAATTCGAAATGCTCCACGAAGAGCAGCGAGGGGATCGTGAAGATGCTCAAGGACATGGTTCAGGGTCACCGCATCGAACCACTCGGACTCGAAGAAATGACCCGAGAAAGCACCCTGGTGGACATCGAGTCCAGCGCTGCGTGCTAGCTGGGCCGCATCCGGATCGGGCTCAATTCCTTCGACGGCCCATCCACCCCGTCGCATCTCGAGCAGAAACCGGCCGTCCCCGCAGCCGATGTCCAGGAGCCGCCCATTACTACTCGGCTTCGCTAGATGGCGAATCCTGCGTAGTGCTCGCGCTCGTCGAAAGGGGAAAAACGGGAGAACAAATGCTCCTAATCGTGCAGCCGGGAAAAAATCGTAGCCATAGCTAGCGTTGAGATAGCCATACGTCAGTGCTCGGCGGAGATGAGACGGAGAAGGCTCAGGCGAAACCGACGTCGCGTGTGTGTAGTAGGACGCATACGCCAAACCAATGGTCTCGCGCGACGGCCGCGGATCCAGCCGGACGAGGCCACATTCGGCGCACTGGTGGAGATTCCACGTTCCCGGAACAGCGAAAAAGTTTCGGTCTTCGAGTCCCTCGTACAACATTCGGCTGGACGTCGACCCACAGAGCAGGCATGAGCCCACGAATTCGAGAGAACCGGCATCCCAAGTCCTCTGAGCGCTCACCCTGCGAATCTCTGTTTCGGGTCGCTCTGGAAGCATCACCGAGTTGAAGCAACTCGTAAGCGCGGGCGCAGTCGTAATGCAATCCGGCGGAGGCTCGGTGGTGCGACGATCCATGACCAGACCAGCACCGCGGGGACAAGGGCGACGCTAACGAGCGCGCGTCCGGTGACGCTCGGGGGCGCTAGTTGCGCCAGTACGAACGCCGCCGCTACGAGCATCCCCCCGGGCACCAGATATGCCTGGCTTTGCGGCTTGTTCTTGGCGAGGACAAGCAGAAGGGTTGTATCGACGAAGACTCGAGCGCTCCACGCCGCGGCCGCTCCGGC
>Ga0075436_100003978_pt1 | contig 10132 bp, 11 predicted proteins | sample RhiMethybrSRZTD5_FD_75303 | JGI IMG/M metagenome (GOLD analysis project Ga0075436, IMG submission 75303) | Populus rhizosphere microbial communities from Tennessee, USA - Rhizosphere MetaG P. TD hybrid SRZTD5 | ecosystem: Host-associated > Plants > Roots > Rhizosphere > Soil | place: USA... | reverse complement strand
AGGCGATGGCCAGCGTGAGGTCCTGGCGCGCACCACTCATGCCCGCCTCCTCGTTCGCGGCAGCGGGCGGGGACCTTGCCGCGTGCCCGAGATACAGCGCGGACAACAGCGTGTCAAGGAGGCCGGACGCCAGGACGCGCACCTGACAGGTGGATCGACTTGACAAGCCGATGACTGCGAGAGTAGAAGATCGAAACCCTTCGGTCGCAAGGCTCGCAAGTGGGCACACGGCGCGGGACTGCAAGGGCCCGCGGGACGCAGGAAGGAGCGGTCATGGCCCATCTCACGAGGCGCTCGATGCTCCGCGGATCCCTGGCTCTAGCTGCGGCCAAGACGGTCGCGTTTCCGCACGTCGCGAAGGCCGCGGCCACCACCGCGTCCGTATGGTTCCCGCAGGGCTTCGTCCAGGACGAGGACATCGCGCTGCGCAAGGCCGTGGCCGACTACGAGAAGCAGAGCGGCAACAAGATCGAGCTCTCCATCACACCCTTCGCGCCGGAGCGTCAGAAGATCGTCGCGGCACTGACCAGCGGTGTCGTTCCCGACGTGATGGCTTCCAACCCGACCGAGATCTTGCAGATCTACGCCTGGCAGGACCGGTGGGTTGAGGTCGCAGACGTCGTGGAGACGCAGCGAGCGCAGCTCAGCGAAACCGCGCTGGTGTCGGCGGAGGCCTACAACAACGTCACGAAGAAGCGCGCGACCTATGGCGTGCCGATCCGGGCCTCGATCGTCCCGTGCCACATCTGGAAGTCGCTGGTCGAGAAGGCGGGGATGAAGATCGAAGACATCCCGAAGACCTGGGATGCCTATTTCGACTTCTTCAAGAAGGTGCAGGACAACCTGCGCAAGCAAGGCGAGCGCAAGGTGTATGGCCTGGGCTTTCAGGTCACGGCCAACGGGGTCGACCCCTATCAGCTGTTCATGCCGTTTCTCGTCGCTTATGGCGGCAAGGACATCGTCACCAAGGACGGCAAGCTCCATCTCGACGACCCCAAGGTCAAGCAGGCGGCGATCAAGGCGGTCGCGTACCTGGGCGGCGCCTACCGGGACGGCTACGTCCCGCCGAGCGCGATCAACTGGAACGACGCGGATGACAACAACGCCTTCCACGCGAAGCTGATGGTGATGGACGTCGACGGAACGCTCTCGACCGAGGTGGCCATCAAGGAAAAGCATCCGGAGTGGTACTTCAACGAGATCGTGACCCACGGCATCCCCGGCTATCCGAACGACAATGCCGGCAAGCCGGTGCCGGCCTTCGTCTACATCACGACCGGCCTGATCCCGAAGGGCGCCAAGAACGTCACCGTGGGCAAAGAGTTCCTCAAGTACTTCATCCAGCCGAAGGTGCTCGGGGAGTTCATCGAACTGGGGCTGGGCCGCTGGCTGCCGGTCATGCCCGCGCTCGCCAAGAGCCCGTTCTGGCAGAACCCGAAGGACCCGCACCTGAAGGGCTATGCTACGCAGGGCCTCGTCGGCCCGACGCTGCCGGACCACTACGTGTACAACCTGGCGATGGCAGAAGTGCGCAATCAGCACGTCTGGAGCACGGCGATGATCGACGTGGCGAAGGACGGAGCGAAGCCCGATGCCGCCGTCGACAAGGCGTTCAAGCGCATCGAGGAGATCTTCGCGAAGTACAAGATGGCGTGAGTGCGGAGGGAACCATGGACACCGCGTCGGTCGTCGCAGTCGGCCGTCCCGCCATCCGGCGGCGAGCGCTCGCGCGCTACCTCCACGGCAACCTCAAGGGTGGCGAGTACACGTGGGCGGTCGCCTTCCTCGTGCCCTACGTCGCTGTGTTCCTGACGTTCGTCGTCTACCCGATCGTCTACGGCGTGTGGATGGGCAGCGAGGCGAGCCTGTACCGAGAGCTCTTCGCAGACCCGATCTACCAGAGCTCGGTGGTCAACACCGTGCTCTACCTGGCGCTCGGCGTGAACGTGAAGATGTTTCTCGCGCTGCTCCTGTCCGGGTTCTTCATGCGCCGCGGCCGGTGGATGAAGGTGCTGCTGCTCATCTTCATCCTGCCCTGGGCCGTGCCGCAGATCTCCACCTTCATCTCGATCCACTGGATGCTGAACGGCGAGTGGGGCTTCCTCAACAACGTCCTCTACAAGCTGTTCCACATCGAGGGACCGCACTGGCTCAACGACCGCTGGAGCGCCCTGGGCTCGGTCATCGTCTCCCACATCTGGAAGTGGACGCCGTTCTGGACGCTGATCCTGCTCGCGGGCCGGATGGCGATCCCCCTGGAGATCTCGGACACGGCGAAAGTCGACGGCGCCACCGGCGTCCGTGGATTCGTCCACATCACGTTCCCGCTGCTGGCGAACCTCTACCTGATCTGCACGCTGCTCTCGACGATCTTTCTGCTCGGCGATTTCAACACGGTCTACTTCGTCTCCGGCGGCGGGCCGGCGAACTCGACACACGTGCTCGGCACGCTCGGCATCCGCAACGCCTTCGACATGGCCCAGCCGCGGCTCGGGGTGGCGGCGGTGATGTCGGCGCTGCCCCTGGTGATCCCGCTGGTGATTGTCCTCATGCGCAAGCTGCGCACCGCGGAGGTACAGCTATGAGCACGCTCGCGTTCGACGCGGCGCTTTCGTCGTCCCGGGCCACGGCGCGAGCGAAGCGTGCCGTGCGCGTCCGGCGCTGTCTCGCGACGGCCGGGACGGTCGTGCTCTCCGCGGCGCTCGTGGTGTGGACGCTGCTCCCCATCTACAACATGGTTCTGGTTTCGCTCGAGCCGGAGGGCGACGTCTTCACCGATCACATCTGGCCGAGAGTCCTGTCATTCGAGAGCTTCTGGGGCGTCCTGACCCAGGGCCACTGGTACCTGGAGCATTTCTGGCGGCAGTTCGCCAACAGCATCTACATGGGTGCGATGGTGACGCTTTTCACGCTGCTGATCGGATCGCTGACGAGCTTCTCCATCGGCCGGATGCGCATCCGACACGGCTGGTTGGTCAGCAATGCCGCGTTGCTGACCTACGTCATTCCGGCGTCGTTCCTCGCGATCCCGTTCTACCGGATCATGCAGAACTACGGGATGGCGAACAACCTCTGGTCCGTGATCGCGGCCCTCGTGGCATTCGCCACGCCGTACGCGACCTTCGTGTTCCAGGAGTACGGGCGCAGCATCCCGATCGAGGTCGACGAGTCGGCGCGCATCGACGGCGCCTCACCGTTCCAGATCTATCGCAGCATCTACCTGCCGCTGATGGCGCCGGCCCTGGTCGCGGTCGGCACGTATGCCATGCTCCTGGCCTGGAACGAGTACCTCTATCAATTCCTGCTCCTGTCCTCCAAGTCGAGCATGACCGTGCCGGTGGCCCTCGCGCAGTTCCTCAGCAGCGATCAGTCTCCCTGGAACTACATGATGGCGACGGCCATCATTTACGCGTTGCCGCCCGTCGCCGTCTACTACGCATTCCGGCGACGCATGACCGCCGGCCTGACGATGGGAGGCGTCAAGGGCTGAAGGTACAGATGGCCCTTGCGTCTGAGGCGCCGCCGGCCGATAAGCGCCCTGTGGACCGCCGCGGCTTCCTCGGGATCACCAGCATCGCGATCGCCACGATCCTGGTGGGTGTCGCGATGTCCGGTCGCCGCGGGTTCGCTGCCGCACTGACCAAGGAGCAACGCGACCGGCTCACGCCGGACGACATCATCGCGTTGATGAAAAAGGGCAACGAACGCTTCCGCCTTGGCCACGAGTCTCCGCACGACTACCTCGCCCAGCAGAAAGCGAGCGCGAGCGGTCAGTTTCCCGCGGCGATCATCCTCAGCTGCATCGATTCGCGCGCGCCGGCCGAGACCATCATGGATTTGGGCATCGGCGACTGCTTCAATGCGCGCGTGGCCGGCAACATCGCCAACGATGACATCATCGGCAGCATGGAGTTCGCCTGCAAGGTCGCCGGTGCGAAGGTCGTGCTGGTGATGGGCCACACGTTGTGCGGCGCCATCAAGGGAGCGATCGACAAGGTACAGCTTGGGAACCTCACCGGGCTGTTGATCAAGATCCGGCCGGCCGTGGAGGCGACCGCATATCAGGGAGAACGCTCGGCGAAGAACTACGGCTTTGTCGACGCGGTGGCGCGCAAGAACGTCGAGCTGACGATGGCGGGCATCCATCGGCGCAGTGCGACACTCGCCGACCTGGAGGCCTCAGGCGCGGTCAAGATTGTCGGCGCGATGTACAACATCGAAACGGGGCTGGTCGACTTCTTCGGTTGACGCGGCGCGAATCTCCTCGACCAGACTGTCGCCGATGAAGCGGCCGAGTGCATAGACCGTGTAGCAAGGGTTCACGCCGAGCGACGTCGGCAGAATAGACGAGTCCGCAACGTACAGGCCGTCAACGTCCCATGAGCGGCCGCGTGAATCCACGACGTCGCGTCGGCGATCGCCGCCCAGCGCGCACCCGCCCATCGGATGACCGCTCGTGATCTGAATCCTCTGCTGACGGACGAGGTCGAGCGTCAGAATCTCGTCGATCTGCGCCGGCTCGCTCAGGATCAGAGGCCGATGGCTGTTGAAGAACACCCGACGCGCGCCCGCCGCGAACATGATCCGTGCTCCGGTCCGTAGAGCGTCCAGCCAGCCGGACTGGTCCTCATCCGCCAGCTCGTACTCGAACGCGGTGGGCGTGACGCGCCCGACCGGCCGATCGCGGAACATGACCGCCAGGGTCATGGTCTGGTTGAAGCGCTTCATGAACTCGACGTGGCTCTCAGCCGACTCATACGGGACGAGCTGCGCGTGCGCGAGCGGATGGTTCAGCATGCCCTCCAGGGCGTAGCGAACGTGATCCCGAGCGGGATCCGCGGCCGACTGGTCGTCGACCTCGTACATCTTTACGAAGTAGCCCATCGGCGGCGTGGCGGCCGACGGATACAGCGGCTCGTCGAAATCCGCGTAGAACGTGATGGTGGCGTGAGTCGAGAACCGCTCTCCGACCGCGCGCTCGGCGCCCTTCGCGCGCCGCAGATCGGGCACGCCGCTTCGCATGAGGATGCGCGGCGAGGCGAACGGCCCCGCGGCCAGCACCACGCGCCGGGCCCTGATCTCGATGCGCTCGCGATTTACACCGCGCGCGTCGGTGAGATATCCCACGACGCCCGTCGCTCGATGCGTGCGCCCGTCGCGGCCATCGTCCGGAAGCTCTTCGAGGAGCACCTGGTCCACACGACAGTTCGCAAGCACCTGCGCCCCGCGGCGGGCGGCCATGGGCAGCACCACGTTGAGCGGGGTGAGCTTACGGTTGTAGCGACAGCCGAGATCGCAGTAGCCGCATCCGATGCACTGATGTGCGTTGCGCACGGTCGGGCCGTGATGGAGCAGCCCGAGCGCCTGGACGCCACGGCGAAGCGCGAGGTTGCTCCCCGAGATCTGCGACTCGGGCACCGCGGCGATGCGGAGCAGCTTCCCGATCGCGTCGAGATGTGGCGCCAGATCCTCGTAGTCGAGATCAGCACCGTTCTGCTCACGCCAGTCACGGATCACGGGCCGCGGCGGCTCGAAGGCCAGCGCATGGTTGATCGTGGCGGAGCCCCCGACGAGCTTGCCGGTCACCACGGTGGTGGAGAGTGTGGGAATCTCGCGGCCGAAGAGCTGGTTCACCGAGAACTCGGTGTCGAAGATACGCGGCATCATCAAGCGCTCGCGCTGAACGAACTCGTCCGGCTCGATGAACTCGCCCTTCTCGACGATCAAGATCCGCTGCCCGGTCTTCGCAGCGAGCTCGGCGGCCACGAACGACCCACCCGCGCCCGAGCCCACCACGACGACATCGGTTTCCAGAACGAGACGGTCCTGCCCGCTCACCACTCGCGCGGCTTCGAGCCCCGTGCGCAGGGCGTCGTGCGCAACGACGCGGCGCCGCAGGGCCGCCACGTTGTCCTCGGTCTCCTTGGCCAGATCGAACGACGTGGAGTGCGCGAGATCCTCGTCGGGCCGCGCGGGGTCCCGCAGCCACGGCCCAGGGTAGTTCATGACCTTCCACGTCACGCGCTCGTTCATGTAGATCGGAGCGGTCCCGATGAACCTCGCGCCGGTGAAGATGTTGCGCAGAGGCCGGAGACTGCTGTCGCGCAGAAACAAGAAGTAACGGTTCGCATCGAGGGGGTGGAAGCGTTGAAGCTCGAAGCGTGCAGGCAATCCGTGACGCGTCGAAAACGTGCGGGTGAAGGTCGGCAGCACGTTGACGAAGTCGATCAGGAATCTCATGTCGGCAAGGAACTCGTCGCCATAGGCCCAGGCAAACTCCGCCCAGACCTCGACCGGGTCGTAGTCGGGGTCCTCGGCATGCAGCCGCTTTCGGATCTCGGTATCGGGCGGATTGAAGCCGTCGATGATCTTCGCGACGGTCTTTTCCTGCACCGGAGTGAAGATCACCGTGTCACCCAGGCGGCGGCGCTGTAACCGGCCGTGCATCGTGGCGCAGCCGAGCGGCGAGGACACCAGGATCGCCGCGCTCGAGGCGCGAGCGAGGCGCACGAGGAACTGCCGGCGGCTCATCGCCCGTGCAAGCTCGGCGTCGAACGCCTGCTGGGCGCTCAACGGCCGCTCGCTGACGTCCTGAGCAGATGCGTGTTGACCACCTGGCCCCTTGCCGTGGTGCCGATCCGGACGTGGCACTCCATGCAACCCGAACCCATGGGCCCGTGCGGCGGCACCCCGTGGCATTCGGCGCAGAAATTCGGCTGCCTCACCGCAGCGAGCCCGAGGCGATGCTCGTCGTAGTGACACGCCGCACACAGACGACCTCCGAGCGCGTCCGAAGACGAATCGCCGACGAATCGGCGTAAGCCCGGCGACGGCGCCGTGAAGTGCTCCTGACGCAGCAGACGTCGGGCCGCACGGTCGTGGTCCAGCGGGCGCAGCTCGCGCGTCGTGAAATGCTTTGTCGCGAGAACCTGCTGAAACTGAGGCTGGTGACAGCCTCCGCACGTCGCGTCCTGCACGGGCTGCGTATAGTCCGGGTGGCCGGCGGGCCGATGACATTGCCCGCAGCGAATGCCCTTGGCGGAGTGCAGGCTTTGTGCGTAGCCGGCCGGCGCCGGATGGCAACTCTGGCATTGCTCGACATATGGAGCCGGCCCGGACACCGACGCCTTCGCGTCGTGCCGCCCGGGAAGCCACGACACCAGGAAGCAACCGCCGAGCGCAAGCGCGGCTGGCGCCAACAGTAGCGTTCTCGCGAACCGCACCCCGGAACTGGGATGCATGTCAGTCCCTGTCGCGATGATCCTGCCTGATCTGAGAGGTGATCAGTGCCGATCGGCTGGGACCGCCATCGAACGGCCCCACGATGTTGGCCCGTGTTTCTTACCAAACGGTAATCAAACGGACAGGGGCACGAAAGGAATCGCCGCGTAGTGTCGCCGAGACGAATGCGTGGCGTCCCGCGGTGAAACGGCCTTCGTGAGTCGGCGCGCGTTGACCTGTCTGTCGCTGACACTGCTCTTGGCGGCCGGTTGCACAACGAAGACGACGTTTTGGGGGGATCCGGACCGCTCGCCGACGACGAAAACCGATATGCGGAGCTACGTGCAAGACAGCTACGAGTGCGTCCAAGAATCTGAGCAAGACATCCGGCTGGGTCAAATGCCGTGGTCGAAGCAGCGGGACGCGCAACGCCTCTACGAGTCCTGCATGAGCGCGCGCGGCTATGAGGTGCAGCACCGATAGAGAGCAAGCTTCTCGCAAGCCATGTTCGAATGATGCAGCGGCGCATCAGGAGTCGAACATGGCCGACACTTACACGAAGGCTCTTCTCACTCTCGAAATTCTTCGGTCCGCGGCCAACACAAATGCCCATCAGACGAACGTGCGGTTTTCGAAGCAAGGTGGGGGGATTGATATCGTGCTCGTTGATGCTGATGCCGCCGGCATGATGGGCCCTCGGTCAGAGCCCGCAATTCGCATTCCCGAAGTGCCGAACCCGTTCTAATCCGTCGCTTGTCGATTCGCGCAACGAGACAAATCGGGCACTCCGGCGATTGCCGAAGCGCCCGATTCGAATGGTGGGCCGTCAAGGACTCGAACTTTGGCTTCGTCGTCGAGCCTCGGACTATTGATCTTTCTCGAGCCAAATCGCATCGACGCTCGCCCTCCCGCCACCGGCAAGCACCAGCAGCAGGCTCGACGCCAGCAAGGCTCGATCGAGGTCGCTTGCCGTCCATCCTCGACTCGGAATCTGGACCCATAGCGTCGTCACGAGCATCTCGACGGCGAAGAGGAGACCAACCCAGCGGGTCGCGAGGCCGACAATGAGCAGGATACCGCCAACAAGCTCCAAGATGGCGACGAATGGGCCCATCACACCGGGCGCAGGGATCGCAACTTTCGCGAAGAACGCTGTCACACCACCGAGTCCAGCAGCAAATTTCTGCACTCCGTGGACAACGAAAATGACTCCGGTCGAAATCCGTACGACGGTGATGCCCCAGGCCGGGTCGATGCTGACGATTCTTTTCATGCTCGGTCACTCCCCTGGCTTGGTTGGGGCACGACCTCGCGACAGCTACGCTCGACTAAGGAGTGAGCTCCGGGCGTCCTCACACGCCGGACACGAGACGAACCCCTCTCGCTCGGCGTCGGTCGTGGCTGGGAGCCCCACGCGGTCGTTGCGGCTGATGCGCGACGCCCAGGGGCAGTCTCGCCGGTGGAACAGCCGTCCTCCGCGCTGCGCGACGTACGGCGTCGAGGCGTCGTCGTCAACCGGCTCACCGGTCGGCGGCTGGAGTGTCGCTACTGGCACGGACTCGCAGGCGATCGATGCCGACGTCATGCCCCTGTCTGGCTGGACGGGAAGCGGCCTCACGACCGGTTGATTGATTTCGAGGTGCGTTTCCAGCGTCGAGCGGAACTCATCGCTGGCGCCTCGCAACTCCCTCAACGCCCGCGCCAGCATCCGCGCAACTTCGGGCAGCCGTTTCGGGCCAACGACCAGAAGCGCGACCACCAGGATGACAAGGATCTCCTGCAGGCTGCCGCCCAGATCAAACATCGCGGGCGGCTCCGTTCTTCGGACCGACGCGCGCGTCGCCGTCGGTGCGTGTCGCCGTCTCGCCGCCCTTCGCCGCGTCGGGTGTCTCGAAGTTGCGCTCGACGATAGCCGTCCCGCAGCGAGGGCAATGGCTCCAATCGGTGGCAAGGGCGGCTCCGCAAGACCGACACCCCGCGGGCGCCTGATCCTCTGTCGCGCCGTCCGACTCCGACGTGCCGGCGTCGAGGCCCTTCTTGAACTCTCGGATGCTCGAGCCCAGGGAACGCGCCAGCTCGGGGAGGCGGCTGCCGCCGAAGAAGATCAGGACGATGACGAGGATGACGAGAAGCTCTTGCGGCCCGAGCCCAAACATCGCGGCTCCTTCTTCGCCACCGTACCTCCCGCGCACCTCGATCACAAGTGCATTGCCGCCACGCGCGTGCGCGAATTGGCTGGTCCGTCGCCCTCTATGTGCGGCGGAGATACGATGATCCTCCCATGCTGAAGGTTGTCGTGGCGTCCGTGCTCGTGTGTGTTGGAGCTCTCTACGGACGCGGCTGGTGGCACCTGCGTCGTATCGGCCATCCTCCGGACCGGTGGCGACTGGCGCTCTATGGGCTCGGGCTTGTGGCGATTGCGGCGGCTCTCCTGTCGCCCATCGACGATCTTGCCGATGAACTCTTCCCGGTACACATGATCCAGCACCTCCTGCTCACGATGCTGGCGGCGCCGCTCGTCCTGCTGGGTAATCCTCTGCCGGTGGTGCTGTGGGGTGTTCCTCGCCGCGTCCGTCGCTGGCTGGCGTCGCCCTTGACCACGGGCACGCACTTCCGCATTGCTCTCGGGGTGCTCACGTCCCTGCCCGTCGCCTGGCTCGTCTACGTGACGGACCTGTGGGCGTGGCACGTGCCGTTTCTATATCAGCTCGCGCTCGAGCACGAAAGCGTTCATGTTGTGGAGCACCTCGCGTTTTTCACCACGGCGCTCCTGTTTTGGTGGCCGATCGTGCGTCCCGCCCCGCGGCTGGGTCCGCGGGCGCACCTGGGATTCGAGATCCTCTATCTGATCGCCGCGACGGCTCAGAACACGGCCCTCGGCGCGATGCTCACTCTTCCCGAGCGCAGCTTC
>Ga0075436_100003977_pt1 | contig 10133 bp, 12 predicted proteins | sample RhiMethybrSRZTD5_FD_75303 | JGI IMG/M metagenome (GOLD analysis project Ga0075436, IMG submission 75303) | Populus rhizosphere microbial communities from Tennessee, USA - Rhizosphere MetaG P. TD hybrid SRZTD5 | ecosystem: Host-associated > Plants > Roots > Rhizosphere > Soil | place: USA... | reverse complement strand
CAAACACCGCCTCATCAACGGCGTGGTCGTCGGCGAGCATGGTGATGACCACTTCACCTCGCGCGGTGGCGCCCCGGCGTATCGGCGAGATGTGCGCCGCGCTTAACCAGCGGCGCGGCCTTCGCTTTGGTGCGGTTATAGACAGTGAGGTCATGTCCAGCCGCCAGCAGATTGGCGGCCATGGCACTGCCCATGTGCCCGAGCCCGATGAAGCCGAGTTTCATGCTTTGACCTCCGCCTGTGTCGTGGGAGTCCTTTTTCGTTTCGGCCGCGCGATCTCGGGCTGGCTCCCTTGCAACGGCGGCTCCTGCAATAAGATGCGAAGGTGCCGGCAAAGCGCGATCAGGTCCGGCCGGTAGTCCTCGCGCAATTGCTGAAATCGTATGTACGCCGCGTCTTCCGGCTTGCACAAGCTGTAGCCTGCGCTGCGGAGCCGCTCGCGCATGACCTTGAATTGTTCTCGATCGACCGTCGCGTCACGCGTGGGCGCCGCCTGTACGGCGAAAAGTCTCTCAAGAGAGCCGACAGTGCGGCAGCCGATCGGAAGGAACATGCGTGCAACAGGCGCAGTAGGTCTCTGGGTCTCGGTCGCTGCCAGTAGCAGCGCTGCAGCATCGAGCACGGCGCCGAATACAGCGAGCCACTCGCCGTCTTCATCGGTCGAGCGGAAATGCGCGAGCACCGGATCGGCACGGTGGCTATGCAAGACGTCGGCGGCCCATTTCTCCCAGTCGCGGAATAGCTCGGCGAGCGCATCCGGCGCTTCGTTAAGTCCGTAGGTCTCGAGGATGACAAGGCCTGATGGCGGACGTCCAGCCACCGGGAGCGTGCTGAGCACAAGCACCTCTCGGCGATGGAGGGCCTGTTGCACGGTCAGCAGAAAGGTCGCGCCGATTGTCACGCTGGCAAGCCCCGACAGACCCGCGAGGACCACCAGAAAACGCGCGGGTCCGATCACGATGCTATTGCCGACGCCGAGCGTGATAAAGGCTGACCCAGCAAGATACACAGTCTCCGCGAGGTCGGCGGCGGGACCTATGTCTTTGCTGTCGGCGTGAATCATAAGTCCATAGCCGAACACGAGCAGCGCCACCCAGAAAAGCAACGCGAGGATGATCAGAAGAGGCGCGAGGCTTGCCCGCGTCGTCTGGCGCAACCGCGTCGATTTGATGCGCTCGGTAGCCTTGAACCAGAGCGGAACGAAAAGGCGGCCGAGCAGCGGACTGAGGGGGAGCGCTCTGACGGTCGGCCGCGGCAGGAGAATGGTGCGGAAGTTGTCGGAAAGGACGAGCAGGACGAGACCAAGCCCTGCCACGAATTCGATCATTGTACCGATTGCGCGTACCTCCAACTTGTGAGTTCGGAGGCCGAACGTGGAGAGCCGCAATGGGGTTTCGAAAAGGGAAACGTCCTCCGCTTGAGCTCGCTCAGGTCTCGATCAGGTCTTCCGACTCAAACTCATCGAGCGGCTCGGGCTCGGTACGACGCCGCTCGGCACGCTGCGCCCGTTCGGCGGGGTCGCGCCCTATTTCCTCTTGCAGATTGGCGAGGTCGATGAACTGATCGGCCTGACGGCGAAGCTCGTCGGCCACCATCGGCGGGTTGGTGGCGAGCGTCGACACAACGCTCACGCGCTTGCCCTTATGCTGGAGCGCCTCGACGAGCGAGCGGAAGTCGCCGTCGCCCGAGAACAGCACGATGTGGTCAAGGTAGTCCGACAATTCCATGGCGTCAACGGCGAGCTCGATATCCATGTTGCCTTTGATCTTGCGCCGACCGGTCGCGTCGACAAACTCCTTGGTGGGCTTCGTCACCATGGTGTAGCCGTTATAATCGAGCCAATCGATGAGCGGCCTGATCGAGGAATACTCCTGCTCCTCGGCAAGCGCCGTATAGTAAAGGGCGCGCACGAGCTGTCCTTTGCTCCGGAACAGCGAAAGCAGCCGCTTGTAATCGATGTCGAAAGCGAGTGCCTTGGCAGTGGCGTAGAGGTTGGCGCCATCGATGAAGAGTCCAACGCGCTCTGTCGGATAAAAATTCATTTAAGCTCCTATCACCGGAAGTATGAAGGCGATTGAGAGAGCGGCCGCTCAGCAACGTCGACTCGAGGGCTGCTTAGACAACATAGGTGTGACGGAAGGAGTGTGCAATTGCTCGCGCGTGGGAAGATTTTGATAGCTCTTGGTGCAAATTGTCCCGGGGTATGGGGCACGGCGGCACAAACGCTTGAACATGCCATAGGCGAAATTGAGCGCGCTAATATAGGAGTCATTGCGGTCTCGCCATTTTACCAGACGGAAGCCGTCGGCCGGGCGCGTCAGCCTGCTTACGTAAACGCGGTAGCACTGATCGACACGAGCCTTGCGCCGGAAGCGCTACTTAGAGTGTTGAAAGCGATCGAGCGAAGGGCTGGCAGACGGGGCGGCAGGCCCTGGGGACCGCGTACGCTCGATATCGATATCATCGATTATCGAGGCCTGGTCAGGCACTGGCATGACCGGCAGCCTGAGTTCCGCGGAGCAGGCCGACGCCCGCTAGTTCTGCCACATCCTCTTGCGCATAAGCGTCCGTTCGTGCTCAGACCGCTCCTGGATGTCGCTCCCGATTGGCGTCACCCGGTGCTAAAGGCGAGCGCGCGGGAGCTTTGGCGCGAGACGCAGGGGCGAGGCGAGGGCAGGGTGATAGGAAGGCTCTAAGGCTTAGTCCTGCTTGCCAGCCTCAAGCGAACTGCCTAAATAGAGACCAAATCACAGCAAACCGAACACAAGGATTCCCTGATGGCTCGCGTCACCGTCGAGGACTGCATCGACAAGATTACGAACCGCTTCGAGCTCGTGCTTTTGGCAAGCCACCGTGCTCGCACCATTTCCGCCGGCGCCCAGATTGCCGTGCAGCGCGACAATGACAAGAATCCCGTAGTAGCGCTCCGCGAGATCGCCGAGCAGAAGATTGTCGCCGACGACCTCAGGGAAGACTTCATCCACTCGATGCAGAAATATGTGGAGGTGGATGAGCCGGAGGCTGAGGCCGTGCCCATGCTCTCGACCGATACCAGGATGCCCGTTCTCGGACAGGACGATCAGTCGACCGACACCACGATCGACAAGATGACCGAGGAAGAGCTGTTGCGGAGGATGGCGAGCCAGGCACCTTCGGATGGCTCCAATGCGGGACCGCGCTCACGCTGACCTAACCCGCTTCTCAAAAAGCGCGGGCTACCCCTTTGCCGTAATGCATTGTCGCCTCGGTTCGTGCCGAGGCGCAGACTTTCTTGAAGTGAAGGTGCGGCTGCCGATCGATGTGGATGCGGCGGCTGACGAGAGGCGCGCGCCATGACCCGCCAATACGAGCTGGTCGAGCGCGTGCTGAGTTATCAGCCGAACGCCGACGAGGCGCTGCTCAATCGCGCCTATGTCTATGCCATGAAAGCGCACGGCAACCAGAAGCGGGCCTCTGGCGCACCTTATTTCTCCCATCCGCTGGAAGTGGCGGCTATCCTCGCCGAAATGCGGCTCGACGATGCGACAATCGCAACCGCGCTCCTGCACGATACCATCGAGGATACCGAAACCACGCGTTCCGAAATCGACGCCATGTTCGGGCGCGAGATCGGCACCCTGGTCGATGGACTGACCAAGATCAAGAAGCTCGACCTCGTCACCAAGAAGGCCGAGCAGGCGGAGAATTTCCGCAAGCTCCTGCTTGCCATCTCGAGCGACATCCGAGTGCTGCTGGTCAAGCTCGCCGACCGCCTGCACAACATGCGCACGATCGAGCATATCAAGCCGGCCAAGCGCACGGTCATCGCCGAAGAGACCATGGACATCTATGCGCCCCTTGCCGGCCGCATGGGCATGCAATGGCTGCGCGAAGAACTCGAGGACCATGCCTTCAAGGCGCTCAATCCCGAGGCCTACGCAGCGGTCGTCGAGCGACTCAAGATTTTGCGCAAGCGTAACCAAGGCCTGATCGATGAGATCGAGGACGCGGTCACCAGCAAGCTCAAGGAAGCAAAGGTCGCCGGAATCGTCGCCGGCCGCGAGAAGAAGCCTTACGCCATCTGGAGCAAGATGGAGCGGAAGCAGATCTCACTCGAGCAGCTGTCCGACATTTATGCCTTCCGCATCGTGGTGCCCGAGGTCGAGGATTGCTATCGCGCACTCTCGGTGGTGCATAGCACGTGGCACGCTGTCCCTGGCCGTTTCAAGGATTACATCTCGAATCCTAAGCAGAACGACTATCAGTCCATCCACACCACGATCGTCGGCCCGCGCCATCAGCGCGTCGAGCTACAGATCCGCACCGAGAAGATGCACTCGGTTGCCGAATATGGCGTCGCCGCGCATGCGCTCTACAAGGACGTCAATGGGTCGCATACGCCGAAGGGCGTGGCGCCGTCGCAAGACACCAATGCCTATCGTTGGCTCCGCCATCTCGTCGGCATGCTTCTTGACGGTGACAACCCTGAGGAGTTTCTCGAGCACACCAAGCTCGAGCTGTTCCAGGACCAGGTATTCTGCTTCACGCCTAAGGGACGGCTGATCGCTCTGCCGAGAGGGGCAAATCCCATCGACTTTGCCTATGCGGTGCACACCGACATCGGCAACACTTGCGTCGGCGCCAAGATCAACGGTAGGCCGATGCCGCTTACGACCGAGCTTAGGAACGGCGACGAGGTCGAGATCATCTGCTCGAAGGCGCAGCTTCCGCCCTCGGCCTGGCAGAGCATTGCCGTCACCGGCAAGGCGCGCTCGGCCATCAGGCGTGCGACCCGCGACGCGGTGCGCGCGCAATATGGCAAGCTCGGCCGCGAGATTCTGGTGCGCGCCTTCCAGCGCCGCGAGAAGACCTTTGGCGAGGAGGCAGTTTCGGCCGCGCTTGGCCGCCTGTCGCAGAAGACAACAGAAGATGTGTTGGCGGCGATAGGACGCGGCGAACTATCCTCGGCTGATGTGTTTCGCGCGGTTTTCCCGGATGAGGGCTCAACCGAAGCGCAGAAGCGAAGGCGCAAACTCAAGCGGACCGACGAGGGCTGGTTCGGGCTCGGCAAGGTGATCGGCCTCAAGTTCCGCTGGCCTGGGTCGAGCGGCAAGGCGCCAAAGGATGGCCCAAGCAGCATCCCCATCAGGGGTTTGCGGGGCGATTTGCCGGTTAGCTTCGCCGATGGCGGCGCGGTGCCTGGCGATCGCATCGTCGGCATTCTCAGTCCCGGGCAGGGTATCACCATCTATCCCATCCACGCCGAGGCGCTTAAGGCCTTCGACGAGGAGCCCGAGCGATGGATCGACGTGACCTGGGACATCGACGAGGATAACCCCCAGCGCTTTCCGGCCAAGCTCGCGGTGACGGTGCTGAACGAGCCGGGGAGCCTTGCCCAAGTGGCCACCGTGATCGGCGAGGCAGACGGCAATATCGATAATGTGAAGATGACGAACCGGGTGCCCGATTACACCGAGATGCTGATCGACCTCGAAGTGTGGGACCTGAAACACCTGAACGAGATCATTGCCGGGCTCAGAGCCAAAGATGTGGTGTCGAGCGCCGCCCGGGCGAACGGTTAAGCGCGCTGGTTTCTGGAAGAACTTAACCTAGATATGGTAGGGCCTTGGTCGCCAACGGGACGCAATCACCCGGCGGTTGGTTCTAAGTCTGTCGAGAGGTGACGATGCTGTTCAGGCGCCGCGAAGAGGAGAGCATTCTCGGGCGGATACGCGTGCACCTTTGGCCGCGCCGGAGCTGGAGCCGATCGACACGCTACGTCCTTTATCGCCTGAAGCGCTTGAGCGAATCTCCCCATGCCGTCGCGCTCGGTTTTGCGGTCGGCGTGTTCTCTGCGGCTACACCCTTTCTTGGCACCCACATGATCATGGCTGCCTTGATCGCCTGGGCGGTCGGCGGCAGCATTGTCGCCGCCGTGCTTGGCACCTTCTTTGGCAACCCGCTGACTTATCCACTACTGTGGTATACCACCTACGAGGTCGGCCACTTGATGCTCGGCGGCCGTGCCGTCAAGCACAACATCGACCTCTCCAACGGCATTTTCCAATCTTCGCTCGAGAAGCTTTGGCCGATCTTGAAGCCGATGTCGCTCGGCTGCATCCCCGTGGGACTGGCACTCGCCGCGCTGAGCTACGTGCTCGTCAAGCCGATGGTCGAGGCCTACAAACATCGCCGCCTTCGCGAGCTTGGTACCCGGTCGAGAGGGGAGGCCGTCGGCGCGCGATGACGACCGTTCCTGCGATGACCGCGCGCAACATCGAGAGCGTGGCCCCGATCCGCCTCGGCATCAACATCGACCACATCGCCACGTTGCGCAACGCGCGGGGAGGCCGTTATCCGGATCCGTTGCGCGCGGGGAGACTAGCCGTCGAGGCAGGCGCCGACAATATCACCGCGCATCTCCGCGAGGATCGCCGCCACATCAGGGATGAAGATATCGCGAGGCTCATGGCGGCAGCGATCGCGCCGCTCAATCTGGAGATGGCGGTGACGCCGGAAATGCTCGCTATCGCCCTCGAAGTGCGGCCGCATGCCTGTTGCCTTGTGCCGGAGCGGCGTCTCGAGATCACCACCGAAGGTGGTCTCGACGTCGTGTCACAGATTCAAACGCTTACGCCATTTGTCGCCAAGCTCAGACAAGCCGGCATCCAGGTTTCGCTGTTTATCGACCCTGACCCCGAGCAGATCGATGCGTCGCGCAAAGTCGGTGCCGATGCAATCGAGCTCCACACCGGCACCTATTGCGGAGCTGCAATGGAAGGCGACACGCCTTCGTTCCGCCGCGAGCTTTCTCGCCTTGTGGAGGAGGCTCGGCGGGGCGCCAAGGCAGGGCTCGAGGTCCACGCGGGCCACGGGCTCAACTATGATAACGTCACGCCCGTCGTCTCGATTCCCGAGATCGTCGAGCTCAATATCGGTCATTACCTCGTGGGCGAGGCGATTTTCGTGGGTCTCGGCAAGAGTGTCGCACGCATGCGTGCCATCATGGATGAGGCGCGCGCGGCCCTGCGGCATAGCGACACGGAAGCCAGGGTCTCCGGCACGTGATGATCCTCGGGCTCGGCAACGACATCATCGACATCAGGCGGGTCGAGCGCACTATCGAGCGCTATGGCGAGCGCTTCCTGTCCCGCGTTTTCACCGAAATCGAGCGGCGGAAATCCGACAACCGCGCAGAACGCGCCGCCTCTTACGCCAAGCGTTTTGCCGCCAAGGAGGCCTGCGCCAAGGCGCTTGGCACGGGGTTCCGCCAAGGCGTGTTCTGGCGCGACATGGGCGTGGTGAATTTGCCATCTGGCCGCCCCACATTGCAGCTCACTGGAGGGGCGGCGCAGGCGCTCGAGCAGCTCACTCCCGAAGGCCACGAGGTTCGCATCGACCTCTCGATCACCGACGATTTCCCCACTGCCCAGGCGATCGTCATCATCTCTGCCGTAAAGGTCTCGCTCCGCGACTGACGCGTTTGCCTGATCACCGGGGAGAGGCTATAGGGGCGCCTAACCTTTACGAGCCTGAATTGACCATGAACCCGAGGAGAGCTTCCGCATGAGCGTAGAAGCCGAGAACACGGAAGCTAGGAGCAGCGTGAAGGACACCGTCCGCGTGATCATTCACGCGCTGATCCTCGCGCTCATCGTGCGGATTTTCCTGTTTCAGCCCTTCAATATTCCGTCGGGCTCCATGATCCCAACGCTGCTCGTCGGCGATTATCTCTTCGTCTCGAAATACAGCTACGGCTACAGCCGGTACTCCTTCCCCTTCGGGCTCAATTTGTTCCCAGGCCGTATCTGGTCGAAAGAGCCAGAGCGCGGCGATGTGGTCGTGTTCAAGCTGCCGCGCGACAATGAGACCGATTACATCAAGCGTGTGATCGGCCTCCCCGGCGACGAGATCCAGATGATCCACGGCATCCTCAACATCAACGGCAAGCCGGTACCGAAGGTGCGTACCGATGACTTCGTCACCACCGAACCGTCGGGCCGCGAGCGGCACGTGGCGCGCTATCTCGAAACGCTGCCGAACGGCGTGACGTATCCCGTTATCGACTTGGTGCAAGAGGGCTTCGGAGACAACACTGAGGTCTACAAGGTGCCCGAAGGCGAGTTCTTCATGATGGGCGACAACCGCGACAACTCGACCGATAGCCGGTTCTTGTCAGAGGTCGGTTTCGTGCCGTTTCAGAATCTCGTCGGCAAGGCGCAAATCATCTTCTTCTCGCTCGACGAGAGCACGAGCTTCTGGGAGTTTTGGCACTGGCCGACGAGCGTCCGCTGGTCGCGCATCTTCCAGGTGGTGCATTAAGCCTTGCTCAAGGCGCGGGCACTCAAAGATTTGTGCGCCCGGCTCGGGCGCGATTTCTCTGACCCTGCTCTGCTCAAGGTAGCGCTCACTCATGCGAGCGCGCGCGCAGGCGCTCGTCCTCAAGAGGACAACGAGAGGCTGGAGTTCCTTGGCGACCGCGTACTTGGTCTCGCCGTTGCCGAGCTTCTTGCCGATTCCTTCCCCAAGGCACGTGAGGGAGAGCTTGCGCGTTGGTTCAATCATCTCGTTCGCGCCGAGACTTGTGCCGAGATCGCGCAGGAGTGGGAGCTCGGTGCATTCATTCTAATGAGCGGGGGAGAAGCGGGGAGCGGCGGCCGCAGCAAGAAGACCATTCTCGCCAATGCCTGCGAGGCGGTGCTCGGTGCCATCTTCGCCGATGGCGGCTACGACCCGGCGCGGGCCGTGGTGCGCCGCTTCTGGAAGCCGCAGCTCGACATGCTGGAGCTTGCCGCCCCTGACGCCAAGTCGCTGTTGCAGGAATGGGCGCAAGGGCGGCGGTTGCCGCTGCCGCGCTATCTCGAAGTTGCCCGCGAAGGCCCGGATCACGCGCCCCGCTTCACTGCCGAGGTGCAAATCGACGGAGTGGCGCCTGAACGTGGCACCGGCGCCAACAAGCGCGCCGCAGAGCAGGCCGCCGCTCTTGCCATGCTGGTCCGCGAGGGAGTGTGGCAGGCTCCGCCTGATGTCTGAGGCTCCTGCCACGGAGACGGGCACGCGCTGCGGTTTCGTCGCAATGATCGGGAACCCCAACAGTGGCAAGTCGACCCTCACCAACGCGCTGGTCGGCGCCAAGGTCTCCATCGTTACACATAAGGCGCAGACGACGCGTGGTCCGGTGCGCGGCATCGGGCTGATCGGTGACACGCAAGTGATCCTCGTCGACACGCCGGGAATCTTTCAGCCCAAGCGGCGGCTCGACCGAGCCATGTCGCAAGCGGCATGGGAGAGGGCAGAAGAAGCCGACATCGTCGCTGTGGTCATCGACGCGCATCGCGGGCTCGATTCGAGCCTCGACGCACTGCTCAAGCATCTCCCTGAAGTAAAGCGGCCGGCGATTGCTATCCTCAACAAGATCGACCTCGTGAGTAAGCCCGACCTGCTGCGGCTTACCGCCGAGATCTCGGCGCTCATGCAGTTCGATCGTGTGTTTATGGTCTCGGCGCTGACCGGCGACGGCGTCGCCGATCTCACATCCTATCTCGCAAGCGCCGTTCCGCTTGGGCCCTGGCTATTCCCCGAGGATCAGCTCACCGATGCCTCGCTCCGCCAGACCGCGGCCGAGATCACCCGCGAGAAGCTCTTCCTCAGGCTGCACGAAGAGCTTCCCTATCAGCTCACGGTCGAGACCGCAGACTGGAAGGAACTGAAGGACGGCAGCGTCAGGATCGAACAAACGATCTATGTGACGCGCGAAAGCCAGCGCAAGATCGTGCTCGGCGCGAAAGGCCAGACCATCAAGGAGATTGGGTCGGCGGCGCGCGAGGAGATCGCCGAGATCGCTGGGGTGCCTGTGCATCTCTTCCTGTTCGTCAAAGTGCGCGAGCGCTGGGGCGAGGATCCCGAGCGCTACCGCGAGATGGGTCTCGATTTTCCGAAGGACCGCTAGGTTCGGGTCAGGCCGACCTTTGGTGGAACCGCCTGGTACGGGGAACGTTGCGCTCCGTTAGGCATCACTAAGGAGACCATCATGAAACGCGTATTTCTCGTAGCCGCGGCCGCGTTGCTTGGAGCAACGACGGCTGAGGCCGCGACAACAACCGCCCCCGGCGCTGCCGGCGCAGCCCCTGGTGCGCCTGGCGGTGCGCCGATGC
>Ga0075436_100003976_pt1 | contig 10133 bp, 8 predicted proteins | sample RhiMethybrSRZTD5_FD_75303 | JGI IMG/M metagenome (GOLD analysis project Ga0075436, IMG submission 75303) | Populus rhizosphere microbial communities from Tennessee, USA - Rhizosphere MetaG P. TD hybrid SRZTD5 | ecosystem: Host-associated > Plants > Roots > Rhizosphere > Soil | place: USA... | reverse complement strand
ATCGGCTCCGGGTTTGAGCACGACGATGTACTGGCCGAGAGCAGAAGCAGCTCCACCTGAGCTGGTCGCTGACGAGGCCGTCATGCCAGCCAGGATCAGAGCGAACACCAGCCCGCCTGCAAGAGACCGCAGAAGAGAAGTCACGCCAGCCCCCTTTCATGCCGCACCCGTTACGGGGATTTCTCCCGACCAACGCCCACCGCGACATTAACGGCCTCTGCCAGCCCTGACAAGAACGCCACCATAGGCCGTTACGTCTCCGCCGCGGCTCCGCACACGGAATCCGGTTTTAGTACTTAGGCAGTGTCCGAAAGCCGTCCTACTTCACCCCATATGCGTAGTGGCCGCGCGCCGAATTGGCCCGGAGCGAAGCAGCTCCTGGACGAGAGCCGGGATCGACGACGGAGCCACGGTGTACACCGCTCTGAGGACGTTGCGCGTCAAGGAAGTACGGCAGGGAAGCGGCAATAGTCGAGTCACGGACGATGCAGCAGCACGCCGGGTGCGCACTCTCTCAGGCTTCCCGCGCGCGCGCGATATCAGGACCACGGCCCCATGCGTCGGGTTACGCGACCCATAGACGTCCCTTGAACTTCCCGCGCGCACCGGACCTACCACCTGGTCGCACACCAGGAAACGAGCCTCATCCGGCAGAGCCGGCCGCCGGCGCGAAGGAACGCGACCGACGCTGTTGTGACGTGGACGTGCTCGCTAGGGGAAAGTTTCGATCCCCGGACGAGGCCACCGGGTACGTGCACGGAACCGGAAGAACGGGACGGGCAGGCCGTGAAGGCACTGCTATCACGCTCGTCCTCCCCGAGCAGCAATCCGAGACGAGCCAGGTCGCCTTGCGAAACTCGCTTTGTCCAGCGCGCGCTTGACCGAAGGCGACGTTGCGTCCTAGACTCGTTGTGCCCCTGCCTGTCTACGTTCTGCGGCAGAGAGGAGGTCGCCCGCTCGACGAGTCATCGTCGTGTTGTGCGCGGCGCCACCCGCGACGAAGAGTCTCAGCCTCGGCGACGTCCGATTGGATTCCGTCACGGGTCGAGGTGGTCAGCTGCGCGAGCCGAGTCAGGGCGCCAAACCAACGTCTGCGGCCACCGAGCTGCAGAAAGGAAGAGTCGTGAACGAACGTCAAGAGCCGGAAGAGTCAGAGGAGACGCTCGCACAGGCATTACAACGCGTGAAGAACGCCGCCCCGCCGGAACGGATCGAAGGGAAACCCGAAACGGCCAAGATCCCGTTCGCAGAGCTCGACAAGGCCGAGAAGGGCGGTTAACCAATGGCCTTCGTCAACGTCTCCGCCGCCCGCACGGCCGACCCGGGCAACGTCTGGGTCGCGAAGGACTCCTTCATGTCAAACGACCCTTTCGCGATCGTGCTCGACGTTCAGGTCGACAGCTCCGTTCTGGCGGCTGGGCTGCTCTTCGACGTCGTCTGGCAGATCGTGAACCCGCGTCAGGATCCATACAACCACGCGTGGTGGACCCTCATCGGCAGCGAAATAGTGGGCATGCCGACTGTAGACACGGACTGGAACGGGGTGGGCTTCCAGTGGACGAACTTCGCGGTCTGGCATTGGTGGTCGCACTACGCGGATGCCGTCAGTCAGGTGCGCGGCCCCGACAAACTCGCCGGCGTCTTCTACGTTCAGGGCACGATCAACGTCCAAGGATCCAGCCTGTTCGGTCGTTCCAACCAATTCTGGTTCAAGGTCCGGCCCTAAGTTGGAGGCACGCTCCTTTGCCCTTCGCGTTTTTGGTCTAGCGCTCCACCACGACGAGCCTGGCCTACTGCCGCGGGGGCCGACACCCCCTCACTGCATCAGCAGAACGAAAGGAGGTAGAGATGCCAGCATTCAGGGCACCGCTGTTCGTCTCGCCGTCGATTCCGACGGCGAGTGTCACAATCAATGTCGGGTTTCAGCGACCCATCCTGGCTTTCATCACGGTCACGCTGGTGGATTCGCTAATCGACTACGACTTCGATAATGCGATCGCAGCCGACATTTTCAGAGTCAACGGGGTTTTGACAACGCCTCTCGTGTCGGGTCCCAAATGGGGTCCACCCGGCAGTACAAGCAACGTCTTTCAAGGCGCGTTCGTCGGAACTGGCACGTTCATCAACTTCTTCCTCAGAAACCGCGGCCCGGACATTGCGGCACTCGCCGAGGCGATCGTCATTACCGAGCCGTAGGTCCGCGCGAAAGGGATCAGAAATGAAGGCATTTGTCGCATTCGACGCCAAGACGGGTGCAATCCGGCATGTTCACTACGAGGCGACCATGGAAGGCGAGGCGCGAAAGGTCGACCGTGAAGAGGTTCTCGACCCTCAGGCGCTCGGTCGCGGCGAGCAAGCGCTCGATGCAAGCGACCTCGAGATCTTGGAAGTAGATACCGACGAACTGCAGGCGGGCCGAAGCATCGACGTGGAGCTTTTCGTCGATCCAGAGCGGCGTACGCTGGCGCAGCGCGAGCGGCCAAAGGCGGGGTGACTCGTATCGCCCAGCCTCGAGCCGGTCGCGGATCCAGAAGTAGAAAGGCGGGTAACAACTCCGCCCCGCAAACTCCCAAGAAGGTCCGCCCGAGAGAGCGGGCCTTCTTGAGTGGTGGAGCAGGACTAACGTGCGACCTCCGGGTTGCGAAGTGCGAGGCTCAAAAGGCCGTTCGCTCACACACGCCGCGCCACGTCGCCTGGGCCGGCGAGGCGTAGCGGTTGAGCGACGTTAGGATCCCATCCGACTGGCCTCACGTTGCGTTTGTGCGCTTCGGGTCTGTTTAGGGGTCTGCTACTCATCGGAGTTGCAGGGATCGTCGTTGCTGCCGCCGTGTCGAGAGGGGCTACACGCCTCGCCGATGGGTCGATATGGGCGGTACTGGGCTCGAGGCAGCCTGCAAACGGCACTTTCTCTCGGCGCGGTCCGGCACCGGTCCGGCACCAGCTCGCACGAATCGTCGATTACCGTGCCCCCGCTCGTGCCGCGAGGTGATGCGGATCAGCCGAAGCGCTCCCGCGGGCCGAAGTGACCCGCGGCCAGGCCACGGGTCACCCGACTTGCCGGTTCAATCCTTCTTCGCAGCGGACGCGTCGACGCAGACGATTCCCTTGTTGCCGTCCTGGTCGGCGATCACGGTGAGCGAGGGCGCGTCGCTGTCATCGACGACGGTGCCACCCGCCGCGACGGCGGCGGCGATCCGTTGCCTGGCCACCTCGGGCGCCACATAGATCTCGATGTGGAACCGCTGACCCGGGGCCTCGTGCTCGTCGGCGTCCCCGAACCACAGGTTTGGCACCCGTCCCGTGGCATCCCGGATCTCGTCGCTGGGGGTCCCGCGGCCCTGGGCATCGGCGCTCCCGGTCAGTAGGACGGCCCACACCGGGGCGATGGTCGCTGAGCGCGCCGTGTCGAGGCCGAGCTCGATGTCGCTGACCGAGGCCGGGTCAGCGTCGACCTTATGGTCAACAGCGATCTCGGTGATCCGTCGCGCGAGGTCGACGTCCTGCTGGGTCACCCATTCAACAACGTGTTCGGTGCCTTCGCCGTCGCGGTAAATGGCGTCGTCGCTGACCAACTTGAAGTCGACGTACCCCTTACCGATGGACACGCGCGGGTGGTGGCCGAGCGCGTCGCCCGCCTCGCCCACCGCGGCGACGAACCGTGCGCCGGTGCCGAAGTCGTCGATCACGTAACGCGCATGCAGTCCCTGAGCCAGCTTGCGCCAGTCGACCAGGTTCGCCTCGGCGATCTGTCCGCCCCTGAGCATGTCCATGGACGGGGAGCCTATCCCTGATTCAGCCCGCAGCAGTCGCGCAACGAACAACCGGATCTGCCGCGCGGCCCGCGAGCAGCCGCCGGTAGTCAAGTTCGGCCTCGTCCACGAGAACATGCGTGTACGTGTTCGCTGTCACGGCGAGGTTGCGCTGGCCGACGTGCTCGCCGATCCGCGCCCAGGGGACGCCGCGCAGGTGAAGCAGGCTGATCCGCCGGTGCCGCAGGTCGTGCGGCGACCAGAGCGGCACGGCTGCCGCCTTGCACGCCTTCGCTATCGCCGTCCTCAGGGCGTCGGCGCCGGAGTCGGCGAAGAGTCGCGCCGCCGGGTCGCGGTCTTCCCTCGCTCCGAGCTCGGCTTCTAGCGCGTCGGCAAGCACCGGGTGGAGCTCGACCCATAGCGCCCGCCTGGTCTTCGTCGTCGCGGCACGAAGCCGGACGCGACGCCGCGGCTCGTCGTAGTCACCAACGAGCGCGTGGTCGATTGCGCTCACGCGGGCGCCGGACCAATAGAGGAACAGCAGCGGTAGACGGTGCTTCGACGGAAGCAGGCGGTAGACCGGTTCGACGTGGGCAGCGGTCGGCGCGTTCGGCTCTTCCGGCTCTTCGCGCGGAAGCTTCACGGTGATCGCAGTCGGTCGCTGTACCGAAGTTGGTGAGTCGTGCCACTCGTCTCGATTGCGACGATCTCACCCTTGGGGTCAAGTCGCTGGATCTCCGCGAGAAACCACGCAGGGTCACTACTGCTCAGCGGCATCGTGTAGCTCCCGGGCCCACCCGAGCTAGAGCGTAATCAGCGTCGGCGGAAGGCGCAGGACTGTCGTCATACAAGGTTGAGGGGCCGAGCCCCGCCCATGCAAATCTCAATCCGGCACCGGTCCGGCACGACCTCGCGCGTTCGACACATTCCGCACCTCTGGATGGCTTAGCCGTGCGCCTTCGGCCTGGCCTGGCGGCGCGCCAGCGGGCCGTTATGGGCGGTACTGGGCTCAGAGCGGCCTGCAAATCGGCGCCTTTTACGCGGCGAGGGGGGAACCGCACCGGCACGAATCGCCCGGTTTCTCGGGTCAAGCCGGTGGTACCCTCAACGCTAGATGTTCCGCGCGTTGTACCGGCTGGTCGGGAGATTCCTTGCCTGGGCTAACCGCGGAAGCGCAACAGCGACCTCAAAGGAAGCCCTTGAGCACCGCCGGGCATTAGAGGATCGCTCGGGCACCCACTTGGGCAACTACTCGGGCTTCGAGTAAACCGAGCCGTCCGCCCGTGGAACCGCGTTTTTTTTGCGGCTAGAGCGCCACGTCGGTATCGGCGCGCGGCCTCCCTCTCCGACGAGCGCCGCGTAGCAGCCCTGATCCTGACGCCGGCCACAGGCTTTCATGTCAACCCAAGTGAGCGCTGCGCGCCGACGCAGGCTTTCCGAAGGGCGAACCGTGGGAGCATCGGCCAGCCGGCAGGGAACGTCCACGAGGAGTGCCAAACCGCCCGGTCACGTACCAGGGAGGTCGCTCAGGTCTTATGGGGCTACACGCGCGCGCGAATAGCAGATGCGAAGAGTCTGCGCGACGACTACCGACCGGGGTACCGCCTCATGACAACGATGTGAAGCCACTTTTCTCTGCTGCCGGAGCCAGAGCGGGAACGGGTGGCCGGAGGCGCTAAGGCCCTAGGACCAGAGGCGCTCGCGCGTGCGCTCCGCCATCGACGGTGGCGGGCCGTCCATGCTCGGCGCTCGCGACCAGGTGTAAGCGATTGCCGCGAGCCAGGGAGCGGCGAAGAGCAGCGTGATCCAGAGCGCCTGCATCGATTGAGTGTGCCAGCCGCCGAGCAGCTCCGAAAGCGTTCGACGCCTCTTTTTCCAGATTGCTTACTTGTCGACCCGAATTCGTCACACTCACCATGCGGGTGGCCGGAGGCGCACTCCCCCGCCGCTCACTGGATAGCGGCCAGCCCGCGAGCCTTCCGGGACGACATCGTCTGGCGCTTCTGTGCCGAGAGCTCCACCTTCCGGAGCCGCACGTTCTTCGGAGTCACCTCGACGCATTCATCGTCGCCAATGAACTCGAGCGCCTGCTCGAGCGAGGGCAGGCGTGGAGGTATCAGCCGCACGAGCTCGTCGGCGGTCGACGAGCGCATGTTCGTGAGCTTCTTTTCCTTCGTGGGGTTCACGTCGAGATCCTCGGAGCGCGCATTCTCTCCGACGATCATCCCTTGATAGACGTCGGAGCCCGGCCCGACGAACAGCTGGCCGCGCTCCTGCAGATTCAGGAGCGCGAACGAGGTTGCCGCTCCACGCCGGTCCGCGACCAGGCTGCCGGTCGGTCGCAGACGCAAGTCGCCATGCCAGGGCTCGTAGCCGTCGAACACGTGGTGGAGGATGCCCGTCCCTCGTGTCTCGGTGAGGAACTCGGTGCGGAACCCGATCAAGCCTCGCGCAACGACGACGTACTCCATACGCACCCACCCCGTGCCGTGGTTGACCATCTGCTGCAGGCGCCCTTTGCGCAAGGCAAGCAGCTGCGTGATCACGCCGATGTACTCTTCCGGCGCGTCGATCGAGAGCCGCTCCACCGGCTCGTGCAGGCTTCCACCGATGTCGCGGGTCACGACCTGAGGCTTTCCGACCGTGAGCTCGAAGCCTTCCCGACGCATCAACTCGACGAGGACGGCAAGTTGAAGCTCGCCTCGACCCTGAACTTCCCACGCATCCGGGCGCGCAGTCGGAAAGACGCGCAGGGACACGTTCCCCACGAGCTCCTGCGCGAGCCGCGCCTCGACCATGCTCGCGGTCAGGCGCTCGCCGTCCTGACCGGCAAGCGGCGATGTGTTGATCCCGATCGTGATTGCAAGACTCGGCTCGTCGACGCCGATGACCGGCAGGGGACGCGGATCGTCTGCGTCAGCGAGCGTCTCGCCGATCGTCACCTCCGGAATGCCGGCGACTGCGACGAGCTCGCCGGGCCCCGCTTCCGCCGCTTCGGCACGGTCGAGCGCCTCGGTGACGTAGAGGTCGGTCACCTTCGCCCGCTCGATTCGCCCGTCCGACCGGCACCAGGCGACCTGCTGTCCTCGGCGGATCGTCCCCTGCCGGACGCGACAGATCGCGAGCCGTCCGACGTACGGCGAGGCGTCGAGATTCGTGACGTGCGCCTGGAGCGGGTGGCCGTCCTCGTAAACCGGCGCGGGAATCGCAGCGAGGAGGACCTCGAAGAGCGGCTGGAGATCGTCGGCGAGCTCGTCCGCCGCGAGACCTGCCCGGCCGGCTCGCGCATTGCAGTACACGATCGGGAATTCGATCTGGGACTCGTCTGCGTCGAGATCGAGAAAGAGCTCGTAGACCTCGTTGACGACCTCGTCGATCCGCGCGTCGGGCCTGTCGACCTTGTTGACGACGAGGATCACCGGCAGCCGCGCCTCGAGCGCCTTCCGGAGGACGAAGCGCGTCTGCGGGAGCGGGCCCTCGCTCGCATCCACGAGCAAAAGAACGCCGTCAACCATCGTGAGCGCCCGCTCGACTTCGCCGCCGAAGTCGGAGTGCCCCGGCGTGTCGACAATGTTGACCTTGACATCGCCGAATCGGACGGCTGTGTTCTTGGCCAGGATCGTGATGCCCTTCTCCCGCTCGAGATCCATCGAGTCGAGCACACGTTCCGCGACTTTCTCATTCTCGCGGAACGATCCGGCCTGCCACAGCATCGCGTCGACGAGGGTCGTCTTGCCGTGATCGACGTGGGCGATGATCGCGATGTCACGGAGATCTTTACGCACTGCCATGGAGCTGAGGGTAGCGACGGGGGAACCGAAGCCTCAAGAAACGAGCTGTCGGCGCCGATTGCTACTGTGTGAACACGGGTTGGCAATCATGCCCCCGGTGAGATGAGCTTCTCGTTCCTCCTCTGGGTGTTTCGAGGTAGGCAAGTCTCGAACCCATAAAGGAGTCGAACAACACATGTCCCAGAAATCGTTCCGCGAGCTCGGTGTCTCCGCAGCGGTCGTCGACGAGCTCGCCGCTCGCTCCATTCTGAAGCCTTTCCGCATCCAGGAGCTCGTCCTGCCGGACGCGCTAGCCGGCCTCGACGTGCTCGCAAAGTCGCCGACCGGATCAGGCAAGACGCTCGCATTCGGACTGCCGATCGTGGAGCGGACCGCCGCAAACGGCAATCGTCCTTCAGCACTCGTGCTCGTGCCGACGCGCGAGCTCGCTGCGCAGGTGAACGCGGAGCTCGAGTCACTGGCGCGCGTGAAGAAGCTCTCTGTCGCCGTCGCATACGGTGGCGTGCCTCTGGGCGCGCAAGCCGGGCGCGCGAAGCGTGCGCACATCCTCGTCGCGACACCCGGCCGCCTCGAGGATCTGGCCGAACGCGGCCTGGTCGATCTCACGCACATTCGGACATTGGTTCTGGACGAGGCCGACCGCATGCTCGACATGGGCTTCCAGCCTCAGGTCGACCGGATCGTGCGACGCCTGCCCCGCAATCGCCAAACGATGTTCTTCTCGGCAACGCTCGACGGCCGCGTCGGGGGGATCGCCCACGCGTACACGAACAGTCCGTCGCGCTTCGAGAACGAGCCTTCGACAACAGATCCTGGCGAGATCGACCATCACTTCGTGCCCGTGACGACGAACACCAAGGTCGACACCCTCATCGAACACCTCGAGTCGGCTGAAGGGCTCAGCCTCGTCTTTACGCGAACGAAGCGCGGAGCGGACAGACTCGTCCAGAAGCTGAGCCGCCAGAACGTCCGCGCTGTCTCGATGCACGGAGACATGCCGCAGAGAGCACGCGAACGCGCTCTTGCTCAGTTCGAAGACGGAAAGGTCAGAACGCTCGTCGCAACAGACGTCGCCGCGCGCGGGCTCGACCTGGACGGCATCACACAGGTGATCAACTTCGATCCGCCGGACGAGGCCACCGGGTACGTGCACCGAACCGGGAGAACGGGACGGGCCGGCCGTGCCGGCACTGCAATCACGCTCGTCCTCCCCGAGCAGCAGTCCGAGACGAGCCACGTCGCACGGCGGCTTGGCCACAGCGAGCGCTTCGAACAGGCGGGCATGAGGTCCGCTCGCCCCAAGCTGCTGTACACGAGCAGGAACCGGCGACGCTCGAAGTGGTAACACGCCCCTAGCTGCAGCCGCTGCGACCGGGGCATTTCCAGGAACCGGGAAGAATTCGGCTGTCGGATCCGTCTTAGGGGTGTTGTCGATCCGGTGCCCTGCGGCTCGCCGGGGAGGAATGACTCTTGAGCGAGCCGATGACAAGCGGGACTCTGTCCGAAAACGTGTTGGTCGCTGCGCGCCACATTGCCGTGTGTCGCGGCCCGATATCGGAGATCTCCCGCGATGCGGTCTATTGGCGAGGAACGACTTCGGAGGTCAACTGACATGGCCGCCACATCGATCGCCCCGCGGGGCTGGTTCTCGCGCAGACACCGACCATTCCCGGTGCCGACGGATCCCTTCGTTCCGTGTTTCTGGGAGAGGAACCACAAAAGCCCCGAGCTCGCCAAGGCGCTCTCGGTCGTGCAGGGGTACGTCGCCGAGGCCCGCAACCTCTTGGACCTCGATGATGATCACGCACCGCTGCGGACGGCCGATGTCCGGCAGCGCCTTCGCGATCTGCTGGCGCGAGACCCGAACAGACTCTCGATTGATTCGGCATGGGAACTTGCCAACCAGCTCAAGCGAGAGTTGCTTGTCCTCGGCGACGCCTCCTATGTGTGGACGCAACTCGAGTACGAGTCAGAACGAGATAAGAGACGCGAAAAGTGGCATCGCTGGGGCGACCATCTTCCTCCCGGCAAGCTGCAAACCTTGATCGAAGCCCGCAGTCGTGGCGCCGTCGACGTCGCAACGCAACTCGAGGCCGTACGTTCGTTGCGCAAGCTGTATGAGTTGCGGGCCGAAGCAGGACTCGAGCGGCGAGCACGTGCGGCGCAGAAGTGCAGGTACCTCACCGCCCTGATCCCATTCCTGCTCGTTCTGCTCGCGGCCATGTCGACCACGATCTATGAGGTCGGCCAAGGCGGCATCTGGAAAGAGGTCTGTCTGGCAGCAAGCGCTGGGGCATTGGGCGCCACACTGAGCGGAATCTTTCGCGTACGTGATCGCTTGACCGAGCTCGACGATCTCAGATCGTTCTGGCCGGCCATGCGAATCCAACCGCTCATCGGAGCAACGGCCGGCGTCTTCACCCTCCTCATCCTCCAAAGCGGCGCGGTCAAACTCGGAAACGCGGAGGGAAGCTCATGGGCCGCCACCGCGCTGTTCACCTTCATGGCCGGCTTCTCCGAACCATTCTTCCTCGGGCTCGTTCAACGGATCGCAGTCGTGCCCGACAACGACCCGACCGTAGATCAAGCAACA
>Ga0075436_100003972_pt1 | contig 10137 bp, 9 predicted proteins | sample RhiMethybrSRZTD5_FD_75303 | JGI IMG/M metagenome (GOLD analysis project Ga0075436, IMG submission 75303) | Populus rhizosphere microbial communities from Tennessee, USA - Rhizosphere MetaG P. TD hybrid SRZTD5 | ecosystem: Host-associated > Plants > Roots > Rhizosphere > Soil | place: USA... | reverse complement strand
TTTGTTTCCGTAGGCGCGGCGCACTTCTTACCCTCCCCCTTGTGGGGAGGGTGGCGAGCAACGCGAGCCGGGTGGGGGTGGAAGCGATGGTAGAGGAACCTTTACGACCCCCACCCCGGCACTCGCTTCGCTCGCGCCGACCCTCCCCACAAGGGGGAGGGAAAGGAAGGAAGGCGAGGTGATGGGGTGATCGCCGGCGCCAGTTTTTTTTACCCTCCCCCTTGTGGGGAGGGTGGCGAGCAACGCGAGCCGGGTGGGGGTGGAAGCGATGGTACAGGAACTTTTACGACCCCCACCCCGGCACTCGCTTCGCTCGCGCCGACCCTCCCCACAACGGGGAGGGTAAGTAGAACGAAGAAGCGATAATGTCACTTTTATTTCCCTCTCCCCGGTGGGGAGAGGGCGGTGAGGATCGAGCGAAGCGAGGTCCGAACCGGGTGAGGGGGTCAGTGCATCCGACAGCCGCCCTTACCCCCTCACCCTAACCCTCTCCCCCAAGGGGAGAGGGGAAAATGGCAACCGGAGTTTGAGCAAGTTCCATGCCCACCAAAACCGACGCAACCACCTCGCACTATCCCGCCGCGCCCGCGAAAGAGGCGGTCGAGCGCCGCACGCTCTCGGTCGTCGTCGACAACGAGCCCGGCGTGTTGGCGCGCGTGATCGGCCTCTTCTCCGGCCGCGGCTACAACATCGATTCGCTCACCGTCTCGGAGACCGAGCACGAGAAGCACCTCTCGCGCATCACCATCGCCACCACCGGCACGCCGATGGTGATCGAGCAGATCAAACACCAGCTCGAGCGGCTGGTGCCGGTGCACCGCGTCGTGGATCTGACCGCGAGCGGCAAGGCGCTGGAGCGCGAGCTCGCGCTCGTCAAGGTGAAGGGCAAGGGCGAGAACCGCGTCGAGGCGCTCCGGCTCGCCGACGCCTTCCGCGCCCGCGTCATCGACGCCTCCACCGAGAGCTTCGTGTTCGAGCTCACCGGCAAGCCCGACAAGATCGACCAGTTCGTGGTGCTGATGGCGCCGCTCGGCCTCGTCGAGGTCTCGCGCACCGGCATCTGCGCGATCGCAAGGGGCGCGGAGGAGGTGTGAGGTGATTTATTCGCTGCTCGGGTGGGATTGAATTCGCCTGCCGCTAAGAATTGACTCGGGCGCCTGCGGATACGGAATGGAAACATTTTCCGCTTGAACAAACGTACCAGAAATGATACATACCCCTTCAGAATTAAACGCGAAGCGGCTGCCCGCGACCTTCTATGCCTTGCCCTCCGGTCGTGAACCGGTCCGTGATTGGATCAAGAGCCTTTCGAAAGCCGACCGGAAAATCATCGGCGAGGATATCAAGGATGTGGAATTCTCCTGGCCGACCGGCATGCCGTTGTGCCGGCCGCTCGGTAAAGGAGTTTGGGAAATACGCAGTTCGCTGACCCAGAACCGTATTGCCAGAACTCTGTTCTGCGAGCAGGCGGGCAAAATGGTGCTGCTTCACGCTTTCATCAAGAAGACGAAGAAAACCCCGAAGGCGGAGTTGGATTTGGCGCAAAAGCGCAAGAAGGAGATCGCATGAAAAAGAAGGGCAGAATCGGATCGTCTTTCGACGACTTTCTCAAGGAAGAGGGTATTTATGAAGAAGTCACGGCGGCCGCGATCAAGCGCGTGCTTGCCCGGCAGCTCGTCGCGCACATGAAACGCAAGAATCTTTCGAAAACCGCGTTTGCCAAGCGGTTGCATACGAGCCGCGCGCAGCTCGATCGTCTTCTCGATCCGGAGAATGAATCCGTCACGCTCGGAACGCTTACCCGTGCGGCTCACGCGGTCGGTCGGCACCTGCGGGTCGATCTGGTTTAGAGAATACCGACCGGCCTCGTCGAGGTCTCGCGCACCGGCATCTGCGCGATCGCAAGGGGGGCGGAGGAGGGGTGAGGCGAATTGTTCATGACGATCGCGAAACGACGGCGCGCCTAGCTCGATTTACCTTCTTTCTTTTTCGACAAATTTATTCGTCTTATTGAAAAAAGAATATATGTATCCCCTTCAGGTCCCGCTTCTCTAAGCGCTGCATGGTATGCCTTTTGTTTATCCGAAGGTTCATCTGGTCTAAGCCCCTTCACTAGAAACCAAGGCTTGTCGTGGGGAGGGATTAACTTAAGGGCGCGCAGCATACTCTGGTCTTCGGGTTTAGCCTGAACAGACTCGGCGTCATCGAGAATTGGAACCCATTTTGCGGATGCAGAATGAAATAAGTATTCGAATTGATAAAAGATTTTATTTTGCACCTTTACCCGCACTTGCTGGATACCGGGGGCTGGTTGGGGCCGGAAAGGCCGAGGAGCGCGTGTCAACTGAGGATTTTTTTTCTCCACGTACCAATCAGCCGCTAACTCTTGGCCACCTTGTTCGATCTCTAAACCAGCTGTCTTGCACCAAATTGAATCGACGGCGTTTGCTAGCGCGGCCAAACCGGCCGCAGGTGATGGAGGTTTATTCTTAAAAATATATACGTGCACATCAGCGTTTAATGATCGCACTTGGCCTAAGATGGCGGGAAGCTCAAAATAGATTATTTCTCCTTCTTTGGGTATATCGCTGCCACCCTGCACGGCAAGAATCACTATAGTGGTTCTCGCTTCTCCTTCCCGCGGTTGATCATTAGCTCTATCTCGAAGTCCGGTGAAAAACTGGTTCGTCCACCATGACAAAGATTCTTTCATGCCGGGAGAATACTGAAGTGCCTGTGCGCGACACTTGTCCAGATGGGCACGAACGTCCGAAATCTCTTTCGCGTCGCTAAAGTCTTCCAGGAGCATTGAAGCTTCTGAATTTAATCCCATCATCGCAAACGAAGTTAAGTTGTGTGATCCTACGAATACAGCTGACCTATTTCCGGGCAAGTCCATCAAATAGATTTTGCTATGAAGCATAGGATGGTACTTATAAAATTTGCTCGCTGCTCCTTTTGTCTTAGTTTCTCGGGTGTGACCAAGATGAACAGAAATACGATTCTCAGAAATACCTGCTGCGATCAAAATATCAATGGCTTGAAAAGCGCGATAAGTCGCGGCGCCAACTACCAATGAATGGAGTTTATTTGGAGAGGAACGGAGGGGCGATAGTATACTTTCAATTCCATCGACGGTGACAAAACCTGATGCGATTGACGTGCTTGTACATTCCTCGATTTTCCCTCGTATAAGGGATGCTATTTCATGCTGTGGTTCATCGAACAAAAATCGAATCGATGCCGTCAAGTTTTGAGACCTCGGTGAAACGGATTTGGTAAGATACCCACGGTTTAGGGCCAAATATCGGCGTTGTATTTTCTATGGCTTAAGTTTTAGATTGTGCCTTGGGTCGAAACGTTCGCTCGTTCGGGGGTAACTTGTCAAAAGTTGATTTACAACGGCTAAGGGCTATTGCTGCGTCGCGAAACCGCTATGAGCAGCAGTTGAATCGGCTTGCGCAATTGGGCAAACAAACCTCTTGCATAGAGGAAGCCGCTAGCGCCGCGAACGAAAATCTGTCTTCAGGGACAAAGTCTTTTGTCATTTATGGAGAGCCGCAGAGCGGCAAAACAGAGATGATGATTTGTCTTACTGCGAAGCTACTCGACCTTGGCTTCGACATCGTCATCCACTTGCTTAACGATAGCGTCCAGCTGCTACAGCAAAATCTCGAAAGATTTCAGTTTTCTTCTCTTGCGCCTGCGGCCAAAAATTTCGCTGACTACATGGATCCAGATATTTCGCTTAAATCTGGACAGCACGTAATATTCTGTAAAAAAAACGCCAACGATCTGGCAAAGCTAATACAGAAGACACATGCGATAAAGAAGCGACTGATTATTGATGATGAAGCCGATTTTGCAACTCCAAACGCCAAAATTAACAAAGGCGAGGTTACAAAAATCAATGAACTAATTGATGAGCTAAAAGGGAGCGACGGCGTCTATATTGGCGTTACCGCAACTCCCGCCCGCTTGGATTTGAACAATACCTTTCAGAACGACAATGAGAGGTGGGTTAACTTTCCACCCCACCGCGAGTATACAGGCCAAGATATTTTTTTTCCGATCGACACCCCTTTTCTCTATCATCTCAAGTTATTGCCTAATAGTGGCGATACTCCCCGATACATACGCGAAGCTCTATTTCGATTCATGGTTCGAGTCGCGTATATCAACCTAAATAGCCCGAAGGCCGAAAACTTTTCTTTTTTGGTGCATACGAGTGGGAAGAAAATCGACCATAAGGCAGATAAAAAGCCGATCGACGATGTTTTTCAGGGATTAGCAGATCCGAACAGCAATAAGTTCGAGGCCTATGCCATTGAAATTAGAGGCTTCGCGGAAGAACTTTATGGTTCTGAAAACGCTGATCGAATTCTCGATTACATCGTTGAGAATCGTACAAAATACAACATAACCATCATGAACAGTGAGCGAGACAAAAATGTAGACTTTAAGTCTGCAACGAACCCCTCAACTCTCTTCACAATAGTTATCGGAGGAAATATTGTTTCCCGCGGCGTTACGTTCAACAACTTGCTTTCAATGTTTTTTACGCGGGACTCAAAACATAAGATTCAGCAGGACACTTATATTCAGCGGGCTCGAATGTTTGGCTCGCGAAAAGCTCACTTGTCGCATTTTGAATTAACGATCCCAGAGGACCTATATCTGGATTGGCATCGATGTTTTGTATTTCACAAGCTTGCGCTCGAAGCGATCAAATCCAGAATGGGATCGCCGGTTTGGATTGCTGACCATCGCATTTCCGCAGTCGCTGCTAATAGCATCGATACCGCCAATGTTGATCTTGATCGCGGCGAGATGTCCTATCGGATGTTCGACTACGAATCCAGTATAGAGGATCTGATTCGACTCCCCGTAGATCCAATACAAAAACTTAAGACTATTCAGGAGCGGGTCGGCATGGATGCGCTACCCGACTACTTGATTCGATATATAGAAAGAACGCTTCCTCACGGAGCAAAATCTGCTGTTTTCCATGATTCTTCGAGTATCGATAACTATAAGGATGGAGACGGAACCAATAAAGAAATGATCGAACGAACTAAGGGATTTTTTGGTGCTCCCCAAATGCAAAAGGAAAAGTATCCAGAAGCGATCCATCACTTCAAAATCTTTTATAATGCAAAGAACAAGGGACGAATTTTTTATAAATTCGATGGGAGCATATCGTTTATTAAGAATCTGAAGCATGTTTGACGAGTACGAGTTCTATCAAGGGGTGGTGCTGCGCCAAGTTCTTGTAGGCGCCAAATCTCTTGTTTGCGTTCGTCCGTTCACCAAAGAAGGACGGATCAACTCCTTTGTCTTGAATGCGAAAGTAGGCCTTTTTATTAAACATTCGACAAAGAGAATGTCGCCCTGGCGTTTCACCTTTCACATTGATCAGGTTGCTGATCTCTTGGATTTGGGGGCCGCTTGTTCCACGTCATTCATATCGTTCGTCTGCGGGTCAGACGGCATAGCTACAATTGATTTGGCGACGCTATACGCGCTTGTCACATTGCAAGATACCGAAAAGGCGTGGGTTCGCTTCGAAAGAAGCGCACGAGAAATGTATTCCTTCGCTGGAAATAGAATTGAGGCTGATAGGAAACTTTCGCGCGGAATCAATCCGGTAATCGACGCATTAAGATAGGCCAAACAATGTTACGTTCTCATAAAAAGATCTATGAGTTGTTAGGCCGTGAGGCAGTTCATCCATTCCCTGCACGGATGGCGCCGGGCATCGCGTTCGAGATCTTAGCGAAAGCGAAGTCACCTCTTAACGTCCTTGATCCAATGATGGGTTCTGGAACAGTGCTAGCATTTGCTCGCTCCAAAGGTCACCGCGCAATTGGAGTAGATATTGATCCTCTGGCTGTCCTTATTTCCAGAGTGTGGACCAGGGTAGTAGATCCGAAGCTCACCCTCAAGAAAGCAATTGCGACTTTGGCTCGAGCTAGAACTATTTCTGAGGAATTGTCCTCAGAAGAGACCTATCCGCGCGCGGCAAGCAAATCCACGAAAAGATTTATTGATTTCTGGTTTGATCGAAAGTCAAGACGGCAATTAGCGTCTCTCTCAAGAATAATTTCGCGCGTTCACAATCCTATTGCTAGAGATGTGTTCTGGTGCGCTCTGTCGAGACTTATTATCTCCAAGCAAGCCGGGGCATCACTTGCAATGGATTTGGCTCACAGCCGACCTCACAAGGCGTTCAAGCGAGCTCCAGTTCTACCTTTCAATAAGTTTCTGAGCGCTGTTGAACACGTGATTAAGAATTGCGTGGTGCGGAAGTCAACGCGTAATGGACCCTCGCCCATAATCAAAGAGGGCGATGCACGCAAACTGCAGATTAAATCTAGCTCAATTGATCTCGTTTTGACTTCGCCCCCTTACTTAAATGCCATAGATTACATTCGCTGTAGTAAATTCTCGCTAGTTTGGATGGGCTATAATATCGACGATCTTCAAAATCTTCGTGGGCGTAGCATCGGAAGTGAAAGGGGAAGCGATCCTGCCACGCCAGAACATGAGGCCACTGACGTCTTCATGGGTCTGAAATTGAATCGCAGCCTCTCAGGAAGACATCGAAGGATGCTCATTCGATTTATTGACGACATGAGCACCGCTATTCGAGAGGTTTCTCGGGTGTTAATGCCCGGCGGGCGCGCGATTTATGTAATTGGCGAAAACACCATTCGTGGAACATATATTAGAAATTCGAAAATTCTCTTGGAACTCGCTCGCCGTAATGGTCTTATGAAAGAACATATAACCAGTAGAGAGCTTCCAACAACTCTTAGATATTTGCCTCCTCCAGTAAAATTGAGGCGACGCGGCGCACTAAACGGTCGCATGCGACGCGAAGTAATAATTTCTCTCAGAAAGCCGCTTGAAAGATAATTCCTGTAATTCCTCCCCATGTCCCTCGAACTCCTCGTCGCCTTCCTGCTGTTCGCCGTCGCGATGCTGTTCACGCCGGGGCCGAACAACATCATGCTGATGACCTCGGGGCTGAATTTCGGCTTCGCGCGCACGCTGCCGCACATGCTCGGCGTCTCCATCGGCTTCGGGCTGATGGTGTTCCTGCTCGGCATCGGGCTCGGCGCCGTGTTCCAGATCTATCCCGCGCTCTACGTCGTGCTGAGATACGCCGGCACGGCGTATCTCCTCTATCTCGCCTGGAGCATCGGCACCTCCGGTAAGGTCGAGGCGGGGAAGAAAAAGAGCCGGCCGCTCACCTTCCTCGAAGGGGTGGCGTTCCAGTGGATCAACGCCAAGGGCTGGATCATCGCGCTCGGGGCGATCACCACCTACGCGGCGCTCGCGAGCTTTCCGCTGAACGTGGTGCTGCTCTCGGGCGCGCTCGTGCTGCTGGGCACGGCGTCGAGCGCCACCTGGGCCGCCTTCGGCTCGGGGCTGCGGCGGTTTTTGAAAGACCCGCGCCACGTGCGGGCGTTCAATATCGTGATGGCGCTTCTGCTCGTTGCCTCGCTCTACCCGGTGTTCGCGGAGGCGTGGCAGTAAATTTACCCTCCCCCTTGTGGGGAGGGTCGACGGCGAAGCCGTCGGGGTGGGGTGAACGTTTGTGTCCTGACCTTTCAAACGTCTCAGTGAAGATAGCGATGCTGTCACCCCACCCCGCCGCTCGCTGGCACTCGCGGCGACCCTCCCCCTCAAGGGGAGGGTAAAAAAATGCGAATGCGTGGCGATGACGAGGAAAGCGCGGAGCGTGGCAGTCGTTTTCTTTCCCTCCCCTCGACGGGGAGGGTCGCCGAGCGAGCTTGCGAGCGAGGCGGGGTGGGGGTCGGAAAGGTTCGTGCACGATCGCTTCCACCCCCACCCGGCTCGCGTTGCTCGCCACCCTCCCCACAAGGGGGAGGGTAAAAAATTCGCCGGCGCGGCGATGACGAGGAAAGCGCGGAGCGTGGCAGTCGTTTTCTTTCCCTCCCCTCGACGGGGAGGGTCGACGAGCGAGCTTGCGAGCGAGGCGGGGTGGGGGTCGGAAAGGTTCGTGCACGATCGCTTCCACCCCCACCCGGCTCGCGTTGCTCGCCACCCTCCCCACAAGGGGGAGGGTAAAAAAATTTGCTGCGGCCCGGGCATGACGAGGCAGAGGTCTGTGTGCTACAGCCTGCCGTCTTAATCACTCAGAATAGCGAAATTCAGGGGGCGCAGGATGCGCGTTTATTACGACCGGGATGCCGATCTCAATCTCATCAAGGGCAAGAAGGTCGCGATCATCGGCTATGGCAGCCAGGGCCACGCGCACGCGCTGAATCTCCGCGACTCCGGCGTGAAGGACGTGGCGGTGGCGCTGCGCAAGGGCTCGGCCTCGGCGAAGAAGGCCGAGGGCGAAAAATTCAAGGTGCTCGACGTGGCCGAGGCGGCGAAATGGGCGGACGTGATGATGATGCTCACGCCGGATGAATTGCAGGGCGACATCTACCGCGATCATCTGCACGGCCACATGAAACAGGGCGCGGCGCTGATGTTCGCGCATGGGCTCAACATCCACTTTAATCTCATCGAGCCGCGCGCCGATCTCGACGTGCTGATGATCGCGCCGAAGGGCCCCGGCCACACCGTGCGCTCGGAGTATCTGCGCGGCGGCGGCGTGCCGTGCCTGCTCGCGATCCAGAAGGACGCCTCCGGCAACGCCCACGATCTCGGGCTTTCCTACGGCTCGGCGATCGGCGGCGGGCGCGCCGGCATCATCGAGACCACCTTCCGCGAGGAATGCGAGACCGATCTCTTCGGCGAGCAGGTGGTGCTCTGCGGCGGCCTCGTCGAATTGATCAAGGCCGGCTACGAGACGCTGGTCGAGGCCGGCTACGCGCCGGAGATGGCCTATTTCGAATGCCTGCACGAGGTGAAGCTGATCGTCGACCTCATCTATGAGGGCGGCATCGCCAACATGAATTATTCGATCTCGAATACCGCGGAGTACGGCGAATACGTCTCGGGCCCGCGCGTGATCACTGCCGAGACGCGGGCGGAGATGAAGCGGATCCTCGACGACATCCAATCGGGCCGCTTCACGCGCGAGTGGATGCTGGAGAACCGCGTCAACCAGACCTCGTTCAAGGCGATGCGCGCCAAGCTCGCAGAGCACCCGATCGAGCATGTCGGCGAGAAGCTCCGCGCCATGATGCCGTGGATTAAAGCAAAAGCGCTGGTGGACAAGGCAAAGAATTAATTTCTTTCCCTCTCCCCTGGTGGGAGAGGGTGGCTCCGAGCGCAGCGAGGAGCCGGGTGAGGGGGATAGCGCATCGATGAGGGCATTCCCCCTCACCCGGTTCGGACCTCGCTTCCGCTCGGTCCTCACACCCTCTCCCACCAGGGGAGAGGGTATAAAGTGGCAACGGCCATGAAATTCATCGCGGCGGCTGTGGTCTCTGGCTTTCTTTTCGTCTCCCTGTCGCCCGCCCACGCCGAGACGGGTTGCGAATGGTACGGCGCCGAATATCAAACCTGCCGCGACGGCAACACCCATGACATCGTCATGTGCGTAAGCAAGCTCTATAAAGGCTGGAGCGCGCGCGTCGATGCCGCCTACAAGAAGCTCCTCGGCATGGAACATGAAGCCGATCGCCTGAAGACGTTGAGGCTCGCGCAGGACGTTTGGCGCAAATATCGCGCTGCCAATTGCGATTGGTACGAGGCGGGCGAGGGCACCATCCACCGCCTCTGGGGCAGCGAATGCATGCGCAGCATGACCGCGTGCCGTGCGCTCGAATTGGAAGACGCGGGAGAGACGCATTGAATGTTGAATGAGGTGGCCGGAGCGTTACCCTCCCCCTTGTGGGGAGGGTGGCGAGCAACGCGAGCCGGGTGGGGGTGGAAGCGATGGTGCACGAACCTTCACGACCCCCACCCCGACGGCTCCGAACTATCGTTCGTCGCCGTCGACCCTCCCCACATGGGGGAGGGTAAGAGATTTCGCTGTCGACGCTCCCCGCAAGGGGGAGGGAAAAACAAATTGCCATGAAGTTTTTCGTCAAGGAGTCCCATCCATGAGATCCGTCGTCGTCACCGGCGCTTCCACCGGCATCGGCCACGCCACCGCGAAAACGCTGATCGCCACCGGCTTTCGCGCCTTCGGCTCAGTCCGCAACAAGG
>Ga0075436_100003971_pt1 | contig 10138 bp, 11 predicted proteins | sample RhiMethybrSRZTD5_FD_75303 | JGI IMG/M metagenome (GOLD analysis project Ga0075436, IMG submission 75303) | Populus rhizosphere microbial communities from Tennessee, USA - Rhizosphere MetaG P. TD hybrid SRZTD5 | ecosystem: Host-associated > Plants > Roots > Rhizosphere > Soil | place: USA... | reverse complement strand
CGGCCCCCGCCTTGTCGATCCTGGTCACGGCCGTGCCGAGTCGGACGTCAATGCCGAGGGCCCGCGACCGCGCCACGAGGAGATCGACGAGGTCTGGATCGAATGCGTTAAGCGGTCGCGCGCCATGGTGAATGACCGACGTGAATCACGTCGCGGAGATCGAGTTCCTGCACAAGCGCTCTGAGATCGTCCGCGTACGTGTCCATGTCATTGCCCGTCCACGGTTGACTCGATCGTCCGTGACCGCGGCGATCGTGCGCGACACATCGATAGCCGTGCTGGCCGAGAAACGCCATCTGGTCTTCCCAGGCGTCGGCGTTCAGCGGCCAGCCGTGCTTGAACATGATCGGCTGACCCCGTAGTGTCCCTCAGGTCAGCCGAGTGAAACCTCAGATATCTGAAGCTCGCTCGTCAGTGTAGACTCGCGCCGTGATTGACCTGGCCCTCGTCCGGGTGTTTCTCGCTGCGTTGTCGGGTTGGTTGGATCACCAACAGCAGGATGTCATTGCCTATCTGATCGAAGAGAATCGAACTCTGCGGGCTCAACTCGGTGGCCGAAGACTGCGGGTGACTGACGAGCAGCGGCGCCGTCTGGCGCGGCGCGGGAAGCGTCTGGGCCGGCGTGTGTTGAGCCAGGTTGCGACGATTGTCTCGCCCGATACGATCCTGCGCTGGCACCGCCAACTGATCGCGCGCAAGTGGACCTACGCGACGCGCCGCTCGGGCCGCGCGAGCATCCTCGTGGAGATCCGGCGGTTGATCGTGCGGATGGCGGAGGAGAATCCGACTTGGGGGTATACGAGAATCCGAGGTGCGTTGAAGAACCTCGGGCATCACGTCGGCCGTTCGACGATCGCCCGAACGCTGAAGACACACGGGATTCCGCCAGTGCCGGAGCGCCCGACATCATGGCGAACATTCCTGCGCGCTCACTGGGGCGCGATCAGCGGGGCGGATTTTTTCACGACGGAGGTGTGGACGTGGCGCGGTCTGGTGACGTACTACACGCTCTTCGTGATCGACCTTGCGTCACGGCGGGTCCAGATCGTCGGTTCAACACCCCATCCCGACGAGATGTTCACGCGCAAGGTCGCTCGCAGTTTGACGGCCGCTGATGACGAGGAGTCGCTGCGTCATCGCGTGCTGATCTGCGACCGCGACCGGAAGTGGAGCGCGCCGGTGCGGCAGTTCTTGGCCGACGCGGACGTTCGTGTGGTGCAGACACCATTTCAGGCGCCGAACGCGAATGCGCATGCGGAGCGTTTTGTCCGATCCATCAAGAGCGAGTGCCTCGATCGCGTCATTCTGTTGGGAGAGCGCCACCTCCGACAGACCATTCGCGAGTTCATGGAGCACTACCATCGAGAGCGGAATCATCAAGGTCTCAGGAACGAGCTAATCGAAACGTCGTCGAGGGTGGAGACCAGCAACTGCCCGATTCGCCGTCGACCGCGTCTCGGAGGGCTCCTCAATTATTACGCGCGCGCGGCGTGATCCCGTTGAATACGAAAGTTCGGCCGACGTACGGGACATTATGCGGAGCGCCCGACATCATGGCAAACATTCCTGCGGGGGCACTGGGGCGCGATCAGCGGGGCGGATTTCTTCAGGACGGAAGTGTGGACGTGGCGCGGTCTGGTGACGTACTACACGCTCTTCGTGATCGACCTTGCGTCACGGCGGGTCGAGATCGTCGGCTCGACACCGCATCCCGACGAAATGTTCATGCGCCAGGTCGCTCGCACACTGACGGCCGCTGATGACGGGGAGTCGCTGCGTCATCGCGTGCTGATCTGCGACCGCGACACGAAATGGAGCAGGCCCGTGCGACAGCTCTTGGCCGACGCGGGAATGCGCGTGGTGCAGACACCATTTCATGCGCCCAACGCAAATGCGCACGCGGAACGTTTCGTGCGATCGATCGAGAGCGAATACCTCGACCGCATCATTCCGTTGGGAGAACATCACTTCCGACAGTCCATTCGCGAATTTGTCGAGCACTACCATCGAGAGCGCAATCATCAAGGTCTGGGGAATGAGCTGATCGACGCATCGCCGACAGTGGAGTGCAACGGCAGACGCATTTGCCGTCGGCCCCGTCTCGGAGGGCTCCTCAATTACTACGCGCGCGCGGCGTGAATTCCCTGCCAGGGGCTCGGCTCACCTGTGGGACATTACGGCAGTCTCGAGGAATCTCGGAAATCTTGCAAGTTCGTTGCAAGCGAACCTTCCCGCGGACACCGGCCTGCTTGCAAGCAGGCTCCCGCCTCCAACGGGAACTCCTTGATTCGCTGAGACTTGAAATGGCGGGGTCGACGGGACTCGAACCCGCGGCCTCCGGCGTGACAGGCCGGCGTTCTAACCAACTGAACTACGACCCCGATGTTGCTGTTGTCATCCACCGTCGCTGCGCGCGATGGTGGACAACCTTCGCATGGCTTACCAACCGAACACTCACGGCACGTCGGCAAGCGTCGAGCGAAGATTGGGCGGTACAGGATTCGAACCTGTGACAGCCGGCGTGTAAAGCCGGTGCTCTACCACTGAGCTAACCGCCCTTACCGCCAAAGAGAGCCATTATACGTTGCCTTCAACGCGAGCAGCAACCACGCCACGACGAATCCGGCGACCGCGCGATGCTCGTGATTGCCGATCGCCTGCGCGAAGCTGAATCGCCGCCCCGCGTCGCGGTCGCGCATGATCTCGCCGCGCTTGAAGCGATCGTAGTACTCGCCGAACACGGTGCGCAGATACGCCTCTTCGGTCTTGATCGCCGCGGTGATCGTCAGCCCGAGGTACAGCCCGATCATCGCGATGACGATGATGCTATGCGACGCGATGCCGACGCCCAAGCCGATGATCGAGGAGCCGACGTACAGCGGATGTGAAAACCAGCGGTACGGACCGGACGATGTGACCTCGCGCGCCTTGTTGAGATGCCCGGCGGCCCAGAAACGCAGCGCTTCTCCAGCGGCGGCGATCGCGATGCCGACGGCGAACGATCCCATCGTCGGCTCCGCCACCAGCAGCACGAGCGGGCCGAAGACCCACCCGAGGGCGACGCGAAAGCGCGCGAGCAGCCGCGTGGCGATGCGCGCGTTAGACACGGGTCGGCTCTGCCGCGAGACGGCGGTCAATCGCGGCGGCGACCTCGCCGACGTCGATGTCGAGCAGGCACATGCGATCGCGGACGCATCGCCTCAGATGATGACACTGGCACGACGCATCGCGCGACACGGTGACGTCGCGCGGCGACAGCGGTCCGTTGCGCGACGGCCGCGTCGGCCCGTAGATGCCGATGATGGGCGTGCCGACGGCGGCCGCGACGTGCGTCGGCCCGGTGTCGCCCGAGATCATCAGCGCCGCTCCGCGCGCCAGCGCTACGAGATCGGCGATCGTCGTCTGCGGCGAGACGATCGCCGCGCCGTTCGCCGCGGCGGCCACCTCGCCTGCGAGCGCCTGCTCGCCCGGCCCCCACAGCACGACCGATGTCAACGCGTAGCGTTCGCGGAGAATCGCCGCGATGGCGGCGAAGCGCGCGGGCGGCCACCGCTTGTTCGGCCACGCGGCGCAGGGATTGAGCAGCGCGTACCGTCCGCGCGTCAGCTGCGACGCGTGTCTGGCCGCTGGTGAATCGACCGCCTCGATCGGAAACTCTGGGGACGCCGACATGATGCCGAGCGTCTGCAGCAGCGCGAGGTTGATGTCGACGACGTGCCGCGTCTCGCGCGGATCGTAGAGGCCGCCTCGGCCCGGATCGAACGTTTCTTTGTAGAACAGCCGCGCGAGCCGCTCGCGCGCGTAGCTCGACGCGAAGCCGACGACGCGCGCGGCGCCGGAGCTTCGCGCCAGGAACGCCGACTTGATGAGGCCCTGCAGATCGATCGCGACGTCGTAGCCCGCGCGGCGCAGCTCGCCGACCGCGCCGGCGAGCGACGCGCCGCCGCGTGCATCCGATCGATCGTTGATGACGAGCCGGCGGTCGATCACCGGCACGAGATCGAGGATCTCACGGTGCTTCGCGCTGACGAGCCAGTCGATGCGCGCCGACGGAAAGGCGCGGCGCAGCGCCGCGGCGACCGGGATCGCGTGCACGACGTCGCCGAGCGCGCCGAGCCGGACGATGAGGAAACGAGTCAAGCGCGCGCGATCCTTTTCAGCAGGTCGCGCGTCGCATGGGTCTTCCGATCGCCGACGATGGCCGTGCGGCCGCCGTACGCCGAAACCGTCGCGCGCTCGGGTACGGACTCCAGCGTGTAATCGGTTCCTTTGCAGTGCACGTCCGGTTTCAACAGCGTCAGCAGCCGCTCGACGGTTGCGTCGCCGAAGATCACCACGTAGTCGACGCCCCGAACCGCGTCGACGAGCTCGGCGCGATCGGACGCCGTCAGGACTGGACGGCCCGGACCTTTCAGCTTCCGCTCCGACTCGTCGTCGTTGATTGCGACGACGAGCCGGTCGGCTTCAGCGGCGGCACTCCGCAGATATCGCACGTGTCCCACATGGAGCAAATCGAAGCAGCCGTTCGCGAAAGCAATTCTCTTTGCCGTCGTACGGTCCCGCTGAACCGCGTCAAGAAGCTCGGACTCTGAAAGAATCACTGGCGCCTGCCTGAAGTAGACCAGACATTTCTCTTATCGGCGTCGAGCCCGCGTTTTCCACAACATTTTTCAGTACTTGGGGGGCGCAACCCGCGCTCGCCTCGCCCGGGCGCTGCGCTCACTCGAGCCGCGAGCGCGGCGCTCTGCCGTCTCACGAACGGAGCGCGGCGGTTCGACCGTCGTGTCGTGATCGGTTGTGATGGCGTCCGCGAGCTCCTGCGGCGACACGGTGGCGGTGCCGCGTTTCATCACCACGAGGCCGCCGGCGTAGTTTGCGAGGCGCGCCGCCTCGTAGAACGATGCGCCGGCCGAAAGCGCCAGCCCGAACGTCGCGATGACGGTGTCGCCCGCGCCGGTGACGTCGGCGACCTCGTCGGATCCGAAGATCGGTACGTGGATCGTCGGCTGGCGCGGCTGGAACAGCGCCATTCCACGGCTGCCGCGTGTGATGAGGACCGCCTGCATCGCCGTTCGTGCCAGCAGCTGCCGGCCGGCCCGCTCGAGGGCATCCGCATCATCTTTTATATAGGTGCCCAGCACCTGCTCCACTTCGGACTCGTTCGGCGTGCACGTCGTCAGGCCGCGATAGTCGAGCAGGCGGTACCTCGAGTCGACGAGCACCGGAATCGGCCGCCGCCGGCCGCGGCGCGCGACGGCCCTGCGCACCGACGCGGCGAGCGCCGGCGTCACGAGTCCCGATCCGTAGTCCGACAACAGCACCGCGTCGCAGCCGTCGATAGTGGGCGCGATCTTCTTCGCGAGCTCGCGGCCGACCGACTGGTGGAGCGGCCACTCGGTCTCGCGATCGATGCGGACCACCTGCTGGCGAGCGGCGTGGACGCCGCCGGCCAGAATCCGCGTCTTCACCGGCGTGCGATAGCCGCGCGTCCTGATGACGTGCGTCCGCTCCACGGCGCGATGAAAGCTCGCGAGCAGCCGCCGCCCTTCGACATCGTCGCCGACTATGCCGACGAGCCGCGAGCGGGCACCGAGCGCGGCGACGTTGTTGGCGGCGTTGGCGGCGCCGCCGCCGACGATCTCGGTCGTGTCGTACTTGAGAATGAGGACGGGCGCTTCACGCGAGACGCGGGCGACGTCGCCGTAGATGAACTCGTCGGCGATGAGATCGCCGACGACCAGGATGCGCCGGCTCGAGAAGCCGTCGACGAGCCCGAGCAGCCGTTCCCGGCGCTCTCCCTCACCGGGAAGGGGATGCACGCTACGCGCGATCAACATGCGTCAATATCCAGCTCGCCGCGGCCGCAAGATTATCCACGATGGCGTCGGCCTCCAGGGGAGGCGGCTGAGAAGGCAAGGGCGGCAGCTCGTCGCGTGAAGTCGTCGTGCGCTGGCGCACGAGAATCGACCGGGCGCCGGCGGCGCGGCCTGCGCCGACATCGAGCCAGGTATCGCCGACGACAAACGACCGCGACGGATCGAGGCCGAGGTCCCGCGACGCCCGCTCGATCATGCCGCAGCCGGGCTTTCGACAGTCGCAGGTCTGCACGTACGGCTCGACCTTGCCCTCGGGATGATGCGGACAAAAGTAGTAGGCGTCGATGCGGGCGCCGCCCGCTGCAAGGCGCTCGTCGATTCGGCGGTGCGTTTCGTCGACGAACGCCTCCGTCAGGATGCCGCGCGCGATGCCGGACTGATTGGTGATGACGACGACCGGCAGCCCCGCGCGATTCAGCGCGCGAATCGCGTCGATGCTCCACGGAAAAAATACGATCTGATCGAGATGGCGGAGGAAGCCGACGTCTTCGATGATCGTGCCGTCGCGATCGAGGAAGACAGCCGGAACCCGCCCCGCGCCAGATCGAAACGTCACAACGTTCGACGGACAGCCGCGGCAACCGATGTGGCGCTGACGCCGCGGAGGCAGCGATGATCGAGGGGACACTCGCGCAGCATGCAGGGCCGGCACCACACGTCGTTGGTGACGATCGCGTGCGCGTCGCCGATCGGTCTGGTGGCGAGCTCGTTCGTCGGACCGAATACTGCGGTAACAGGCACACCGGCGGCAGCGGCAAGATGCATCGCACCGGAATCGTTCGTGACGAGCGCGCGGCAGTGCGTCAGCACGCCGGCAAGCGTCGGGAGATCGGTTTTGCCGACCAGGTCGATGATCGCAGGGCTGAAGCCCTGCGCCGCACGTTCAGAGCCGTGCTCCACGGCAGGTCCACTGTGGCGCAGCCCTTTGGGGCTGCGAGGAACCTTCACGACTTCTCGCGCGGTCGCCGCATCCGCCGCGCTGCCGATCATCACCGTCCGAACACCGTCAGAAGCAAAGCCGCTCGCGAGGTCGGCGAAGTACTCGGGCGGCCACCGCTTCGCTCCGCCGTACGCCGCGCCGGGCGCGATTGCGGCGAGCGGCGCCCGCCGATTCCAGCCCGATTCGATCAACAGGCGCGCGCCTGCATCGCGAATGGTGTCCGCAATGGCGAGACGCGGCTCGATGTCTCCGTGCGGAAAACCGAGCGCGTGGACCAGCTGCTGGTAGTACTCGACCTGATGCACGCCGGCAGGTGGATCGATGGCTCGCGTCAGCAGCGGCCCGCGGAACTGCGTGCGGTAGCCCCATCGCTGCGCGATGCCGCCGCGATACGCGATGAGCGCCGCATGGACCGAGTTCGGCAGCAGCAGCGCGGAATCGAACGCGCGCGCACCGAGCTCCGCGGCGGCCGCGCGCCATGTCTGCTGATCGAGGACGATCGTCTCGTCGATACCGCGCACGAGCTCGAAGAGCGGCGCGATTGCAGGACGCGCGGCGATCGCGACCGTTGCGGCCGGCACACCGCGCCGCACGTCGCCGATCGCCGGCAGCGCCATCACCGCGTCGCCCAACCAGTTCGGCGCCATGATGACCAGCCGGTTGTTCATGTGGTACGGTGTCCTTTTCCGATGCCGAAGCTCGTCGACCCTCTACTGTCGGTTGTGATGCCCGTGTATAACGAGCGTACCACGATTGACGAAATCGTTCGCCGCGTGCTCGCCGTTCCACTCCGCATCGAGCTCGTCGTCGTGGACGATGGATCCGAAGACGGGACGACAGAGATCCTGGAACAGCTGCAGCGCGAGCTCCGGTTCAAGCTGCTGCGTCAGAAGAACGCCGGCAAAGGGGCGGCGCTCCGACGCGGCTTCGCCGAAGTGACCGGCGATCTCGTCGTCATCCAGGACGCCGATCTCGAATATTCGCCCGAAGAATACCCGCAGCTCATCGAGCTCATCTGCGACGACAAAGCCGACGTCGTCTACGGATCACGGTTTCTCGGCCGCCATCGCGCGTTCATGTTCGCCCACTACATGGGCAACAAGCTCGTCACCTTCGCGACCAACGTTCTGTACAACACGATGCTCACCGACATGGAGACCTGCTACAAAGCGATGCGGATCAACGTGCTGCGATCGATGAAGCTGAAGTCGAACGGATTCGGGATCGAGCCCGAGATCACCGCGAAGATCTTCAAACGCGGCTACCGTGTCTACGAGGTGCCGATCACCTACGCGGGACGCGGATACGAGCAGGGAAAGAAGATCACGTGGCGCGCCGGATTCGGCGCCCTGTGGGTGTTGCTGAAGTACCGTTTTACCGAGTAGGCGCGAACCCATGAATCCGCACGGCAGAGACCGCGGCCGCCCGTTGCGACGATGAAGATCGCGCTTTTGCAGATCAACCCGACGGTCGGCGACCTTTCCGGTAACGCGCGATTGATCGTCGACGCGCTCACCGAAGCCGCGCGGCTCGGCGCCGATCTCGCCGTGACGCCGGAGCTGGCGCTCGTCGGCTATCTGCCACGCGATCTGCTGCTCAGCCCTGGATTCATCGACGCGAGCTGGCGCGCGATCGGCGAGCTCGCCTCAACCGCGGCCTCGCTGCCGCCGGTGCTCGTCGGGCTGCCGGAACCGAATCCATCCGACGAAGGGCGTCCGCTGTTCAACAGCGCCGTGCTGCTGCGCCACGGATCGGTGGATCAACGATTCCGCAAGGCGCTGCTCCCCACCTACGACGTCTTCGACGAGGATCGCTACTTCGAGCCGTTCCACGGACCGCAGATCCTCGAAATCTGCGGGCGCCGGCTCGGCGTCAGCATCTGCGAAGACATCTGGAACGATCGCGACTACTGGAAGCGCCGGCGATATCACCACGATCCGATCGACGAGCTCGCGCGCGTCGGGGCGACGTGCGTCATCAACCTCTCCGCGTCGCCCTTCACCGCCGGCAAGCACCACCGCCGCGAAGAGATGATCGGCAGCATGGCGAAGAAGCATCGCGTGCCGGTCGTGTACGTCAATCAGTTCGGCGGCAACGACGACCTGGTGTTCGACGGCCGCAGCTGCGCGTTCGACGCCGGCGGCGCGCCGTTCGCCCGCGGCCGCGCCTTCGAGGCGGACGTCGTCATCTGCGACATCGATTGTGCGCGGCCGATTGCGCCGCCCACCGACACGACGCCCGAATCGGAGATCTGGCGCGCGCTGGTGCTCGGCACGCGCGACTACGTGCGAAAGTGCGGCTTCAACTCCGTCGTCCTCGGCCTGTCGGGCGGAATCGATTCGGCGCTCACCGCCGCAATCGCGCTGGATGCGGTCGGCGCGGATCGCGTCCTCGGCGTCCTGATGCCGTCTCCGTACTCGAGCCGCGGCAGCGTCGACGACGCGAGGCTGCTCGCGGCGAACCTCGCCATCCGGACGATGACGCTGCCGATCGAGCCGCCGATGCGCGCGTTCGACGAGACGCTGCGCGAGCCGTTCTCGACGGGATCGTGCGAGGTCGCCAAGGAAAACATCCAGGCCCGGATCCGAGGCACGCTGCTGATGGCGCTGTCGAACCAGACGGGCGCCCTGCTGCTGACGACGGGCAACAAGTCGGAGCTATCGGTCGGATATTGCACGCTTTACGGCGATATGAACGGGGGGCTGGCGGTAATCGCCGACGTGCCGAAAACAATGGTGTACCGCGTCGCTCACTGGCGGAACCAGACGGCCGGGCGGCCCCTGATTCCCGAATCGAGCCTGACGAAAGCGCCGTCGGCCGAGCTCCGGCCGAATCAGACGGACCAGGATTCGCTGCCGCCGTACGACGTGCTCGACGACATCCTGCAGCGGCACATCGAGCAGCATCAGCCGGCGCGTGAGATTGTCGCGGCCGGGTTCGATGCGGAGACGGTCGGGCGGGTGCTCAGGCTGGTCCGGCTCGCCGAGTTCAAACGGAAGCAGGCGGCGCCGGGATTGAAGGTCACCGATCGCGCGTTCGGAACCGGATGGCGGATGCCAATCGCGGCTCGGATCACGGAAGGAACATGACACAGGTCCTCGTCACAGGCGCCGGCGGATTCATCGGACACCATCTCGTGTCCTATCTGCGGAAGCAGGGACACTGGGTCCGTGGCGTCGACATCAAGCATCCGGAATACGCCGCGACCGACGCGAACGAGTTCGTCATCCGCGATCTGCGCGATCCGGCTGCGGCGCTCGCGTCGACGCGAGGAGTGGATCACGTGTACGCGCTCGCCGCCGACATGGGCGGCATGGGCTAC
>Ga0075436_100003969_pt1 | contig 10143 bp, 10 predicted proteins | sample RhiMethybrSRZTD5_FD_75303 | JGI IMG/M metagenome (GOLD analysis project Ga0075436, IMG submission 75303) | Populus rhizosphere microbial communities from Tennessee, USA - Rhizosphere MetaG P. TD hybrid SRZTD5 | ecosystem: Host-associated > Plants > Roots > Rhizosphere > Soil | place: USA... | reverse complement strand
GGTCCCGATTACGAAGCGGCGGAGGGAATCGGAGTTGGAGTGGGGGGTACCCACGCGCGACGCTCCCAGAAGTCGAGGGCCGAAAGGGGGCCTGCTTCGCCCAGGTGGTAGCGGACGAAGCGGGCGACGAGGCGGCGATGAGCGGCCGCGTGCGGGGGGTCGAGCAGCGGCAGATCCGCCCGCGGCTCGTTCAGGGCGACGAGATCGCGGTACGCACGGGGCGGCAGGCGGCTGGCGGGCTGCGCCGCGCCGGACGCGCAGCGCGCGCACAGCGCGCCGCCGTCCGCCACGCTGAAGTGCACGGGCTCGTCCCCGGCGGGGTCGATCGCCGCGCCGTCGCGCGCACAGCGCCCGAGCGACGGCTCGAACCCGAGCACCGCGAGCAGGCGCCACAGCGCCCGCACCGCGGCGGCGTCGACTTGGCCCGCGGGTGCCAGCTCGAGCACGTCGAGCGCGGCGGTCAGCGTGTCGTAGGCGACGGGCAACGGCGCCGGGGGCGCCATCTTGAGCATGACCTGCGTGAGCGCCGTGGCGGCGGCGAAGCGGTCGACGTCCGCCGCCAGGTCGCGCCGCAGGTTGACCAGATCGAACGCCCCGAGCGTATGCAGCTCGCGGGTCTCACGAAAGTAGAGCTGCGCCGTCCCCTCACTGAGCAGCTCGAGCCCCGCCCCGAACCGGCTCTTGGGTCGCAGCGCGCCCTTCGCAATGGCGCTCTGGACGCCCAGGTCGCGCGTCGCGAGCCGTACCACTTTGGACGTCTCGCTGTAGCGGTACGTCTGGAGCACGAGGGCGGAGGTGGTGACGAGCGCCATGGTTACTGGGTCGCCGCCACCGCGGCCGTCGTCGGACACAAACCCACGCTCACCGTCTGGATCTCGCGATAGTTGGGCGGGGCGGTGAGGACATGCACCGTGCCGGGAGCCGCGCAGGTACCCGGGTCGACGGCGTACACGCGGCCGCGGAGATCGATGGCGAGACCGGAGACGCCGTGGCCACCGGGCTTGAGGCCGTTTGCCGGCCCCCGTGTGACGGCACGGATAGACGTGTTCACCTCGAGGATACCCTCGAGCGCCGAGGCGATGAGCAGCCGGCCGCCCGCCGGATGAAACGCCCCGGCGCCGGGTGACTCACCGAGCCCGTTCAAGACCGCCATCTCGACCCGCGTTTTCGGGTCCACGATGGAGAGCTTGCCATCCCCAGCACCGGGGTGACCGGACGCAATCACATACAGCAGGCTGTCGTCGCCCACGACGGCAAAGCGCGCGTTCGCGCCGGTCAGGGGAATCGAATCGGGGGTGCGGGGCGTCGTGCAGCACTCGAACGAGGTCAGCCAGCTGGGGCCTGCGGGCGTCGCGCCCGCGAGATTGCGGTTGACCACGAACACGCGCGTACCGACAAGAGCCACGGCCTGCGGAGACACGCCGACCGCGACGCTCGTGGTGGCGCCGCTGAAGTAGTTGAGACGCGTCACGGAGTTGAGACCGGGGTTCGCGATCCATGCGATCGAGTCGTCCTGAATCACCGCGCCCGTCGCCCCGGACCCTGGGGCGAGCGGCAGGACATAATCGGGTCGCACGCACAGGGCCAGGGCATCCGGGGGGCACGTGAAGAGGAGGCTGACACCGGCGGCGTCCGCGGCGCCGAGCGGGACGACGAACACATGGCCCTGGCCGTCGATCGTCTGTGGAGTGGCGCTCCCGCTCTGCCAGTCGCGCGTGGACACCGTGAAGTCGGTCGCCGAGATGACCGAGAGGGTCCGATCCGAGGCATTGACGACGCCGATCACCTGGCCCGCCGAGCTGGTTTGCTCGAGGGCGTCGCTGCACCCGCCGGCGAGCACGAGGGCGAAAAGGGCGAGGCGTCTCATCGAGCAGCGGTCTCCACAAGGTCACAATATACGAAGCGGCCATCTCGCACGACGACCGGGCCTCGCTCGTGCCGCACCGGCTCGCTCAGGCCCGGCCCCGCGTACACGAAGGTGTGGAACTCGCCGTTTTCCCCGCACGGGTCCACCGTGGCCGGCAGGTCGCGCAGCAACGCCGCGTCGAACTCCCGGCCCGCGAACTCGGACGCGAGCTGCTCCGCGTCCACGCACACGAGCACGGCGCGGTAGCCCAGCCGGACGAAATCGTCCGCCAGCGCCCGGGTGTCGCGCAGCCACAGGGGAAACAGGCCCCGCATGCCGATCCGTGCCAGCATCCGCTCGCGATAGGCGCGGATATCGGCGAGGAACAGGTCCCCGAACACGACCGTGTCGAGACCCGGTACTCGATCCCGCAGCGCTTGCAGTGCGGCGGCCATCTTTCCCTCGTACTCATCGTTCGTGGCGCCGGGCGAGATCACCACCTGCTCGAGCGACAGGCCGAGCGATGCGGCCTGGCGCTCGAGCAGCGCGCGGCGCACGCCGTGCATGCTGATGCGGTCGTACTCTCCCGTCACCGTCGTGAGCAGTGCCACCACCCGGTAGCGGCCGTGCCGCAGGATCTCGCGCAGCGCCAGGGCGCTGTCTTTGCCGCCGCTCCACGCGACGATCACGTCCTGGGGCCGGGACATTCAGCCTCCCAGTACGCGAGCCCGGTCCTCGAGCGCGACGCCTGGAAACGCGTCCGGATGGAGCAGCGCCGCAAGGAGCTCTACTCCGTCCGCGAGGCGCGGCCCCGGACGGCTGAAGTGGGCGGTGGCGTCGACGGCATAGGCGCGTCCGGCGCCCATGGCCCGCGGTGCCACCGCGCGCAGGGACGCGATGTGACGCTCGGCGTCGGCATGCGCGGCGGCGAGGTCAAACCCGCACGGCATGACGATGAGGACCTCAGGATCGAGGCCGGCGATCTCCTCCCACGACAGCGCGAACGCCGGCCGCCCAGCAGTGCCTCGGACCATCCGTCCCCCGGCGCGCGTCACCATCTCGGGCACCCAATGGCCCGGCACGAACGGGGGATCGAGCCATTCGAGCGCCAGCACCGGCACCGGCGCCCGGCCCTCCACACGCGCCCGCACGCAACCGATGCGCCGCTCGATGTCGCGCACGCAGCGATCGGCCCGCTCGGTCACACGGGCGGCGCGACCGACCGCGCGAATGGTGTCGAGCACGCCGGCAACGTCGTGGGCGTCGAGGGCGAGTACCGTGGGGCAGGACGCGAGCCCGGCGGCGGCCGCCTGAGCATCCCTCGTGGGTACAGCGCACACCTCGCACACGCCCTGGGTCAGGAGCAAGTCGGGCCGCGCGGCGGCGAGACGCGCGCCGTCGATCTCGTACACGCTGCCGAACTCGCGCAGGGCCTGTCGCACGGCGGCGTCGATCTCGCCGCTCGAGCGCCCGTCGAGCGGCACGCGGGACCGCGTGAGGCACGGCCTGTCGCGGATGTGCAGCGGGTGATCGCAGGAATGCGAGACGCCCACCAGACGATCGGCGAGGCCAAGCGCGCACACGATCTCGGTCGCGCTCGGCAGCAGGGAGACGATCCGCTGCGCACGCTCGGTCACGATCCGTAGGTGAGGCGTCCGCCGACCAGGAGCGCGCGACCGCGGGCAGGAAAGTGTCTTACGTCTTCGTAGCGCGCGTCGAACAGGTTCTCGATGCGGGCGGTGAGCGTGACCCCCGGGAGCGCGCCCCGGGGCCGGCTCAGGTCATACAGGCCCGACAGATCCACCCGCGTGTGAGGCGGGAGGGTGACGGGCGCGCCGGCGGCAAAGTCGTAGTCGTTGCGGTCCCCAGTGAAGGCGGCGGCCAGGGACGCCGTTCCACGCGCTCCGAGTGGATGGCTGAGCCGTATGCTGCCCGCATGTGTCGGGCGGCGCAACAACCGCTCACCGGTCGAGACGTCGCGAGAATCGAGGTACGTGTAGGCCACATCGAGCGCCCCCCCCGCGGGGAGCGCTCCCTGAACACCGAGCTCCACGCCACGCGCCATGGCACCGGCCACGTTGTCGTAGTTCACCGAGTCCGGCCCCACGCCGACGGCACTGTATTGGATCAGGTCCCGAAACCGCTGGTCGAAGTATGTGGCGCGCGCGGCCATCGTTCTCCGGGGCACCGCGTATTCGAGCCCCACCTCCCAGCTGATCGAGTGCTCGGGACTCAGATCCGGGTTGCCGCGTACGAACCCGGTCGCGTAGTTCTCGTAAAAACTCGGCTCCTTGAAGCCCGTCCCGACGGACGCCATCGCCCGCATGCCCGATGCCACTCGCAGGGACGCGCCCGCGCGATAGGTCGCGTACGTGCCGAAGCGCTCGTTGTCCTCGAGGCGCCCGCCCAGCGTGAGGCTCACGGGACGCGCCGGCAAGGTGACGACCTGCACATACATCGCGCCGTCGTTCCGCGACCGCGCGCCGTCGAGCGTGGTGCCGCTCATCGCCTCCCGCTCCAGACGAACGCCGGCGGTGACGACGTCGCGTGCCGGCAACGTGGCATTGAGCCGCGCGTCCAGCCCGGTGCGCGTTACCCAGTCGGAGCTCGAGTATGGGAACGTCGTGCTGTCGGCCGGTCCGTTCGGCGCGATCGCGTACTGGCTGTTGTCGCGATGCCAATCGGCCGACAGGCGAGCTTCCAGGCTGGGAGAGAACACGCGACCGACGTCGATCCCAACCGACGGACCGCGATCGATCTGATGCTGGTTGTGGCTCACCGTGTCGCCGTTCCCGTCAGTCGGAAAATGGTAGACCGCATCGTCATAGCGCAGTGAAAGGGCCGCATCGGTGCGACCGTCCGGACGGAGACGCACCCGGCCGCTCACCACCTGGTTGCGGTACTCATTGTTGAACGGGTACAGGCCGTCGCTCGCGAACCGGGACAGCGCGATGTTATATCCCGCCCGCTCCGATCCTCCCCCCAGCGTCACATCGAGCGCACTGCTGCCATACGTCCCGCCGGCCAGGCCCACCGAGCCACGCGCCGGCCCGCGGCCCTCTCGCGTGAAGATCTGCACCACGCCCGTCACCGCGTCAGACCCGTACACCACGCTGGCGGGCCCTCGTACCACCTCGATTCGCTCGACGTTGTCGGTCGTGAGATTGGCGAAGTCGTAGGCGCCGCCCGGCGCGTTCTGCGGAACCCCGTCGATCAAGACCTTCACGTAAGCGCTTCCTCCACCGCGGAGGAACAACGACGTTTGGCTGCCGTAGGCGCTCGTCGTGACCACATCGGCCCCGGGCACGGCTCGCAGCGCGTCGGCCACGGTGCGGATCCCCTGGTCGCGCAGCTGGCTGCCGCTCAACACCGTAACGGCCACCGGCAGGTTTGCGGCGGGTGTGGGAATGCGCGTGGCCGTGACGACCACCGGGTTGAGCTCCACGGTGTCGTTGGGGGTCTGGCCGGCGAGGGCCGTGGGGACGAGGAGAGACAAGAGCGCGCGCGGGACGAATCTCATGGTGACTCCTTTCGCAGTCGCAGGGGAATCATCTGGGGCCGGCCCTCGAACGGCCCAATCGACACCGGCCACCCGAACACACGCTCCGCCGTGTCACGGGTGAGTACGTCGCCGGGCGCACCGGCGCCCGCCGGGCGTCCCTCGGATAACAGCAGGACGCGGTCCGCGAACCGCGCCGCCAGATTCACGTGATGCGTGATCATCAGGACGCCGAGCCCGTGCGCGTCCACCTGCGTGCGCACCAGCTCGAACAGCTCCATCTCGTGCCGCAGGTCGAGCGACGCGGTCGGCTCGTCGAGCACGAGCAGGCGTGGCTCCTGCGCCAGCGCCCGCGCCAGCCGGACGCGCTGGTACTCGCCGCCCGAGAGGGTCCAGAGCCAGCGGTCAGCCAGGTCCGCCGCGTCGCACGCGACGAGCGCCCGGTCGACGGCCGCTCGATCGACCGCCGCGACGCCGCCGAGCAGCGAGAGATGCGGGTAGCGACCGAGCAGCACAGTCTCCCGCACGCGCTGCGGGAACAGGTTGTCCTCGCGTTGGGGGAGGACTCCGACGACGCGCGCCAGCTCGCGCCGCGACCAGCCCTGCCCCGGCCGTCCCACGATTTCGACCTCGCCGGCGACGGGCCGCACGAGACCGAGGGCCGCGCGCACCAGCGTCGTTTTGCCGCTGCCATTGGGCCCGAGCACGGCGTGGAACTCGCCCCCGCGCACCTCGAGCGAGACCCCGGCCAGACTGTCGCGTGGGGCGTCCGGGTAGCGGCAGGTGACGCCGCGCAGCGCGAGGATCAGCTCACGGTCCATCGGCGCAGCAGAAAGGCGAACACCGGGACACCCACCAGGGCGGTCACGATCCCCACCGGCAGCTCGCGCGGGGCCACCACGGTGCGGGCGAGTGTGTCGGCCGCCGCGAGCAGGATCCCACCCGTGAGAAACGCCGTCGGCAGCAAGGTGCGATGCAGCCGGCCCCACAGGAGGCGACACACGTGCGGCACCACCAGCCCGACGAAGCCGATCACGCCCGCGACCGCCACGGCCGCGGCGGTGAGAAGGGACGCGGCCAGATAGACGATCCGCTTGAGGCGCGGGACGTCGGCGCCGAGGTATTGCGCCGGCTCCTCGCCCAGCGCGAGCAGATCGAGCGGCCGCGCCGCCGCGACGAGCACGCCGAGCGGCAGCGGCGCGTAGGCGAGCATCACGAGCACGGTGGTCCAGGACGCCCCGGAAAACCCGCCCCACAGCCACAGGAACGCGTTGCGCAGCTCCGTCGCCTCGGCGAGCGAGACGATAGCGGTGGTGATGGCCCCCGCGAGCGCGCCAACCGCCACGCCGCCGAGCAGCAGGATGCGCGGATCGAGCTCGGCTCCTCCCACGAGTCCGAGCCGATATACCAGCGCCATCGCGCCCACCGCACCGACGAACGCGGCGAGCGGGAGGGCCCACGGGCCGGGGAGGTGCAGCGCGATCGCGGCCACCGCGCCGAGGCCCGCCCCGCCCGACAACCCGAGCAGGAACGGGTCCGCCAAGGGGTTCCGCACGAGCGCCTGGAGGCTCGTACCGGCGACGCCGAGGGCACCCCCCACGAGGAACGCCAGCACCGCGCGCGGCAGCCGCAGCTGCCACACGATCGCCGAGCCGGGCAGCTCCGCGAGGGGGAGGTTGGCGGGGCCGACGAGCAGCGCCGCGGCGAGAGCGGCGAGGGCCGCGCCCACCAGCACGACGTATTTCACGGCGTCGCCTCGAGGACCCGCCGCAGCTCGCGCACCGCCTCCGCGGCGCGCGGGCCCGGTCGCCCGAAGAGCCGACCCGGAAGAAAGAGAAACCGTCGGTTCCGCACGGCGGGGACCACGCGCCATTCCGGGCGGCCGGCGTAGCGGGGCGGTGTCGCCGTATCCGACAGTACCGCGATGAAGTCGGGGTTGCGCGCGGCGATCGTCTCGATCGAGACCTGCGCAGAGGCCGTGGCGATATCGTGAAACACGTTGCGGGCGCCGGCGAGCCCGGCGAGACGGTCGAGGTAGCTCCCCGCCCCGATCACGATCGGCGGGTTGTCCCAGACGACAAAGACGATGGACTTGGGGCCAGGGGCTAGGGGCTCGGGGCGTTGGGAGGCGAGACTGTCCATGGCCCGCGCCAACGAATCCCCGGCCGCTCCGCGCCCCGTGAGCACGCCGAGCCGCCGGGCCGCGGGTGCCAACTCGTCGAGCCGATTGAGATCGAACAAGACGGTGGGAATGCCGAGCCGCTCCAGCTGCTGCGCGGCCGTGGCGTTCGGGCCGGAGCGGTACAGCACGACGAGGTCCGGCCGTCTCGCGGCGACCGCCTCGACGTTCGGAGGCATGCCGTCGCCGACGCTCGGCACGGCGAGCGCCGCGGGCGGGTAGTCGCACCACGCGGTCCGCCCGACGAGGCGGTCGCCGGCGCCAATAGCGAACAGAATCTCGGTGAACGACGGCAGCAGCGACACGATGCGGCGGGCGGGCGCGGCGAGCGCCACCCGGCGGCCGGCGTCGTCGGTGACGGCTGGACCCACGGCGGTCGCGTGCTCACCCCGGGCGCACGCCACCGTGGCGAGCGCGACGAGTCCCGCGAGGTGGGTGCGCACTGTCCAGCGGCGCATAGCGAAAAAACCCACCCCCGTCGGAGCGGAGATGGGCTAGCGCCTGCGCCTGGGTGCGCAGCGCCACCATCCCTCCCGCGAGGGATCTGCAGGTGGCGCGAACGAAGACGTCTCCTGGCTCCGGGCGAGCGGCTCGCCTTCCCGGGTGATCGCACCCAGTGGCTTCGAGCCACTACAGCTGCCCGTCACAGTGGCGGGGCCGCGCCGGACTTGCACCGGCTTCCGTAGATCCCCGTTCGCTTGTAACGACGCTGCTAGTCTATCGCGGTTTCCTGCGCAACGCAACCACGAACCCGATCGCGAGCGCGAGCCCCGCGAGTGCCACGATGACCGGCACGAGGGCGTCGGCCCCGAGCGGCCGCGCGCTGAAGGCGATCGCGAGGGGCGCGCCAGCGCTCAGCGCCGGCGTCCGATAGCGCGCGAAGCGCCGCCCTTCGATGGCCTCGATGCCGAGCGAGTCGAGCCGGGTCGCACGCACCACGGCGGCCGTGTCCTCGAGCAGCAGGTCGACCTCTTCGGTCGGCTGGTCGATCGGCAGGTCCACCCGGCGCGCGGTGGCGGGAAGCACGTAGCTATAGCTCAGCTGCTTTCGCTCGCCGGGCGGGATGGGGCCGAACACGGCGACCGAATCGCCTTGCAGCGTCACGGCGCGCGCCGACAGGTCGCCCTGGCCAACCTGAAACTGAATTGCCATCGCCGGAATGGCGCCGGCCCAGGTGGGGCGGAGCGTGTCGGCGGCGACGCGGGTCGCCGGTCCGGGGTTCTCGAGCTCCACCAGCTCGAGCACGTCGCGACTGCCGTCGCGCTTCAGTTTCGCCACGGTCACGAGGCGGCGGGCGACCCGCACGGCGGGACCGGCGGAGCTGGTGTCGTAGACGTACAGGGCGCGGAGCGGCGCCGGCCCCGACCGGCCCGGCACGACCGGCTCCGAGAAATACGCGATGCCGGCGTGCCAGCTGCTCACGACATACAGTGCGGTCGAGTCGGGGTGACTGATCGTCAGGCGGTAGCGGCCCAGCGCGTCGGTGCTCGTGGAATCGATCGGCCGGCCGCCTCCGCCCATGGACACCTCGTGCAGCACCACGCGGGTGCGCGCGAGCGGGCGTCCCGCGGGCCCGTACAGCACCCGCCCCGAGACGGCGATTCCTTGTGCCACGAGACCCGCCGCTCCTCCGCCGCCGAGCAGCGCGACGAGGGCGAGGCTAGGGAGTGAACTTCCCGAAATCTTCAGGATCGAGGTTCTGGAGGTAGTTCTTCAGCGCATCGGGATCGAGCGGCCCCGAGCCGGACTCGCCGCCGGGCTCACCCGTTTCCACCGACGTGAGTGCCAGCAGACCCTCGCTGGTGAAGATCGGCGCCTTCAGTCGCAGCGCGACGGCGATCGAGTCCGATGGCCGGGCGTCGATCTGGATCACCGCGTCGCCGCGGTAGATGTGCAGCTCGGCATAGTAGGTGTTCTCCTTGACCTGGGTGATGATCACCTTGCGCAGGTCGGCACCCAGGCCGAGGATCACCTGCTTCAGCAGATCGTGGGTGAGCGGCCGGGCGAACTTCACGCCTGCCAGCTCCATCGCGATCGCGCTGGCCTCGGCAGGCCCGATCCAGATCGGGAGCACCCGCTCTCCCTCCTGCTCCTGGAGAATGACGACGGGAGTGTTGGTCGTGCGATCGAGCCCCAGGTGGGCGACCCGAACCTGGATGACGTTCGCGCTCAGGTCCCCATCTCCCACGATGCGAGATACTTCTGCTGCTCGGGCGTGAGCGTGTCGATCGTGACCCCCATGGCCGCGAGCTTCAAGCGGGCGATTTCCGCGTCGAGCTCGCGCGGGATGCGGTGTACATCCTTGCCCAGGTCGCGCGCGTGCCGCACGACGTGCTCGGCCGCCAGGGCCTGGTTCGCGAACGACATGTCCATCACGCTCGCCGGGTGTCCTTCCGCGGCCGCGAGGTTGATGAGCCGGCCGTCCGCCAGCACGAACAGGCGCTTGCCGTCGAGACGCCACTCGTCGACGAACTCGCGCAGCGGCGTGGGGCCCTGCGCCACCCGCTTGAGACCGTCGAGATCGATCTCGACGTTGAAGTGGCCCGAGTTGGCGAGAATCGCACCGTCTTTCATGGCGCGCATGTGTTCCACGCGGATCACGTGCATGTTGCCGGTCAG
>Ga0075436_100003968_pt1 | contig 10145 bp, 9 predicted proteins | sample RhiMethybrSRZTD5_FD_75303 | JGI IMG/M metagenome (GOLD analysis project Ga0075436, IMG submission 75303) | Populus rhizosphere microbial communities from Tennessee, USA - Rhizosphere MetaG P. TD hybrid SRZTD5 | ecosystem: Host-associated > Plants > Roots > Rhizosphere > Soil | place: USA... | reverse complement strand
CGCAACGTGCCTAGCGTAGGTTCCGAGAAAGCCAATTATCGGAAGCGAATCGTTCTTGAGCGACTCCGAGGGGACTGATTTACGAGGGCGCGTAATTCAGGCAATCTATGCTTGCTCGGCCCCGCTCTCACGCCTCGACGGATCGTCGGGATGCACCGTAGGATACACAATCTCAGTTATGATCCAGTCCACCCGATCTGGCTCTTGAATTTCGCCGCCCGCAACTAATCGATCGAGCTCATCAGCTTGCATGAGGGAAATGGCTTCCTCGGGCCTAGCGGTTTCGGAAATAGGGTGATGAATAGGTCCAGAAGGGAGCATCAACGCCAGGCGCGGGGATCGGGATCGAATTCCCGTATTGCGGAATAGATCCGCTGCTGTCGCTCTGGCCAATCATTGGCAAGGCAAGCGAGCTGCCCTTGGTATAGTCCGGCGTCAGAAACTGGTCGGTGGCGCCGGCGAAGTGGGACGCGCCGTCCTGGAGGCTTGCGTTCTCACCCTCAACATCGAAGGCGTAGGCGCTCCCCGGCAGCAACGCTGCCGCGCCGCAAAGCGCCAGGACAAGACTGAGATGTTTCATGGTAGTCCCCCCAAGCTGCTCTCCGTCAGCCGAAGCGAATGATAGCCATTACGGCCGCTGATGCCAACTGGGGAAACCAGGAAATAGGGACCGGCGAGGATTACGCTGGGACCCAAGCGGCTGCTGTTTCGCAAGGCAAATCCCACTGCTACAAGCCCGCCTATGGCCGCCCCCCGCCTTCTCTACGTAGTCACCGAGGATTGGTACTTCTTGTCGCACCGGCTGCCCATGGCCCGTGCGGCAAAGGCGGCAGGCTACGAAGTGCATGTGGCATCGAGATTCACGGAGGGAAGGGCGGCCATCGAGAAGGAGGGCTTCGTCCCGCACGCGCTCTCCTGGAGCCGCGGGAGCCTCTCGGCGTTCGGCAGTCTCTCCGCCATCCTCGAACTCAGGCGCCTTCTGCGCAAGCTCGATCCCGATATTCTCCATAACATTTCTCTGAAACCCGTCCTGCTCGGTACGACCGCAAGCCTCGGCCTTTCCCGCATGGCGGTGGTGAATAGCGTGACTGGCCTCGGCACTCTCTTCATCGGCGAAGCCAAGGTGAGCGGAATCACGCGAGGCGCCGTGCGCTTTGCGCTCAAGCATCTCTTGCGGCGACAGCGAAGCAAGACCGTGGTGCAGAATCCCGATGATCGCGCCTTCGTCATCGACCTAGGCGCGCCGGCAGAGAGTGTGGCTCTCATCCCGGGTTCAGGCGTTGACACCAAGCTGCTCACGCCGCTGCCTGAACCTCCACCGCCGGTGACAGCTGCCTACGTCGGGCGCATGCTCGCGGACAAGGGCGTGCATACGCTGATCCAAGCCTTTGCTCTGCTCGGCAAGCGTGGGTCCTCGCTTCAGCTCCTGCTCGCCGGCGACACCGACAAGGAAAATCCGGGCTCCCTAGTGCCGGAGCAGCTTCGCGAGTTTGCAAGCCTGTATGGCATCAGCTGGCTCGGCCATGTCGCCGATATCCGCGGCGTGTGGGCGCGCGCGCATTTCGCTGTGCTCGCATCGCGGCGGGAGGGCTTGCCGAAGAGCCTGCTCGAAGCGGCGGCCTGCGGCCGCGCCATGGTCGCCACCGACGCGCCAGGCTGCCGCGAAATCGCGATCGAAGCGGAGACGGCTCTCACCGTGCCGGTGGATGATGTGAATGCCTTGGCTGCCGCCATGGAGAAGCTCGCAGGCGATGCGGCTTTGCGGGAGAAATTCGGCAAGGCGGCGCGAGCTCTCGTTGAAGCCAAGTTCTCGGCAGAGTCGATCGGCCGACAGACCGTGGCGCTTTACGAGTCGCTCAAGGCGCCGTAGCGCCGTTCTCGGCGCGCATCATCTTGGCGATGCCGTCGCGGGTCGCGACTTGAGGGCGCCAGCCGATGCACATCAGCTTCGATGGATCGATGATGAAGTTGCCCGAAACGCGCTCCCATTCAGATTCTCTGCCAAAGGACTTCATCAGCCGCTTGACGCCACCGAGTGGCACTTTCACGAGATAAGGCGGGCGGCGAAGTCCTTCGCGCATCGCGGCGACGAGGTCCGCCACGCTGATCGGCTCGGCGTCGGCCACCAGGAAGCTCTCATTTGCCGCGCGCTCGGAGGTGAGCGCAAGCGAGATGCCCGAAACGAAATTGTCCAGCGCGAGCAGCGAGCGGCGGTTATCGAAGCCGGCAAAGGGAAGCGGCATGGGCGTTTTGGCGAGCGTTGCCAAGGACGCGATATTGCCTTTCACGCCCTTGCCGTAGACCACTGCAGGCCTGAGCACAGTAAAGGGAACGCCGCTTGCGGCGATGAGACGCTCACCTTCGAGCTTCGAGCGCCCATAGGCGTCGGTCGGTTGCGGAGGGTCTTTCTCGGTGATGACATGGTCGGCCGAAAGTCCCGCTTGCGCCCGTACCGAGGAGATGAACACGAGCCGTTCGACCTTGCCCCGGGCCGCCTGCGCGAGCTCGCCCGCAGCTTCTGCGTTGATGCGGGTGTAAAGCGAATCTGGCAATGAGCCCGATGCATGCGCGATGCCGGCGAGGTGCACGACATGCGTCACGCCATCGAGCATCTTTGACCAGTCGGCGGGGCGCGCAAGATCAGGCAGGGCGGCGCGCTCGATGCTGGTCGGTGCGAGCAGCGCAGAAGGATTGCGTGCCGCGGCCCTGACTTTCCAGCCTTCCTTGGCGAGAGCGTTGACGACGCACTTGCCGATGAAGCCAGAGGCGCCGGTGACGAGAACGCGCCGTTCCAACTCAGCGTCCCCGCGCGAGCGCAAGGAGCACGAGCGCCGTCGCGAGCACGCCGACGATAAGGCATAAGATGTCCACGGGAAGCGACCGTGCGATCACGGTAATGACGGCGAGAAAGGCGAGGAGAAGACCGAGCAAGAAGACCCGCGCCGTGACCTGCGGTACACGCAGACCTTGGGTGACGGCACGCTGATAGAAATGCGTTTTGTGCGGCGAGAGGAACGCCTCGCCCGCGACGATGCGGCGGAAAAGCGTGAGCGTCGCGTCGGATAGCGGATAGAGCGCCAGGAGAAGCCCGGCGGCGAGGTGCGCCTTGGCTACGAAGATCAGCATGAAGGCAAGGCAAAATCCGATCGGAAGGCTGCCGGCGTCGCCGAGAAACACCTTGGCCGGATGCTTGTTGAACGCGGCGAAGCCGAGGATGGCCCCTAGCAGGACGATCCCGAGTAACCCGACCCCAGCCGGAACTGTCCCCAAAGCTTGCAACGCCGCAATCCCAAGCGTCATGGGCACCACCATCGCGACGGTCATCCAGTCGAGCCCATCGAGGAAATTGATGGCGTTCACGAACCAAACCGCGCCGAGCACGATCAAAGCCCTCTCGACCGCCAGGGGAAGAATGTCGGGGAAGACCTGAAATCCTCGCGGCAAGCTCAAGGCCAGCACGATCGCCGCGAGCGTCTGACCGACCAGGCGCCACGACACAGGCAGAGCGTGCGCATCGTCAAGCGCGCCGAGCACGCTGAGTGCGGCAGCGGCGGCAAGAACGGGGAGGAGGCTCGGCCCGGCAACTCCCGGCCAGAAATGAGCGGCCAGGCCACAACCCGTTAGCACCGATAAAGTGACCGCGAGTCCTGCACCTTGTGGCGTCGCGACAGTATGGGCCGAACGGTGGTTAGGCGCCGCCATGAGATAGCGTACTAGCAGGGGCTTCAGAACAAGGATCAGAATGGCGGAAAGGATCGCACATCCCAGGACCAACAGGGCCCATAGCGCAGGTTGGTCGGAAAACATCAGCTCAATGGAGCGTGCGCGAGACGGGTTGCCATTCGCCCTTCGCGGGCACCGTGTGGTCTGTGCTGGCAGGCACGTAACCCTCGACCGTCGCGCGCAGTAGCTCCTGCACGTCGGCTTCGTCCATTCTTTGAATTGCGTCCTCGAGGCGCTCGAGAGCCGCGCTAAGCTCCTCGTAAGGGAGGATCGGCTCTGAGTTCTTGAAGATGCGCGGATGGCTGGTGCCGGTCGTGTTCTCGCCGATCAAGAGCTCCTCGTACAACTTCTCGCCGCGCCGCAAGCCCACATATTCGATGGCGATATCACCGTCGGGGTGAGTCTCGTCCCTCACCTCGAGTCCCGACAGGCGGACCATGGTGCGGGCAAGGTCGTCGATCTTGACCGGTGTCCCCATCTCCAGCACGAACACCTCTCCGCCGCTTGCCATGGTGCCGGCCTGAATCACAAGCTGGGCTGCTTCGGGGATCGACATGAAATAGCGGATCACCTCCGGATGGGTAACGGTCACGGGACCGCCTGCCTTGATCTGATTGCGGAACCGCCGCACCACTGAGCCCGACGAGTCGAGCACGTTGCCGAAGCGCACCATCGTGAAGATGGTGGAGGTGCCGCGGTTCTCTGCGAGCGCCTGCAAGATCTGCTCGGCCAGGCGCTTGCTGGCCCCCATGATGCTGGTCGGGCGCACTGCCTTATCGCTCGATACCAGCACGACGCGCTCGACGCCAAGCTTCTTGGCGGTTTCGGCCAGCGCAAGCGTACCGAACGTGTTGTTCCGCAAGCCGGCGAAGGGATTGGCTTCGACGATCGGCACGTGCTTGTAGGCGGCCGCATGATAGATGACCTCGACGCCGAGCTGCTGGATGGTGCGGGAGACGAGTTTTCGGTCGAGCACAGAGCCCAGCACCTCGACCACGGCCGTCTCGGAGTGCGCGCTGCTTCCGGCTTCTATCTCCATGCGGCGCTTCAGCTGCTCGATCTCCATCGAAATTTCGTAAAGCGCGACCTCGGACAGCTCGAACAGCACGAGCGTCTTGGGTCCGAGCTTTAGCAATTGGCGAGTGAGCTCGGCGCCGATCGAGCCGCCGGCTCCGGTGATCATCACCACCTTGCCGCTCACATTGGCAGTCAGCAGCTCGAGATCAGGGCTGACCGGATCGCGCCCCAGCAGGTCCTCGACCTCGATGGGACGAAGGTCGCTCACCTCGACGCGGCCCGAGGCGATCTCCTCGAGCGCGGGCAAGGTCTTGACCATGACGGGATAGGCTTCGAGCAGCTTGAGCGCGAGGCGCCGCTCGCCGCGCAGCGCCGATGGCGTCGCGAGCAGGACCTCCTTCACCCCGTCCTTGTCGATCACCCTGCTGATCTTCTCAGGCCTCACCACCTTGACGCCGTGCACGAACTGGCCCGCGAGCGACGGGTTTGAATCGATAAAGGCGACGGTCTTGTACTTGCCGGTCTCGTTAAGCGCGCGCAAAAGCTGGATGCCGATCGTGCCTGCGCCATAGATGATGACAGCCTTTCTCTCGTCGAAGCTCACCGGCTTGTGCTGCGGCGCGGCTCGAAGCAGTGCTGCCCCCGCCCATTGCCGGCTCAGGCGAATGAGGAGCGCGGCAATCAGGCCATAGATCACGACGGCGGACCGCGGATGATCTCTGACGCCGCTCATATAGACGACGAGCGCCCAGGCGACCGTGGCGATAATCACCGCCAAATAGATCTTGGTCGTCCCCTCAGGCCCGATGAAACGCGTCACGAGTTTGTAGAGACCGCGCAAATGGAAGACGGCGACGCCGATCAACGGAGCCGACGCCATGAGCAGGATCTTGGGCTGGGTGTCCGGGACGTAGAGCTGGCTTAGTCGGAGCGAATAGGCGGCCCACAATGCTAGGGTAAGCAGCAGGAGGTCGTTGAAGATGAGGACGGTCCGCTTGAACCAGCGAGGACGCTCGATCAACCACACGGCAAGCTGCATTAAGGGCCACCCCGACCCGGTCTTACGCCGGACCCACGAGCTTCAGTCCACGGTGGGAGATTGCTGCACCATAACCGAACGGATGAGGGAACGGAAGTGAGCCGATGGGCTCAAAGCCGCGGGAAACCGGGTTTTCCTATGCCCTCCGGGCGTGCTTTAGCCCTGGATCAAGACATAAAGGCGGCGGGGACCGTGCGCACCTCTGACGATCGTCTGCTCGATATCTGCCGTCCGCGACGGTCCGCTGATCATGTTGACGGTGCGCGGCAGCGTTCGTTCGCCGTAGATCTTGCGCAAGCGATCCCAAGCCTCCTCGTACGAGCCGACGATATCCGAAGCTTTGACGAGGACCATGTGAAACTCGGGCAGGAAATTGAGAGTGGTGGGGTTGTCGGCACCTGAAACGAGAAACAAAGTGCCGGTCTCGGCCGCGGCGACGATGGCGCGTGAAAGGCAGGCTTTGTCTGACGGTTCGGCGCGTCCGTACACGCGGCTGATGTCCCACGCCGCTTTCCAGGGGAGCGCGGCAAGACGCAGGTCGGCGCCGATGCGCAATCGTGGCGGCAAATTGTTCGACGAGAGATAAGAGGCGATGGCGTGGACCGCATCTTCTGGCGTGGCGACGCGAGCGACCTCGGCCGCTTGCTTTGTGAGCATCTCGGCGAACTGCGACACGCAGCCGGCGGGGCTTAGCAGCGCTTGGGCCGGGATTGTGCTGCGCGGATGGCGCTCGAGTCGTCGGATCACGGCAGCGCGCCGCGCGCGGTCGAGTTTGGTAATGCCAAGCGCGCCGCGGATGCGCGTCAACACCATTGACCGGGCGTCTTCCGACCCGCTCATTTCCGATCCTTTTGCATTTTGGCGTAAAGCTGCTGGAAGGTTCTCCCTTCGGGGGCAGGCAGGTCGCGCACTCTTGTCCAGGGCTTGGCAAATGCCAGCCGCGTGAATCGACCGCGTCCGCCGGCGAGCCGTGTCAAAAGCGGCACACCGACTGCGGCGAGCGCGTGGTAGAGGCCCGGGCGCTTTGCCGCGAAGGCCCAAGCCTTAAGGGCGAGCCCCTCGGCCCGGGAGCGCTTGCCTTCAGCGAAGTCGCGCTCCCGCCACGCCCGCAACATCGAGGGCAATGGGATGCTCATGGGGCAAACCTCTTCGCACCGGCCGCACAGGCTCGAAGCATTGGGAAGATCACGCACGTGGTCGAGGCCTTGTAGCGCCGGCGTAAGCACCGCGCCCATAGGCCCGGGATAGACTGAGCCGTAGGCGTGGCCCCCTATCGCACCGTATACCGGGCAGTGATTGAGGCAGGCACCGCAGCGGATGCACCGGAGCATGTCCTGGAAGGTGCCGCCCAACATTTCGCTCCGTCCATTGTCGAGCAGCACGACATGGTACGCGGTTGGCCCGTCAGGGTCGCCCTCGTGACGCAGGCCGGTCGTGAAAGTTGTGTAGGTGGTGATGTCCTGCCCCGTCGCCGACCGGCAAAGCAGCCGCAGGATGGTGCAGGCATCCTCGAGCGTCGGCACGATCTTCTCGATCGAGGCAATGACGATATGCGTGCGCGGCAGGGTCGACGTGAGATCGCCGTTGCCCTCATTGGTGACGATCACCGAGGAGCCGGTCTCGGCAATCAGCAGATTGGCCCCGGTGATGCCGACGTCGGCGACGAGGAATTTCTCGCGCAGGACGGAGCGCGCCTCCGCCACCAGGTCTTGCACGTCGCTCAGCCTGCGCGAGGTTAGCCGTCCCTTATGTGCTCGCCGAAAATCCGCAGCGACCGTCTCTTTGTTGAGATGGATGACGGGCGCGATGATGTGGCTCGGGGTCTCGCCCCTGAGCTGCACGATATATTCGCCGAGGTCGGTCTCAACTACCTCCATGCCTGCGGCTTGAAGATGGGCATTGAGCGCGATCTCCTCGGACACCATCGATTTGCCTTTGGCCACGAGCTTCGCGCCGTAATCGTGGCAAAGTCCAAGCACGATGTCGCGTGCATCCGCGGCGGTCGGAGCAAAATGCACTTTGCCTCCGCTCTCGACGACCTTGCTCTCATAGGCCTCGAGATAAAGATCGAGATGGGTGAGCGTATGGTCTTTGATGGCGCGGGCCTCGGCGCGTAGCGCTTCGAATTCCGGCAATCTCGACTTGGCCGCCGCGCGTTTGGCGACAAACCCGGTCTTTACGTTCTGCAGCGCCCTCTGCAGTTCGCCGTCGGCAAGAGCCTCTGAGGCCGCTTTTTTAAACGAGATGGTGGCCTCAGCCATGATCTCAGCGCGATTTGAGTGAGGCAGCTATGGCCGGCATGTCCGTCATGCCCGCCAGCACCTCTGCGACATGGCGCACTTCGATCTTTGCGCGCTCGCGGCTGAGCCCGCCCGCGATCTGCATCAGGCAGCCGAGGTCTCCCGCAAGGACGGCACTCGCCTCGGTATCGAGAATATTGTTCAGCTTGGCGTCGAGAATTGCTCCGGAAATGTCCGGGTATTTCACCGAGAATGTGCCACCGAATCCGCAACATATCTCGCTCTCGGGAAGCTCGATGAGGGTAAGCCCGGTGACGCTTGCCAGCAGTCGCCGGGGTGCATCCCGGATGTGAAGCTCGCGCGAGGACGAGCATGAATCGTGATAGGTGACGGTTCCCTCATAGCTCGCCTCGACCTCGCTGAGACCGAGCACGTCCACCAGAAAGGAGGTCAGCTCGTAGCTTTTGGCGGCCAGCGTCTTGGCGCGCTCGGCGCAGCGAGGATCGTCCGCCAGCAGGCGAGGGTAATGGACCTTGAGCATTCCGGTGCAGGAGCCAGAAGGAGCCACGACATAGTCGAAGGGCTCGAACGCCTCGATCACTTGCCTTGCGATCGCCACCGCATCGTCCCGATCGCCTGAATTGTACGCTGGCTGCCCGCAGCAGGCCTGCGCGCGCGGAACCTCAACCCGAGCTCCGCCTGCCTCGAGAAGCTTGATGGCGGCGAAAGCGACGCTCGGCCTGAACAGATCGACGAGGCAGGTTACGAACAGGCCGACCAGAGGGCCGTCTGTGGCAGCTTCGGGTGCAGGACTCATGACACTGCCAAGCTTTCACGCCTTATGGCTAAAGATGGAAGCCAGGATGTAGCATCGGCGGCGAGACTCAAGAAATGCGATTCCAAGAGGAGCGCGAAGGAAGGATGCAGGCAAAGGCCCTCGCCATGCTCGCGCTGGCACTGTTCCCGGCCTCCCCCGCGCTCGCGGCCGACTCCGCCACAGTGACCCTCGTCACTCCTGTCGTCTACGGGACACATCTGCCGGGCCTCGGCGAGCCCGCCGCGCGCCTTGGCAAGCTGATCAGGGAGCGCTCCGGAGGCTCGCTCGGACTCGACCTGAAGGAACCAGGCGAGGGGACCAAGCCGCAAGAGATTCTCGACAAGCTTAGCAGCGGGAGTGTCGATGCGGGGTTTGCCACGGCGAGTTATTGGACGGCCAAGATTCCGGCTGCTGCCCTGTTTGCCGGCTTCCCTTTCGGTCCTGACGGCAAGACCTATCTCGACTGGTTTGAAACAGGCAACGGCAGCAGACTTTATCAGGAGATGTACGACCAGGCCGGCGCGCAGGTGCACGTTATGCCTTGCGCCTTTGGCGGCGCGGAAGCAGGCGGCTGGTTCGCCAAGGAGATCAAGACCGCCGACGATATAAAGGGACTGCGCATGCGCATCTTCGGCCTGGGCGGCAGGGTCATGTCGAAGCTCGGCGCCACGACCGTGATCGTCCCTGGCGGAAATCTGGTGAAAGCCTTCGACCGGGGAGATATCGATGCGGCCGAGCTTTATACGCCTGCAGCAGATCGTGAACAGGACCTCAAGTCGAAGGTTAAGCTGATCTACGTGCCCGGCTGGCACCAACCGGAGACGGTGCTCGAGCTCTTGATCAACAAAGATCGCTGGAACGGACTCACGGCCGAGCAGCGCTCCTTGATCGAAGGCGCTTGCCACACGATCCTCGATGAAACGCTTTCCGAGGAGGCGAAGCTCCAGGCCGACGCGCTCGCCGACCTCGCCTCCAAGGACAAAGTCCGGATCGCCGAGTGGCCCGATGAGGTCCTCGCTGCCTTCCGCTCGGCCTGGGCCGACGTTGCCAAGGATGAGGGCGAGCAGGATTATTTCTTCAAGACCGTTCTGGACGACATCGAGAAATTCCGCGCCAGGGCAAAAAGCGCGAGTGGAGTTGAGGACGCGCCCGCGGCGCAGGTGCCAGCTTCATCACCGGCTGCGCCCGCGCCTCGGACTAAGCCTTGATGCATCTTACTGCCCGGTCTGAGTCTGCAGATAAGCGATGATGTCGGCCCGCTCCCCGGCATCGGGGATGCCTTGAAAGGCGAGAGCCATGGGAGAATCGG
>Ga0075436_100003967_pt1 | contig 10146 bp, 6 predicted proteins | sample RhiMethybrSRZTD5_FD_75303 | JGI IMG/M metagenome (GOLD analysis project Ga0075436, IMG submission 75303) | Populus rhizosphere microbial communities from Tennessee, USA - Rhizosphere MetaG P. TD hybrid SRZTD5 | ecosystem: Host-associated > Plants > Roots > Rhizosphere > Soil | place: USA... | reverse complement strand
GCGCCGGGGCCCCACCCCCGGCGCCAGACGCGCTCGCGGCGTAAACCGCTCGCGCGTATCTACAACAGAACGTCGCCGATCGTTGTCCGGAACGCCACGCCGCTGACGCGCTCGGGCCGTAGCCCATCGTGCGTACCTAGAACAGAACGTCGCCGTAACGCGTTTCTGCCCGTCCTGCCTGCCCTGCTATCCCGCCTGTCCCGCCCGTCCCGCTTGTCCCTGCCTAACTGGTTTTGACCTTCGCGAGCGTCGCCAGTTCGAGCTTCACGACCTCAGACGGCAGCGGCGCATAACCGAGGTCCGCGCAGTACTTCTGGCCGTCGCTCAGCGCCCACTTGAGGAAATCGACCATGGTTTTCGACTGCGCTTTGTCTTTTGGATCTTCGTACAGCAGAAGCCAGGTAAACGACGAGATCGGGTAGACGCCCTTTCCAGGCGCGTTCGTGATCGACACGCGGAAGTCGGCCGGCATCTGCTTCACGGCCGCGGCCGCGGCGAGCGTAACGGATTCCACCGAGGCCTTGACGAAATCGCCGGCCATGTTCTGCACCGTACCGTAGCTGATCTTGGTCTGCAGCGCGTAAATGAGCTCGACGTACCCCAGTGCGCCCGGTGTCTGCTTGACGAGAGCGGCCACTTGCTCGTTTCCTCTGCCACCGACGCCCGTCGGCCAGTTCACGGAGGCGTTGACGCCGACCCTCTTCTTGAACTCTTCCGAAGTCTTCGAGAGAAAGTCGACCCAGATGTAGGTCGTGCCCGATCCTTCGGCGCGGTGAACGACGGTGATGTCCGTGCCGGGAAGCGACACGCCGGGGTTCAGCTTCCCGATCGCGGCGTCGTTCCACTTCGTGATCTTGCCAAGAAAGATGTCCGCGAGAAGCGGGCCGCTGAACCTCAATTCGGCCGTGACGTTCGGAATGTTGTAGACGGGCACCACGGCGCCGAGGACGGTCGGGAAGTGGAGAATCTTCCCCGGCGCGGCCTGGAGCTGCTCCGGCGTCATCGGCATGTCACTCGCGCCGAAAAACACCGTCTGCTTCGTGACTTGCTGGACGCCGCCGCCGGATCCGATCGATTGGTAGTTGATCGCCACGTCGGGGTGCAGCTTCTGATACTCCGCAAACCATTTCGAGTAAATCGGATACGGAAACGTTGCGCCGGCGCCGTTGATCTGCACGGCGGCGGACACGCCGACGACGAGCGCGGCGGCCGAAACGGCTGCGAGTCCGATTCTCTTCATCGTGGTCATGTGTTCTCCTAAAAATTGATCAAGCCGTGCACCGCGATTCGTTTCTGCGCCGCCGCCGGAGGGGTGAAATTGTCAAAGGTTTGTCCGTCGTAATCGAGCAGGATCGCCGACGACACCGTCCCCTGATGCGGGAACCAGTACGCGACGCCGACGATCGTCCGCTTCCGTACCTGACCGTCGACGCGCGAATCGGGCTGCAGATGGTCGTACCGGAGCAGCGCCTCCCACCCCTGCGGTATTTTCGGCGTCGCCCAGAACGACCACCCGGTTGCTCTGACGTTCGGCCTCGTCACCGACGTCTGGTCGTGCGCACTGATGCCGTCGAAGCCGGCATTGAGATAGGTCGATTCGAACGTCACCTGACCGACGGCACGGGTACGCTCGGCGTCCTTGATGTAGTTGTCGCCGAAGTAGAACCCGGTGACGCGAAGGCCGCGCAGAATCGCCGCGCCCGACGCGAACGGCCGCACCGTGCCGCGGATCTCGACGGCCTTCTGATCGTTTGGATCGGTCTTCGCGTACCCCTCGCCGTTGAACACGCCGACGTGGACCTCTCCGTAGTTCGCCGGGAAGTTGTAGTGAAACGACGCGCCGGCGTCGGCGGAGTTGTAGAAGCCCTCTCGTTCGGTGAACGTCGTCCCCTGGAACCGGTAGCGGTAGATGCCCTCCTCGTAATCGAGCAGCGGCGTCTGCTGAATGCCGAACCGGAGCCACGAGCCTTTGGCCATCCAGTCGTCGAGGTTGAACTGCGCGAAGGCGTACTTGATGCGGAACACGAGGCTGTCGTTGGAGATGCTGCTGCCCGGAACGCTCAAGAGACCGCTCTGGCGGACGATGTCCGGCGTGATGCGAAACGCGACGATGTGTGAGACGTTGCCGGTGATGTTGATGTAGCTGCGGGTGACGTTGAAGCTGCTCGGATTGATCGTGTTGCCGTCGGCGTCGGTCGTTTCCGGACTCTTTTGGTACGTGTAGTCCATATAGATGACCGCGCCTATCTTGATCGAGGGCGTGTCATCGGGCGGGGTATAACCGGCTGCCGGGGTGATTTGAGCTGAGGCCAACCGAACCGAACACATCACGAGAGCAAGGGCACCAACCAGGCGAGTCAGTCTCATGCGGCCACGATACCTTGACGCCAGGGAGGCCGCGCGTCACCGCCGTTACGCCATTGTAAATTGCATGTTACTTCAGAGGTAGAATGCGTGACCTGTCCGGCGCGAATCGACTGCATCAACCGAATTTACGTCTCGACTGTAACGTACGGTCTCCTTCGTTTCGAGGTGAACCGATGAGAAGGCGGCGAGTTTTTCTGGCAGTGCTCGTGGTGCTGGCATTCGCCGCTGCGGCGCGTGCGCAGTTCGACACCGCCACCGTCGTCGGCGTCGTCCGCGACGCATCCGGCGGCGTCGTGCCCGACGCCAAAGTTACGCTGACCAATACGGCCACCGGCGTGTCGGCGACGCGCACGACGAACAGCGAAGGGATCTACGAGTTCGTCACGGTGCGCCCCGGCGTCTACATCGTGACCGCGGAGAAACCCGGGTTCGCCATCGCGCTCGCCGACAACGTGCAGGTGCAGGTCGCGGCGCGGCAGCGCGTCGATCTGCAGATGGCGGTCGGCGCCATCTCCGAGCAGATCCTCGTCACCGGCATTTCGCCGCTCATCGAGACCGACACCAGCCAGCGCGGGCAGGTCATCACTGGCGCGCAGACGCAGGCGCTGCCGCTCAACGGGCGCGAGTATTCGGCGCTCGCGCTGCTGACGACCGGCGTCCGCCAGTCGGCGCTGAACCGCAGCACGAACGGCACGCCGCGCGAGGGCGCGTTCAACGTGAACGGCCTCCGCAGCGTCTTCAACAACTTCCTGATCGACGGCGTCGACAACAACGCGTACGGCACGAGCAATCAGGGCTTCTCGAACCAGGTGGTGCAGCCGCCGCCGGACGCCGTGGGCGAGTTCCGCGTCGTGACGAACAATCAGAGCGCCGAGTACGGCCGCGCCGCCGGGGCGACGGTGAACGTGTCGTACAAGAGCGGTACGAATCAGCTGCACGGCGACGTCTGGGAGTTCAACCGGAACACCGCGTTGAACGCGACCGGCTACTTCACGCCGCCGTCGGGCGAGAAGCCGCCGCTCCAGCGCAACCAGTTCGGCGGCGTCCTCGGCGGACCGGTCGTCCGCAACAAGGCATTCTTCTTCGGCGACTACGAAGGGTTCCGCCAGGATCGCAAGGTCACGTCTTTTGGAACGATTCCGACCGCTGCTCAAAAATCGGGCGTGCTGTCCGCCGACATTCGCGATCCGCGGACCGGCGTGGTGTACGCCGCCGGCACCGCGATTCCGATGACCGGCTTCGCGCGCAAGGTGCTCACGGGCCTGCCGGATCCGAATCTTCCGGGCGCCGCGAACAACTACTCGATCCTTCAGGACTTCACGAACCATTCGAACAAGGCGGGCGGCAAGATCGATCTGCAGATCAGCCCGACGACGTCGATGTTCGGGCGATATGGCTGGCGCGATCTCGAGACGGTGGACCAGCCGCTGCTGCCGCTGCCGTCAGGCGGCGCGGGCAACGGCACGATCTACGCGCGCAACAAACAGCTGGTCGCCGGCGCCACCTACACGCCGTCCGATCGCTCGCTGCTCGAGGTGCGCTTCGGCTGGTCGAACACGCAGGCTGGTAAGAATCCGCCGGCGCTGGGATCGACGAGCGCACTCGACGCCTTCGGCGTCTCCGGTCTGCCCGCCGATACGCGCATCAGCGGCGGCCTGCCCACTCAGCTGATCACGGGATACTCGGACCTCGGACGGCAGGCGACGAATCCACAATGGCAGTACCCGACCGTGTGGAACCCGAAGGTGAACTACACGTGGACGATGGGAAGACAGTCGCTGAAGGCGGGATACGAGTTCCAGAGAATCGACGTCGAGGTGATGGACGTCAACCCGCTGTACGGCCGCGACAGCTACACCGGTCAGTTCACGCGTCCCGCCGGCACGGCGGCGAACAACATCTACAACCTCGCGGACTTCATGCTCGGCCTGCGCGCGCAGTACGCGTTGAGCAACGCGCTGGTCGCGCAGATTCGTCGTCAGATGCATTTCACCTATCTGCAGGATGACGTGCGGCTGAACGACAAGCTGACGGTAAACCTCGGCCTGCGCTACGAGTACGCGACGCCGATGTGGGAAGCGAGCAACGTGCTCTCGAACTTCGATCCGGTGGCGCGCACGATGGTGCTCGCCAAGGACGGATCGATCAGCGATCGCGCGCTCGTGAATCCGGATCGGAACAATTTCGGACCGCGGCTCGGGCTTGCGTACTCGCTGATGCCGAAGACGGTGCTGCGCGGTGGGTGGGGCATCGGCTACGTTCACAATCAGCGAACGGGCGCTGCCGACCTGCTGCCGATCAACGGCCCGCAGGTGATCAACGCCGTCGTCAACCAGACGAACGCGGCGGACCCCGGCTTCCGCACGACCGAGCAGGGATATCCGTCGGGTCTGACCGATCCGTCGACGTTCAACCCGCTGACCGCGAACATCTCGTTCATCCCGAGCGACTACCACTCGGGACGCGTGCAGAGCTGGTTCGCGTCGATCCAGCGCGAGTTCGGACCGAACATGTTGTTCGACGCCGCCTACGTCGGCAACGCCGCCGACGATCTCGTGCTCATCGCCAACTACAATCAGGCGAGCCCGAACAACGCCGCCGGCACGATCCCGCTGCAGGCACGGAGACCGATTCCGACCTTCTCGGATATCACGTACGTGTTCAACGGCGGCAAGTCGCGCTACAACGCGCTGCAGCTGAAATACGAGTGGAGGTTGCGCAACAGCGTCACGCTGCTCAGCTCGCTGACGCTGTCGCGGGCCAGGGACAACGGCGCGCAGTCGCTCGAGAACCAGAACGGCAATTTCCCGGGGCCGCAGGATTTCAACAACCCCGACGCGGAATACGGCATCGGCGCGTACAACCAGCCGTACAACAGCACGACGAGCTTCGTCTGGTCGCTGCCGATCGGACGCGGGCGCGCGTGGGGCAGCAACATGTCGCCGACGCTCGATGCGATCGTCGGCGGCTGGGAGGTCGCCGGCATCAACACCGTGACGCCCGGCGAACCGGTGACGCTCGTCTACTCGCCTGCGGCGGCCTTTCAGGTGTCGGGCATCCAGCAGGATTTCCGCGGCGCGAACAACTACCGGCCGAACGTCACGTGCGATCCGTACGCCGCATCCGGATCACAGTCGATCACCAACTGGTTCAACAAGGACTGCGTCGTCATCCCGACCGATCCGAGCCACCCGTTCGGCAATGCCGGCCGCAACACGGTTCGCGGACCGAATTTCTGGTCGCTCGATCTGGCCGCCGTCAAGCGCGTGCAGATTGCGGGCGAGTCGCGGGTCGAGCTGCGCGTCGAAGCGTTCAATCTGTTCGATCGCGTGAACTTCACGCCGCCCAACGGCAACCGGAGCGCCGGCGGATTCGGCACGATTACGTCGACCTACGATCCACGTCAGGTGCAGATCGGGGTGAAAGTACTTTGGTAGGATCGCGGCCCTAAAGGGCCGCGCCACATCATGGGCCGCGCCACAATCATGGGCCGCGCCACATCATGGGCCGCGTCACATCATGGGCCGCGCCACAATCATGGGCGCGCCACATCATGGGCCGCGCCACATCATGGGCCGCGCCACATCATGGGCCGCGCCGCATCAAGAAGGCCGCGCCACATCTGGCGACAGCTGTGGCGCGGGCCTTTTAGGCCCGCGAAACCTTCGCGCTACCGTTCGTCATCGTCTGCATCGGCGCGACGCACGAATCCACTCCGAACCGGCGGCGGGGCCACCGCCGCCGGACCTCTCATCGACTTCCAGATGATTTCCGTCAGCTCCCGCTCGGGCGCCCGATCGGGCTCGCTGAAATCCATGCGCAGCGACGCGTCGGCGCCCCATGCCGTCGGCAGGTTCTTCTCGTCGATCGGCACGCGGGGCGCGATGTGGACGAACGGCGTCGCGACCGGCGTCGTCTGAAACGCGTTGTACATCGGCGTCGCCGCCGCGTCGTACTGGCTCATCGGCGGCAGACCGAGAATCAGCTCGATCGTTCTGAGGACACCCGACGTCGTGTACATCGTGCTGTCGACGACGCGCCGCCGCGAGAACGGGCTGATGACGATGGCAATCGATCGATGCGCGTCCACATGATCCGGTCCGTTCTGCGCGTCGTCTTCCACGACGAAGATTGCCGAGTCGTTCCAGACGCGGCTCTTCGAGATCGCCTCGACGACCCGGCCGAGCGCGAGGTCGTTTTCCGCGACCATCGCGCGCGGCGTCGGCCGGCCGGCGCGCGTCCCGAGCGTGTGGTCGCCACCGAGCCTGAGAATCGAGAGCGCCGGCACGTCGCCGCGACCGTCTTGAGCGTTGAACTCCTTCAGCCAGACGTCGACGCGGCGGTTGTCCGGAATCTCGAGCTCCCACGGCGCGTAGTCGGGATTGATGCGCCCTTCGAGACCTGGTACGGCGGCGACCGCTTTCACCTTGCCCGCAAGGCGATCCTCGCGCCTGCCGTCGGACCAGTTCGCGAACTCGCCATAGCTGCGGACGCTGACGTTCCGCCGGATGCAGGCGTCCCACAGATAACCGTTGGCCGGCGCGGCGAGGTCGCCGTACTTATTGCGCTTCCCGCCTTGTCCTTCGCCGAGAAACGGCGTCCCGCGGCGCGCGTAGTTGGCCGGCCAGAACTTCTGGACCACGTCGGTCGTGTACGCCGCCATCGAGAACTCGTGGCCGTCGTAGCTGACCTCGGCGTCGACGTAGAAGTTGTCGATGACGCCGAACTCGCGCGCCAGCGCGTGCGCGTTGGGCGCGATCGCTTCGCCGAACAGCGTCAGCGTCGGATCGCCGTTGCCGCGATCGAGATCGCCGAGCACCTGGTCGTACGTGCGGTTCTCGCGGATCACGTAGAAGACGTGCTTGATCGGCGACGGGTCGCCGACGCGCGTCGGGATCGGCGACGCCGCCGGCGCGCCGGCGGGCGCCAGCCGGTGCTCGTCCGAGTACGCCGTGACGGTGTAAGCCATCTTCGTCAGCGTCTCGAGTGCCTCGCGATCCGGATTCGGCAGCGCCGACAAGGTGCCGGTCAGCATCGCCCCGACGTAGTGAGACTCGCCGCCCGGCACCGTGCTGTGCGCATCGACGAAGCGCGGATTGGGCGACGACGTCAGTCCCTTCCCGCTCAGCACGAACAACTGACGGCCGTCGCGCGAGTACATGGCCGCCGTCGGATACCAGCCGGTTGGAACGAACCCTTTGACGGTGCTCGCGCCCGGTTTCGAGACGTCGACGACCGCGACGACGTTGTTGTCGGCATTCGCGACGACCAGACGCTGATCGCCGGGCGAGAGGCTCACATGGTTCGGCGTCGACCCAGGCGGCGCGTTCGGGAACATCGCGACCGAGATCTGCTCGGTGGCACGGCGCGACGCGACGTCGATCGCCCAGACGGCATTGGTGTTCGCGCAGGCGACGAACAGCCGCTTGCCGTCGCTCGTGATCGCCATCGCGTTTGGGTGTTCGCCGGTTGCGATTTCACCGATCGGATCGAGCGACCAGGTGTCGAACATCATGACGCCGGCCGCGCCCCACACCGACACGAACAGCGTCGACCCGTCGGGCGATACGACGCAGGTATACGGCTCGGCGGGCAATTGAACGGTCCGCACCACGCGGCCGCTGGCGAGGTCGACCGCGCTGAACGTCTGGCCGACCACGTCGACGGCGAAGAGGCGGCTGCCGTCCGGACTGACGGCAAGGCCGCCAATCAGATTGCGCGACGTGGGGTTCGTCATGTCGTCCCACTGGATCGCCGGCTCGAATGGACGGCCGATCACCAGATCGACCAACCGCGTCAGCTGCCCTTCATTCCATCGCAGCTCGTGGATCGTCCCGTTGGCGGCGCCCGAGACGTACAGCCGTTTGCCGTCCGGGTGCCACGCCAGCCCCAGCCATGCATGATCGAGGACGAGCGACGCGCGGACGTACAGGTGGTCCGGATCGACGACGGAGATCGCCGGCCTGTCGTAGCCATTTGTCGCCACCATCAGCGATCGACCGTCTGGCGATTCGACCATCGCGAGCGGGAGATGTCCGACGGTCACGTGACGCCCGGCCGGCGCGATCTTCCATCCGTTCGGCAGCAGCGTCACGCCGCCGCCGATCGCACCCGGCCGCGACGCCGGAGCTCCGTCGCCGTACGACGACGCGATCGTGGTGAAGATCGTCAGCGCCGCGCACGCAGCGAGTGCGGGAATGCGCATGTCAGGCGATACCTTACAACGGGTTTGCTGTCCACGCCGTTTCGCGGACGCCACGAAACGCACGAAACGACGAAACCCACGAAATATTCAAAGTTTTCGTGTATTTCGTGATTTCGTCTGTTTCGTGGCTATCGTCCCGCGGTGGTGATTCGGCGAAGAAGATCGTCTAGCTGTCGTGTCGAGGAATGCCGGCTGCCGCTAGTGCGACGTCTTCTCCATCGGGCTCAGAATGATGAACCAGCTCTCGCAGTCGGTACGTGATCCGCCGGCCAATGTCGCCGTGAACGACAGATTGAGCGACGGAATCTCCCACCGCTGCTTCGCCCGACCCGAGTCGAGCGGCACGCGATACGGCTTCAACAGGTTCTCGGGTGAATCGTGGTCGCGGTGCGCGTCCTGCACGCCCTTGAAGAGCGCGAACTCGCGGCGCGGTCCCATGTGCAGCTCGAACTTGTTGCCGTTGACGACGTGATCGTAGACCCGCTCGGAGTACTGTCCGTCGTTCTCGCGGCACGACTGCCAGTTTCCCTCGAGGATGCTGCGCGGATTGTTCGAGAAGGGCGTGAACTGCGCCGACAGGCCTCGCGCCGACGCCGCGGCGGCGATGAACAGACCGGCAAGAAGCCAAACGGGCGTCCCGAGCTTCCGGCGCACGGCAATCCTTTCATGAAGAGCCGCGAAGACACCCGCAGAATAGCATCTTTTCGGCCGGCGTCGGCTGTACAGTTACCGCCGAAGGAGGAAAAATCCATGGCCGACCGCGTTCAGAATTACAAAAACCATGCGCGCCTGTTTCCGCCGTTTCACTTGTTCGTCATTCCGGTGCTTTTAGTCAACTCCCTGAATGAACTTCGACACGTGGTGCTCATGCCGTCACGGCATTTCGCGTGGACGTTCATCGTTTCGGTCGCGCTGCTCGCGCTCGGCTTGCTCTCGCGCATCCAGACGCTGACGGTGCAGGATCGCGTCATCCGTCTCGAGATGCGGCAGCGGCTCGCGCAGTGTCTGCCGCCCGATCTGCGCGGCCGCGTCAACGAGCTCAGTCACCGTCAACTGATCGCGCTCCGCTTCGCGAGCGACGCCGAGCTCGCGACGCTCGTGCGCGATGTGCTCGACGGAAAGCTCGCGACGCAAAAAGAGATCAAGATGCGCGTCAAGGATTGGCAGCCCGACTGGCTTCGCGCGTAGATGCTTCTGGTTGCTGGGGGCTGGGGGCTGGGGGCCGGGGCTGGTTATCTTTTGAGCAGCCGCAGAATTTTCGGCGTGAGCAGCCAGCGGAGCTCGCCGGGACCCGCCGGCGGAATCGAGTCGAGATCGATTCGGCACACCGCGCCTTTCTTGAACTCGATCGGATGGCGCGATCCGATCAGGCGCGCGGTGAGCTCGCCGATGAGCGGCTCGTGGCTGACGAGTGCGATGCGCATCGCCTTGCGCGCGTGCTTCTCGAGGTCGGCGACGATGGCGGCGTAGTTGCCATCGGGCGTCAGCGACTCGACGGTGACGAGCGCCGGCTTCGGGTCGCAGGCTGCCGCGACGATCTCCGCGGTCTGGCGCGCGCGCACCAGCGGGCTCGT
>Ga0075436_100003960_pt1 | contig 10153 bp, 10 predicted proteins | sample RhiMethybrSRZTD5_FD_75303 | JGI IMG/M metagenome (GOLD analysis project Ga0075436, IMG submission 75303) | Populus rhizosphere microbial communities from Tennessee, USA - Rhizosphere MetaG P. TD hybrid SRZTD5 | ecosystem: Host-associated > Plants > Roots > Rhizosphere > Soil | place: USA... | reverse complement strand
TCAATACCCATGTCAATTAACCGGGGCACGGCGCCGACGGCGTTGTTAGTGTGTAAGGTGGAAAAAACCAAGTGGCCGGTCAAGGCGGCTTGGACGGCCAGTTCGGCGGTTTCCTGGTCGCGTATTTCGCCGACCATGATGATGTTAGGGTCCTGCCGCAAAATGCTGCGCAGTCCCGAGGCAAAGGTCAGGCCGATGTCGGGGTTAATCTGGCTCTGGTTAACGCCCTGGATGAAATATTCCACCGGGTCTTCCAAAGTGATGATGTTAACCGAGGTCGTATTTAAAATGGACAACAAGGAATACAGTGTGGTGGATTTACCGCTGCCGGTTGGCCCGGTAATCAGGAAAATGCCGTGGGTCTTTGTAATGTTTTGCTTAATCCAGTCCAGCGCCTTGCCGCGCACGCCCAGCTGGTCCAGGGTCGGTACCGTCCCGGTCTTGTCCAAAATGCGCATCACCACTTTTTCCCCGTACATCAGGGGCAGGGTGGAAACGCGGAAGTCCACTGAGCGGTTTTGTAAGTCTATATGGAAGCGGCCGTCCTGGGGCAGGCGCTGCTCATCAATTTTGAGGTTGCATAAAATTTTGATGCGGGATATGATCGCGGCCAGGACATTGCGGGGTAAGCGGAGTGAAGTGTGTAAGATCCCGTCAATGCGGTAGCGGACGCGCACGTCGGTTTCCGAAGGTTCAATGTGGATGTCGGAAGCGTTGGCTTCAATGGCGTTGGTAAGGATAACATCCACGATCTTGATGATCGGCGCGTCTTCAATTACCTGCGATGGCATGAACCGCTGCGGCGGCGAAGTTAGGGGCCGCTCTTCCTCAGCTTTCAGCTGGATGTCCTGCAAAGCGTCGCCAACCACTTTGCTGATATTTTTCTTGCCGCCGCCCGCCGCGTCAACGGACTGGGTGGAAGCAATGTAAATGTGGATTTGCAAGTTCTGTTTTTGCCCCAAAAACTCTAAGGCTTCCAGGGCTTGTAGGTTGCCTGGGTCGACCAGGGCGACTTTTAGGTCTTTGCCCTGCAGTTCAAACGGCGCCATATGGTAAAAATTGCGTGACTCTTCCGGCACAATATTGAGGATGTCGCCGGTCACCTGAATTTTGCGCAAGTCAATATAGGGCAAATTCAAAAAGGCCGCCCGGGCCTTGGCAACGTCTTCTTCATCCATCAATCTATTGTCCAACAGCAGGGAAGCGATTTCGCCCGGAGAGAATATGGGAGCGGAACCGGAAGGCCCGCCTTTGTCGGCCTTGGCTTTCGCCAGCTTATTCAAAGCCTGGCTGGTCAGGAAGCCGTGGTCCACCAGGAATTGTTCAAATCCGGAGACGGCGACTTCGGTTTTTGGCTTGTCGTTCATCGCGGAGTGGAAAGTTACTGCGTAATCTTCACCAAGTCGCCGACCGCGGGGCCGACTTCCGACTGGTCAACCTTGGGGTAAGCGAACAGCTTGCCGTCTGTGTTGTACTTTTTCACCAAAGTCAGGTCAAAATTGCTGCCCAAAGGCAAGATTTGGGGCGAGTTGATCAGCGCCGGAGCCGGCGCGTTGGCGGCCGCTGAGGAGGAAGCCGCGGCGGCCGGGGTTGAACCCGGAGTTACTACCCGTCCGGCGGCGGCAGTATCGTCTGTGCCGGAAACGGCGGCCGGGGCAGTAGCCAATGGCCGTGGGGTAGAAGAACGTCCGGCGAAAAATTGGCGGTACAAAATAAAGCCCGCGCCCAAGAATAGCACTACCGCAATGGCTGTTAAAATAATGTTCCTACGGGACATAACTGTAGGCCTTAAGCTTTAATTTAAATAACGTGTTCTTTCCGTCGCTGGTCATTTCAATATTGGAAACGTCGAGCACCCGGCCGTTGGTTTCAATCTGCTGGAGCAAGAATTTCAATTGGTCCATGGTGCCGGTCACGCTTAAGTCAACCGCTGTCGGCACCACTTTGCGGTCACTGCCATAGGGATTGGCGACCAACTGCGGGTCGCCGACGGAAGTATTGTCCTGCGGCTGGAAATTAAGTTCTACGGTTTTCATGCCCGAGGCAGTCACCAGGCTGTCCAGCAAAACTTCCACTTGGGTCGGCCGGTCAGTCAAAGGCAAGGCTTCATCCACTAACGTCAAATCAGCTTTTGAATCATGGACCTTTTGTACCAGCTGGGACAACTGCTCTTTGTCCTTCTGAGCATTCTGGTAAGTGGCCTGGATCTGCTGTAATTGGCTTTTCTTCTGTCCTAGGCTGGACATGGCCGGCCGCACCAGGAACAATAGAACCAAAATAATCGCAACGACCAAAGACCCCGTCTCTACGACGGAAGTGCGGCCCGGGTTGCGGATGGTTGTCGGTTCGTATTCCATTATTGCAAAGTCTTATGGATGAAAGCCGGGTTGAACTTCAACTGCAGTTTCATTTCCGTCTGCACCGTACTGCCGGACTGGATCTTGCTGATGGACAAAACTTTGACGTCGCTGAATTGCTGGTTGAACTGCGGCAGGTCAAACACCTGGAGGTACTTGTCGGCGTCGGCATAAGTCGGCACAATCACGTCCACGCTCATAACGCCGAAAGTGTCGGCCGTGAACCCGACGTAGGAAGCGGACTTCAAGGTTACGCGCGCCAATTCCGGCAATAAACCGGACCAATAGACGTGGCTCTTCAATAAGTTATTCAAATTCTGCACCTGGCCCTGCCGGGTCACCACTTCGCCGCGGTCCTTGCCGGCCAGCGTTTCCGATTCCACTTCGCTGGTCTTGGCTTGCGCGTCGTTAACGGCGCGAGTGGTTTGGCTAATCTGCAGGCGCAAAAAAACAAAATACAAAAGCACCAGCACCAGCACGGTCGCCAAAATCTTGGCTGCCATGGAAGCGCCGTTACGGGCAAAACTGAATCCTTTATTGGTGTTGCCTAGCAGGTTGATGTCTGCCATGGAAATTTTCTATCTATTTGTCGTTTTCGTTTCGTAAGGCCAGGCCGATGGCAATGGGCAGCTGCAGGCTGAACCGCTTTAACAGCGCTTCCCCGGCTTGCGGGTAGGCCAGCTGGCCCAGCGGGTTGCCTAAAGCCACGGGCAAGCCGAGGTCTTCAAACGCTTTGGTCACTCCGGGCAGCTGCGAACCGCCGCCGACCATGACGATGTTATCCAAGCGGACGTTGTGCGACTGGTAAATGCTGAGCAGTTGCCGCACTTCGTTCTTGATGGTGGTCAGCACCGGCTTTATCGCTTCCGGTAAAAAATCGGATTCACTGATGCCGAAATCTTTCTTGAACTGTTCGGCGCGGGCCGGAGTCACGTCCAAGCTCTGGGCAATGCGGTCGGTAATGGTATCGCCGCCGATGTTCATGTTCCGGGTCAACTGCAGCAAACCGCCCTTAATTACGTTAAGTCCGGTTGCCTTGGCTCCTATATCTATTATAACACTATTCTTGCTGGCATCAATGATGAGGGAACGGATGAGCGCGAGGGCCTCAATCTCAATAATTTCCAACTCCAAACCGGCCAGTTCAAACAGCCTAATGTAATTATTTTTCACCTGTTTCGGCACGGCAATAAGCAGGACTTTCAGAGTTTTGGTTTGGTCGTCCTGGGAAATGATGGACCACGACAAATTAACCTCGGAAAACGGCAGGGGGACGTACTTTTTGGCCTCAAACTGCATGGCCGATTCCAGCTCTTTGGTCGTCATTACAGGCATGTCTATGACCGAAGTGAAAACGGAGGAGTTGGGCAGGCTGGCCACACAGCGCTTGGTGGACACGCGCGCCTGTTCCATCAAATTGGAGAGCAAAGCGGCCGTATCGTGGATACTGGCATCGGCGGTTTCCGTGCCAATCTTGCCGGTAATGTTGACAATGCCGTAAGTTTCCAGCGCTTTATTCTGGCCGTGGCTAATTTGCGCCAGCTTAATGTAGGAGGTGCCGATATCAACGCCTAAGATGGATTTTTGTTTGGCAAAAAACATGATTTTGTTTCGGAAAACCTGCTCTAGGGTGGCTTTATAATACTATATTTCGGCCCAGTTGTCAAAAGTGCGCGGGTTTGGTAAAATAAGGCGGCAAGTTTAATCTTTAAGGGCGTATAGCTCAGATGGTTAGAGCGCGTCACTGATAATGACGAGGTCCTTGGTTCAATTCCAAGTACGCCCACCAGCGAAGAAATTTAAAACAAACCCCATGGTAATCGTGAGAATAATTGTCGGGCTCATTGTCATGGCCGCCTGCGTGGCGCTGATGAAGTATTCGGTGCAAGTCACGAACTTTACGGGCAAAATTGATTTGGCAGAAAAATATTTGGGCAACCCGTTCGCGGGCACTTACACGTTTTACCGGCTGTTTGCCGTATTCATCATGATCCTCATGGTGCTGTGGATGTTCGGGAAACTTACTTTTCTACCGTTTTCGTAGCTTGTAAACTATTATTCATAACCACTACGCTACTTTTTCACTCCGTGAAAAAGTGACGCTCCGAATGGTTTATTCATAATAGTTTACAATCCAGAAACGGAAAATAACAATTACCAGGGCCGTTAGCTCATCTGGTAGAGCGCCGCCTTTGCAAGGCGGAGGCGACCGGTTCGAGTCCGGTACGGTCCACCATGAATAAAATTACCGCCTATTTAGGGCGGTTATTTTATTATTATTTATGCGTGCCCGCTATGTTGAGCGCTTAGCGAAGCGATGGTTTACAAAAAAGTTGGAAAATTTTCTTGCGATGGACCAATTGACTTTAAAAGGCTTTTTTGATATATTACTATGTTCTTGTCCTAAAATTAGGTTGAGCAGTCTCGAAAACTGAAGAAAGAACGGGGGAATACAAATGAACAAACTGCTAGAGATAGTGTTAATCATCATAGCGGTTGCGGCGGTAAGTGTAGGTGATGTGCTTACCAAGAAGGTCGCTTTTCACACCGAGGAATTCTGGACCGCAATCCGAAATCCGTTGATGTTGGCAGTTGCAGGGCTGTATATGGTGCAGATAGTGGTGTTCCTCTATGTCTTCGTCAGAAAAGCGGAGCTGGGAATTGTCGGCATCATTCAGACAGCGCTATATGCGATCATCGTCATCGGTAGCGGCGTGCTGTTCTTCAAAGAGGAAATAACATTAATCCATGGCATCGGGATTGTCGTTGCAATCACTGGGGTCGTGCTTATGAACTTATAAGCGCAGCCCAGTTACCAAAATGCGGGCGGCCTGACATTCAGACCGCCTCCGTTTATTATATATTTAGAAGCAAATCAAATGATCTGTCTTTTGTGGCATATAATTCCATTGACTAAGCCGGATGCCGCAACGCAGTTGCGGCGCCACCAAACAAATAAGATATAAAAATAAATATACTTTTCCAGAGAAGCTTTTCAGTAAGGTGCTATACTTTTACTATGGCCGTTGAAGAACTAAACAGATATACAGAAACACTCAAAGCAGATTTCCCCAATCTGCCAATAGAAAAAGTTGATTTCATTGGACAAGGCTGGGACCATGTAGCCGTTGAAGTAAATGGCTCCATTATTTTCCGACTTCCCCGCGGAGTATACAACCAAGAGCACTTACAAAAAAGTGTCCGTTATGAAACCCAGATCTTAAAGCATCTTCGGGGAAAATTGCCAGTCGCTATCCCCGACCCGCAATTTATTGCCCCAGGAGAAAAGTACTTCGGCTATCCTAAGCTTCCCGGAAAATTGCTCAATGAAATACTTTCGGACTTTACCCCGCAGGACATAATGCAGGCCCAAAAAGACTGGGTAGCGATTGCTGTCGGTATTCACCAAGGAGTACCATTAGAACTAGCCCGCGGTCTGGAAATACCTGAATTTGATTCCCAGTGGTTTATAGATAACGCAAAGAAACTATTTAGCCTGCCGGATATAAAACAGCCTATCCTTGATTTTGCCAAACGGGTTATAACCCGGGCAGAGGCAATTGATACTAGCAAACATCTATCGTTTATTCATAACGACCTGCATTTCTTGAACCTGCTGGCTAACCCAGCTACCAAGCGCATAACCGGACTGATTGACTGGACTGCCCTGACCATCGGCCCGCTTGAAAAGGAGTTTTCTATCTGGGAATGGGGCCATGATAACCAATTGGCAGACGTGGCCGGGCTATACGAAGTGAGAACCAGCATAAAAATTGACCAGCGGGCAGCAAAAACCTGGAGACACTTAGAGGAGTTATCCGATTGGGTAGAACAATTGGAAAAGAATGAATCAAGCGGAGCGTTTGATTCACTTGATCATATTCAACGGTGGATAGAGGAAGAAAATTAATTCAACAAAATGAAGCCATTCAAAATTATTGAGGAGCGCGAAGTCTACAACGCTGAGGGGCGTATCATCATAGTAGAAACAGATTTGATAACGCCTGAGGGTAAGCAAGTTACTTGGCATTTCGCCAAAGGGGCGGACGTCGTAATAATCTTACCGTTAGATAGTTCAGGTAGAGTGCTCTTAAAACGAGAGTGGAGAGCCAACCGAAAAGACTTCACCTGGGGCTTGCCGAGCGGCATTATCGATAAGGGAGAAACGTCCGAAGCTGCGGCCCTACGCGAATTGCAAGAAGAATTAGGATTTAAAGCGGGTAAACTCACCAAACTCATAACCGTTTTCCCGACCAATCACATCCGATCTCAATTCCATATTTTCCTCGCGGAAAATTTGTCGCCCAGCATGCTTCAGGGCGACGAACACGAAATTCTGGAAGTTTCCTCCCTACCGTTTGACGAAGCATATAATCTGGTCATTAAGCAACAAACTCCGACGGCACAGGACGCGCTTGCATTTGAACTCGCCGCAAAACTTCGTTCAAAGTAAAAAACACGGCCTCATGCCGTGTTTTTAAATTATTTAAGCTTTTGGCGCCTAATTACTTTGGGCCGCATATGAAGGGATCAGGATATCCTTGGTGCTATCTTTAAACTTACACTGCAGAGCATGCAGGCCGCTGGAATCTTTGGTAAGGGTACTGCAGGCAAAATAATCTTTAGGGAAACCGACACCCACCGGAGGGTTAGCAGAATAGCCCTGTGAATAGCCGGTGACACTACCAGGGGCATTACAGGGAGCTTGGATGCAGTTAACAATAGAAGTAGAGAAATTAATATTTGTACCTGTATCCACTCCCATGTAAGTCAAGGTTAAGCCAGCTGCTGTGCCGCTTTGAAAATTTGTCCAAAAGCAATCTTCCGCTTGCTGGGCAGCTGGATCAAGGGCTGGCATATTTTCTCCGTGTGTAACTACCTGCCCGCAATTTTTTTGTACTTCCACCGTCGTATTCCACGACATGCGCGAATCATTTTCTGCCATTACAGGTAAATTTGGATTGCTATCCAGTATATCTTGGTCGCCCTTGCTGATTGGCAGAATGTACTTTACCTGCCCGCCATTCGACAGGAACACCTGCCAACTGGGTATTCCAATAAGGCCCGATGGATGGGAGTAGTATATCGTGCCTTTATTATTTATCCACGAACTCCATGGGTGGGCTTGGCTAGGGGAGCTGAGGTAGTAACTTGTGCTAACTCTATATGCCGCCCTGCTCTCGTTAATCACATTTTGCAATTGGTAGCCCAAACCAGTAAAAGCATCCCATGACGTAAAACCAACCAAAACATTAGTTTCGGTCACTACATAAATGGTCTGCTCATCCGGATCCTTGATTAATGTCCCTATGGGTTCGCCTGCGGGATAGGTGTTGGCCGAAACAAAATGGCCGGGAACCAATAAAATAAGGAGTAAGGCTAACAAAATAATTCTTTTCATAAGTCTGTTGAGAGCTTAAACTTGCTCAAGATTAACAGATTTTCAGCTGTTCGTCTATAGAATTTCTATAGTAAAAACCGCCGAGAGGCAGTTTTAAATTATCTCAATATTGCTACAACCGCGGCTGGCTTAACCATCACCCCATCCCGATTCGTCGTCTGCGGATGTTGCTTGCTACAACCCGCCGCCAACAAGCCTAGCATAGCCAAAATAACAGCCAATTTCTTCATAAGGCAATTATAAACTACTCACCCACAACAGCGAAGCCAGTAACACCACCACCGAAGTGTGCGCCACCATAGCCAGCTGCTGCATCCGCGGCCGCGCCGCGATCGCCAGCATCAAGACAAAGAGCAAGCCGGCAATAAACAGCGAATAAAACGTCTGGTCCAGTTGCTGCGGATTGAAGTGCAAACCCAAAAAGTTAACAAAACTCTGTGTCGTCTCGCCCAGCGCATTGTAGTTGGAGCGGATGGAACTGGCAAAGTCCGCCACTTGCTGTAAAGTAGTATGCCCCGCCGCGTCTGTCGCCTGGACCGTTACCACGCTGATGCCCGCCAGTTTGGCAATCGGAATAACCGCTTGCCATAAGTTATCTTTTAACGTCATCGGGAAAACCTTGTCCCCGGCAGAAGCGCTCACCGATTGCGCCGGTCCCGTGATTTGCGCCAGGATATCCAGTTCGTTAGTCAATAGTTTCGCCGAAACCGAATCAATTGTGACCTCGGAATTTATTTCCGCCGTTTTTGCCGGCGTGAAATTATAATTCATCCCGCGGATGTCAAAGGCCAGCGGCGAGGTTATAGGAGCCTTAACTTCCGGCGCAGTTTGGGCTGGCGCAGGAGTGGGCGTTGGCGCTGGCGCTGGTTTTGGCGCAGGAACAGGTTTGGGAGCGGGAGCCGGCTGGGGTTTTGGTGCAGGCGCGGGCTTAGGAGCTGGTGCTGGCGCCGGGGCTGGTTTTGGCGCTGGTGCCGGGGCCGGCGCTGGCTTAACCGTAGCCGTTTGCACCGAAGCCACGGGCGTACCGAATTCTTCCACTACAAATGTGACGTTGTTGCCTTGGAACTGGCCGGATGAAACGCCAACGCCAATTTCCTTGAACACGGAATTCAAAATGTTAGCGCGGTGGCCCGGGCTGTTCATCCAGGCGGTCTCCACTTCTTCGGCTTGGGAAAAATTCACGGCCAAATTTTCGCCGGCCGCCTGGAACTTATAACCGGCCGCGCTGATGAAATCCCAGGGGCTGCGGCCGTCGGGCGATTGGTGGGCAAAGTACTGCTTGGCCAGCATATCGTCAGCCTTGGCTTGGGCGGCGCGGGCCAGCTGGCCGTTTTGGGTCAGCGCGGCAATGCCGCCGCTAGCGCGCGAAGCGTTGGTCAAGCTGAAAATGTTTTCCGCTGTGATGGCAGAAGAATAAGCCGGCAGGGGCGGCGCGTAGCTTAACGCCACAATCGTCACCACTTTTACCACTACCAATAAGGTGGAAATCAGCCACAGCGCGCGGTGGCGCAAGGCGTAAGGGCGGAAGTTATTCCGCTCATGCGGAATAATGTGGTCGTGGATGTGTTCAATGGCCGCGCCCAACTGTTCGCGGGTGGCATCAAGCGCGTTACCTAAAGTGGGCAAAGCTGGTAATGGCAGGTCGGCCATATAATCTAACCTCTGGATTATTATTAACTGACAATTATACTAATTTTTTCGGTAAAAGTCAAGGGTCTAATAATTATGACAGAAATTCCGGCAAAAATAAAAACCCTCCCGGCGCTGGCGCGGGGAGGGTGAAAAACTGGGTCAACCCGTCATCCATAATAGCGTAGCCAGGACCACCACGAACGAACTATTGGCCACCAAGCTTAAGTGCTGGATGTGCCGCTTCACGGCAATAGCCATAACCATGCAGGCCATCAGCCCCGCCATCATCACCAAGTAAAACCTTTGTTCAAATGCTTTCGGGTCAAAGGCCGTCCCTAAAATGTTGATGGTGGCGCCCTTCACCGCGCCCAGGAATTGGTAGTTGCTTTGCAGGGTCGGTGAGAAACTGGCCAGGGTTATGTCTTTGCTGTTGCCCCGGATATCCAATGCCGACACGCTTAAGGTAGTATCGGCACCCAGGGATGACAACGGAATGCTCCCCTGCCATAAGGTGTCGCTCTTGGGGTAGAGCATGGCGGCGGAACCGTTGTAGCGCGCCAGCACCGTTGCCGCCGGCCCGGCGGTGGAAACGGAAATGTCCATCTGGTCGCCGTTAACCTGGGTCGATGTGTCGGTGATCTGCAATGGCGGCGAATCCGCAGTTGCCGGCGCCGCAGCAATTTCTATAGGCGGCGGGGTCGTGGAGTCGGAAGGATGGGCAAGAGCGGATGATGCCGGCGCAGTTGCTACCGGAGTTGCCGCG
>Ga0075436_100003954_pt1 | contig 10158 bp, 7 predicted proteins | sample RhiMethybrSRZTD5_FD_75303 | JGI IMG/M metagenome (GOLD analysis project Ga0075436, IMG submission 75303) | Populus rhizosphere microbial communities from Tennessee, USA - Rhizosphere MetaG P. TD hybrid SRZTD5 | ecosystem: Host-associated > Plants > Roots > Rhizosphere > Soil | place: USA... | reverse complement strand
ATCGCCTGGAACATCACGTAGAGCGGCGGGATCGCGAAGATGCCGACGAAGGACGCGAGGATCATGCCGCCGAACACCGGCGTGCCCACGTTGCGGCGCGCGAGCTGCGAGGCGCCGGTCGCGATGACCAGCGGCAAAAGCCCGAGAATGAAGGCAAAGGACGTCATCATCACCGGCCGGAAGCGCAGGCGTGCGCCCTCGGTTGCCGCAGTGAGAAGTGGAATTCCCCGCTCGCGCTGCTCCTTGGCGAACTCGACGATGAGGATGCCGTTCTTGGCGGCGAGCCCGATCAGCACGATCATGCCGATCTGGCCGTACAGATCGAGCGTGAGGCCGCCGATGACGATTGCGGCGAAGGAGCCGAGCACGCCGATCGAGACCGACATCAGCACCGGTACCGGGATCGTCCAGCTCTCATACAGGCCGACCAAGAACAGATAGGCGAAAAGCACCGCGAAGCCGAGGATGATCGCGGTCTTTCCCTCGGCACGCTTTTCCTGGAACGCGGTGTCGGTCCATTCACCCGCGTAACCGGCGGGAAGCGTCTTCGCCGCCACGGCCTCCATGGCCTGCAGCGCCTGCCCGGACGAGACGCCCGGCGCCGGACCACCCTGGACGGTCACGGCCCGCAGATTGTTGTAGCGGATGAGCGCCGGCGGCCCGACCATGACGCGCACCTCCGCGAGGCTGCGCATCGGGATCATCTCGCCCTGCGCGTTGCGCACGTTGATGCGATAGATGTCGTCGACCCTCGCGCGGTCGGCTGCCTCGGCCTGTACGTTGACCTGCCAGCGGCGGCCGAACAGGTTGACGTCGTTCACGTAGAAGCCGCCAAGCGAGGCCTGCAATGCCTGGAAGACGTCGCTGAGCTGCACTCCCAGGATCTGCACCTTGTCGCGGTCGATATCGAGGTAGATCGAAGGGTTGGTGGCCGAGAATGTGGTGAACACCCGGCTCAATTTCGGGTCCTGGTTCGCCGCCACCACGAGACCGCGCACCACCTGTGCCAGCGCCTTCGGATCTCCGCCGCGCAAATCCTCGAGCACGTAGGTGAAGCCGCCGCCGGTGCCCAGCCCAATGATGGGTGGCGGCGCGAGCGGGACGACTGTCCCGCTGCCGATCTGGCGGAATTTTTGGCCGAGCCGCGCGATCAGAGCCGGCACGCCGAGTGCAGGGTCTTTGCGTTCATCGAACGGCTTGAGCGTGATGACCATGAACGCCGCATTGGACTGCGAATAGTTGTCGATGAAGTTGAGACCGATGGCCGATGTATAGTCTTGCACCGCTTCGTCTTCCTTGACGATCTTTTCGGCCTCCTGGATGAGCTCCGAGGTGCGCGCGACCGAGGCGCCGCCCGGCAGCTGGGCCACGACGAACAGCGCCCCCTGGTCGTCCTCGGGCAGGAAGCCGGTCGGGGTGATCCGGGACAGGCCGTAGACGGCGATCATGGCGACTGCGACCATCGCGATACCGATCACCGAGAACCGAACGATGTGGGCGACAGCGGCGCCGTAGAGATCGCGCACGCGATCAATTTGACGCATCACCCATCCGATCACGCTGCGCCGCGGACCGTGATGTGGGCGCAGCAGGACGCCGCACAGGGCCGGCGAGAGCGTCAGGGCGTTGATGGCGGAGAGGAACATCGCGACCGCCACGGTGACGGCGAACTGGCGAAACAGCTCGCCCGAAATGCCGGGAATGAACGCGACCGGCACAAAAACCGAGAGCAGCACCATCGTAATCGCGATGATGGGCGCGGTGATCTCGGCCATCGCCCGCTTGGTCGCCTCGCCGGGCGAAAGCTCAGGATGCTCCTCCATCACGCGCTCGACGTTCTCGACCACAACGATCGCGTCGTCCACCACGATACCGATGGCGAGCACGACGGCGAGCAGCGATACAGAATTCGCCGAATAGCCGACCGCCTTGAGCACGATGAAGGCGCCGATCAGGCTCACCGGCACGGCGAAGGTCGGGATCAAGGTCGCGCGCACGCTGCCGAGGAAGAGAAAAACCACGAGCACCACGAGAACGAATGCCTCGATCAGGGTCTTTTGCACCTCGCGGATCGTGTCGGTGACGAACACCGTCGGGTCATAGGTCACCTTCCAGGCGAGGTCCTCGGGGAAGCGCTTCTGCAGGTCCGCGATCTTGTCCTTGACCGCCTTGAGCGTGGCGATCGCGTTCGCGCCGGGACTCTGGTAGATCGCGATCGCGGCCGCCGGCACGCCGTTGATGCGGGTCTCGCGGTCGAGGTTGGCGGCACCGAGGTCGATGCGCGCCACGTCGCCCAGCCGCAGGATCGATCCGTCCGGGTTGGTGCGGATCACGATATTTTCGAATTCCTTGGTGGACGTGAGGCGGCCCTGGGTCTGGATGTTGAGCTGCAGCTGCTGGTCGTTGGAAATGGGCCGCGCGCCGATACGCCCGACCGCCGCCTGTACGTTCTGGGCCTGGATGGCCTTGATGATGTCGCCGGTCGTCAGGTTGAGCCCGGTGAGCCGATCGGTCTGCACCCAGGCGCGCATCGAATAGTCCTGCGGACCCCACAGGGCCGCGTCGCCGACGCCGGGCGTGCTCTTGATCGGATCGAGCATATTGATCGTGACGTAGTTCGACAGGAAGAGCTGGTCGTGCGTGTGCTGGGGCGAGTAGAGCGCCACGACGCCGAGCAGCGCCGACGACTTCTTCTTGACCGTGACGCCTTGGCGCTGCACGTCGGACGGCAGGCCGGAGAGCGCGATCTGGACCCGGTTGTTGACGTTGACGGTGTTGATGTCGGGATCCGTGCCGAGCTCGAAGGACGCGGTCAGCGTGTAGCTTCCGTCGTCGCCGCTCACGCTTTTCATGTACATCATCTTGTCGACGCCGACGACCTGCGCCTCGATGGGCTGCGCGACGGTCTGGTCCACGACGGCGGAGTTAGCGCCCGGATAGACTGTCGTTACCGAGACCTGCGGCGGGACGATGTCGGGATATTGGGCGACTGGAATTGCATAGAGCGCGAGCAGGCCCGCGATCGTCGTCACGATCGCGATGACGATCGCGAGCCGCGGACGGTCGACAAAGATCGCGGAGAGCATCGCATCACCCTCCGCTGACCGCCTGCTGCAGCGGGTTGGCGACCACCGCCACGCCGGGGCGCACGCTTTGCAGCCCCTGGACGATGACGAGCTCACCTCCTGCGAGGCCCTGGTCGATCACGACGCCGGTGCCTTCCTCGCCGCCGGGCTTCACCCGTTTCATGACCGCCTTGCCGTTCTCGACGACGAAGACATAGACGCCTTCCTGATCCGCAATGAGGGCGGCCTGCGGCACCACCACCTTCTCCTGCGGCTCTCCGATCATCACCTCGACCGTGACCAGCTGGCCGTCGATCAGAACGTTGTTGGGATTTGGCATGGTTGCGCGCACCAGGACCGTGTCCGTCGCGCGATCGACCGTCACGTTGACGAAGTTGAGGCTCCCGACCTGGTCGTACAACGATCCGTCGGAGAAGCGGATGCGCGCTTTGAATTGCGACAGATCCGTCTTTCCGACCTGCCGTCCGGCCGCCCGCGCGCGCAGAAACTCGCGATCGCTGACCGGGAACGTCACATACATCGGATCCTGGCTGACGATGGTGGTCAGCACGCCGGTGTCGGGACCGACTACGTTGCCTTTCGTCACGTTGGTCCGGCCAACCTCGCCCGAGATCGGCGAGGTGATGTCGGTATAGCCGAGGTTGATCTGCGCGGTCTTGAGGTTGGCGTCGTCCTGCATGATCGTGCCTTTGGCCCCGTCGTCGGCGGCCTTCGCCTGGTCGCGTGCAACCACGGTGCCAGCCTGCTTTTCCACCAGGTCCTGCGCGCGCTTCAGCTGGATTTCTGTGAGCGCCTGTGCCCCCTTGCTGCGTTCCAGAGCGCCTTGTGCCTGCTCGACCGCCGCCTCGAACAGCCCCTGTTCGATGCGGTAGAGCGGAGCGCCTTCCTTGATCAGGTCGCCTTCTTTGAACAGCACATCTTCGAGGTAGCCCGTCACGCGCGCTCTCACCTCGACGCGGTTGACCGCCTCAATGCGGCCGACGAATTTGAACGACTTCTCGATCGGGGTTCGTTCGGCCTTGACGACACCCACGGGCACGCTTGCCGGCGCCTGCTGTTGCGCATGAGCTGGAACGACGGTTGCGCAAATCAGGAGCATTGCGGCGATTCTGGTGCGCATTGGCAACTCCATGGCTCTTCCGCACCGCCGGCGCGGTGATCGTCGCGAGAAACCGCCGTTTCAGCGCGATGCACCCCTCTTAGTGGGGTGTCCGCCCTTTGGGTCGGTCGGTCTCGATCCGTTACGAAGCGCCGCGTCCGCGCAACCTTTTGTCAGTGTCCGCTGAACACGAGCGTCTGGAATGGCAGCACCAGCGCCTGGAGCCGCAGAAGCAAGGCGTGGACCAGTGCGAGCGCATCCACGGTATGCAGAGCGACGCGGGTCACGGTGCCGGTCTCGGCCGCGGCGATCGTGTCGTGATTGTTGGAATAGGCGTTGGCGATGCAGGTACTGCCGGGCGTAACGCCGTCGAGCCCGCCCTTGTAGAGAGGCTCGAGAAGCGTAAGCAGGGTTCCGGGCTTCGTCACCTGCTGCACATCGATCAGCTGTTCGCCGCCGCGGAATTGGCCGGCCGCGATGTAGTCCTGCACGTTCGTGACCACCATCGGGATCACTCTAAATGGTTTGGAAACGCAGGTGACCTCCGCAATCATGCCGGGCTTCATGACCTGCGCCTCGATCTGCCCAAACCCCGCGAACAGGGCCCGTTGGCCGGCCCCCTCAGGGATCAGAATGCCGGCTGGACGCATGAGTGGATTGACGACGTCGCCGACCCGGAGCCCGAACTGCTCGATTTGGCCCGCGACGCCGGCACGAATGACTGTCTTGTCGAGCTCCACCTGGGCCTGCGCCAGCGCAGCTTCGGCGCTCGCTTTCTCAGCCGGCAGGAGTGTGTTGATCCGTTCCTCGATGGCTTGCTTTGCCGCCGTCGCAGCGGAGATCCCGGCTCGGCGGCCCTCTTCGACGACCTGGAGCTTTTCGATGTCGCGCAACGGAACGATGCCGGGGCTTCGCCGGTGCAGCTCCTGCTTCGTTTGCAACTCGTCCAAGGCCTGCTGGTGCGCGCTCTTCGCCTCGTCGAGCTGGCTCTCGGCCTTTTCGAGATCCTTTCGCGCCACCACGATCGCAGCCTCTTCCTCGGCAATCTTGCGCCGCGCGCTTTCGACCGCGGCCTCCTGCTTCGAGCTGTCGAGCCTGAAGATGGGCGCTCCCTTCGCGATCGGACCGCTGGTGCCCACATAAATCTCGGCCACGCGGCCATTGGTCTCGGGAACGATCGGGACGGTTCTGAAGAAGAGCGTGACACTGGTCGTGGAAGGATGGTTGTAGAAGACCGTCGTGATCAGCAATACGGTGAGGATCAGGCAGCCCGTGATGCCCCACCTCAATTCGAACCAGACGGTATAGAACGTGATCTCCTTGCCGAGGCGTTTGCCTTGCACGAAGCGACGATAGAGAAAGTCCGGGAGGATGGTCAGTGTCGAGCAGAGAAGAAGCTCAAGCATGGCTCGGCTCCTTTTTGAGTGGCGCAGCGATGGCCGGCTTCTTGGCCAACCCACGGGGCTCCTCGGCCGGCATGTTGGCCAACGCGGGAGCCTCCTCGATCGGCTTCCTTTCTGCGGCCTCCCCCGGCGGTTCGCGCGCTAGGTCGTGATGTGCGGCGGCTGCAACGGCCTTTTGTTCGACTTCCGCGGTCTCGGCCGGAGACTCGATTCCTACCATCTTCTCCACCGAGCGCGCGATCCGTCGAAGTGGAGTCCCGAAATCTGGCATGTCGATGAATGCAAGGATCAGGCCGGCGATCCAGAAGATGTGCATGTGCGTGAACAGGGCGATCAGGCACAGGACGGCAACGAGCTCCATCTGCACCTTCTGGGACTTGTGTGCGATGTGCTCGGGGAGGGAGTGGAGCCGGAAGTACAGAACGCCGAATGTGACGACGGCGAGGACCAGGAATCCGGCGGTCACGACCATGAGCACGTCTGTGTGGCCCGGAGGCGTGATGAAGATGGGCAGATGGTGCGTTGCTTCGGGGTGAAGTGTGTCAGCCATTTCGACCTTCCGTGCCGCCACTGCGGCATTCGAAGACGTTGTCCGCGTTCAGCGGCCTTCGACCTCGTCAGTAGAGTTCAGTCACAAAGTTCCGCCCCCTCAGACCTGCCTGATCGTCGTATTTGCTCTTTCCCTGGCGCTTGGGAAGCTTGACGTCGTTGCGTGGCGCCTTCTTGTAGGGAATCTGGCTGAGGATGTGCGCGATACAGTTGAGACGCGCGCGCTTCTTGTCGTCCGAGCGCACGATGTACCAGGGCGCCTGCTTGGTATCGGTCGCATCGAGCATCAGGTCGCGGGCGCGCGAGTAGTCGGACCAGCGGCCATAGGACTCGAGATCCATCGGGCTGAGCTTCCACTGGCGCAGTGGATCGTCGATGCGGGCCATGAACCGACGTTCCTGCTCGTCCTGCCCCACCTCGAGCCACACTTTGATCAGTATGATCCCCGCGTCGAGGACGTATTTCTCGAAGATCGGGCAAAGCTCGAGAAAGCGCTTGTGCTGATCATCGGTGCAGAATCCCATGACGTATTCGACACCCGCGCGGTTGTACCAGCTGCGGTCGAATATGATGATCTCTCCCGCAGCCGGGAAATGTCCCATGTAACGCTGCATGTACATCTGTGATTTCTCGCGGTCCGAGGGTGCGGGCAGCGCGACCACTCGAAACACGCGCGGGCTCACCCGTTCGGTGATGGCCTTGATCGTTCCCCCCTTGCCGGCGGCATCGCGTCCTTCGAATATGATCATCGCGCGCAGGCCCTTGTACTTCACCCAGTCCTGCAGGTGACAAAGCTCGACCTGAAGCTTGTGCATTGCCTTCTCGTAGGCCTTGCGCTTCATCTTGTGGCCGTTGTGCTGCACGCTCGACGGCTTGACGTCTGCTTTCATTGTCAGCTCCCGTTAAAGCGCGCCACGGCACTCATGACCCAGGGCGCAGAGCGGCCCTTCTAGTCGATGATGTGATAGCCGCCGTCGATGTACATCGTCTCGCCGGTGATCAGCCGCGCCGCGTCGAGGGCGAGGAAGGCGGTGGCGGCTCCCACGTCGTCGATGTTGACCAGGGCGCGCGCGGGCGCTTTCTCCTGCGCTCGCTCCAGCAATTCGTCGAACTCCGGAATTCCGGACGCCGCCCGCGTCGCCAGCGGTCCGGGCGAGATGGCGTGGACGCGGATGCCCTTCGGGCCGAGCTCGGCCGCGACGTAACGCACCGCGCTCTCGAGCGCCGCCTTGGCGACGCCCATGATGTTGTAGTTCTCCACCACCATCTGGCTTCCGTAATAGGTCATGGTGAAGATCGTGCCACCCCTGGTCATCAACGGCTCGGCCAGATGCGCCATGCGCAGGAACGACCAGCACGACACGTCGAGCGTCGCGACGAAACCATCGCGCGTGACATCGACCACGCGGCCGCACAGCGCCTCCTTGGGTGAGAAGGCGATCGAATGCACGACCGTGTCGAGGCGCCCCCATTGCTTGGCGATGCGCTCGAACACTGCCTCCATCTGACCGGGCTCGCCGACGTTGAGGGGCATGACGATCTTTGCGTCCAGCGCGTCGGCCAGCGGCTGGACGTGCTTCTTCGCCTTCTCGTTGAGATAGGTGATGGCCATCTCGGCACCGAGCGCGCGCAGCCATCGCGCGCAGCCCCAGGCGATCGACTGCTCGTTCGCAATGCCGACGACCAGGGCGTTCCGCCCTTCGAGGTGAGGCACCACGCGCGGGATATTCATGCGGTCCTCGCTGGTTCGAGTTGGCGGGAGCTGCTGGACAGGAGCGCCAGCGTGTGGCGGGCGATCATCAGCTCCTCATCGGTCGGGATGACGTAGACGGGGACGCGGCTGTCGGGCCGCGAGATCAACGGTCCGCGCATGTTGGCTGCCGGATCGAGCTCGGCGCCGAGCCAGGCCAGGTGCCTGGCGATCCGTGCGCGCATCGAGGGTGAGTTCTCGCCGATGCCGGCCGTGAACACGAAACCGTCGAGACCGCCGAGGGCCGCGGCAAGCCGACCGGCCTCGAGGCCGACCCGATACGCGAAATAATCCAGCGCAAAGCCGGCCCGCGGATCGCTGCTTTCATCGAGTTCTCGGACGTCGTTGCTGATGCCCGACAGCGCCTTGAGGCCGCAATCGTGATAGAGGAGCTTCTGCACCGCCGCGGCGGTCATGCGTTTCTGGTCGACGAGATAGAGCACGACCCCGGGATCGATCTGGCCCGGACGGGTGCCCATCGGCAGTCCGTCGAGCGCGGTGAAGCCCATGCTGCTCTCGACGCTGCGGCCGGCCGCCAGTGCGCACATCGACGCGCCGCTGCCCAGATGGGCGACGATCACCCGTCCGCCGGCGATGTTTGGAGCGATCTGCGGCAGGCTGCCGGCGATGAACTCATAGGAGAGCCCGTGGAAGCCGTAACGGCGCACGCCTTCCTCGTAGTAACTCTCCGGGATCGCGTAATGATCGGCGATCGCCGTATGACCGCGATGGAACGCGGTGTCGAAACAAGCGACCTGCGGCAGGTCGGGGAAGCGCTGTCGGATCGAGTGGATCGGCGCGAGATTGTTCGGCTGGTGCAACGGCGCGAGCGGGACGTATCGTTCGAGCCGGCCGAGCACGGCATCGTCGATCAGCACCGGAGCATCATAGTCCGGGCCGCCATGCACCACGCGGTGGCCGATCGCCACCGGGTCGACCCTCAGGGTCTCGCGCAGCCAGGTGCCCGCCATCTGCATGGCCGAGGGCAGATCGGAGACCTCCTCGGCCGGATAGGTGCGGTCGATCGCGCTGGTTGCGTCCACATACGCGGCGCGCAGGCGCGGGCGCGTGCCGATGCCGTCCATCTGTCCCTTGATCAGCCGCCTGGGGTCGCCGGCGCGATCGATTCCGTACAACTGGAACTTGACGCTCGATGAGCCGGCGTTGACGACCAGGATCGTATCCATGGCGCTCACGCAGCAGGCAGCGCCGCGACGCGGCGGCGTGCGTCGGCATAGAGCACCGCCACGGCGCAGGATGCCATGCGGGTGCGCACCGAATCGGCACGCGAGGTCAGGATGATCGGCACGCGCGCGCCGAGCACGATCCCGGCGGCGTCGGCCTTGGCGAGGAAGCTCAGGTTCTTGGCCAGCATGTTGCCGGCCTCGAGGTCGGGCACGACCAGGATCTGCGCTCGGCCCGCGACCTCGGACTTGATGCCCTTGATCCGGGCGGCCTCGGGATCCACCGCGTTGTCGAACGCGAGCGGGCCGTCGAGCAGTCCGCCGGTGATCTGGCCCCGGTCCGCCATCTTGCAGAGCGCCGCCGCCTCGATGGTGGAGGGGATCTTCGACGTCACGGTCTCGACCGCCGACAGGATGGCGACGCGCGGGGTGCCGAGCCCGACCTGCGTCCACAGGTCGACCGCGTTCTGGATGATGTCGCGCTTCACGTCGAGATCGGGGAAGATGTTGATCGCAGCGTCGGTGATGAACAGGGTCTCCGGATAGGTCGGCACGTCCATGACGAACACGTGGCTGATCCGGCGTGCGGTTCGCAGGCCCGTAGTCGAGGAAGTGACGGCTCGCATCAGCTCGTCGGTATGCAGGCTGCCCTTCATGAGGAGCTCGCCGTGGCTTTGCCGGATGAGCTCGACGCCTTTCGCGGCCGCGGCGTCGCTGTGCGGCACGTCGATCCGCTCGAAACCGCCAATCTCCAGCTTGTGCTGGGCCGCGACCGCGGCGATCTTGGCGGCGGGTCCGACCAGGATCGGAATGATGAGTCCGAGTTCCGCGGCTTCGGTCGCCCCGCGCAGGGAGGTCTCGTCGCAGGGATGGACCACCACGGTCCGGGCGGGCGGCACTTGCTTGGCGCGCGCGATCAGCCGCTCGTATTTGGCGTGGGGCGGGTGAACAGGCGTGCTGATTGAAGAAATAGCCATGAGGGGGTGCTCCCATTCACGATGGGCGGGACCCGACCCGTCCCTTCGCATGATGCGATCTTCAGGAAGCCTCTTCGTCACACTGGCCGCGTTGATCTAAATCAACACCG
>Ga0075436_100003953_pt1 | contig 10158 bp, 7 predicted proteins | sample RhiMethybrSRZTD5_FD_75303 | JGI IMG/M metagenome (GOLD analysis project Ga0075436, IMG submission 75303) | Populus rhizosphere microbial communities from Tennessee, USA - Rhizosphere MetaG P. TD hybrid SRZTD5 | ecosystem: Host-associated > Plants > Roots > Rhizosphere > Soil | place: USA... | reverse complement strand
AGTAGGTTGGAAGGTTCGATTCCTTCCGCGCTCACCATATGTTTCAATGACTTGCAAGGGACAAATCAGAGCAACTGATTCACGATCAGTCGATCAAATGTGATTTCTCCCAGTTAATCGCGGTTCCAAACACCTTCCGGGGCAATGCCGTTCTAAACTGTGCCCAAAACCTGCCATAAAAATTCCTGCGCAGATTGTCCAAATTGATGATGTCGGATTGCGTTGTCTAGTGCTGAAGCCAGGGAGACGATGCGAGTCGGAGTGCCTGCCGGCAGCGCAGCCATTTCTCTGTTCTCAAGTCGAGTGAGACGGCATACGTGTGGAGAATCTTAGCCGCAGCGATTACCGCACGCACAGTCCACTTGTGTTTCCCAACATTCGGAAAGGTCATCCGCGAGTGTGGTTGGTCACGGGCTACACGGAAGTTGCCATCCAAGAATCCCCTGGGCTTCCGATTGCCGAATTCGGGATCTATTTCGTTCAACCCTCAGTGATCACCTTAAAACCGGCCATGCATGATCAGCGCAAAACCGGCCAACGGAGATGGCCGGGGACAGAGTTGTTTTATCCTGCTGCCTCCTGCTGAGGCAAGTCCATTTTGGTTCTCCAGCTTCGTGGGCCGCATTTCAGTACATGCCCGTGGTGAAGCAATCGATCGAGCATTGCAGTGACCGCGGCGCTGTCGCCTAACAGTTTTCCCCAGTCTTCGACCGGTCGATTGGAAGTGACCAGAGTGCTGGCGCGTTCATAACGACGCATGATGATTTCCAGCAGTTCTTCCGCTGCGGTTTGCGGCAACTTGCGCATGCCTAAGTCGTCGATGATCAGCAGGGGGACCGTGGCAAACCAGTCCACTGCTTGTTTGCGAGTACCTTCCAACGTAGCTTCGGAAAGTTCTTCCAGTAGAGAGTGAGCCTCACGATAGAGTACTCGATACCCTTGCTGGATGGCAGCAACGCCGATGGCTTGGGCGAGATGACTTTTTCCGCTTCCCGGTGGACCGAGAAAGAGCGCATCTTCGCGACGTGCAATGAAGGCCGCGCTGGCAAGATCGAAGACGAGACTGCGATTCATCTTTTTGTTGAACTGGAAGTCGAAGCTCTCGAGCGTCTTGTTGGGATCGCGGAACTGAGCCTGTTTGCATCGGCGCTCGAGTAGGCGTTGGCTGCGGCGATTGAGTTCGTCTGTAACCAGGCAGGAGATCAGATCGATCGGTGCCATGGGTTCAGCCTGAGCTTGCTGCAAGCGGGTTTCAAGAACCGCGGCCATAGCTCCCAGACGCAGTTGACGTAAGGCACGGTTCAGTTCGATCAGGTTCATTGGCAGGACTCCTGGGTCCGTTGTTGGATGAGGTTGCGGTAATGGGTCAGATCGCGGATCAGGGGATCGATCTGACGCAAGCTGAGAGGCGCTTGGGGGCAGCGTTCCAGATAGCGCCGCACGAAACGGTACTCGGGTACTTTCATGTCCAGGGCCGCGGCACAGGCCTCATCGAGCGCAGCGATTCCATACTTTCTGCCGAGGGATAAGACTCCTAGCAGACGTCGTGCGGCTAAGGGTCCTTGTCGATGATGAATCGACTCACAGAGAACTCCGATGTGCTTGCCGAGCTGATGAGCTCGAGCGATGAGTTGAATGGTGCGCTGCGGAGTTCTGCGAGGCAGGTCTTCGTGCTCCATGCGGTGCTGCCCACGCTTCTGGCGTAGGTGTTCGCGCAAGAGCTGTCCGGTGTTGGGATCGAGGATGCGGACGAAGAGCTGGTTCCATCGCACATTTACCTGGCGTCCGATCCAGCCTGGCGGCAGACCGTAGTACGCCGCTTCGACCTCAACACAGCCGTCCAGGTGTACGACGCGTGTCCCATATTGGTAATAGCGAAACGGCTCCAGGGGTAGAGGCAGTAAAGCATGTTTTTCTTCGGCGAACATGGCAGCGACTTGCCGTTTGGTAGTGCCATGGATCCGGGTATCGGCCCAACGCTCTTCCCACTGATCTAAGTAGGACTGGGCCTCTTCCAGACTCTCGAAGCGTTTCCCCTTTAGCGGAGTCTTTTTGGTGTGACCTACTCCGGATTCCACTTTGCCCTTGCGATCCGGATCGTTGACCCGGCAGGGTAGAGGGACCGCTCCGTAGTGCGCCAGGACATCGCGATAGTGAGGATTCAGAATGGGATCGTAAAAGTCGGCCTTTTCCACCCCTTCGCGCAGGTTGTCGAGAACAATAACCCGTGGTACTCCACCCAAGCGTCGGAAGGCTCGCTCATGCAGTTCGGCCCATATCTGAGTACTTGAGCGGAAGGTAAGTAAACGAACTGACTTGCGACTGTAGCCGAGAGTGAGAACGAACAGACGCGTGCGACGGTACTTCCCAGTCCTGCCATCTCGAACCATTGGTCCGCTGCCGTAATCGACCTGGGCTTTTTCCCCAGCAGGGGTCACGATCACAGCACGCGCATCGGATACGGCAGATCCACGCAGGCGGTAGAGAAAGCGCCGCACGCTTTGATAGCCATGCGGGAAGCCATGTTCGCTGACCAGGTCCTGCCAGATGCCCATGGCATTGCGGCCCTGGACTCGAGCTCGTTCAATCACTTCCCGGAACGGCTCGCAGGCGCTGACCGTGCCCGCTCTCTCCGACTTGATCGCGCTCAACTCCGCGCCAAAGTCGGTGATCACCTCATTGGCCGGTTTTGCCGGGTCGGTGATCACCTCGTTGGCCGGTTTTGCTTGCTCGGCCGGATCCCGACCCCATTTCCTGGGAGGCCTTACCGCAAGCCCAGCAGCTTTTAGATAGCTGCTCGCGGTCTCTCGCCTGATTCCAGTCGCCTGCTCAATCCGTCGCAGCGACCATCCCAGGCGTCCTAAAGCCAGTACTTGCTGTCTCTTGTCTTCGCTCAAGACATTGCTCATGCCGGCGAAGGCTACTCTGCCTTACGCCGTAGTCAATGTCCCCAGCCTCATCTTTCGTTGGCCGGTTTTGACCTGATCATCGTTGGCCGCTTTTGGGTGTTCACCGAGGCGCTCTCCTTTTTCAAAGTCGGTGAAACCTACACGAATGATCAAATCCGATTCTCCTTAGATTTAGAGAATCTCGGCGGAATTCGTCCAGCTTTAGACGCGAAGGGTAGGGTCAGACACGTTGCGATACTGACTGCTTGCGAGGATTCAGGAAGGTTGAAGGCAGAGAACCCGTATCACGACCGGATTGAGGGCAACATTCTCGTATATACGGCACAAGGTCGCGAGGGGGATCAGGCTCTGTCGGGACGGAACAAGAGACTCGTGGAGCAGTATGATATTCCAACTCCATTCTTCGGCTTTACGAATTTGGGTAGACAAGCCTATCGTTTCCTTGGACTGCTCGAACTCCTTCGCCACTACCAGGAGAATCAAGCCGACGCGAAGGGTACTCTGCGAACGGTCTGGGTTTTTGAATTCCGCATACATAGTAATCGAGAAATCGTCCCAATCGAGGAAGCCGGACGAATTACCGCGATCTTGCTTGCAGATTCGAGATCGCGAGAGACCTCACCGCAGCCGGAACGCGAGATAGCTGCGGTTCCGCATGAGAAGGACGAGACGCCAGAAGCGAGCGCCGCCGAGATCGAAGTCGTTCGGACCAAACTGTTTCAATACGCCCCTCCGAATTTTGAGCACTTTGTTAAGGTCTTGCTGGAAAGAAGCGGATTTGTACGTGTATCCCTGACGGTAGCTTCAGGAGATGGCGGAATCGACGTGAACGCATACGTTGACGAGAAGAACGACTTCTTCGCAGGAACGCACGTGCAAGCGCAGGTTAAACGGTGGCGTCATGCTGTTGGGAGTCCAGAAATAAACAACTTTCGAGGCGCTTTGAGCACGACGGCAAAGGGCATTTTTGTAACAACTAGCCATTTCACCAGAGCCGCAATAGCAGAAGCTCGACACAACGCAAAGCCCTCGATCACTCTGCTGGACGGAGAGAAAGTAGCCTCCATCGCGATCCGTAATCGAATTCCAATCGCCTGATCGCGAAACCCAAGAATTTATTACGGGCTTATTTCCCGAGCTCGACGGAGAGCCTTCCTCGCGGTTCTAACCGGACACAACCGATCATGCCTTACTTGCGTACAATTCCGGTTCCGGCACCTCCCTCCTTCGCCCTTCGAAATTGTCTTCAAAGCCTCTACTAATAGGCGATACACTGACTCATAGATCTCAACTGTCCCATCGAAATCTGCTCGATTTTTCATTTTCACCTCCGGCCAGAGCCTATCGTCCTCTGAGAATCTGCTCTTATCGCACCGAACTGCATTGCGAGATCTTCGAAGAATGGTCACAAGAATATCCCGATCCCTACCCGCAGAGGTATCGAAAATCTATTCCGAACGGCTTCGTAAGAAAAACATGGAACGTTGCTTATGCGCCTAATCGACGGCGAAGTTTGACTATCCGGAACTGAAGCCAACAAAACGCTATGAAGCTTCAGCACAATCCGATTAGACCGGTCATTACGGAGCTTACCGCCATGCGAAGGTTTTAAATCCTACTCACTACGAATCGCGTCCATCGGATTGGTTTGAGCGGCATCGTGGGCTGGCACAAATGCCGAACCCACCACTACTAACAGCGTTATTCCCACTGCGATCGTAAAGCTGGGAAGATCGAAGCTGCCGAGTTGGTAAAGCTGTGAGCGCAACAAATGCGCGATTCCGATCGAGAGAGGCAAGCCAATGGCAAAACCAATCGCGGCAATTCGGAGGCTTTCGCCGAAGATCATCTGGAGTACATCACGCCTCAGCGCTCCGAGAGCCATGCGTACTCCAATTTCGCTGCGGCGGTGCTGCAACCGGTACGCCAACGTTCCATAGAGACCGGTTGCGACCAGCACAACTGCGAGTACGCCGAATGCGATTGCGAGGCGGGCGAACAGCATCGGCGTCGTATAGGTCTGCTCGAACTGCGCAGCTTGAGTCATGGGCTTCTGCAAGGCAAGATTTGGATCGATCTGGCTGACGGCGCGACGAACCTCCGGTACGAGCGAAAGCGGCTCCAGTGGCGTTCGGACTTCAAACGTAATCTGGCCGGCCATTCCCATTTGCGGAAGCGATTGGTAGATGGTTGGCCGTTCTACTTCGGCAGCCGCTTGGTACTTGCTGTTTCTGACGACGCCAACGATTTCGGCATTATCGACGGTGTGCCCCAATGCACCCTGTTTAAGGTATTGGTCAGCAAACGCCTGATTCACAACTACGACGGCTTTGCTCGACGGCGTATCGGCTGAGTTGAACTCGCGGCCCTGGAGCACGGGAACGCCAAGCGTTAGGATCTCTCTTCCGTCGAGACGGACACCGCTGCTGCGCAACCATCCCGATCCCGGACGCCACTGCGCCACGGAGATCGATTCCACTCCTGGTATAGCTCGAATCTCATCGATGAGCCGGTTGTAGTAGGACCAGCTTTGAACGCCTCGTTCTAATCCTTGCGGAGTTACATCGAAGGCAAGCAGGTCGTGGGCGCGCATGCCTAAGTCCACGCTCTCGTAATTCAGCAGCGTTCTGACAGTAAGGCCGGCCGCGACCAGCAGCGTGAAACACACGGCGATCTGGATGGCGATCACAAAATTGCCGACGCGCGTGCGACTCCGGCTTTGGCTTCCCATTTGAGTTGCGCTTCTTAATGCCTGATCCACGCTGATCTGCATGGCTCGCGAAAACGGTGTGAGGGAGAATGCGATGGCTACGAGGGAGGCAATCGCCAGCGTGAACAGAAGAACGCGTCGATCAGGATTCAATCAGGCATCGACCCGGGCCCAATGAGCGAGCACACGCGTGGCCGCAATTGCCAGCATCGAACCGAGTGTTGCGCCGGCGGCGACAATCACGACGCTCTCAGCCATGAGCTGTCGGAAAATTCGCGAAGAGCTCGCGCCGGTTGCGATCCGAATCGCAAACTCACGTTCACGTGCAGTGCACTTGGCCAGGATGAGCAATGCCACGTTGGTACACGCGATCAAAAGCACAAGGCCAACGAGAGCCATCATCAGCTCCACAGGCTCGCGATAAGACTTCGCGTAATTGGCGATTCCGCGAATGGGAGTGAAGCCGAGCGTGGCGGGCCATTGTTCGAAATCGAGCTTGCCTAAATCGGCCGTTGCTGCCTGCCAGAACACGCCCTGAACGGCCTGCGATGCTTGCTCCGGCGAAACGCCCGGCGCCAGTCGCGCGACCATGGGAACCGCCCACCATTTCGAAGATGTGTAAAGCGTGCCTCGATCGCCGGGAAATCCCCATGCATTAAGTTCCGGACGCGTTTGCAGTGGAATCCAGAAGTCGGCGACGTGTCCGGCATCGACTCCGAAAAAGCGGGGTGCGGTTATTCCGGCGATAGTGAAAGGAATGCCGCGGATATAGAGTGTCTGCCCAATCGCGAAGGGATCTCGCGAGAAGATGCTCGTCCACATGTCATAGCTCAGAACAACCTTCGAGGTGTGCTCTTTTTCGTCCGCCTGTGTAAGCCCGACTCCCTCGATCACCGGAACACCAAGGCCCGAAAAATAATTCCCGCTGATCTCCTCACCAGGCTTAGTGGTTGGAGCGTTCCCATAACGAACCGGAACGTCGCCTAAACCCAGCGGCACATAGGCGATCAGGTCAGAGAAAATGCGGGATTGGCCATGCAAGGCCTCAAAGACAGGAAAGGAGAACGACGTGTTCCCATTTCCGGTTCCATACGTGTTCGGCGGTTGCGTGCCTCCGTGTAGCAGTCTCACTGTGTAGAGTTGTTGTGCATTGCGTACCGGAAGCATCTTCAGCAGCAATGCATTCAGGACACTGAAAACGGCGGTATTCGCACCGATTCCCAAGGCAAGGGTGAGGACAGCAGTGATGGTAAATCCCGGAGACTTGTGGAGCTGTCTGAGTGTATAGCGAAGATCCTGAAGCAGGATGTACATGCAAAGCCTCCGAACGCGGAGAACAGACCTTGCGTGTTATAGAGCGTACCAAAGATCGGCTATTCCGGGGGCCGTGAAGGTCAGTACCGTCCGCGATGGCGTGTGGTGTGCCGAGTTTGTCGTGATTCACCCATTCGTTACTGCGAACGGTACTGACACTTGACGCGAGCAGTGGGGTACAGGCGCCTCATCGAAAATGCGATGAGTGATGTCCCCCACATCCACGAGCACCGGGTTCAGCAGTTTTGTCACGAGGGTGTTCCCGTGCGATGCACTTGGGTGGACTAAGGAACGTGGTCAGATCATGATGTGCGATCAAGGTCGGAGGCGAAGAAGCTCTCATGAGAATCTCTGCATTTTGCGGTGTCAGCGTCGACGGCTACCTTGCGCGCCTGGACGATACGTTCGATTTTCTGAAGGTGGGTGAAGGCGTGCCCCACGGATTTTCAGAATTCTTGAAGAGTGTCGACGTCGTGGTGATGGGCCGCAGGACATTCGAGGTAGTCCGAAGTCTCGGACACCTCGAACTGTACGGGGGCAAGCCGATGATAATTCTGAGCAGCAGCCCTCTGCAGTTCAAGTCGGTCATAGGGGAAATCGAGCAGATGTCAGGGACACCGCAGGAACTCGTCGCTCAGCTCGAGGGCCGCGGATTCAAGCACGCCTACGTCGATGGAGGAATTACCATCCAGGCATTTCTCAAGTCAGGGTTACTCGACGACATTACGATCACGCGCGTGCCTGTGCTCATTGGGCAGGGCATTCCGCTGTTCGGTTCGCTGCCGCGCGATATTCCTCTACAACACTTGAGAACTCAATCCTGCAAAGGCGGCCTTGTCCAGACGGAGTACAGAGCGAAGAAGAGGTGACCTCACACGGCAGCGGCATGTTTCTTTGTTCGTGCGGCTGCTCCACTCGTCAGCTGTCGCGGCAAAATGAGTGTGTCTTCATCGACGCACTAGATCTTTCCAAAATCAATCCTTGGCTCCGGAGCCACACCAGCAACAATTGCCGGCGACTGGCAGACTTCGATAGTTCAATTTGATCAGATCCGCAAGAGATACTTGTTATACAAATGAACTTATGAGGTGATGCGCTGACATAGGACGCGATCGGAGTTGCATGTTTGTGGATGAGTGTCGCGGAAATGTTTTGACGACTGCTTGACATAATCGTGACATTTGTCCGGCCCTTCGCGCATCAACTCGTTTGAATCAGCATCGTGCAAACTGCAATGAATCACTCTGAGCATTTGCGACTTCGCATTCTGTTGCGATCTCTCCGGTCCTTGATAATTCTGTTTCTGCTCATCACTGCGTCCTCACTCATTCTGTCGGCGCAGGCCTCTCCAACACCGGCGCCGAGTTCTATGGACATCGAACACTCTACGATGACCGTTCACGTCTATCGTGCCGGTCTGTTTTCGTTTGCAGGCGACAATCATGAAATACAGGCGCCGATTGCATCGGGTGCTCTAAACGAACCTGCGCGAACTGTGGAACTCAGAGTTGACGTTCGTCGCATGCGGGTTCTGGATCCGAACCTTAGTGCAGACAAGCGCTCACAGGTTCAGGAGAAAATGCTCAGTCCTGACGTGCTCGATCCGGACCGCTATCCGGAGATAAGCTTTCGTTCTACGAGAGTGGATGAGAAGAGCAGCAACAACTTTTCAGTCAGCGGCAATCTAACGCTGCACGAGCAAACGCGGCCCATCAGTGTAAGTGTCGTGCGTACTCAATCCCACTATCGCGGATCGGCAACAATCAAACAAACTGACTTCGGAATCAAGCCGATCAGCATCGGCGGCGGCACAATCAAGGTCAAGGATGAAGTCAGGATCGATTTTGACATCGTGACGCTTCAACCATAATCTCCAGTTTCCATGGCACACATCGCGCCCGCAGCGCTTCAGCCTCGTCGAGCTACATCGTCGGGAGCGCGCCTGATTTCCGAGTTCGTGGTCGCGTCCATCGGCGCCACACTCCTGATCTGTGTAGCCATCGCCAATCAGGCGTGGCTGGACAGGCACTTCGTACCCTCCTTTTTCTTGCCGCGCCGCACCTACGTAGTGCTGGAAACATGTGGCCGAATCACGATGGCGATTGTCGGGGCGTGGCTCGTCTTCGTTGTGAGGCCGCGCGTCGGACGTTTCGCAGCGCGGACACCAAGGCGCGCGTTCGAGATTCTCATTGCCATCTCTTTGGCGCTGGGAGCCAGCGACGTGCTACTCCGTTATGTACATCTCCGACCCGTGGAGTGGCTATCGGCAGATCAGGAGCCACGTCGTGAGCCGGATCCGCGTCTGGGCTGGACATGGTTGCCGGCACGCACGGGGCATAAGACTATCGGCGGACGCGTTATTGATTACGCCATCGACGCCGCAGGATATCGGGTACAGCGTGTCGACAAACCCGTCGACTTCACGCGTCCTACCCTTCTATTTACTGGTGAATCGGTGATGTTTGGCGAAGGGCTCACATGGGAGGAGAGCATACCGGCCCAGGTCGGAGCCATGGTGGGATTGCAGACTGCGAATCTCGCTGTCCACGGCTATGGCAACGATCAGGCTTACATGAGATTGCAGGCGGAGCTGCCGCGTTTTCGTCACTCCGTCGCTGTGGTGTCACTATTCATGACAGACCTGTTCGGGCGCAACCTCGATCAAGACCGACCGCATCTCGGGCCCGGTCTGGTCTGGCTGCCACCGGAAAACCGCTCGCGTCTTGCATCGCTCGCGAAGCTCATTGTGCCCTACCGGGCAAACAGCACAGTCGATCGCGGTGTTGCCGTGACGCGTGAAGTTTTTCGCGCCACAAACGAGTTAGCCCGAGTGCATGGAGCGACTCCGCTCCTCGTGGTGTTGCAGTTTGGTACTGAAGCGCCGCCGGAACGAACACTACGACGCCGAATCCTCGACGACGCGGGCCTGCCTTATCTTTTCGTTGAAATTGACTCCACGTGGCGTTTGCCTTGGGACCGTCACCCTAACGCGCGCGCCGCTCACGCGATAGCCGCAGCAATCGCTGCTCACATGGAATCCCAAAACTCTGCTTTCGATCGCAGGTCGGATGCGATGCCGAATGCCCCCACGAAGCTTGGGACGAAAAGTTCGCGTTGACGAATTAGTGACATTTGCCATCGGCTGGAGCGCGTATATTGTCTGGCTGTCATGCCATCGTCATTAGCTCACTTCCGTCCGACAGGCTTCGACCGGATGCTCGCGCC
>Ga0075436_100003951_pt1 | contig 10160 bp, 7 predicted proteins | sample RhiMethybrSRZTD5_FD_75303 | JGI IMG/M metagenome (GOLD analysis project Ga0075436, IMG submission 75303) | Populus rhizosphere microbial communities from Tennessee, USA - Rhizosphere MetaG P. TD hybrid SRZTD5 | ecosystem: Host-associated > Plants > Roots > Rhizosphere > Soil | place: USA... | reverse complement strand
AGGCGCTGACGGCGAACCGGCTGACCTACCTGACCTTCAGCGGCGCGGTCGCCCTGCCGGGCGTCACGCTGCCCGCGGGCAGCTACGCGTTCGAGCTCGCGGACGTCTCGGGCACGAACAACATCGTGCTGGTGCGCAACCGCGCCCGCTCGAAGGTGTTCTTCCTCGGCTTCACCAATCGCGTGGCGCGGCCCGCAGGCATGCGCGACACGAGCGCGGTGAGCTTCGGCGAAGCCGCGCCCGGCCAGCCGCGGCCGATCGCCGTCTGGTACCCGCCGGAGAGCAGCGACGGTCTGCAGTTCCTCTACCGCTGACGCCGGAGGGGATTGGGGCTTGGGGATTGGGGATTGGTCAGATCACGGCTGTAACGCTGGATCATGACCAATCCCCTCTCACCAATCACCCCAATCCCTAATCCCTAATCCCTAGTCCCCAATCGCGAATCCCCAATCCCAACGCCGTCAGCGCCCCCCGGCGACGTCGATGAACGTGCCGGTCGAGTAGGACGCCTCCTCCGAACACAACCACAGGATCGCGCGCGCGACTTCGATGGCGTCGCCGCCGCGCTTCATCGGCAGCGTCGGGCCAAGGCGATCGACGCGGCCCGGCTCGCCGCCGGCGGCGTGAATCTCCGTGTAGATGATTCCCGCGCGCACGCCGTTGACGCGAATCCCCTCGCCGGCCACCTCGCGCGCCAGGCCGACCGTCAGCGCGTCGAGCGCCGCCTTCGACGCCGCGTAGTCCACGTATTCGCCGGGCGCGCCGAGCTGCGCCGCGCGCGAGGAGACGTTCACGATCGCGCCGCCCGCGCCGCCGCGCGCGGTCGACATACGCCGCACCGCTTCGCGCGCGCACACGAACGCGCCGCGCACGTTGGTCGCGAAGATCCGATCGAGGCGCGCCGCGTCGATGTGCTCGACGCGCGTCTGCCGCTCGAGGACGCCGGCGTTGTTGACGAGCGCGCGCACCGGACCGAGCGCGCGATCGACGGTCGCGAAGAGGCGCTCCACGTCCGGCTCGGACGCGACGTCGGCGCCCACCGCGATCGCGGCCCCGCCCGCGCCCGCGATCGCCGCCACCACATCGTCGGCGGCGGCGCGGTTGGTCCGGTAGTTCACGCAGACGGCATAGCCGCGCTCGGCCGCGAGGCGCGCGGTGGCGGCGCCGATGCCGCGGCTGCCGCCCGTGACGATCATCACGCTGCCCACGGCGCTGCATCGTAGTTCGGACGAGGAACAATCCCAAGCGCGGACGCGTCTGCTATAACGGCGCGATCCGATGGAACCTTCCGCGGACCTCCGGCCGCTCACGAAGAGCTGCGGCGCGTTCGCCGCCGCCGCGCTGTTCGTTCTGTCTTCAGTCCAGGCGCAGCAGTCCGCCTGGCAGGACCCGTCTCCGCACACGACGCGACTTGTCGAGGTCGACGAAGGCGTGCGGCTGGAGGTCCTCGACTGGGGCGGCTCGGGACGCCCGCTGGTGCTCCTCGCGGGAGGAGGAGACACGGCGCACGTGTTCGACGATTTCGCGCAGAAGCTCGCGCCGGGTTTCCACGTCGTCGGCATCACGCGACGCGGCTTCGGCGCATCGGGCTACTCGGCCTCGCACGTCGGACCCGATCGCCTCGCCGACGATGTGCTCGCGGTCCTCGACGCGCTCGAGATCAGCAGGCCCGTGCTCGCCGGCCATTCGATCGCGGGACAGGAGTTGAGCTCGATCGCGAACCGCACGCCGGCGCGCGCCGCGGGGCTCGTCTACCTGGACGCCGGATATCCCTACGCGTTCGACAACGGCAAGGGGCCCGCGTGGAAGGACTTTCAAATCACCGGGCCGCAGCCTCCGCCGCCCGCCGGCGCGGACCTCGCCGGGTTCGACGCCCTGCGGCAGTACTATCGCCGCGTGCTCGGGTTCACCTACCCGGAGGCCGAGCTGCGTCAGCAGCGCGACGCCGGTCCCGACGGCCGCGTCGGGAAGCCGCACGACTTTCCCGGCTATGCGACGCTCCTGAGCGGCATGAAAAAGCACGCGCGCATTCCGGTGCCCGCGCTGGTGATCTTCGCGAATCCCCACGGGCTGGGGAACTGGATTGACGACAGCGCGGATCCGAAGGTGCGCGACGCGGCGCATGCGTACGCGGCGACGCTGACGGCGTTGACGTCGCGGCAGGCGAAGGCGATCGAGGACGCCGTCCCGACGGCCCGCGTGGTGACGCTGCCCGGCGCGCATCACTACGTCTTCCTGTCGAACGAAGCGGACGTGCTGCGCGAGCTGCGCGCGTTCGTCGGCGCGCTGCCGTAGCGCGTCGGTTACTGCACGCGCGCCGGCGCGATGTTCGTGTCGGGGAGAAAATCGAAAATCACCGGCGTGAGCGGCGCGACGTTCGCGTACGCGTTCAGCTGGAAGATCATGTGCCCGTCGCCGCCGCCGATCGCCGACAGCGGCACGGTGACCTGCACGCCGTCGGCGAGCACCGTCGCCGATGCGGAGCCCGCGCCGTCGAAGCAGGTGATCCGCGCCGCGCACGATGCCGGGTTGGCCTTCAAGATCGCGGCGCTGCCGGTGTTCGCATCGATGTCGATCGAGTAGTCGGCGCCCACGCCGTCCGGCTGGCGGATCCCCGTCGTGCCGTTCGAGTCGGTGTCGAGCAGCGCGCTGACCTTCGTCGTCTGGCGGGCGAACGTGCCCGGCGCGAACGTGACGACGAGCATCAGGCTCTGCGAGGCGACCGTCATCGTCGCGTGCACGAGATCCGGCGGGACGGGCACGCGCGCATCGGCCGCCGCGTCGCCGACGGGATCGCTGATGTCGGCGCGCAGCGGCGCGGGCGTCGTTGTCGTGGTGGAAGGTGCCGTCCCCGACCCGCCGCAGGCGGCAAACGCCGCAGCGATCGCGAGCGCGAGCGTGAGCCGCGCGGCGCCCATTACTTCGCCTTGTGCATCACGCGCCAGACGCGCCCTTTCGTGTCTTCCGTGATGTAGAGCGAGCCGTCGGGCCCGGTCGCGAGGCCGCCGGGGCGCGCCGCCGCGTCGCCCGGGTTCGCGAGCGGCGCCTTTCCTGCGAAGCCGTCGGCGAACACCTCGTACTTGCCGGGCTTCCCGCCGGAGAACGGGACGAAGGTCACGTTGTAGCCGGCCTGCGGCAGCGGCGCGCGGTTCCACGAGCCGTGGAACGCGACGAACGCGCCGTTGCGGTACTGCGCCGGGAACTGCGCGCCCGTGTAGAACATCACGTCGTTCGGCGCCCAGTGGCCGGGGAACGCGACCGCCGGCGGCGTGAACGATCCGCAGCGATCGTTCTTCTTGCCGTCGCCGCCGTACTCCGGGTTGTTCACCAGCTTGCCTTCGTTGTTGTTGAAGAAGCAGTACGGCCAGCCGAAGTTCGCGCCTTCGGTGCCCTTGCCGAGATATTCCGCCGGCCACTCGGCGTTCTGCTCCGCCGTGAACTTCCCGGGCCACATCGTGTCGAGGCCGTCGCGGTTGTGCATCACGAACCACAGCGAGTTGTCGTGCCACGTGAGCCCGACTTCCTGCCGCAGGCCTGTCACGATCCGCTTGCCGTCGGCCGGCTTCTGCCCCAGCTTGTTCTCGTCGAAGCGGAAGATGCCGGCGTAGGTGTCGAGCAGCGGGCACGGATCCTGGCCCGGCACGTTCGGCTGCCGATCCGGCTGCTGGCACGCGTTGGACGGCGATCCGAAGTTCACGTAGATGCCGCCGCGGCCGTCGAAGGCGATCCCTTTGTCGGCGTGCTGCCGGCGCTCGGGCAGATCCTGCGCGACGATCTCCGCGTCGCCGGCCGGCTTCAGCTGGCCTGCCGGCAGTTTGTAGCGGACGATGCTCGTCGGCGTCGCGTAGTAGACGTAGCCGTTGCGCAGGCCGATGCCGGTTGCGCTCCCCTGGCCGAACTGTTCCTTCGTCTCGAACTTGCCGTCGCCGTCCGCGTCCCGCAGCGCGACGACGCCGCCGCCGGCGCCGCCGCGGCCGCCCTGCAGCGACACGAACAGATCGCCGTTCGGCGCCGCGACGAGATGCCGCGCGTGCCCGAGGTTGTCGGCGACGACGGCGGCGCAGAAGCCCTGCGGCAGCTTGATGCCGCCGTTGTCCGGATCGCAGGCGGGCGCGGCGGCGCCGCCGACGCGCGAGACGACGAAGGCCGCGCACGCGGCCGCGACTGCAACGCTCATCACCCGTTTCATGGTTACTCCAGTGCGACGAACTGCGACGCGATCTCTGACGTGCCAGCCCCGCCCGACCTGCCAGGCCCGCCCGACCTGCCAGGCCCGCCAGACCCGCCCGACCTGCCAGGCCCGCCCGCTCGTTAAGGTGTCGTCGTGCTGCGCGGCGCCGTGCGGCCGGCGACCGCGCGCGCCCAGTCCCATCCCTCGAGCCCGCGCGCGTTCACCGCCTTCACCGAGACGGACGTGCCGGCGGCGAGCGGCGGCAGCGACGCGCGCGGCTGGAGGACCGTGATCCGATGGCGCAGCGGATCCGCCGGCGGTCCGTACGCGACGACGTAGGACGCGACGCCCTTCTCGGGCGCCGGATCCCACGAGACGTTCGTCGCGAGCGGCGCGGCGTCGATCGTCAGCCGCGTAAGGCGCGAGGGGCTCGAGGCCATCAGCATCACCGTCGCGATCGTCGTCTTGGCCGTCTCGGCGACGAGCTCGTGGTTCTCGTGCTCGAGCACGTCGCTCGCCTGATGGTAATGCGGGCTGCCGAGCACGGGATACGAGCCGATGCCGCCGACGACGTCGCCGTACGCATCGTACAACGAAGCGGCGTCGGTGCCCTTGAAGTACATCGCGTCGTAGGTGATGAGGCGGGTGAAGAGCATCGCGGCGGCGTGCTGGACGTCGCGGATGCCGGGGTTGGAGTAGCGGATCGTATTGTCGAGCCGCGCGTCGTTGGTCCAGCCGATCATGTCGTTGTTCAACGCGCCGACGACGTGCACGCTGGCGGCTTTCGCGCGGCGGACGAACTCGCGGCTGCCGAGCAGACCCGATTCTTCGCCGGTGAACGACGCGAAGACGATCGTCGCCGGCTGCGGGCGGCCGGCGAGGACGCGCGCCGCCTCGAGGAGCGCCGCCGTGCCCGACGAGTCGTCGTCTGCGCCCGGTCCGGCTTCGACCGAGTCGTAATGGCTGCTGACGACGTAAACGAGGTCGGGATTCACCGTGCCGCGGAGCGTCGCGACGACGTTGGCGGTCTGCGAGTTGAGCGCGCCGCGCGGGCTGAAGAACTGGTACTCGGGCTGGTAGCCGAACGAGGCGTAGGTGTTGAAGAGGAACTCGGACGCCAGGCGGTTGCCGGGCTTCGAGATGTGCTTCGAGTCGAAGTCGAAGAGCGTTTTCTCGTAGTCGAAGATGCGCGCGGAGGAGACGTGCGCGAGGCGCTCGCGCACGGCGGCGGCGATCGGCTCGAAGGCGCGGGTGCCGGTGGCTTTGAGGGCGACCTCGCTCTTCAAGTCTGCACGCAATCGCTCGAGGACCGCGCTCTTCGTCACCGTGCGGCGCAGATCGACGAGGTACACGCCGCGCTCGGGCGACACGGTGTTGCCGTCGCGTTCGGCGGTGATCAGAATCTGCGTACCGTCAGCGCTCGGCGACCACTGATATTCCGGCGCGATCGTGCGGACCGTGTTGTTGTGGAACACGCGCACGCGACGCCCGTCGGCCTCCAACCTGGTTCTAACCTGGTTCTTACCAGGTTTTAACCAGGTTGAAACCTGGTTATCGGGGGCCGCGCCCTCGCCGGAGTCGGCGTCCAGCGAATACAGATACGACCGGCGGTGGCGCGGTTCGCCGACGAGGGCGAGCAGCGTGTCGGGCGCGAGGAAACGCGGCAGGACGTCGTGCTGGATCTCGCGCGTGACGCGCTCGTTGCGGCCGCCGTCGCGATCGGCGACGAAGATCTCCCAGTCGTCCTGCAGCATCTGCTGGTACGCGACGCGGCCGCCGTCGGCCGACAGCGCCGGCGCGTCGATCGCCAGGGGCGTGCGGATCGCCGGCGCCTGGATGCCCGCCGTCGGCCCGACCATCAACGAGTACTCGGCGCCGTTGCGCGCGACGTAGGCAAGCGTCCGCCCGTCGGCGGAGAGCGCCGGCGCCGACCCGACGACGATCGACACGTGCCGCGTCGCCAGATCGACGATGCCGAACGACGCCGGCTGCCGCGCCTGCCCTCCGCGCAGAACCTGCCCGGCCTGCCCGCCCTCCGTGACCTCTGTGCCCCGCCCGGCCTGCCCGACCCGCTCGACCTGCACGACCTCTGTGGCCCGCCCGGCCTGCCCGACCTCTGGAGGCGCCGGCCGCCGCAGCGGACTGACCGCCGGCACCGTGTAGATCACCACGCGCCCCGCCGGATCGACCATCGGCGCGTTCTTCAGCCCGCCCGCGTTCACGACGAGCACCGGCTTCGGCGCGAGCTCGCTGATCTCGAAGACGTCGGTCCGATCCGGATCGCTCTCGCGCGCGCCGAGGAAATACAGCACCCGCCCATCCGCGCGGAACGTGAGCCCCGTCTTCACGAGATCGGGCGCCGGCAGCTCCATCTCGCGCCCGCTGCCCAGATCCCGCACCACGATCGCGGCGTGCTTCGCGATCAGCCACGCGAGCGTCTGCGTCAGCTGCCCGCGGTTCTGCGCCGTCAGCGCCGCCGCCGCGAGCGCGTCCGACGCGCGGCGGATCTCCTCGTTGCCCTCCGGGATCTTCAGATAGGCGACGCGGCCGAGCGACGGCGAGAAGGTCGCGGAGACGCCGGGCAGATCGGCGATCTCGGCGCGCGTCGCGTCGTTTCTGAGGATCTTCGTCCGCCGCGACGTCTCGAGGCCGGTCTCGTACACGATGAACGCGCCGTCGGGGCTGAAGCGCGGCGCGCGGCCGTCGGTCGTGATCTCGCGCGTCTCGAACCACTCGCCGGTGGCGAGCGCGATCGGCTGGAGCCACTCGCCGCCGCCCGGCGACGACAGGATCTGGATGTAGCCGTTCAGCGCGGCGGCGTACTCGCCGCGCTCCCACGCGTCGTTCGCCGCGTCGAACGCGCGCGCCAAAGTCGACGCCGCACGCGCAGCGGCGAGCGCCGCCGTGCCCGCCGCGGCGGCGATCGCGATCGACAGCGCGATCGCCGCGCGCCCCCGCCGCGCGTCAGCGGCAAACAAAGCTGTCCGCCTCGTCGATGCTGCCGGATCCCTTGTAGACCGCGCGCTGCGGGTACGCGCACAGCGGACGCGTCCGCGCCACGGCGCCCGCCGTCACCTTGCGCGCGACGATGCGCTCGGGCGCCTTCGCGTGCTCCACCCAGTCGGCGATCGCCTCGGTCCAGTCCGCCGTGTCGGGCCCCGGGCCGCCCGCGCAGTGCAGCACGCCCGGCATCAGGAACATGCGGAAGTACTCGCCCGCCTTCGCGTCGCGCGCCTGCACCTGGTCGTAATACTTGATGCTGCCGAGCGCGGTGAGCGCCGGATCCGACCAGCCGTGCCAGAGAATCAGCTTGCCGCCGCGCGCCTTGAACGCGTCGAGGTTCGGGCTCGTCGCGTTGAGGAACGTCGCCGCGAGCGCCGTGTCCTTCTTGAAGTTCGAGAACTCGTAGCGCGAGTAGTCCCACGCCGGATCGTTGAAGATGAAGTACTTGAACATCTCGGTGCCGAACGCGAAGCGCGCGCTCGGCGCCGTCTGGCCGGGCAGCGGCGCCGCGCCGCCGACGATCCACTGCGCCCATCCGTTGACCGCTTCGCCTTCGCCGCCCACGGGCTGCGCGGGCGAGAGCACGCCGTCCTTGTTCCGCGTTTCCGCGTAGATGGTCTTCAGCGCGGTGCGCTGCGCCTCGCTGAGGCCGGTCAGCGATCCGACGTCCACTGTGCACGCGCGCGGATCCTCGATGAGGCCGTCCTTCACGCCGTCGAGCGCGTCGCACCGCGCGACGATCTGCGCTTCCACCGACTTGAGCGTGTCGAGCGTGAAGAGCCGCGACGACAGGTTCCGCGGATCCGGGAACACCGCCTGGATGTCCTTGATGAACTGCGCGCCGATGCCCGTGAAGTCGTACGCCGGCGCTCCGGCGACGATGCCGTCGAAGTCGTCGGGGTAGCGCTGCGCCTCCATCATCGCCTGGCGGCCGCCGTTCGAGCAGCCGGAGAAGTACGACTTCGCCTCGTTCGCGCCGTAATAGCTGCGCACGATCGCCTTCGCCGCTTCCGCCGTGCGATGGACCGCCAGATAGCCGAAGTTCACCTCGCGCTCGAGATTGTTGAGCGCCCACGACGCCTCGGTGATGCCGCCCTGATGCCCCGTGTCGGTGCCGGCCGTCGCGTAGCCGGCGTTCACCGACATCCCGGCCTGATTCTGAATCTGGCCGACGAAGCCGCCGCCGCCGCCCATCATGAAGCGGCGGTTCCACTCGTCGGGTAAGAGCAGCGTGAAGTGGATGTCGCTGCCGACGACGCCGTTCACGCGGCAGTGCGCGACGCGGATGGCGCCGGCGGACGCCGCCGGAACCGAGGCCGCCTCGGTCACCTTCACATCCGGCAGCTTGAGCATCGTCAGGTGCGAGCACTCGGCGTGATCGGCCGCGCGGAGCGACGGCGCGAGCAGACCTGCGACGGCGACGGACGCAAGCAGTCGTGTCTTCATGATGAGAAGATCATACGAGGAAACGGCCGAGCCGCGACATCGCGTGGTCGATCACGTTTTTCGGCGTCCAGCCCTGGGCGCGGAGCTCGCGGATGCCGGTGTCGCGGTCGGATTTGCTCAGTTTTTGCCGCGGCGACTTCATGACGAGCGGGTGGTGGAGGAACTGCGGCGGCTCGGCGCGCCCGAGGAGCCGCGCGAGCTGAATCTGCCGGCCGGTCGAGGGCAGAAGATCGTCGCCGCGGACGACCAGCGTCACGCCCTGTCTGTAATCGTCGACGGTGGCCGCGAACTGATACGTCCAATTGCCGTCGCGGTCCTTCGCGAGCAGATCGCCGCACTGCTCCGACGGCCGCTGCTCCTGCGGCCCGTGCCGGAGATCGACGAAGCGCTCGACCGTCGGCTCGAGCCGGATCCGCACGCCGAGGCCGGGCGCGTCGGCCAGCCCGAGATCGCGGCACGTGCCGGGATATCGGAGCTCGGCGTCGTGTCCCTCCGTACGTAGGGCCGGGCCTTCAGGCCCGGCCGCGGCGGGACGGCCCGAAGGCCGTCCCCTACGCGTGGTCGATTCAATCACCGTTTCAATCTCCGCGCGCGAGCAGGCGCACGCGTAGACGAGCCCTTGCCGCCGCAGCGCCTCGAGCGCCGCCTCGTAAATCGCGCCGCGCTCGCTCTGGCGCAGCGGCGGGGCATCGGCCTCGAACCCGAGCCAGGCGAGATCGTCGAGGATTTCCGCTTCGAACTCGCGGCGGCTGCGCTGCCGATCGTGATCCTCGATCCGCAGCAGGATCGTCCCGCCCCGCGCCCGCGTCTCCCGCCAGACGTACACCGCGTTGACGACGTGCCCCAGGTGGAGGAAGCCGGTTGGCGCCGGCGCGAACCGCGATATGATGGCGCCCATTCTCGAACCGAGGATCTTACCGATGATTCGCAACCACGCGACGCGCAACACCGCGTTCGGCCTCCTCGTCGCCGCCCTCGCCTTCATCTCCGCGGACCTGCGCGGCCAGCAGCCGGCGAAGCCGAAGGGCGCGGAGTGGCCGACCTACGGCGGCGATCTGGCCAGCACGCGCTACTCGCCGCTCGATCAAATCACCGCCGACAACTTCAGCAAGCTCGAGATCGCATGGCGCTTCAAGGCCGACGCGCTCGGCCCGCGGCCGGAGTTCAACTTCGAAGGCACGCCGCTGATGGTGGACGGCATCGTCTACTCGACGGCCGGCACGCGGCGCGCCGTCGTCGCGCTCGACGCGGCGACGGGCGAGATGCTGTGGATGCACAGCGAGCACGAAGGGAAGCGCGGCGAAGCGGCGCCGCGCCAGCTGTCGGGCCGCGGCCTCTCGTACTGGCCGGGCAGCGGCGGCGAGCGGCCGCGCATCGTCTACGTGACGCCGGGGTATCAGATGATCGCGCTCGACGCGAAGACCGGCGATCCCGCCGCGGGCTTCGGCCGAAACGGCATCGTCGATCTGAAAGAGGAGGACGATCAGCCGATCGATCTCGAGAAGGGCGAGATGGGGCTGCACGCGACGCCGATCATCGC
>Ga0075436_100003950_pt1 | contig 10161 bp, 11 predicted proteins | sample RhiMethybrSRZTD5_FD_75303 | JGI IMG/M metagenome (GOLD analysis project Ga0075436, IMG submission 75303) | Populus rhizosphere microbial communities from Tennessee, USA - Rhizosphere MetaG P. TD hybrid SRZTD5 | ecosystem: Host-associated > Plants > Roots > Rhizosphere > Soil | place: USA... | reverse complement strand
GCCACTTCTGCTACAATTTCCGAACCCGGTGAGCGCCGAAAAACAAGCCAAACGATTCTTCGTATCCGGTCTCGTCCAGGGCGTCGGCTTTCGATACTTCGCGCAGGATGCCGCCGAACGCCTCCGCCTCGCCGGTTACGTTCGCAATCTTCGCGACGGCCGCGTAGAAGCCTACGCCATCGGCACGGAAGAACATCTCCTCCGGTTTCTGGCCGCTTTGAAAAAGGGCCCGCGCGGCGCCATGGTTCACGGCGTCCTCGAAGAATCCGCCGCGCTCGATTCACATTACGAAAGCGAATTCAGCATCACGCACGATCTCTAATTGGAGCCGCCCGAATGAATGATTTGAAAAAGTTGATCCGCGAAGTGCCGGACTATCCCAAGCCGGGAATCCTTTTCTACGACCTCACGACACTTCTCAAGGACAAGCAGGGCTTCCATTCCCTGATCGACCGCCTTTGCGAACACTACAACGGCCATACCATTGACCTTGTCGCCGGCATGGAAGCGCGCGGCTTCATCTTCGCGCCCGCGCTCGCCTATCGTCTCGGCGCCGGCTTCGTTCCCGTTCGCAAACCGAAAAAACTTCCCGCAAAAACCGTCAGCATGTCCTACGCCCTTGAATACGGCACCGACTCACTCGAAGTTCATGAAGACGCCATCCAGCCCGGCCAGCGCGTCCTCATTTGCGACGACCTTCTCGCCACCGGCGGCACTGCGCTCGCCACCGCGAAACTCGTCGAAAAACTCGGTGGAAAAGTCGAAGGCGCCGCCTTCGCCGTCGAACTTACGTTCCTCAATGGCCGCGCGAAGCTTCCAGCGTTAGATGTGTTCTCTCTGATTAAGTATAATAAATAGGTAACTACTTCCTGCGCGCGCCGCGTTGCCGCACCGCTTCAAACAACACGACGCCGGCCGCCACCGAAACGTTCAACGATTTCACCGGCCCCGTCGTCGGCAGCGACACGACAAAATCGCATCTCTTTCGCGTCAGCTCGTGCAGCCCGCTCCCTTCGCTTCCCATCACAATTCCCGTCGCCGTCGTGTAATCCACTTCCGAATAACTCTTGTCCGCCTTCTCATCAAGCCCCACTAACCAATATCCCATCTCCTTCAACTCTTCCATCGCCCGCACCAGGTTCGTTACCTTCGCCACCGGCAAATGTGCGAGCGCTCCCGCCGACGCTCGCGCCACCGTGTCCGTCAATCCCGCCGCGCGCCGCTCCGGAATCACCACACCATGCGCCCCCGCTGCCAGCGCCGTCCGAATCACCGCACCCAAATTGTGCGGGTCCTCCACCCCATCCAGCAAAACAATCAATCCTGCTTGCTTCGGATTCTTGTTCGCGCTCGCGACAATATCTTCGAGCGACGTCGCGGCGCGCGCCGCTCCAACCGCCATCACGCCCTGATGGTCGCGAGTGCCAGCGCTGCGATCGACTTGCGAACGATCTTCAAATCGCAATGGCACGCCGTTGCGCCGCGCGAGTTGCACAATTTCTTCGACACGCGTGTCCTGCCGCCCTTTCGCGATCAGCACATGTTCGAGTGGCCGCCCCGCTTCGAGCGCTTCGCGTACCGCATGAATCCCGGTAATCTTGTCCATAGGCGACAAACAGTGTATCCCTGCAGCTATCCAGCAAATAAAAAATATCCGGAACTTTTCGGTTTCTCCTTCGTCTACCATTCAGGATCGAGGTCAATGACATGCGCAAAATCTCAGTACTTTTTTGCCTGCTTGGTTTTTCTTGTTTTATGCAACACGCGACCGCCCAGGAAGCCAAGGCGCCGCTGACAGGGCGGTGGCTGGTCACGGCCGACTTCAAGGGCACGCCGATTTACTTCAAGTTGCAACTCACGCAAGCTGGCGAAAAGCTCACCGGTGACTTTGATGGCGACAAACTCGAGGGAACTATCGGAGGGTCGACCGTACATTTTTTGGCCAAGGACGACCACGGCGGGTCGGAAGAAGTAAAAGCCACGACGCGCGGGTCCACGATGTCGGGTACCGTCGTTTTTATCTACGGCGGCAATCCGGATCATCCGGATTCTCACGAATTTACCGCGATGCTGGTGCCGGCACGATCTACAGCGCCGGCGAAGCGTCACGAATTTGTACCGACAACTTTTTACCGGCAATTCTCGCCGCTAAATAAACCCGTGCTTACGATTGCGCCGGGCGATAGCGTTCACACGACAACAGTGGATGCAGGCGGCACGGATGAGAAGGGCGAAGCGCGAGTTCTTGGCGGAAATCCGGAGACGGGCCCGTTTTATGTGGAGAGCGCGGTTCCCGGAGACACGCTCGTGGTGCATATCGTCCGCTTGCGCCTGAACCGTGACTGGGCGATGAGCGACGACTACATTGTCGATCGCGGCGTTGACCGCGACCTTGCCGTCAAAAGCAAAGACGGCGGTAAAGATGTTCGCTGGCATTTGGACACGGCGAAAGGCGTCGCTACTCCAGAGAAACCGGCGGAACACCTCACACGTTATTCTGTCCCTCTACGTCCGATGCTCGGCTGCGTTGCAACCGCGCCGGGACCGGCGCAAGCTCCACCCGGCACAGGCGACTCGGGACGTTACGGCGGGAATATGGATTTCAACGAAATCGTTGAAGGCGCAACGGTCTATCTTTCCGTCAGCACGCCTGGCGCAATGCTCTATTTGGGAGATGGTCACGCTCTGCAGGGTGACGGCGAATTAAACGGAAACGCTCTGGAAACGTCGATGGACGTGGAATTTTCCGTCGACGTGATTCCCGACAAAAGAATTGGTGCTCCGCGAGTCGAATCCGCTTCGCACATTATGGTCGTAGGGCTTGCGGGTTCGCTCGACGAAGCATTTCGCGTGGCTACGGCAAGCATGGCGGATTGGTTGATGGACGATTACAAATTGACGGCGTCGGAAGTGGCGCAGGTTCTCGGCACAGCGGCCGAATACAAAGTGGGGGAAGTTGCGGATCGCAACGCCGGAATGGTGTTGAAGATCAACAAAGAGCGACTGGCAACGCTGACGCGGGCGTCGAAATAAATCGCTCCCGACTACTCGAGCGTTGCGCAGAATTCGAGAATTCTTTCGCGCGCGGTTTTCACACGCGTGGAAAATCCGGCGGCTGCGGCTTCGTCAAGCAATAGGATTACGCGGTCGAGTTCGCCTTCGCCGCAACGTCCAGCGAGCGCGAGGCGCAACGGATGGAATAATTCGCGGCCGCGCAAGTCGAGATTTTGCTTTAGCGTTGCGATGATCTCGCTAAAACGATCCGTCGTCAGTTCGGCTCCGTCCAGAAGCAGCAATGCGAGTTGCCGCAATACGTCGCGGGCGGCGTAGCGGGACATGACGACGTGGGCTTCCGTCGTTTGCAAAATTGCCCGCGCGTCAAAGTGGAATACCAGGGCAAGAAGATCAGCCAGCCCGGAACGATCTGCGGCTTGGGGCCCCAGAAACGCAGCGGCCTTCGAACACCAGGCGGCTTGGTTTTCGTCCGGCGCACCGCTGAGCCAGCCTTTTTCTCGCGAGATCGCAACGACATCCTCAACCGAGAAAAGATTCACGCGTTCGGCGCGTGGGGTTGGAGCTTCTGAGTGGATTGGATTTATTTCTGACACGGCAGGGACGAGAAGACTCAGAGTGCGACTAGCGTCGCCGCGACGTGGCAGGCGATTGCTTCGCCGCGTCCGACTGCGTCGACGCCCTCATTTGTTTTGGCTTTCAAGTGAATCGTTTCGGGCGTCACGCCAAGCGATTTCGCCAAAGCTTCACGCATTTTTGGAAAATGGGGGCCTAGCTTGGGTCTCTCGAGTATCACGACGGCGTCGACGTGCTCTATCGCAAAGCGTTTTTCGAGCAGCAATTTTCGCGCGTGCTCTAGAAACAAAAGACTGTTGGCGCCCTTCCATTTCGGATCTGTATCCGGAAAGTGCGTACCGATGTCGCCCAAACCCGCCGCGCCCAAGAGCGCATCGCAAAGTGCGTGCGCCAGAACATCGCCATCGGAATGCCCCACCGGGCCTTTATCGAACGGGAGTTCCATTCCACCCACGATCAACTTGCGCCCCGCTTCCAACCGATGCAAATCGTAGCCGATGCCCACGCGGACGCTCATGCTTTGTGAGCCTTTTCGCGTTCGAGATAGAAATTCGCGAGTTCCATATCGGCTGGTCTCGTAATCTTGATGTTGCGTTCGGAGCCGAGGACGACGTGGACTTCTTTGCCGAGGCGTTCGACGAGGCCGGCTTCGTCGGAGGCGTTGACGCTGTCGGCTTCGGCGCGTGCGAAAGCTTCCTTCAAGAGCTTCGTGGAAAACACCTGAGGGGTTTGCGCAAGAACAACGCGTTCGCGCGGAATCGTCATGGTGATGAGCGCCACGTCTTCGGGGAGGCTTGCGCGCTTTACTTCTTTTACCGTGTCCATCGCGGGAATACCCAAAATTGCCGCGCCGCAATTTCGCGCTTCTTCGATGACGCGCGCAATCTGTTCGCGAGTGACGAACGGCCGTACAGCGTCGTGCACCAGAACAATCTCGGTGCCTTCCGCCACGTGTTTCAGCGCGGCGGCGACCGATTCCTGGCGCGAGTCTCCACCTTTGACTACACGCAACGTTTGGCGAAATTTCTCCACCCGCAATCGCTCCGCCAAGCGGTCCACTTCTTCGGCGCGAGTCGCGACGATGATGTCGGTGATCAACTCGCAGGACGCAATTTTCCGCAAGCTGTGGACGAGAATCGGCGCGCCATCTAGCTCCAGAAATTGCTTGGGAGTTTCCGCGCCCATGCGCGTACCGAGTCCAGCGGCGGGCAAGATTGCAGCAATTTTGCTCATGAGTGTGCCGCAAACAGCCGGCTCCGCCAGCTGCCTGCAAACACCTCAGTGTACCCTAAGGGCGTTGCGGGGAAAACTCACGGCCGCCAACCTCCGGCCCGAATGGGCTGCCATGGGCTAACTGCGATTGGGGATCAGCCGCCATTTTCGCCGCGCCCCGCCGCAGCCTGCCTGCTCGTTGCAGGGGCAAGATCCGCGCGTTCGTCCAGCCTGCCAAAAATCATTTTGCCCGCCGGCGTCTGGTGGACGGACGTGACCGTGATATCCACATTGCGATTGGTGAATTTGCGCGCGCCATCCACCACCACCATCGTGCCGTCTTCGAGATATGCGACACCCTGATTCGCTTCTTTGCCCTCGCGCAAAATAAAAACTCGCATGGCTTCGCCCGGCAAAACCACGGGCCGCAGCGCATTGGCAAGCTGGTTGACGTTCAGCACAGCGATGCCCTGGACGCTGGCCACCTTGTTCAAATTGAAATCGTTGGTAACGATTTTTGCGCCGGTCTTTTTGGCCAGCTCGACGAGGCGGCGGTCCACTTCTCCATCCTGCGTCGCGTCTTCTTTGAGGACAGACACTTTAAGGTGCGGCAGCTTCTGCATGCGTTGCAATACTTCCAATCCGCGGCGGCCACGCTGGCGGCGGAGCGTGTCAGACGAATCCGCAATTTGCTGCAATTCGTGGAGCACAAAACGCGGGACTTGCAGCGGCCCGTCCAGAAAGTGGGCTTCGCAAATGTCCGCGATGCGACCGTCAATTAGGACGCTGGTGTCGAGCAATTTCGGCGTGGCATCGGTTCGGGTCGTCGAATTGACTGCGTCGCTCGCCTGTTGCCTGGGGATCGATGAAATTTCAATTCCCTTTGCTGCGCCGAGGAACAATCCGAGGTAACCCAAACTTAGCAGCGAACCAAGCTCGAGGAACGACTTTGTGGAATCCGGCACGCTTGTGCGCGACACGATGAGCGAGACAAGCAGAGCGGCGGCGATACCCGCGAGGCTGCCTAGCGCTCCTCCCGCGACGGCGCGAACTTCAGCCTTGCGCAAACGCATTTCGCCAATCACCAGCGGGAACGCTGCAGCGAATCCGGCGACCGCCGCGGTCCAGCGCGCGAGTGCAAACGGCTGCCAAGCGGCGGCCAGGGCTCCAATACAGACGAGAAGCGCAGCACGGCCAATCCAGAGAGTTACAGCGCTTCCGTGAACGCGAAGGTCCGACCTATTTTTAGACGACGCGACTGAACGGGCCGAGGAGGGTTCGAAGGAACTCGCGCCTTCCGCTTTTGTCCGGCTCATACGACCTCACAGGATTCTTAAATCACTGCAAAATCGAACAGCCAAATGCCAATGGGCCCGGCGCTGCAGCCCGACAGATAGCATGCCAGCTATCTACACAGTGTGTATATACCTTCTCGTTTTGGGGCGTCAAGGAAAGCTGACAGGCAGTGGCGGGTCTGTTTCCGGTAAGCCGCCGGGAGTTAAGGCTCTAGTTCTCGCTTCGACCCTGCGAGGGCCACGGTTCAATGAGCAACTTTCCTTTTGTGCCGATATAAGTGAAGCGACTCAAGCCTTTTGCATCGTCAAGCGAAATCTCTGCGATTCCTCCGTCAAAATACCAGGCGGAGTCAAACTGTGCGGGAATCACGGTCATGCCAGTTCTATCGATGTAGCCCCATTTACCCTTTATCTTCACCGCCGCTAACCCTTCTGAAAATCCTTCTGCCTCCTCGAACTGTAGAGCTATCATCATCACGCCCTGCTTGTTTATGTAGCCCCATTCCCCATTCAGTTGAACCAGACCTAGGCCTTCCGAAAAACCCCACGCATTTTGGTAGTTAAGGTTCACAACTACCTTGCCTCTTTATCGATGTATCCACACCTCTCCGTGATACAAACCGGCGCCAAGCCCTCCTCAAAATGCCCAGCGGAATCATAGATCGGGGCGATCACAAAATTTCCAGAGTGGTCAATAAATCCGAGTTTTCCATCCAGTTGCACATGAGCAAGCCCTTCTGAAAAGCCGTAGCAGTCTGAATCTTGAAATTTTGGCTCAATGACATATTTCCCAGATTTATCGATGAAACCGCAGCTTTGGTAGTCGGGTTGAACCGCGGCCACCCCTTCCGAAAACTCATATGCGTATTGATATTGCGCCGGGATTGCCAATTCTCCGCGAGCGTTTATGAACCCCGATTTTCCGTTTCTGACGACGACAGCCAAACCTTCGCTAAAATTCTCAACCTCTCCAAAGTTCCGAGGCTCGATAATGTACTTACCATCAGGGCCGATGAAGCCGACTTTGCCGTGGACTTCAACCTTTGCCACTCCATCTCTAAAAGCCCAGCCGTAATCGAAGCGAGGCGCAATCCGCATCGAATCCGCGCTGTTCATGTAGCCGTAGAGATTGCCAACTCGAACCGGATACAAGTTAACTGTTTGTTTCTTTCGTATTCCTTCAGTCGCAGAGAGCAATCCGGAGGCAACAAAGACAACAACCGCTACTGTTACCCAAGTTCGCATGACGCTGATTTTACGCCAAAGTCAAAGTAAGTGCCTGGTAAGTTCGCGTTACCGGACACTGACACAAAATTCCCCATTTCAGCGGGTATCCTGCGCGTCAAAAACAATCCAGTTGTTTTCTCGTCGGATTTGGGTTCCGTTTCAGTCCGATTGAGGTGCAGCCGAGCTGTCGGCAATCAAGCGTCGAATGCTTGATCCATTGGCGTAGAGACTGGTCATTACGTAACGCCCGCCGAATGCAGAGTCCAAAATAACCGGTGTTGGTGTTCACGAATCCCGGTGTGATGCCCCGGTTGCGACCATGGCCGTGAATTAGCGTCAGGTCACTCTCCCCCATCTCCCAAACTTGTTGCAGAATCTTGCTAAGAACTCCGTTGAACACGATTTCGGCTGGATGGTAGCCGTGAAGGTCGATTTCCATCTTCGCCCTCCTAAATTGCCGGGACCTCGCAGGATTCAGAGTGTCATCAGAAAAAGAATACTCGGATTTCGCCGTCCGTTCACTGCTTTCACGGCACAGGCTCAATTCCGATCTTGTCGTTCACTGCTTCTCGCAGACGCTGCTTACAGCCAAGATATTTTTCAGTCGTCTGCACGGACACATGGCCCAACAAGAACTGAATCTGTTCGAGTTCGCCTCCCGCCGTGTGGCACAGACGGGCACAGGATCTTCGGAGGTCATGCGGCGCGAGTTTCAGGATTCCGATTTGTCCTGCGTACTGCTTGACGACATGCCACACCACTTTTTCTGTCATTTCATCGCCCCAGATTTTGCCGGTGCGACAGACGCATCGAAATAGTCTTCCATGAACGATATTTGAGGCCAGCAGCCAGTCGTCTACCGTTTGCTTGACCCAAGCAGGCACCGGTATCGTTCTCACATGACCGGCTTTGCCGATTAGGTCAACAATGGCCCAATGATCTTCGCGCCGCTGGAAATGGTCCAAGGTCAATTCGGTTAACTCTCGGCGTCGTAGTCCGCACCTCAAAAGCAGGCCAAGAATTGCTCGGTCTCGTTTTCCCTTTAGCGTCGCCGGATCGGGAAGCTGCCACAACATTCGAGCTTCCTCTGCTGTCAGCCAGTTCCCCAGCCGACATCCCAGTTTCTTTGCTCCTTTAACTCGTCGAATCCCGGCGGCAAGATCGGGACTCAATAATCCGGAATCCGCTGCTTCATACGCCAGCCGACGAACTGCTGCTAGCCTGACGTTTATGGTCCCGGCAGCAAGATGGCGATCTTCGAGGTGAAGTCGATAGCGGAGGACAACAGCTTTGTTGAACGACAGTCTCGGAGCGGAACAGTACCACGCCACAAACTCATCGATTGAATGGCGGTAGCTGCGCTGAGATTCGAACGAGCGCAGGCTAACGATCACTGCGACTTTGGCATGCTCCAAATCGGGTAGGCCGAGCTTGGTTTTCAGTCGAGTCTGCCTGCTCTTGGTTTTGCGCTTCATGGTTAGCCGCCTCCCCGACGACTAGCCATGAGATTGATATTTGGCGTTAGAAGTGTCGGACTGTAGAAATGATGTCCGGTAACTTACCAGGAGTTGGCAATCTCTCGCCATACTGCCGCCAATGTGTTCGGTGTTGGACAGCCGCGCCTTATCGGAGCCTGTTATGGTCGCATTGCGTGGGGTGCAACATCATGGCTAGAAGAAGTCACATCGTCGCGCCGGAATGCGCTACGAAATCCAGTCTTAGGATCTTGTCATGTCTCTTCGCAAGCGTAGCGATTCTTTTTGGCACATCCACATCGATCGCAACGAAACGCCCGGCAGCGTCCGTTCCAGCAGCCGCGACCACAGAGGTCGAAATGCAAGTACTTCTCGATCGGGCTGGCTTCTCGCCGGGCGAGATTGACGGAAGTGGCGGTGAGAATAGCAGCAAGGCACTGAAGGCCTACGCGGCCGCGCGGGGAATTGCTCCAGGCTCGCGTAATCGCGAGGCAGTGCTCAAGGCGCTTGGTGCCGGTGCTGGCGTTGAGCCGATTGTTTCCTATAGGATCACAGCGGAAGACGCGGCAGGGCCGTTCAGCGAGAAGATTCCGGAAGACATGATCGAGAGATCGAAACTTCCTGGCCTTTACTACACATCTCTGCTGGAAGAACTCAGCGAGAAATTTCACTCGGCGCCGGCCCTGCTCAAGCGACTGAATCCCGGCGCCCATTTCAGCGCGGGAGAAGATATTCGTGTTCCGAACGTCTCGCGTTCCGTGCAAAAAGTGCTGGACACCGCCCAGGCCCGCGCTGGGATGGTCAAGGTGGTTGTCTCGAAGAAGGCATCGATCCTGAAAGTGTATGACCGGAAAGGCCGGATCATTTTTTTCGCTCCAGTGACCAGCGGCAGCGCTCGCAATCCGCTACCCTTGGGAAAGTGGAAGGTCGTCGACGTGGTGCGAAATCCAACCTACAACTACAATCCCGAGTTGTTTTGGAACGCTGATCCCACAGGTGCCACGGCGAAGATCGCACCTGGCCCTAACAATCCAGTGGGTGTGGTATGGATTGGCATCAGCGATCCCCACTACGGGATACACGGCACGCCTGATCCGGGGGAGATCGGCTATTCCAAATCTGACGGGTGCGTGCGGCTCACAAACTGGGATGCCACCAGACTCGCCAGCCTGATCACAAAGGGTACGCGGGTCGTGTTCGAAGAATGAGAAAGCAAAGTTCGCGACCCGGAAGGACCTAGGGAAACACAATCCACATGGACGGTAAGGCGGTTGATCAGGATCTGTCCGTGTTAGGCAATCTGCGCAACCGGGGCGCACATACATGCCGGGATATGCTCCGAGAGGGGCTTTCCACAAAGCGCT